>Ga0114967_10000033_pt1 | contig 111507 bp, 88 predicted proteins | sample M_130628_MF_Meta_FD_92639 | JGI IMG/M metagenome (GOLD analysis project Ga0114967, IMG submission 92639) | Freshwater microbial communities from Lake Montjoie, Canada to study carbon cycling - M_130628_MF_MetaG | ecosystem: Environmental > Aquatic > Freshwater > Lake | place: Lake Montjoie... | reverse complement strand
ACGAGCAATTCTTATCATCTAAGGAACATCTAAACTACTACACTTGCTTTTTTTGATAGGCACTAATCTCAACTTTCCTATGTCTAAGATATTATTAAAGTGGCATTTTAGAAACACTTATATCTTTAGCGATTTGATTAACACCCATCTTCCCTTCTTTGTAATATGTTTCATCGAAGATAGCTTTTTGTTCTGCTTCTTTTGTCATTCCTTGTCGGCAATCACCTTTTCTGCCTTTGGCTCGTGCAGCTTCCTATCCTGCTTTTGTTGACTCGGGTATCAAATCTCTTTCAAACTTGGCAAAGCAACCTGAGATATTAAAAAATAACCTTAGGCTCCATCAGTGTCTCCTTTTTCAGGGACACTGATGAAATTTGTATATCAAACTCAGACATCCTGATAATAGATCAAAACAATTCTTCCTATTTGCTTAAACCAATGCCATCAGGGTCTCGTTCCGAAGACCTGGTTGGAACGGAGTAGTTAGCTCTAATTGTTATACGGTCACTAAGGGAAAATAATCGGTGGCGGATTGAATCGCCGCATAGGTAATTAGCCTTGGCGTACGGATAATGTGTCGCCACTGATTGGTTAGTTTTTACTATAAATATCCTACTTATCCACATTTCAACAAAAGAAAAATCGGACCGCCGATGCAGAAGCAAAAAGAAAAACTTACAGTACTAACAGTTTTATTATAAATAATCAAAGTACAAATCTAAAGGGCGAACCGTAAATTAACAGCAGCGGCGGTCGCTCTAAAATCACTCCAAAAATCATCATGACGCTGGTCGTTGGAAAGGGGAGAAGAAAGTTAAAACAAAAGCTTTTTCAAGTCATTCATTTTTAAAAATCTGACCTTTGGAAAAGTAATTTTTTGAAGAGATTTGAAGTGTTTATCGTGAGTGATTATATAGTCAGCTTGGCAAGCAATCGCACAATCAACAAACTTATTATCATCTCTATCTGTGACAATCAAGTCCCAGTAATAATATGGAGTTATCAACAGAGAATTCTTTAAATTTGGTAACATTTCAACAACATTGTGTGCCAAATTTGGAGAATAAAAATCACCAATAACTTCTTCATATTCTTCTAAAATTTCAGTTGTAATTCCAAACTCAAAAATACCTGAGCGTAGCCCATCAAAAAGCCATCTTAGGTTCTGAAAGTTTTGAAATACTTACAAGCAAACAGTTCGTGTCAATTACTAATCTTATCAATGAGTGTATTTCGTTCTTTTATGTGTGTTAAGTCCTTTATCCAATTCTTTTTGGCTTAGACCTCTTGTCTCCCAAATCTCATCCATTTCTTCATCAATTTGTTTAGCAAAATATTCTGCTAATAGTTGCTTTATTTCTTGTTCTTGCTTATATTCAGTTGTCTGTCAAAGATTTTTAACATAAACATCTGCATTGAATTCAATTTTGTTACTGCTTCCATCTTAATAATTGTTTTTAATCAATGGTTTTAACTTTTTCAAAGTATAAAACTTACTATCTAGTATATAGCCTAATGAATAAGCTTTCAGAAACTGCTTACACTCTTTCAAATGGTAACGATAAACTACATGATAGAATTTCTTGTATTCTCCAAAAAAGTAATTTGGATGCCCATCTATCTCCCACTTTCGTAAGATTGTCTCCTCTTTAATGTATTTTTGCTTCATTATTTAATACTTTCACTTGCAATTTTAAACACAATTTTATATTGTAGCAACAAGCTCTTAGAAAGAATGAGTTTTTTATCAAATTTTAAACCACTTCACGTTAAACAACTGTTAATCAGTTGATATAATGAATGAAGTACTTCGTCCAACATTATGTTAGCGGCAAGCATAACGGACGAAGCAAACGGGACGAGAAATAACTAAAATCTTAAGAAAATTTTTCAGTCTTTGCTTTATAATTCTCTTGAATCATTTTTATAAAAGCATTTTTATCACTTTTCATTGGAAGCAAAGTAACAAATACAATCAAAATTCTTAAAAAAGATACTTTTTTTGTCGATTCTCTCAAATTTTTTTAAATAAATCACCTTATTATTTTAAGAATTAACTAGTTTGTCCAACTATTGGGTTTACACCATACCAATTCGAGTAAATCCTAAGTTGTTTGTGTTTTGCCATTTGTTTATATATTTTTGTGTAAACCTATTTCAGGACAAGACATGAAGATTACATACACAATAGGAGTTGATTATGGAACAGATTCGGTACGGGCATTGGTTGTGAATACCCAAACTGGTGAAAATGTTGGAACAGCCGTACATTATTATAAGCGTTGGAAACAAGGGCTGTATTGTAATCCGTCAATTTCGCAATTCAGACAACACCCACTTGATTATATAGAAGGGCTTGAAAATGCCATAATTGGTGCATTAGAAGATGTTTCAACCGAAATCAAACAAAATATTGTTGGTATTTCGATTGATACAACGGGTTCTACGCCTGTAGCTGTCGATGAAAATGGAACTCCTTTGGCGATGCTTCCTGAATTTGCCGAAAATCCTAACGGAATGTTTATTCTTTGGAAAGACCACACCGCCAATGCAGAAGCAGAAGAAATCAATCGATTGGCACGTAGTTGGAGCGTTGATTTTACAAAATATGTAGGTGGAATTTACTCTTCTGAATGGTATTGGGCAAAGATTCTCCGAACACTTAGAGTAGATAAAAGTATTCGTGAAAAAGCCTTCTCTTGGGTGGAGCATTGTGATTGGATTTCAGCTGTTTTGACTGGCGATACAAATCCACTCACGATGAAACGTTCTCGCTGTGCAGCAGGTCATAAGGCCATGTGGCACGAAGAATTTGAAGGGCTTCCCTCGGATGCTTTTTTCACAAAACTAGACCCACTTTTAGCTGGATTACGTGAGCGACTTTTCAGAAATACCTATACTTCTGATGAGTCAATGGGCAAAATTTCGGCAGAATGGGCAACAAAATTAGGCCTTTCGATAAATGTAACCATAGGTGTTGGGGCTTTTGATTGTCACATGGGGGCGGTTGGTGCAGAAATTGAGCCGTATGATTTTGTGCGTGTAATGGGTACTTCTACTTGCGATATGCTCATTGCTCCTACCCGTGGCGACGGACCGCTCGAAATTGGTCATTTGCTTATTAAAGGCATTTGTGGGCAAGTTGATGGCTCTATCATTCCGAATATGCTTGGCATGGAAGCTGGACAATCGGCTTATGGTGATTATTATGCATGGTTTCAAAGTGTTATCACCGAACCTGTGCGTGAACTTTTAGGTGAAAAAGCCGCTGAAGAACTTTCACAAAAACTGATTCCTTACTTATCAGAGAAAGCTTCCCTCTTACCCATTTCAGAAAATGACCCAGTTGCAACCGATTGGATTAACGGACGACGAACTCCCGATGCTAACCATGAGTTAAAAGCGGCATTTATGGGTCTGAATTTAGGCACAGATGCCATAAAAATCTTTAAAATGATTGTAGAAGCAACGGCTTTCGGCTCGAAGGCAATTGTTGATAGATTTATCAGTGAAGGTGTACCAATTAAACAAGTAATTGCCATTGGAGGAGTTGCGAAGAAATCACCATTTGTGATGCAAACACTTTCGGATGTGCTTAATATGCCAATAAAAGTGGCAAGTTCAGACCAAGCCTGTGCCTTGGGTGCAGCAATGAATGCCTCGGTAGCAGCGGGCGTTTATAGCAATCTTCAAGATGCACAAAAAGCGATGGGTTCGGGTTTTGATGCTCGTTACGAACCACGTGCAGCTTTTACAGAAATTTATCAGGAATTATACAAGAAATATCAAAGTTTAGGGAAATTTACTGAGAAACAATAAAATATTTAGCCAAAACAAGTAATCTCAAAACGGAATTTTCACATTTTTCAAGAGATTACTCACTTTACTTAAATGGCTTTTTATTTCAGGAGTTTCTAAATTAATCTTAGGAATATTAGGATTGATTTTAACTTTTGATTCATCAATACCCAAAAAATTAAGTTCTTTTTTCATGTCTTTTTTCGATAAAATACCCTTTGTAATTAGTTGATTTGTTGAATGGTTCAGTTGAATCATCATCCAAAAGACCACAAATATTATAAAAAAGTTCTGTTTTTTCAAATAATTTTGAAATAGTGGCTCTATAAAGTCGAGTTCGGGCTTCAGTACTTCCTGTAAAAAACACCTTTTTATTCGGATTTATTTCAAAAAAAGCATACAAGGTTTGTATAACCGAGGATAATATCATTTTCATATCTTGATTATTACTAATCGCAAACACGTCAAGATTATAATCATCAGTTACGTCACCAAAAATTAAATGGAACAAATCTGCTTTATTTTCATCAGGAACATAAACAACCATTTTTTTAGTATTTTTTTGAACGCCAACACTATCAAAGATATGATAAAGTCCATCGGGGGAAGTTTCAATGTTATAAATTGGCTTTTCCATCCTCAAAATTATTAAAATATACAAAATTTATAGAAAATAATGCTTGATTTAAAACAATTTGAAGTTTGGTTTATAACGGGTAGCCAACATTTGTACGGAAAAGAAACGCTTCGTTAGGTTGATGAACATTCAAAAATGAATTAAGACTTAATGAGGTTTATTTTAGATGATTGTCTATCTTCCCGATTAAAAAAAATGTTCATTGAAATGTTTTTCCATATTAACTTAGGCTAGTCAAAGAAATGATTGGAAGTTTTGAAATTAAGTTTAAAATCGAGGATTCAATATTTCTTGGAATATACATTTTATGCAAAAATTGAATTACAAAATCACATAAAAATATAATGCGTTTAAGTTATGGACGAATATAAATATTTAAAGGAAGAATGTTTCGAGGCAAATATGATGCTTCCCAAACTGGGTTTGGTGCTTTTTACATTCGGCAACGTAAGTGCGGTCGATAGAACAAAAGCCGTTTTTGCCATCAAACCAAGTGGGGTTCCTTATGAGTTGCTCAAAGCAAATGATATTGTGATAATGGATTATGATGCGAAAGTGGTAGAGGGGAAAATGCGTCCGTCGTCTGATACTAAAACGCATGCCCAATTATATAAAAATTGGGAAGACATTGGTGGAATCACGCATACACATAGCACTTATGCAGTTGCATGGGCCCAAGCTGGCATGGATATACCAATTTTTGGAACAACCCACGCCGATCATACACATCAAGACATCCCGTGTGCTCAGCTTTTGACTGATGAAATGATACAGGGTGATTACGAGTTTGAGACAGGTAATCAGATATTTGATTGTTTTATTGAGAAAAAACTTTCATACAAAGAAGTGGAAATGGTTTTACTCCAACGTCACGGACCATTTACTTGGGGAAAAAATGCCGAAAAATCGGTTTATAATGCGGCCGTTTTGGAAGAAGTTGCTCGAATGGCAATGCTTACGCTTCAAATAAATCCAAACACGCCGAGAATAAAAGACACATTACGCATGAAACATTTTGAGCGTAAACACGGCAAAAATGCCTATTATGGACAAGGTTGTTAAACAAATTTACAAGGGCTTTTATAACTAATACTTGAGTGAATTCTTTTATAATTCATGAACTACAAAATTTGAAGTATTTCTGCATTTGGCATCTCCAAACTCCGTGGGTCTGCCTTCACTTCAAGCTTTTGCATCGAAGAAACTTCCAGAGAAGGAAACCCAAATTCTTCTACTACTTTGCCATTAAGGCAATAAACACCTCGCCCACGAAAAGGATATTTTTCGAGCGATGGTGGAAAATGGGTGGTGTCGAAAAATTCGCCTTGCTCATTTAAAAAATACCCAAATCCCATCAATTTATGATTCTTGGTTCGGACAGGTTTCCATGTAACCAAATAGCCATAAACTCTGATGTTTCGACCGACCAAACTGATAAGATTTTGGTCCGTAGTTGACGTTCTATTTGCTACGGCTACTAACTCAAAAGGACTCGAAATCGAAAAGCCTAATAACTCAATTTGGTCGTAGGTATCTTCTAATGGATGACACACCAATGTTGGTAAATGATGCGTTTCTGGCTCGGGACAGCCAAATAGTGTTTGTTTGTAATGGTTTGGCTGAAATCTGCTATTATACCGAAAATGAGCCTCCCAAAGTAATTCTTTTTTGGGTGTGCCAAAATTTCTAAATGCACCAATCCGAATGAGAATAATTAGTTGTTCTAAACCAATACTTATTCTACTAACGAAATTTGAAAATGAAGTAAAATGCCCGAAATTCCTTTCCTGCAACAAACCTTCGATGAGTTTGTTTTCGAGCGATTTGATATGTATCCAACCCAGCCAAATAACATTACCTTCGATTCTGGTCAAATAATTACTTTCGTTGATTTCGGGGGCTTCGATAACAGCACCATATCTTCGGGCTTCGTGAATATAAAACTCCGTTGAGTAAAAGCCACCAAAATTATTGATTACCGCAACCATAAATTCCAAAGGAAAATAGGTTTTCAAATATAAACTTTGGTAGCTTTCCACGGCAAAACTCGCTGAGTGAGCTTTACTAAAACTGTATCCAGAAAAACTTTCAATCTGTCGCCACACCTCTTTGGCCAATTCTTCTGTATATCCTAATTCTTTACAGTTATTAAACCATTTATCGGTTATTCTTTGAAACTCAGCTTTTGACCTAAATTTTCCCGACATGGCTCTTCTCAAAATATCGGCTTCGGCCAATGTAATGTTCGCAAAGCCATGAGCCACTTTCAAAACATCTTCTTGATAAACCATTACTCCAAAAGTATCCGATAATAGCTCCTGCATTTTGGGGTGTAAATAACTCACTTGGTGCGGATTATGATATCGCACAATGTATTCTTTCATCATTCCACTTGATGAAACACCTGGGCGAATAATCGAACTTGCAGCTACTAAAGTGATGTAATTATCGCACCGAAGTTTCCAAATCAGTGAACGCATGGCGGGTGATTCTACATAAAAACACCCCATTGTTTCGTGGTTTTGAAGTTGCCGTTTAATGTTTTCATCATCCTTAAATTTCTGGATGGCATGAATATCAATATCAACTCCTCGGTTTTCCTTCACAATATCGACCGCCGTTTTGATATGTCCGAGTCCACGTTGTGAAAGCACATCAAATTTTGCAAATCCAATATCTTCGGCTACATACATATCAAATTGACATATCGGAAAACCCTTTGGCATTGGTTGTAGAGCAGTATAATTTGATAAAGGTTCTTCTGAAATCATAATACCTCCTGCATGAATCGACAAACTATTGGGATAATCTTCTAAAAGTGGAGCATATTGGAAAATGTACTTAGTGTATTCATTCTGACTTGCTTTTTCGGGATATTTAATCATTTCGTCAATCTCTGATTTGGGCAAACCAAAAACCTTGGCCAGTTCTCTGACCGCCGAACGGTCTTGAAAAGTATTGTAAGTGGCCAGCAAACAAACATACTCTTTTCCGTATCGTTTAAAAACATAGTCGATGATTTCATCTCTTTCGTCCCAACTAAAATCAATATCAAAATCAGGTGGAGAAGTGCGAAAAGGATTGATGAAACGTTCAAAATACAAGTCTAATTCTATCGGATTGACATCGGTGATACCAACACAATACGCCACAATCGAGTTTGCTCCCGAACCACGCCCAACGTGGAAATAGCCTCTCGACCTTGCATAACGAATAATATCCCAAGTAATCAAAAAATACGAACAAAAGTTTAATTCATAAATAATCGTCAATTCTTTCTCTATCCTTTCTTGAGCAGCTTTGTTGTTTTTGCCGTACCGATAAATCATTCCATCAGTAGTCAGTTTCCTCAATAACTCAATATCATCGGTTTTGCTATTGGTAAATAATCGTTTGTTTTTGCTAGTTTTAAAATCAAAATCAAAACTGCATTGCTCACTTATGGCCTTTGTTTTTTCAAGCCATTCTTCAAAATACTGAAAATTTTCAAAGAGTTTCTGTTCTTCAATTGGCCATTCGGATGGATTCGCTTCGGCATATTTGGGTAATTTACTTAAAAGTGTATTGTGGTCAATGGCTCGTAAAAGTCTATGCAAATTGAAATAGATTTTATTGAAAAAAGTAAGTGTATGAATAGCGATAATTTTCTCGAAACCTTGTTTATTCTGAAAACGGTAAGTTTTCGGGATTTCCCAAAAATGAACGCCAATAAATTCGTGATTTTCTAAAACTTGACTTGTTTCTAGAAAATCAAGCGGATAAATGTTAAAAACATTTTTAAACGAAGGAGCTTTGTTCGGAAAATCCTTTTTTTTATCTAAATAATCAGTCAAAAAATAATTAATTTCTCGGAAACCCTCATTGTTTTTGGCTAAACAGATGTATTTCAATTCATCCCCATTTCTAAACTCCACTCCTACTATTGGCCGAATATTGGCAGCATTACACGCTTTTACAAAATCAAAAACTCCTGAGGTATTATTAATATCAGTCAATGCCAAGCAGCCAATACCCAACTCAATGGCCTTATTTACAAGGTCTTGGACAGTAATTGTACCATAGCGAATACTAAAATATGAATGACAGTTTAAGTACATCAATGATAAGTGCTAACGCACAATTAAGAATTAAAAATTAAGATGGGTCTCCCGAGCGATTAAAATACATTTAGTTAGTAGTCAAGCTAATGATTATCAACAAATTACATGGCTTTTATTTGCCTTAGATATTTAATGGATGTTTATTCTGTTGATAATTGGTTTTGCGGACAAATCTTGGTTTTCGAGCCGAGTACAGCACCATACCAAATGCCCGACCAATGAGCCGACTGCCATATTTGATTCTAACTTCATCCATTGCTTGATATAAACCAGCCATTTCGGCGGTATTATCAAACAAATTGATTTGGCTAAATCCCTGCACCAATTTGCTGAATCGCACCCCAACAAGTCGAATCAAGAGTCGTCTATCATAGAGTTTTTCAAAAAGGTCGGTTACTTTCGCTATAATCGTTTGGTCATCAGTGGTGTATGGAATATTAAATTGTTTGGTGTGAGTATCAAAATTTGAATACCTGATTTTTACTGTAACACAGCCCGTGCATTGCTGTTTTTGGCGAAGCTCAAAAGTCATTTCTTCAACCATTTTCAGCAAAACAGCCTTTAGTTTGTTTACATCGGTGGTATCTTTATCGAAAGTAATTTCTTTTGAAATCGACTTTTTATCGTGGTATGGCTCAATGGGAGTATTATCCAAACCATTGGCTCTCTCCCAAAGCATTGTGCCGTTTTTACCAAATACACTTTCGAGCATCTTGCGTGGCATTTCTGCCAAAGAACCAATATTTTGAATGCCCATATTTCTGAGGGTTTGACCAGTAACCGAACCCACCATTGGCAATTTACTGACCGAAAGCGGCCGTAGAAATGCTCTTTCATTACCCGCCAAAATGTGGCATTGGCCATTAGGTTTTACTTCGTTGGTTGCCACTTTCGATACCGTTTTATTACTTGCCAGTCCAAATGAAATAGTCAACCCTGTTTCTTTGCAGATGTCGTTTTTGATTTGGGTCGAATATTTCAAGCAACCGAAATACTTGTCCATACCCGATAAATCGATATAAAACTCATCAATCGAGGCTTTTTCAAGCACGGGAACTCTATCAGATATGATTTGAGTAACCATATCCGAATATTGTGTATAAGATTCATAATCGCCCTTGATAAAAATGGCATCTGGACAAAGCCTTTTGGCCATCACCGATGACATGGCCGAGTGAATACCAAATTTTCTGGCTTCGTAACTGCAAGCGGCTACCACTCCTCTATCCGATATTCCACCGACAATTACGGGTTTGTTTAAAAGTAAAGGATTTTTTAGTCTTTCGACCGAAACAAAAAAAGCGTCTAAGTCAAAGTGAACAATGTTTTTTTCCATAGAAAAAATATTTTTAGGATTCTACTGGCAAGTTATTGACAAAATGCGTAATATTGTCTGCTCAAAATGCTTAGTATATGTCAATTTATAAAACTATAGGTCAAAACGTTAGACTTTTAAGACAACAGAAGGGTCTTTCTCAAGAACAAATTGCAGATTTGCTGAATCTGCCCAGTAATACTTATGCCTACTACGAACGTGGTGACAGAGATTTTCCGATGGAAACACTCGTGAAGGTTTCGGGGATATTTAGTATGGCTTTAGATGCTCTAATCAAGTATGATTTGAGCAAAATCGACCTAAAAGGTTTGATGCAGGTAGGTAGCAACCGACTCCTGTTTCCGATACTTATCAAGGAAAACACTAAAGTTGAGAGTATCGAAATTGTACCAATCAAGGCATCGGCTGGGTACAGGAAAGGCTATGCCGACCCGCAGTTTATTGAAGCTTTGCCCAAAATTAGTTTGTCATTTTTGGGTGTTGGTACACACCGAGGTTTTCAGATTATAGGAGATTCGATGCTGCCGATTCAGTCGGAATCTTATATCGTGGGTAAATACATCGAGAGTTTTGATGATATTAAAAACAATAAATCGTACATCATACTAACGGATGAAGATATTTTGTACAAACAAGTAAAAAATAAAATCAATGATGATGGCACTTTGCATCTGATTTCAAATAATAAATATTATCCCACGATTCAGATTGAGCCACAGCATATTTTGGAAATTTGGCAGTTTACTTGCTTTATTTCCACCAAAGATGTGGATGAATATTCGATGGGATTAGAAGATGTTTTTATGTCTTTGAATGGTATCAGCAAAGGAATCGAGGAGATAAAAGAGAAGATACTAATCAAATAATTGAAGCTCAGGATAATCGACTCTTTCCAGAATCACGGCTTTATTGCGGTTTGCTTTGACATTATTGGCTTCCATCGAGATTGGAATGGCTACTAAATCAGTCTCGGTGTAAGTTTTGATTAAATCGCTAATTGATTGTCGAGATAATTGAGGGTCGAGCCACGTTTTTTCGTCGCCTTGACTTAAAATTAAAGGCATTCTTTTCTTTACATTGTGTATTTTTTCCATTAATTCGTTGGCTGGAGTGGTAATAATACTAAAAGTGTTTTTCACTTCGCCCGTACTTTTATCAACCCAAGAATCATAGACACAAGCCAACGAGAATATTTCCTGACCTTCAACTTTTATGTAGTAAGGATATTTTTTATTGTTGAGTTGTCGCCATTCAAAAAAGCCAGAAACTGGCAAAATACAACGTTGAGAAACAATAGTAGACTTGAAAGATGGCTTTTCAAAAACGGTTTCACCAACGGCATTGAGTGTATTGTGCTGAAAATTGGCATCTTTTGCCCAATTGGGTATGAGCCCCCACTCGTATAGAAAGATATCGTCATGCTTGATGATAGGCAATTTAGGATGCTCAAAGCCACTCACAAAATAATAAGTTGGTACTTCAAGCACTTCAGTGTCTGACTTAAAATTGGGCGGTAAAGCATTTTTATAACGCTCGGCCAGTTTAGATTTCTTTTTTTCGAGATATGAGGCGTTGTAACACATGAGGTTTTTGGCACTTATTATTTCAAAAGTAACAAAATTTAAATAAAGCTATGTGGCAAGGTTGCAAAAAGCTACAATTATTCTTTAGCTTGATATTTTCAAATTTTTCCGCTACTTGTTCCGTACCGAATAATAAATAAATAGATTAATTCTTGTTTGATTCTATTCTTTATTACTACTTGCAAAAAAAACACCATTACTTGCATAAAAAATACCATTACTTGCATAAAACACTGTTTCACCTATAAAATTGATATGAGATTCACACTAACACTTCGTCCATTGACCGATAATCAACCGCTTATCTTCAATTACCAATATCCTTTTATGGCTTGGGTTTACGGTCGCTTAAATGAGGCAGACCAACAATATGCCGAATTTCTGCACCAAAAAGGCTATCAAGTTCATCGCTCGCTCAAAAACTTTAAGCATTTTACGTTCTCTAATTTTCAAATTGCTCGATTAGCTCAATCACCCAAGTCAGGCGATAAATATATGAAACTCAGCAATGAGCCAATAACTATATTGGTTTCGTTTTATATTGATAAAGCCGCCGAAGATTTCATCGTTGGACTCTTTCGCAATCAGACAGTCAGCATTTATGATACTGCTCATCGAGCAAGTTTCAACATTGAGCGAATCGAATCATTACCTAACGAAATTTTTGGAAATCAAGCCCTTGTCTTACAAACTATTTCTCCCATGGTAGTTGCCCGCAAAAAAGCCGATGGCAAAGATGACTACCTAAGCCCCGAAGATCCTGACTTTGCCACCTACTTTGCTTATAATTTGATGGAAAAATACAATAGTGTTAATCCGGAAGCCACGAAAGTAGATGTCGAAACAGCAGCTCGATTAGTTAAATTTCGCTTGCTCAAAAAAGACAAGCTTAAAAGTAGATTGGTAGCCATCAAGCAAGACAAAGTCAGCGAAACAAAAGTAAGAGCATTCACAAATTTTAGTTTTGAAATTTCGGCTCCAGCGGAAGTTTTAGAAGTTGGCTTTCTGGGTGGCTTCGGCAAACACTCGGCCAATGGTTTTGGCTGCTGCGAAGTTGTCAGCAATTGAAACGTTTACTTATCATCGTCACCAATAATCATATATTTTCTAATGAACGTTTTCCATGATAATAGCCCAAAATATAGGTTGTTGGCTATTCTGAAAGATTTACTCGAACGCCCCAACCACCATACCCGTAAGATGTTGGCCACCAAATATAATGTAAACGTCGATACCATAAAAAAGGATTTCAACGAACTCCGTGATGCTGATTTTATGGTAAAACCCGACGAAAAACATCGTTATGCCATTGTGTCGAATAAATCAATGGAGTTTTTGGAAGATGTTTTGTTTTTTACTGAAGCCGAAAAAGATTTTTTGCTCGATGCACTCGTAAAAGCCAATGCTACCGACCGCCGTTTGGAAAAGATTAGAGAAAAACTCGAAACTATTTATGATGTGTCGAAGCTCGGGAGTAGTTTGTTTTCAAAGACTTTTCTGACAAAAGCCAATTTGCTCGAACAAGCCAAACAACAAAAACGAGTAGTGAAACTCATCAATTACCGTTCGACCAATAGCAGTGGCGTTACAGACCGCATGGTAGAGCCTTTCTCTGTTAGCACCAAAGAGGATATTTTGCAGGCTTTTGATACTGATAAACAAGTAATTAGGCATTTCAGAATTTCGAGAATTGAGCGAGTAGAGCTGCAAAAACCTAACTGGGAACACGAAACTCGGCATTATGTAACGGCAACCGACACATTCAGAATTGTGAACGACCGCCAAGTGCGAGTACATATCAAACTAAAAGTAGGTGGCTATAACGAACTCACCGAACGTTTCCCGTTGACACAAGCCTATTTACAACCATCAGCCGACGAAGCAGGCATTTTTGATTTTGAATGTAAAGTAAATGAGCGTTTTTTCGGACTAACCAATTTCATTTTGGGCTACCACGAACATATCGTTGAAATTGTTGAACCCGAAAGCCTCATTGAGCATATAAAAGCCCACATTGGTAGAATAAATTTTTTAGAAATTTAAGGGGTGGGGCCAGTAATACCCCCCGTAAGGAGTAATATTTGACTATAATTTTAATTTTTATGAAAGAAAGTAGCATATTTGCATTAAGTACGAGTCATTTCAGTTTCATAAACCCGCTTCATGTGGAGGTTGCCAGTATTGGCACGGTGCTGAAAACATTCGTGCTTTTTTTATTTCTTCATAAATGGCGTTGCTTTTTCGATAGAAAAAGTGTTGTCTTCCTTTTCTTTCATCTTCATCAAAACAGGGTCGAAATCTGGCTCTTCCTACATAGGTCTTTTACGGTTGGCATAAAAAGTAGGATTTCCAGATTCGTCAATGAAAAAGTGTTGCGTTTGGGGCATAGCGTTTCTTTGAAAAGTGTATAACCATATAAATGAGTGGTGCGATTCATAGTTATAAATAATTTTTCCATTCCTAATTATTTATATGGCTTGTGCAAAGATATGAAATGAGTAATAGTATTTACAAATTTTATAATAAAATTATATAATTATATATAATTGGATTTTATTAATTATGTTTGAATAAAAAAACTATGAACAACTTTATAAAACCAACAGGCGACCCATTCATTGATGTCGGGGGCTATGTTATTCAACATTTGGGTGAACGCTTCCCTGATAAAAGTATTTTTGAACTCATTGAATATGCAACGAATGTATATGTGAAGCAATGGGGCGGAAAACTGCATACCTATTTTTTGAATTCAACAATTACGCAACCTGCTTATAATACAGAAAAGAAAATTGCGGAAACGCTGAAATACTATCGAAGTATAATTGAGGAAACAAACAGTGAGTTTAAAAATGGTTTTTGCAGAATTGTTGGCTCAGAAACTAAACTTTATGTAGCTGGAAGAAGCAACCACATGATGTCAGCTTCAGGGGCATTCATTAATTTTCATAGTGCTTATGAAAGTGGCTTATATTTATCTAAAGAGGCACTAATTAGAACCTTTTTCGTTCCGTTGGGAGTATGTTTTGTTGGGGATAAAATAGCTTTACTTCAAAGTAACTTTGATAAAGTAAGTAGCTATTTAGTTGCTAAAAATGTAGATAATAACTTGAAAAATATAGCTTCTGGTATTGCAGAAGGTACATTGAAATCTGAATTTGGAATTATTTCAAATGCACTATTTGGTTATGCAGACGCTTGTTTAAGTAATCTTGCTATTGCAGTTGATGTTGATGACGACCAAATTGCTTTGAGAGATGTTCAGTTAAATATGTACCATTTTACAAACTTTGGAGCAAGCCCTGATATTGAGTTACATACTTTCTCCAACCTTTTATTTAAGTTTTACGCTCATTGCAAGAAGAACTATTCAAAAGAATGGAATGATTTTGTAAACCAACATTATAAGTATTCAAAATTTAAAGATGCCCAATTTGATGAGGAAAGCCAAGAGTGGTACAATACAAAAGAGCGACTTTCTTATTTAGATTATAAAGTTTGGAATAACGCAATTTTGAATAAATTGATTAAGAATATTTCAATTATCAGTCACCTTTGTAAATGGAGTAAAAAGTACAAATTTAGCTTTAATATTGTCGAAATATATTGCATAAATATCTTAAAAATGGAAAAATATACAATTCAAAAGATTAAAGAATTGGCAGATTATATCTTGAATGACAAATCTGATGACCAAATAAAAAAATCAGTTGTTCAGTTGAATGGCTTAAAAAGTAGTGGAGAGTTTAGAGCATTTTTAATCAAATTGATTAAAAATAATTACGAAGCTAAAAATCCAAATCCACTTATTACATTGGAGGATTATGTATTTTATCTCTTTCCAGACGGTACATTTTGGAAGGATACAAGAGATTTATTATTAATTGCTATCTATCAAAAACTGCATGAATCAAACTTAATAATTGCAGATTTGAGTACCGACGAAGATGAAGAAACCAACGAAACAGAATAAAAACAATTAAAAAAGATACACAAAATGGAATTACTAAAAACACAGGGTTTTGTACTAATTGATGTAGATGTTGTAGCTCTCAATAATGCTGGTGCAAGAACAACAACAAACTTTGATAACGGGGTTGCAACAAAAACAATTACCAAAAATGGCAAAAAATACGCTTACGTATCGGGTCAAGCATGGCGTTATTGGTGGAGAGATACGTTAATGAAAGATTTCGGTTGGGATTTGTCTCCAATAACAAGAGAAAGTAAGATTGCATTTACTGATGCAAATCCTCTAAAATATGCTGATGATGATGTTTTTGGATATATGAAGGCTGCCAAAGATGTAATTCTGAAAGAAGATGGTACTCCAGAGTTAGATTCTAAAGGTAAAGAGAAAAAAGAAGATGTTACCGTTACTCGTGTTTCACCTTTAAAAAATTCGGTATTAGTGTCTGTTGCAAGTACATCAACGGTTGAAAATTGGTCGAGCATGGCACGCCAAGAAGGAGATTCTGTACCTTACAGTAAAGAAGAATATAGTGCAATTATGAAAGGCATGTTTTCGATAGATTTGGCACAAGTTGGTACATTTGCCACTTATAACAAAACTGGTTTCAAAAATCTAACATTAAAGTTACAAGAAGAAGCCGTTTCAAATGGATGTACATTATTAGATGACCCATTTGTAAAAGATACCAAAGGAGTTGCGAAGAAGTTAGTACAATTACCTTCGGAACTTAGACAAAAGCGAGCCATTGACACGATTAAAGCTCTGAAAACTATTTCGGGCGGTGCAATGCAAACTAATAATATGGCAGATGTTACGCCTAAATTTATTATTTTAGCAACAACCAATAGTGGCAATCATCCATTCTCACACATCGCCAAAGGTGAAGGATTGTATAATAATGTTGCTGTTTTAAGCATCGAAGCAATCAAGGAGGTTTTAGAAGACTACAAAGACCAAATCAAAGGTCAAGTTTTTATCGGTAGACGTGCTGGATTTATGGACGAAATTGATGCAGACTTACAAATGTTGACTTCTGAAAATGTTATTATTTCTTCGGTGAATCAAGCAATTGATGGATATTGCACACAGTTGGAAAGTCAAATTGTTTGATTATGAAATGCTATAAAATAGAAATTTCGGGTTGGACAGCCAGTTTTAGGTATCCCAACTTAATTAGTGGTTATCAGCCAACCTTAGAAGTACCTCCTTTAAGTACAGTCTTAGGGCTGATAAATGCTGCTGCGGGTAAATTTGTGACTTATGAAAATGAAAAGATTGGCTATTATTTTGAGTTTGATTCGATAGGAATCGATCTTGAAACCATTTATCAGATGGATGGCAATGGCAAAACCACCAACAATAGTGCAAAATCAAATGTAATTAGAAGGCAGTTTTTATTTAATCCTCGATTGATTATTTATACACCTAACGATGTAATTGCCGACTATTTTCGACAACCTGTCTATCCGATTTTATTGGGACGAATGAATGATTTAGCTACAATTGAATCTATTTCTGATATTGACTTACTCTTGGTAAATGAAATGGTTGAGATAAAAGGGCAAATAATTCCGACTTTTCCGTATCATTTGGCAGGTCAAATTCAAGCCTTACCAGAATATTTTACTAATACTTTTCCGAGGAAAAACTTAGGTACAAAACCTTTTTCGATAGTTTCTCATAAAAATGGAGTTAAGTCTTCGTCAATAGAAGCTTTCCATGACCAAGAATTGAATTTAAACATTTTTATGCACCCAATCAATTATGGCGACCAATGAAATACTGGCTAAATCTGAACCACAACTTACGTTGCACCAACACATTGAGGATTGCTTAAAGATTCATTCTTTTCTCAAAGAACAATTTGCTGACATTATAAAACTCCCAAACATTCCAACCGAATTTTGGGAGTATGTCAGAATCTCAATGATTTTCCATGACCTTGGAAAAAGCCACAGCGAATTTCAAAAATTGTTAAAAGGTGAAGAATCAAAGTGGAAAAAACAGCGACATGAGTTGTTTTCTTTGCCTTTTTTTATTGCTTTCGATAGAATAGAAGATAAAGCTATTAAAAATGTGATATTACTCGCTATCGCAGGACATCACAAAGATTATGGACAACTTTTTTCAAGGTACATTAATGGTTTTTATCAAGATGAAACGCCAAACGATGGTTTGGAATTAGATTTAGGCACAACCGAATCTATTACCTATGTTTCTGAATTTAAAAAAGTTAACGTAAACGCTATCAAAGCTTTACTCAAGGAGAAATATCAAATTGATATTAAACAGAGTTTAAAAGTTGAAAATCAGCTAAGATTTATCAAATCGTATAATCGAAATGGTGTAACTATTAAAAACTCAGATTATTGGTTTCTGGTGTTGTTATTTGGTGCAATAAAAAACTGTGACCACTTAGGTTCGGCAAGAGTTCAAAATATTGCATCCAATCAATTATCTGATTTTCAATTTCTTACCGATTATCAAAATAAATTACGCTCTAAGTCTTTAGATTTTTATCAACATCAAAAAGATTGTTCTCAGACTTTGGGAAATGTAATTTTAACTGCTCCAACAGGTTCGGGTAAAACTGAAAGTGCATTTCTATGGATTCGTAAGCATTTTGAAGAAAACCAAACAGGAAGAGTTTTCTATATTTTGCCATTTACTGCATCAATCAATGCGATGTTTGAGCGTCTGAGTGCTGTTATTGAAGATGAAAAAGTTGGAATGTTACATGGTAAACTGAGTGCTTATCTAAATAATTATTTTGAAGAACATCAATACAGCCACAGTTCAAAAAAAGAAGCAATCAACGAACTCAAACAGAAATTTAAGTATGTTACAACTCCCATAAAAGTTTCGACTCCTTTTCAGCTCTTAAAGCATCTTTTTGGCTTAAAAGGTTTTGAGCAAGGTTTATTTGAGTGGACAAATAGTTACTTTGTTTTTGATGAAATTCATTCCTATGATGCCAAAACCTTTGCCCAAATAAAGGTTTTATTAGAATTTGCGACCCAATATTTGAATGTGAAAGTTATGATTATGACTGCAACATTACCAAAGTTTCTTAGGAAAGAAATAGAATCAACTATTGGACAATTTACCCCAATTAATGCCGATGAAAAGCTTTATAATTCATTCAGAAGACATAAAGTCATTTTGCAAAATGGTTTATTAGAGAATAATCTTGACATAATTAGAGCCGATTTACAAGCTGGAAGAAAAGTTTTGGTTGTATGTAATACAGTAGCACAAGCACAAAAAATTTACGGAATACTGCGAAATGAAGTTGAAAAATCAGTTTTGCTACATGGTGGTTTCAATGGGACTGACAGAAATACACATGAGCAGACATTATTAAAAGCCGAAAAAGATGATACTTTAGAAGATGTAATGCTGTTAGTTGGTACTCAGGCAATTGAAGTGAGTTTAGACATTGATTATGAGATAATTTACACAGAGCCAGCTCCCATTGATGCATTACTTCAAAGATTTGGGCGTGTAAATCGTAAACGAGAGAGAGGAATTTCACCGTGCGTTATTTTCAAAGAAAGCAACAAAACTGATTTTTATATCTACGATAAAGATGTCATTTCAAGGACATTAGAAGTTTTTTCAAAGGCAAAAAACGATGGAATTGTAGATGAATCTATTTTGCAAGAATACATTGATTTTGTTTATCCTTCGTGGAGTGAAGAGCAAGAAAAAGACTTCAAGCAAGTCTATGAAACTATGAAATCGACATTGGATTTACTTGTGCCTTTGATTCATTCAAAAAAAACGGAGGAAGATTTTTATAAACAATTTGATGGTGCAAAGATTTTACCTCAAACCTATAAATCAAAATTTGAAGTGTATTTGAGAAATTTTGATTTTATCAATGCCGAAAATCTAAAGGTTTCAATTAAGAAAAATAGATTTGCTCAATGGCTTTCTTCTCAAAATCTTAGAAAAGAAGTCTTTGCTTTCGAGAAAAACAAAAAAGGAGATTTATTAACCATTGAATATTTCATCACAAACAAATTATATGATTCCGACTTAGGACTTTTTAAAGATGAACATTCTGTTTGGGAAGATGATAATATGTTTTAATACAATTCTTTATGAATATCAACGCCACTCTTATCAATTATCTGCATTTATGCCGAAATTATGTCTAAATCATAAAGTTTTATCTTGTCGTCATGGGTGATTAAGGGGATTTTCTCAGATTTAGCTTGGGCAATTAGCATTCTATCGAATGGGTCTTGATGATGAAAGGGCAGGCTAACTAAATATTGATAGCACATAAAGTTAAACGGTAATACTGTAAACTGATTAGCTTTTAACATTTTTTCAAATTCGCCAATATTAAAGTTTAAACTTAATTTTCCTATGCTGACTTTTATCGTTATTTCCCAAAGTGTTACATGACTAACATAGATTATATTTTCGGGGTTGTTGATGATGTCAAGCAATTCGGAGCTAAGTTTCTGATTTTCAGCGTGCCACAATAATATGTGGGTATCTATCAAATATCGCATGGTTATTTGTCAGTAGGTAGCGTATAATCGTCAAAACCTGCGGGAGTTTCATCAAAATCAGGAGCAATATTAGTAAAAAGTCCTTTGCCCCAACCTGCTTGGCGAGGATTTGACTTTGGTTCTTTTGATTTTTTAACCGTGTTTTTGACTTGGATTTTATTTTCAAATCCAAAATCTTTTAGCAACTGAAGTATTTTAGCAAATTCCTCTGTTGAATCGAAATTTAATATCAATTGTGCTGACATAGGCTTTTTTTATACAAAAATAAGGTTTTTGATTAATATTTAAAGCAATTCTTTATGAATATTAACGCCACTATATTTGAATCATTAGCTTTTATGCCGAAATGATATCTAAATCATAAAGTTTTATTTTGTCATCATGGGTGATTAGGGGAATCTTTTCAGATTTAGCTTGGGCAATTAGCATTCTATCGAATGGGTCTTGATGATGAAATGGTAGGCTAACTAAATGTTGATAACTCATAAAGTTAAACGGCAATATCGTAAACTGATTGGCTTTTAGCATTTTTTCAAATTCACCAATAGTAAAATTTAGACTTAATTTTCCTATGCTGACTTTTATCGTTATTTCCCAAAGTGTTACATGACTAACATAGATTATATTTTCGGGGTTATTGATGATTTCAAGCAGTTCTGGACTAAGTTTCTGATTCTCAGCGTGCCACAATAATATGTGGGTGTCGATTAAATATCGCACGGTTATTTGTCAGAAGGTAACATATAATCGTCAAAACCTGCGGGAGTTTCATCAAAATCAGGAGCAATATTCGTAAAAAGTCCTTTACCCCAACCTGCTTGGCGAGGATTCAACTTTGGTTCTTTTGATTTTTTAACTGTGTTTTTTACTTGAATTTTATTTTCAAATCCAAAGTCTTTTAGCAACTGAAGTATTTTAGCAAATTCCTCTGTTGAATCGAAATTTAAGATCAATTGTGCTGACATAGGCTTTTTTTATACAAAAATAAGGTTTTTGATTTATATTTAAAGTAATTCTTTATGAATATCAACGCCACTCTAATAAATTATCTGCATTTATGCCACCGTAAGCTATGGTTGCACGCCCACGCTATACGCATGGAGCATACTTCTGATATTGTGGCCCCTAATGTTTATAGTCTAAATTTAGGTTTGATAACAAAAAAGAAAATAGCGAAAACCAATTTCTATAAATACTATATTAAGAGTCAATATTTTCATGGTAAAGCCAACCATGACCATCAACGCCACCTATTTCAGTTAGCAACAAAATAATTTCCCCTCCTAATTTAGGAGGGGGCAGGGGGTGGTTAAATACTCAAATAAAATCCTTATGAATGATACTGACCAAATTCATAACCGAATAGAATTGAAGGTTTTTAGAAAAATCTGCGAAATAATTCTACTTCTGCCGAAGCCACGCTTTGGCTAAAGCTAAAAAATAGCCAACAAGATGGTCGAAAATTTCGTCGGCAACACAGTGTGGGTGCCTATATTTTAGATTTTTATTGTCCCGCCGAAAAACTGTGTATAGAACTCGACGGTGATGACCATTATACAGGTAATGGAGAAGCTTATGTTGAAGAACGAACCAAATACTTAAACTCACTCAATATTAGGGTTATTCGGTTTGAAAATAAAGAGGTTTTTCAGGCTATTGAATATGTTTTGGGTAGAATTTACAGTTGTTTTAACCACCCCTGACCCCTCCTAAATTAGGAAGGAAAATTTTAGTTGTTTTAACCACCCCTGACCCCTCCTAAATTAGGAGGGGAAATTTTATTTGTTTTAACCACCCCTAACCCCTCCTAAATTAGAAGGGGAAATTTTGATTGTTTTAACCACCCCTGACCCCTCCTAAATTAGAAGGGGAAATTTATTTTTTTCTTATATGAATATCAACGCCACTCTAATAAATTATCTGCATTTATGCCACCGTAAGCTATGGCTGCACGCTCATGCAATACGCATGGAGCATACATCTGATATTGTGGCCGAAGGTAAATCGCTCGGTGAAACAAGTTACCCACAAAGAGCTGATAAAAACCAAGAACTCGAAATTTCAGCCGAAATTTTTACCGATAAAGGTTTTGTGACTTGCACCGCCAAGATTGATTTTTTTGATGCGATTCGGGGCGTGGTTTATGAAACCAAAAAATCTGCAGCCAAGGAGTTAGCTCATGTGGCACAGGTGCAGTTTTATTTGTATTTGTTGCGTAAAAACAATGTCGCGGCTCATTATGGACAAATTGAATACCCAAAACTTCGGCAAACCAAGCGAGTGGAATTGAACGAAGAAGACGAGAAAAAAATAGAAAGTTCGATTTTGAAAGCGTTCGAAATTATTGCTCTCGGAAGCTGCCCTCCTACCCTACCTAAATCGAAGTGCAGTAAATGTTCGTATTTTGATTTTTGTTGGAGCGGAGAAGAATAGAGTTTTTGTTTTGAAATGAAAACAAAAAATGTTTATATTTGTATTGAACTCAAAACAATACAATGGAAAAACTCATTTCATTTCAAGACAATTTACTCCGAAATATAAAGTCGGATTTTAGGCGATATCTTTATGATAGCATCTCTTTTGACGAACGCATGATTGCTATTAAAGGTATCAGGGGGGTGGGCAAAACGACCATGCTCTTGCAATATTTAAAAACTCAGAACCTCAATAAATCGCTCTACGTTACGGCCGACCACCCGTGGTTTTATACAAAAAATTTACTTGATACGGCCGAAGAATGGCATAAGATGGGTGGCCGACTTTTGATTATTGATGAAGTGCATAAATATAAGGCTTGGTCGTCGGAATTGAAGAATATCTATGATGGGTTTCCTGATATGCAGATAATCTTTACGGCATCGTCGGCATTAGATATTTATCGAGGAGAAGCCGACCTAAGCCGAAGGGTACTTTCCTATTCTTTGCATGGTTTGTCGTTTCGTGAGTATTTGATAATCAATAAGATAGCGAGTTTTAAGACTTATTCATTAACTGAGTTATTGATGAATCATCGAGCGATTGCGTCGGAAATCATAGAGCAAATCGAATCGCCATTGGGGCATTTTAAGGCATATTTACGTCATGGTTATTTGCCTTTTGGGCTTGTAAAGGGAAACGAACAAGATTATTTAACGAGGATTTTTCAGATAATTGATGCTTGTTTGGCTTATGATTTGGCATTTATCAATGATTATTCGGCTGAGCATCAATCAAAAATAAAAAGATTGCTGGGTATATTATCTGAGACAGTTCCGTATATTCCGAATATTTTGGAATTGGCAACACAGCTTCAAATTGGGCGAAATACTTTATTAATGCTTTTGCAACATTTAGAACAGGCATCATTAATAAATTTAATCAATAAAACAGGAAAGGGTTTTTCGGCACTTCAAAAACCAGATAAGATTACTTTAGAAAATACAAATTTCTGCTACGCTCTGAGTAATGTCCCAGACGAAGGCTCAATGAGAGAAACATTTTTTGTAAATCAACTCCGAAATGCAGGATATACAGTAGAAGTAGCTGATACGGCTGATTATTTGATTGATGGAAAAATAACTGTTGAGATTGGTGGAAAAAGTAAGAAAAAGAAGCAAATAAAGGCTATTAATGATGCTTTTATAATCAAAGATAATATCGAGACCGGCGTTGGCAATGTGGTTCCTCTTTGGCTTTTTGGCTTTCTATATTAAATTTAATAAAACGTATGCCGATATGAAAAAAACGTATTATTTGTTTAACCCTGGTCGGCTGAGTCGGCAAGATAATACTTTGAAGTTTCAACCAACTGATGAAAATGGCATTGAAGGCCAGCCACGATATTTACCCGTAGAAACAATAGATAACATTTATTGTTTTGGCTCGCTGGATGCCAATTCGGCGATGTATAATTTTCTGGGAAAACACCATATTGCAGTCCATTTCTTTGATTTTTATGAGCATTATACGGGTTCATTTATGCCGAAAGAATATTTGCTGGCGGGAAAAATGCAGGTTGAACAAACAAAGTATTATCTTTCAAATAAAAAGCGGATAATCGTTGCTCAGAAATTCGTACAAGGTGGAGCAAATAATATGTTGAAGAATTTGCAATATTATCAGAACCGCCAAAAAGATGTTGAAAAACAAATTTTGGGGATTCAGAATTATCTAGCAAAAATTGGAGATACGAGCCAAATTGATGAATTAATGGGACTGGAAGGAAATATTAGGCAGACCTATTATGAGGCATTTGACATCATAATCAATGATTTCTCGATGGGAAATCGTACCAAGCAACCGCCCAATAATGAAGTGAATACCTTGATTTCGTTTGGAAATATGATGTGTTATACGCTGTGTCTCGACCAAATTTATCACACACAACTTAATCCGACTATTAGTTTTTTGCATGAGCCTGGTTATAGACGATATTCGTTGGCACTTGATTTGGCCGAGATTTTCAAGCCAATTTTGGTTGATCGAACTATTTTTAGTTTACTCAACAAAAAGCAGATTCAATCTTCCGATTTTAGGCAAGAACTTAATCGATGTGTGATGAAGGATTCGGCACGAAAGACCTTTGCACAGGCTTTTGAAGACAAACTAAAGGAAACTTTTAAACACCGAAATTTAGGTAGAAATGTAAGTTATAAGCATTTGGTGAAGTTGGAGTGCTATAAACTCAGCAAACATTTGCTTGGAATTGATGAGTATAAGCCTTTTAAAATGAATTGGTAGCAGCCTGCGGCAAGAGGAACGTTTTCAGATAATATTATGTATATAATTCTTGTTTACGATATAGCATCGGTCAATAGAGGAGATAAAAGAGTTGGCAAGATGCTGAAACATTGCCGAAAATACTTAAATTGGATTCAGAATTCTGTATTTGAAGGAGAAATAACTGATGTAAAATTGAAAGAAATGCTATATGTAGCTCGAAAGATAATGGATGAGAAAACGGATAGTATCATCATTTTTAAGAGCAGAGATGAGCGTTGGCTTGATAAAGAAGTGATAGGTATAGAACGAATGAAAATAGATAATTTTTTATAGGTTATCGTCGTCGAACTTGGAAGTTTCATAAAATAATGTTCATTGACATCGTGGAAAACAATAAAAAAAAGCATAAGTCATTGATAATCAGTAGTCGTCGAACTCCCATTAAAAACATGTCATTATGGTTCGACGACTTTTTTACTTGTTTTATAGTACAAAAACCGCTTTATTTGCATCTACAAGTCTGTTTTTCAAACGGACTCCAATCGCACCTTTATGGAATTGAAATCAAAATGTTAATCAGAATCAGTTTGATGCTATGGCTTACTCCAATCGCACCTTTATGGAATTGAAATTTTAAAATATTTCCTTGGCATCATTTCTTAGGTTTAAACTCCAATCGCACCTTTATGGAATTGAAATAATATTTATTGTATGAACCGCAAAAGCGGAGGCGGGACTCCAATCGCACCTTTATGGAATTGAAATATTCTTTTGGTACAATAGAAGCTAAAAAAGAGAGTGCACTCCAATCGCACCTTTATGGAATTGAAATTCAGAATTTGATTATAAGAAACTGATTGAATTTCTACTCCAATCGCACCTTTATGGAATTGAAATTTTGTTACTAAATAACAATTACCTGAATAATAATACACTCCAATCGCACCTTTATGGAATTGAAATAATATTTATTGTATGAACCGCAAAAGCGGTGGCGGGTACTCCAATCGCACCTTTATGGAATTGAAATTTCGGTAAAGGACACCCATACCACAAAATAAATGATTACTCCAATCGCACCTTTATGGAATTGAAATAACCTATTAGCACAGCTACGCAAACGGCTTTAGATACTCCAATCGCACCTTTATGGAATTGAAATAGGCATCACGATTGAATTTTCTAAGGGAGACAGCCAACTCCAATCGCACCTTTATGGAATTGAAATTCAGGTGCAATGTCGATGTAATAATAGTCTATTCCACTCCAATCGCACCTTTATGGAATTGAAATCAGGCAACACAATTCATGAGTGGTTCATGGTCTTATAACTCCAATCGCACCTTTATGGAATTGAAATCTGCCTGCAACAGGGTCTATAACTACATCGCCTTCAACTCCAATCGCACCTTTATGGAATTGAAATTACTTTTGAATGTTCTTTTGTTTTCGTGATTGATTTACTCCAATCGCACCTTTATGGAATTGAAATTTTTCTGTCCAGCTTGCAGAAGAAAAATCGTAATGACTCCAATCGCACCTTTATGGAATTGAAATTTATTCTCACTCATCATTTCTACCACAACATCCAAACTCCAATCGCACCTTTATGGAATTGAAATGTACATCAATATAATTAGGATTCTTAACAAATGCTGAACTCCAATCGCACCTTTATGGAATTGAAATAACATAAGAATCGTTAAAATTGTACTTTTTTTGGAAAACTCCAATCGCACCTTTATGGAATTGAAATACATAAATTTGGGGGGCAACTGCTGAAATTGTCATGACTCCAATCGCACCTTTATGGAATTGAAATTTTGTAAAAGTTTGCATAATTGATAAATGGACTATAACTCCAATCGCACCTTTATGGAATTGAAATTTCAATAACAAAATTATAAGTACTTAAATCACATTTTACTCCAATCGCACCTTTATGGAATTGAAATAAATATCCCATTTACGGGCTTTTTTTGCGTGCCTACTCCAATCTCACCTTTATGGAATTGAAATCCAACTGAAACCACTGATGAGGGTATTAGTTTAGTTTACTCCAATCGCACCTTTATGGAATTGAAATTCTCGTTGATGTCAGCGAGATGGTAGTGGTTATTTTACTCCAATCGCACCTTTATGGAATTGAAATCTGACCAAACTATGAATTTTGAGATTGGAAACGGTTCACTCCAATCGCACCTTTATGGAATTGAAATGCTGGATAAGTGCAAGTAGTAATATACCTAAGAATTACTCCAATCGCACCTTTATGGAATTGAAATTTTACATCAAGTTTTGCTAAAGGTGATGATGTTCCACTCCAATCGCACCTTTATGGAATTGAAATATCAAACGAGACTGCCCATTATCTTCCCGAAATTCACTCCAATCGCACCTTTATGGAATTGAAATTAACATCAGTCATGCCGCCATCTGAAAAATTATATCACTCCAATCGCACCTTTATGGAATTGAAATTAGCGACATCAAGCGAATCTTTATCGAAAGATTCAATACTCCAATCGCACCTTTATGGAATTGAAATTTGGCATTGTCTCCGTCTTTGTACCAAGCTGGGTAACTCCAATCGCACCTTTATGGAATTGAAATACGGATTACGAAAGCATTGCGTATGACTTGCGAACTACTCCAATCGCACCTTTATGGAATTGAAATGGAAGTGGTAAGACAATCTGCGGACTAAAACATTCAAACTCCAATCGCACCTTTATGGAATTGAAATTAAGAGCAAATGACGATGCACTATCGAGGGCATTGAACTCCAATCGCACCTTTATGGAATTGAAATATTAAGCCTGGATTATCAAATCTTGGGGGTGGTATTACTCCAATCGCACCTTTATGGAATTGAAATGCGGTAAACTGTGGCGGTTGCTGGCTTATCGGGTAACTCCAATCGCACCTTTATGGAATTGAAATATGCATTTGACAATGACACAGCTTTGCAAGATGTACTCCAATCGCACCTTTATGGAATTGAAATGTAAACCCGACTGTATTTCAGCGAAAAGTAGGCGTACTCCAATCGCACCTTTATGGAATTGAAATTAAAATACTCATATTGCAAATAAAACAATTTAGTATTACTCCAATCGCACCTTTATGGAATTGAAATAAAAAAATTGATAGTTTGTTGAGTAGTTTTATTAAACTCCAATCGCACCTTTATGGAATTGAAATTTTACGGTTATCAGTTTACGTGTTTCATCCTCAAAACTCCAATCGCACCTTTATGGAATTGAAATATGATGATACTTATAATGCTTTTGTGTTTTTAAAAAACTCCAATCGCACCTTTATGGAATTGAAATAAACTATTCGCAATAGTTGGTGCAGTAAGTGTTCCTGTACTCCAATCGCACCTTTATGGAATTGAAATGTTGTAGAAATGCAACGCACAAAAGCACTTGGACTAACTCCAATCGCACCTTTATGGAATTGAAATAAATATGGGTTGTTTGTTTTTCTCATTTTTACATTACTCCAATCGCACCTTTATGGAATTGAAATACAATTTTAGAAAATGATTCTAAATTAAGTAATTTTACTCCAATCGCACCTTTATGGAATTGAAATATCAATGAAGGTGGTTTAGTCTGGGATTTACGTAAACTCCAATCGCACCTTTATGGAATTGAAATCAAGTTATCCACAATTTTTTTGCTTCTGGTTATGGTACTCCAATCGCACCTTTATGGAATTGAAATTAAAATAAACATATTTGTAAAAGTTTAAATTGTTAACTCCAATCGCACCTTTATGGAATTGAAATACAACTTACAAAGGTTTCGAGGTTATTGACGGAGAACTCCAATCGCACCTTTATGGAATTGAAATTAGACGAAGTAACAACTCCGCTATATTGTTTTATTACTCCAATCGCACCTTTATGGAATTGAAATAAGTTCCGTAATAAACTTTGATTTTTCACTTAAAAAACTCCAATCGCACCTTTATGGAATTGAAATAAATATAAGTTGTTTTTTTTATTCATTCTTACATTACTCCAATCGCACCTTTATGGAATTGAAATTGCCTTGCCTGATGCCTTGCCGTCTTGCCTGATCAACTCCAATCGCACCTTTATGGAATTGAAATAGGAAAGATTGACCACATTTATTGCAGAAATCACTCATTAAGTCAATGATTTTGTATAGTTGTGGCACTCATTTCTAAGGATGTAGCTATTTGTTCCCAACTGACCTTCATTGGTTTTTGTATTGAGTGGACGAATATTCTTTTTCGTAGAAAATAAATCACTTAGGGTGGCATTGACTAATTATGCGAGTCCTTTCTAAGGACCTTTTTTGCATGTTGTTCAAATAAAAGCGTAACTTTTCCCTCCAACAATTTAATTTATTGAGCTTGAGAGGCTGAGGCTATAATAGTTTCAAATTTTGATAGGGTCCCTATTTTACTAACAAGATTGAACAACATTAATATTTTTTATTCAATCTAACTAATTTAGTAGAACCTGAAGTCATAACTAAATATTAATCGAAAACTCATTCAATTAGATTTTATACGGAAGGTTTGTCTCCACAAAGGCACAAATAATCGTTTCGCCGTCTGCAACAAGTTTTACTGAACATAATCTCAGGACATTCATATTATTTCGTGCCTTTGTGAAAGAACCAAACTTACTTCATCACAGCTTTCATCATCAAATCGGCTACAAACTGATTGCCAATTTCATTCAAATGCACGCGGTCAGTTGTCAAAATGCTAGACTCCTTATTTGTCGGATTATTTTTGAGGTTATAACCAATAAATTCTTTGCGTAAATCAACGAGCTGGCAATCGAATTTTGCTGAAATCGTGCGAATTATATTTGAGTAATGATTCAAATCTCCATCTTGTTGATTGCTATTATCAGTTCGTTCGCCGATGGCAGCTGGCGTGCAGCAGATTACTTTAATACCTTGCGACTGCATTTTTTTAATGAGGGCAGTATAGAAATTGCCAAATTTATCGGCATCAGTGCCTGTTCCGTAGCTGGCTTTGTGCCAAACATCATTTACGCCCACATAAATTACAACCACATCAGGCTTTTGTGAAAGTACATCGTCTTCCATTCTTAGGTACAAATCATACACTTTATTTCCGCCGATACCCGCTCCTGTTAGCTGATATTTATCTTTAATGCCTTGTTTTTCGAGCATTTCTTTCATTTTGGTGATGTATCCACCAGGATTTACGCCTGCTTGCGTAATTGAATCACCAAAGAAAATAACTTTAGTGGGTTTGTCTTGTGTAAGAGAAAACATTGAGAGTGAGAGTAAAACTAACAATAGAGTTTTGAAAGAAGTTTTCATTGAGTTTTATTAAAATAGATTGGTTGAATATAAACAGACGAAAGTAAAAAGATATTGGCAGAAAACAAAAAACAGCGTTTCAGAAAGTTCCAAAACGCTGTCTAAATCCCCTAAACTAAATACTATACATTCTTTATTACTTCACCTCCATCGAGCGATATTCGGCTGGTGTTGGTGCGTGTGTTTCCAAATTTACCTCCTTCGTGATTATTTCTTTACCATTTGATATTTCAAAACGATACTTGCCATCTGATAAGCCAACTAAGTCAAATTTCTTTGAAAACTTACTTGCTTTTTTACCGATAAGCTCCGAATATATCACTTCGTTCCGATCGTTTTTCAAAGTAATATCTAATGTTTTTCCTTCTTGCTTTTCTACTAAAACATTGACTTTCATTGAGTTAATGACGCGGTACATGCCTACATCAAATGTGCGTTTACTGGCGGTTTTGCTTTCATCTTTTTTACCGATTGGCTCAGATGCTAATACTGTTGAGAATGTGAATGCACCTGCTACAAGAGCGATTGCGAAATTTTTAAGAGTCTTTTTCATAATTTTGTCGGGCGGCGAACCCCAATTTAAATTGTTTGTGAATTTTATAGCTTTCCAGATTGTCATCCATTCGATTATAAGATGCTGTGATTATTAGCTGCGTTGCAGTGTTTTGCCTAATCGGCCTGTAAAACTGATAAGCGGTATTAGTAACTTAAAGTACCTTTTCCTTTGAGGATTTCTTTGGTAATAACGTATTCACCGTTAGTGATTTCAATAAAATATTTACCAGTTTGGATTGTCGAGAAATCATATCTGAAATTATATCCGATAGCTTTTTTGCTGATTCTTTCTTCGCTCAATACATCGCCTTTTTCATTCATTAATTTTACGTTAGCTGTTTTTCCTGCATCCTTCGTCAATGTAAGGTTCAATTTCAATGAGTTTACTTTTCCCACTTCATACATTCCTAATTTGAGCTTACTCATTTTGTAGTTTAGAATCGATTTTGAAGTAGTAGTCGCTTCGTTTTTTTCTAATTTTTTATCTTCGGCATTTGCATTGAAGAATACTGTTGTTGCTAATAATACGATGGCGATTTTTGATTGTAAAGTTTTCATAATTTTGTGCATTTAATGTTTTGTTTTTTAATTGTTTTTGTTTTTTTGATTCAAAATTAGTAGCTTGAATTAAGCTCCGAAAACATAAGTGATGAAGTAAGTATTCTTGGTGATGAAATTCTTCTTCCTTGTGATTCGGCTTATTATAAATTCTTTTTTTCTTAAATTCTTTCTTCCTTATTTGATGATTCAAAGTTATGTTTATACTTAGTACTATGTAATACAAACTACTCAAAAGGTTGTTTTAAAAGGACGAGTGGCGATTGGACTTGATGGCTTCAAAATACTCTTGTTGCAATATTTTATTTTCTTTTAAATCCAATTAAATATTATTTATAGGTTAAAACAAAATATTATTTTGTTTTAACACCAAATTTTCTGCTGGTGCCATATTACAACTTAAAAAAGGGAAGCTGAGAAACTAGCAGCCGTATCGAATTTTTAGTAATCATTTCATTATCAACTACTTATATAAACTTTTCAAAACTAAGAAAACTTTGAAGTAGTCGAAAAAATGTCCATTTTCGTACAACTAAATATCATTTTTGTACAATATTTGATTTTGATTCACAAAACTTTATTACATTTGAGCGTAAAATAATTAACCTTTAATATTGATATGAAAAAAGTTAAAATCATTGCTTCGTTCGCATTCGCCATGCTTTTTGGTGCAAAATCTTATTCACAATCTACTTCTAACCCACCTGCGGTTTCACCGATGCCGATGAAACCCGAAATGACAGAAATTTGGAACCCAGAAGTTTCGCTTGTAACTCCAGGAAAAACTAGTGCCGATGCACCATCAGATGCCATAATATTATTTGATGGCAAAGATCTGTCACAATGGGTGAGTGCCAAAGATGGTTCGGCTGCCCCATGGGCAGTGATTGATGGACGTATGGAAGTTGTGCCAAAAACTGGAGATATTAAAACAAAATTGAAATTTGGTGATTGTCAACTACACATTGAGTTTTCGGCACCAGATGAAGTTGCAGGCCAAAGCCAAGGCCGTGGTAATAGTGGAGTTTTTTTTCAAGACCGCTACGAATTACAGATTTTGGATTCTTATCAAAACCGCACATACCGTAATGGACAAGCGGGTAGCATATATAAGGATGTGGCTCCGCTCGTAAATGCTATGCGTAGCCCACTCGAATGGAATACTTATGATGTAATTTATACTGCACCTCGCTTCAAGCCAGATGGTCGTCTTGATTATCCTGCTCGTATAACAGTTTTGCACAATGGAGTGTTGGTTCAAAACAATACTACGATTTTGGGTCTAACAAACTACATCGGTTTACACATGTATCCAGAAGCTCACGGTGAAGACGTGATTCATTTACAAGACCACGGTAACAAAACTCAATTCAGAAATATTTGGATTAGAAGACTATAATTTTGAACAGTTTACAGTTATATAAAACAGCTTCTTTCTTCTTTTGGAAAGAAGCTGTATTTGTTTATGAGTAGCTTAATTATTGATAGCCAGTAGCTTTAAAGCATCACCATTCTTTACTTTTATATCGCTCTTTAAAATAACCTTATCGCCTACTTTCAAGCCTTTGGCTATCCATTTACCATCTTTTAAAGTAGCAGGAATTGCCTTTACTAAGTAGTTTCTCAATTTTTCATTCTCAACACCATCAACACTTACTTTTATATTATCAATTGAATATTGCTTATTCTTAAATTGGACTGGAATTGCCGTTGCAATAGACTTCCCATCTTTGTCAACAACTACGTAAACCGAACAAGTGCCTTTATTATCACGAATGAGTCCGTCAGTAATCTGAAAATTTTTATCGACTACTCCTATCCTAACAGATTTTGGCGGTTTGGGAGTGGAAGGCGTTCTAACACGAGCAGGTGGTGGCGGTGAAGGTGGTGCGGATAGACTACCAGTTCTCTGATAAAAAGACCCATTTTTGTTCCAAGCCCTTTGAAACCTAAAATCGTTCCCTTTCAAACCTATTGTAAAGTTTTTCTGAAGAACTATCTTATTTCCAGTGCCTACAATCCCCCAAGTTTGATAAATCCAGTTCCAAACTTTTTCATAAACTGCCGCTGATTGCGGTGCTAAATCAATCAAAAGTTTATCACCTTTTAAACGCACTTCAAAATCTATCTTATTTTTGATTAGCCCATCTTTATAAAGCATTTCAGCAAACGACTCTAAATCTTTTTTGAAACGAGCTTCTTCTTCTTTAGCCAGTTTCTCCAAAACCTTGCCTTTTTTCTCCATGATTTTACCAAGACTATCCATCGGTTTTGAGTAACGTTCCATCAATCGGCCTAAGCTATCCATTGGTGAACTAAGGCGTTGCAAACGCTTCTCAAATGGACGCATTTCGGCTTCAATACCATTCATTTGCTGCTCAAACTCGTGCATTTGTTTTTCTAATACTCGCTCTTGTTTCTCCAAATCTTTGAGTTTTCGCTCGACATCGGCTGGCATTTTTTCAGCATCCATGTATTTATTATGGATTTTTTGCATAGCCAAACTTACCTCCTGAATCTGAATCGACAAATCTTGAATTTTTCGTTGTGGTACTTGAAACCTACGTTGAACCTGTTGCATAGCTTCGCTCTCTTTTTCCATTTGACGACTATACTTTTCTTCCATTTGGCGGCTCAATACCTCCATTTCCTTACCATATTTCTCCATTTCTTTGCCCAAAGACTCCATTTCGGCTTCAACTTCATCTAATTTGGAGGTATCAGCAGGCATTTCTACATTATCGGCAACACTTATTGGAGTAACCTTTTCAATATCAGTTGTTTTAGCTATTGCAGATTTTTCATCTTTGGCTGTTGGCGAATCTTTCTTGATTTCTTTTTGGGCATAAGTAATTCCCAAAGCCACAACCAAAATCATTCCCAGCACGGCAGCCCAATTACCATAACTCATAGGTTTAGTGTCGTATATTCCTATAATACGCTTGATTCTGTCCATGAAAGTTTGGCGTTTTGCACCAAATGCCATTGCCAAAAGTGGTTGTTGCTGAAAACTTGCTACTTGCGTAAGTGCTTTGGCCAAAACCAAACTATCGCCACAGATTTCGATTGCAAAATCATCGCAACAGTTTTCTCGTTCGTCACGCACTTTGCCCGAAATAAACCAAGTTACAGGATGAAAGAAAAACAAGATTTCAACGAAATTTTGAAAGATATTGACCAAATAATCGTAGCGTTTGATGTGTGCCAATTCGTGAGCCAAAATGGCTTCTAATTGCTTAATTGTCAGACCCGAAGCAATACCGACGGGCAGTAAAACCACATGTTTTATCCAACCAATAGTCATCGGTACGGTTGCACGTGCCGATTCCAGTAGTTTGATAGCAGTTGGCATTTGTATTTTTTCGAGCAGAGTATTCATTAATGCCTGAATATCAGCACTTATCGGATGTACTTGTTGTACTTTTAGACTTTGTACGTGCGTAAAACCAACTACCAAACGCAGCAATAAAAGCGTAGTTCCGAGCAGCCAAGTCGTAACAAAAACGTCAAGGTTATTTTGCAAGTAAAACTCAGTTTGTTGTAGAAGACTGAGTTTTTTTGGCGTAAAAATCAGGTTTGGATTATTCAACAAAAAATTACCAAATGCCTGATTGATTGGCAATACAGTAGAAAAATTGGCTGGTTGATAAACGCTAAAAAAAGTAGCGATAGCAGCCAAAAACTGCAAAGTTAAGGCTCCGATTCCGAGCCTGTAACGAGTGGCGGAAGGCTTGAAAATATAGTACAAAATACCAAAGACCAACAAAATGGCAAAGCCTTGCCAAATTGAGTGAATGAGTGTCCAGCCGAGAGCCGAACTTGTGTTGTAGTTAATAATATCAGTTAGCTTTTTCATAATTTTTGTTTTTTTGTCATCAGTTTTAAAACCTTCAACTTATAGTTTTTCATAATATTGTAAATACATATTCGGTGACTAATTACCTAAATTCTTTTCTTTTTCTGCAATGAGTTTCTTGATTTCATCTAATTCATCAAGACTAACTTCCTGATTACCAAGTGCTTGCATGACGAGTTTCATGGCTGAGCCTCTGAAAGTAGCATCAACGAATTTTCCGAGTAAAAGTTGCTGAGTCTGCTCCTCGCCTATTTCGGCTTGATAAAGATGATAACGCCCTTCTTCGGTGCGGCTCACGATGTGTTTTTCGTGCATAATCTGCAATAATTTCAGCGTAGTTGTATAGCCGACCTCTTTCATCTTAGAGAGTTCGTCGTTTATTTGTCGTACCGTAGCTTTGCCCAATTGCCATAAAATCTGCAAAATTTCCAGTTCTGATTCGGTGGGTTTTATTGATGATATATTTTTCATAATTTTGTTTACGAATGATTTCGTAGCAAATGTAATACGAAATTATTCGTAGTTCCAAATTTTATTACGAAAAATTTCGTAATTATTACAAATTAACTTCATTTGCAATAATTAATTTTAAAAAAACTATCTTTGAATGTCTATCAATCAACACCCCATCATGCCCCAAAAACTAACACAAATTATTGGTCGTAGTTCGTTTAGCCTAACTTTGTTTGCCTCTGTAACGGCTTTTTTTACATATATGTGTTTTTACCCATTTAGACGTGCCTATACGGCAGCGACCTATGAAGAATTGGCTTTTTTTGGGGTAAGTTTCAAGATTCTTATCATTACGGCACAGGTTTTGGGATTTGCAGTATCAAAAGGATTAGGCATTAAATATGTTTCTGAAATGTTACCCGCCAATCGCTCACGTAACTTACTAATAATGATTACCTTATCTTGGATCTGCTATTTATTTTTTGCTCTAACTCCTGCCCCATTCAATTTGGTGTTTATCTTTTTAGCAAGTTTACCTTTGGGCATGGTTTATGGTACAATTTTGGGGTTTTTGGAAGGAAGAAAAACGACCGATTTATTGGTTGCTGTGCTGACGGCTTCTTTTATTATGGGTTCGGGTTTTGCCAAAAGCATAGGAAAATGGGTGATGACGACCCTCGGAGTTAGTCAGTTTTGGATGCCATTTCTAGCTTGTGCCATTATGATTATACCGTTTGGGGTTTGTGCGTGGTTGATGGGACAAATTCCGCCCCCGACAGAAGCTGACAAAGAAAATAGAACTGAACGAAAACCAATGCAAAAAGCTGACAGAAAGGCATTTATCAAAGAATTTGCTATGAGTATGTTTATTTTTGTGGTATCGTATGTGCTACTTACAACTTTCAGAGAATTCAGAGACAATTTCACGCCTGAGATTTGGAAGTTACTCGGTTATGGCAATAATTCGGCGATTTTTACACAAACTGAAACCCCAATTGCCATTACTGTTTTACTGATTATGGCCGCCATGCGTTGGGTGCAAAATAATTATAAAGCCTTTGTGATCATTCAACTTTTGATGTTGGCAGGTGGTATTCTAATTGGCGTAAGCACTATTCTATATCAGCAGAAAATGCTCTCACCTTTGGTTTGGCTAACTAGTTTGGGCCTTGGTGTTTATATTGCTTATGCGATGTGCAATAGTTTGTATTTTGAGCGAATGATTGCCGCTTTCAAAAAATCTGGCACAGTTGGATTCTTGATTACATTTGCCGATTACTATGCTTATTTGGGTAGTATTTTGGTACTTTTCTACAAAAATTTCTTTCAAAAAAGTATCAATTACCTTGATTTCTTTATTATCCTATCTTATTGTATATCAGTTATTTATGTGATTTTAGTTGGACTTTCGATGTGGAGTTTAAGTTTAAAACGAAGCCAAGTAGGTTGAATAGTCTATTTAAACTTTTTATAAAAATCAAATAAACACGATATTATATACTAAAAACCCCTATTTATTCTTGATCCGAAAATTATTATTCCGCATTAAAATCCTTAAAAACTTTCTTAATATTGGCGTCGGTTGCTTTGTTTTTTGGCTCCCAAGAGGCATCCAAATCAAGTACAACTAAGCCTTTTAAGCTCATTGCATTCATAAAATCATCCACTTTTCTGATAAAATCATTATTTCTACGAGATGATTTCAGTGCAAAATCACGGGCAAAAATATCACCTTTACTTTGTAATTCGTTCTTTTTTTCAATGATATAATTGAGGCGGTCGATAATATCTTTCATTGAGCGACCAATTACCTCGGTTGCTTCGAGTGTGCCAATTGTCAGTACTGTTGTACCGCCAAGTGTCGAAATTAGGCGTTGAGCATCAGGATTTGTCTTTGGCACAAAAACTGATGACAAACTGGTAGTTGCACCTAATGAAGCATTGATGATTGAACGATTCTTTTTACCTTTCTTAGCTCCTTTATATGATTTTTTCAGCTCATCTTCTTTTTCTTTCATTTGTTCGAGTAATTCCCAACCTCTGAGCAATGTACCACGATAAAAATTATAAAGTTTCAAGTCTGTTTCGGCCTCGTTGATGGCGTTTTTTACTACAAATCTGATGGTTTTTACATCACGTTTCTTGGTTTTATCTAATACAAAAAAGTCGATATTAAAGCCAAGAGAATCAAATGGATCTTTTACAAAATCATAATTTGGATGCCATGTAAACTCGTACTGATTTGAGGTGTTTTTGATTAATGAACTTTTACTTATCTGTTTATTATCAGTTAAAAAATCAAATTCTTGAATATCATCATCGCCGTTTGGGTCAGATAAATAGAATCTGATATTGATTGTCTGATTTTCTTTTATCTTAAAAACTTGGTCTTTCGGCACAACCACTATTTCGGGAGGTAAATCAATTTGAGTTGCATCTATTTTTAGGCGACCCTTCGATTGCGTCTTGGCAGGTTGGTCTTCTACATAAAACTCCAGCAACATTGGATTTGAATTTAAAGTTTTTTCTTTTAATTTATTGAATTGAGTCAATGATGGCGACCATGAAATCTCCCCTTGCGACGTCATTTTCATGCCTTCAGGCATACTCTCAAACGATGGAATTATTACAATCGGGTCGTTGTCTTCGTCATACACAAAATCACGGTCGATTTTATAGACATTATTTGTGTTGTATTGTACATAAAAAGGCTTCAAATCTCTAATAACTGGACTCCGATTGACGTGCTGAATACGGAATTCGACTTTTGAAGAAAGCGTTTCGTTGGTAGAATCACACTTTGCCTCGAAGATTACTTGCTGAAATTTATAAGAATCAAGCCTATCGACCATCGAATAGGGAGGAGTCCACGTAAAACGCCCGAGCGAGTCGAATGCCATCCCTTCAAGTTTGCCTTGAGGTATCGCGAAACGAAATTTTTCGCAGCTTTTTCCTTCTAATTTTAGTTCAAAAGAAACCTCAGAACCCTCTTTGAGTTGCGTCCATTCTTTTCCTGCTGGGAGTAATATTTTTGGAGTTTCTTGTGAAAATATTTGGAACGAAAACAATACTAATATACTAATTGTCAGGATTTTAAATTTCATTTTTGTTGTTGATTTTTACAAATTAGCAATTATATTTGCCATATTTATACATCATATGATTCGACGGCTATTTCTTGAGCTTCTTTGGAGTATGCTAGTACCAGTACTTCTGGAATTACCACGCATGGGAAACCAAATAAACAACGGTCTTTAATCATTTTTATTACTTCGTCAGGTACGTTTTCTTCCCAGCCTTCTTCCCCCTTTCTAATAAGTTCGAGCGATTTATTGGTATTAATACTGAGGTTTGTTTCATTATAATGATGAATATCCTCAATCTTATTATTAGCTATCAGATAACGATACAAGTCAATCAGGTGCATCGGAAGGTTAAACCTCATGCAGTTCATGATATTATTGTTTTGATAGGTTGGATAAACAAAAAGTTTAAGATTCCAACTGAAAAGTGTGGCAAATAACTCCAAAATACCACCTGCTAAATCTTTGTAATGGCTTTCTTCAAAAATATATTCCAGATTTGGATAACCGATGGATTAAACCCATTTTGAGCATAGTCAATTTTGAAAGATACGCCACCAACTTATAATACTCTTGGAAATTAGAAATCATTACCATTTGCCCCCATATTGATACGTAATGCCTTTTGCTTAGTTCCAAGGTTTTTCTCGTGTATTATCTCCACTTTTATCCTATTTAATTAATTGCTGATAAAGTAAATAGCGTATTTCTGTCCACCCAAATTATCCTCAAAATAAAGCCAAAATGTTTGAAAAATCTTTGGTTTTTTGAAATGTTTGGCCGAAAACAGAAAAACTTGTAATCATACAATTATTACTTTTTTAGATGCAATTTCAGCATAAACTTAACAAAATCGTAATTTACAATAACGATTTCAGCAGTAGGAAGATGGTAATTTTGAGTTTGTAAATAGATTAAAACTCATTATGAAAAACATGATCCTTAGAATATTACTTTTGGTAATTCCGAATCTAGTATCTGCACAGCCAAAGGCTATTTTTCCGAAAACCAATCATCCATTTATCATCATTGCTCATCGTGGTTTTCATGTTGATACTCCAGAAAATACCATCGAGTCGCTTCGAAAAGCGATTGAATTAGGTGTAGATTATGTAGAAGTTGACATCCGAACTACGCTAGAAGGCGAACTAGTTATAATGCACGATGCCAATCTTGAGCGAACTACTGATGGAAAAGGAAGGGTTTCGGCAATTTCAAATATTGATTTCAAAAATCTAAAGATAAAAGGAACAGCAATTTCTCCACCGACTTTTTCTTCATTTTTGATGGAAGCCAAAGATAAGGTAAATCTGTATTTGGATATTAAAGAAGCCGACCCAGAGAAAATTATTAGTTTGCTTGATAAATATCAGATGCGTGAGAAAGTAGTAATTTATTGCTCTCCGCAACAGGTTTTTCAATGGAAAAAGCTCGCTCCAACAATTCCTGTAATTATTAGTCCATCTTCAAATATTAAGACCCCTTCCGAGTTTGAGGCATTTGTTTTGGACTCCAAAGCATCGGTTTTGGATGGTTCTATCAAAACCTATTCGCCAGAAATTTTACAAAAGCTTACTGAAAACAATATTCCAGTTTGGCTTGACACCTTAGGGAAAGACGATAACCCTCAATCATGGGAAGCCGCTATTATGCTAAATATCAAGGCCTTGCAGACCGATAAACCAAAAGAATTAATGGAATACTTACTAAATAGAAGCCATAGATATTAATAATATATATACGTAATATTAATTAACTCGTAACATTAACTTTACAATAAGTTAATAATAGACCAATACTTTTGTTTACTCAATTAGCAATTTTAAAAAGATTTATAATAAACTTATTAAAACGTTAAATATCTTTTTGACGGCAAAAAACACCAATATGAATTACAAATATAAAGTCTCGTTTCTATTCTATTTTCTTTTTTCAACAATTTCTTTTGCCCAAACGGGTATTGTTCGTGGAAATGTTAAAGATGCTGCAACTAACGAAGATATTATTGGTGCAACCGTAAAAATTGATGGCTCTACAATGGGAGCAGCTACTGACATAAATGGTTTCTTTTCAATTTCTAAAGTTCCAGTAGGCAAGAAAAAAATAGTTATTTCGTACGTTTCCTACAAAACAAAGGAAATAGAAGTTACGGTAGAAGCTGAAAAAGTTATAGAAATTAATACTGTAATTCAAGAAGACAAAGTAGTGCTACAAGAAGTAAAGGTTGTGGCAAATCGTATCACAGGAACTGAAATTTCAGTGATTTCTGAAATCAAAGCATCTCAGATGGTGGTAAGTGGTATTTCTTCAGCACAAATCGGAAAAACACTTGATAGAAATGCCGCTGAGGTAGTAAAGCGTATTCCGGGTGTTACAATCTTCGGAAATCGCTTCATTAATATTAGAGGTTTGAATGAGCGTTATAATACAGTTATGCTTAATAACGTATTTACGCCAAGTATGGAAACTGATGTACGTTCGTTTTCGTTCGACATTATTCCGAGTAATCAAATCGACCGTATATTAGTTTACAAAAGCCCTGCTGCTGAATTACCTGGCGAATTTTCAGGTGGTGTTGTAAAGATTTTTACAAAAAGTATTCCTGACCAAAACTTCTTAACTGTTGATTTGGGTGGTTCGTACCGTGAAGGTACAACAAGCAAAGATTTCTTAGAACCAAAACACGGTGCAAACTACTGGACAGGCTTTAATGATGGATACAGTGATTTATCAAAGTTTTTTCCAGCTACAAAAAAAGAAATCAATAGTGCAGGTGCCGACCGTTTAGCACAAATCGGACAATTATTAAAAAACAATTGGACGCCGCTACAATCAAAAGCAGCTCCAGACATGCGTTTATCATTGACCGGTGGATTCAAAATCCAAAAAGGTGCTTTGAGAATTGGCAATTTCTCGGCAGTAAATTATAGCAATAGTTACACAAACTTCGATATGCAACGCAATGACTTTGAATTTAGTCAAATCGCAAAAAATGGTGAAGCTGGTGAGGTCTTTACTTTTAAGGATAAACAATATACTCACGCAGTTCGATTGGGTGTTTTACATAATTGGGCTTTCAGATTTAATGATAAAAATACAATTGAAATTAAAAATCTATTTAATCAGTTAAGTAACGGTCAATTTGTAAATCGTACTGGTTTCGATAGTGGTAATAAATGGAATATACGCTCATTCGACCAAGTATATCGTGGTATTTATTCAGGACAAATTACTGGTAAGCATACACTCATTAAAGATAAAACTACGTTAGATTGGGTTATTGGCTATAATAACTCATACCGTGACCAGCCTGATTATAAGCGTTTTAGATATAATTTAGATGGAACAACACCTATCTTATTAGTACCACAAGGTTCGGCTCAAACATTCAATTTGGGTAGAACAAACATCCAAATGACCGAGTCGGCTTATACCGGAGGGTTTAATTTAATACAAAAAATAGTAGTAAAGAAAGCCGCTCAAAAAGAAGACAACAAGGAGTTAGAATTGAAGATGGGTGTTTTCTATGAAATGAAAGACCGTCAATTTGATGCTCGTAATTTGGGTTATGTACAAGCCAATAGCACTAAATTTAATATTGGTAGTTTGCCAATCGAACAAATATTTTCTCCAACAAACATCAATAATACAACTGGAGTAAAAATTGATGAACAAACAAATCCGAATGATTCGTATAATGCTAAAAACAATTTATTGGCATATTATATTTCAGGAAATTATTCATTGACAAAACATTTGAATGCAATCTTAGGTATAAGAGTCGAGAATAACAGCCAAAAATTAGATAGTTACGATTTAGTTAATAACCCACTGAACTACAATAATACCAAAACTAATGTATTGCCATCGGCTAACGTAACGTATAATCTTTCTGAGAAATCATTGTTCCGTATGGCTTACGGTCAAACATTGAATCGCCCTGAATTCCGTGAAATTGCTCCATTTTCGTTTTATGATTTTGTAAATAACCGTAACATTACAGGTAATCCAAAACTTAAAAATGCTCAAGTTCAAAATGTTGATTTCAGATATGAGTTTTATCCAACACCGTCTGAAATTGTAAGTATTGCAGGTTTTTATAAGAAATTTACCAATCCAATTGAAGTTGTTTTTGCAAGTGGATCGAATCCTAATTTAAGTTTTGAAAACGCCGAAAGTGCCTATAGTACTGGTATCGAACTTGAAACTCGTAAATCTTTAGAAGGTCTTTCTCAATCACCACTATTAAATAAATTAAGTTTGACTTTCAATGCGGCATTCATTTATAGCCGAGTAAAACTTAACTCTTCAATTGCCGCTAATCAATCTGACAACCGTCCATTACAAGGACAGTCTCCTTACGTAATCAACGGAGGAATTGGCTATAACGATGCAAAAAAACAATTACAGATAAATGTTTTATACAATGTCATAGGTAAGCGTATTTACGCCGTAGGTAATAACTATGGTTTTCAATACCCAGACTGGTATGAAATGCCAAGAAATGTGATTGATATTACTTTCTCAAAAGGAATCGGTAAAAGCTTATTGCTAAAAGGTGGAGTTACCGATCTGCTTAATGCAAGGAACTTAGTTTTGCAAGATGGCAATCAAGATAATAATTTTGATATTAACAAAGACCAAATTATTCAATCATATAGAGCTGGTCGAGTTTACTCCTTAGGTTTAGCTTACACCTTTAATAAAAAATAAATTTTTTAAAAACTCCAATTAATCAATTAAATCGTGGCGACGCATCGCAAAAAGACAATGAAATTAATGCAAACAAAAATTACAAAAGCGATAATACTTATGCTTACAATGGCATTTGCATTTACAGCTTGTAAAAAAGAAGACGAAGTTTTTCCTGCTCCAACTGTGTCAGCTGGTGCTGCACTTTCTGGACTTCCAGGTGCTAAAGTAACGCTTACTGCTACCGTATCTGCTCCAGGCGGATTAAAATCAATCACTGTTTTGAAAAATGGCGTTGCTTTTGACTCAAAAACATTCGCTGGTGAAACTTCCACTTCTTACACAAAAGAATATACTGTTGAATCTCTACCTGCTGGTTCGGTTGTTAACTTTACGATTCAAGTTTTAGATAACGCCAATCAATCATCAGCGTTGACAACTATACCCGTAACTATTACAGCTGTTCCTCCAACACCAATCGTTGAAGTAAAAGGCAACCTAGAAGGAAACGTAACTTGGACTGCTGATAAAATCTATAAATTAGTTGGTTTTGTACGTGTTGGTCAAGAAGATGTATTCGGAACAATCACAAAAACTGGGACGCTTACAATCGAACCAGGTACTTTAATCATTGGTGACCGTGCTACAAAAGGCACTTTAGTGGTTCAGCGTGGTAGCAAAATCATCGCTAACGGTACTGTAGATAAACCAATCGTAATGACTTCAGAAAGAAATCCAGGTGAAAAAGAAGCTGGTGACTGGGGTGGTTTAGTTATTTGTGGTAGAGCTCCAAACAACCTACCTAATGATAAAACAAACCGTGAGTTAGAAGGTGGATATGGTGCATTTCACGGTGGTACTGATGCGGCTGACAACTCAGGTTCATTGAAATATGTACGAGTTGAATATGCAGGTATTCCTATCAACCCAAATCAAGAAGTAAATTCATTGACATTTGGTTCAGTAGGTAATGGTACTTTTATGGATTATGTAATGGCGTCTTATGGCTTGGATGATTCATTCGAGTGGTTTGGTGGTACAGTAAATGCTAAACACCTTATTGCTTATCGTGGTTTAGATGACGATTTTGATGTTGATAATGGATTCAGTGGTAACATCCAATATGGTATTGGTATTCGTGGAGCTACTCAAGCTGACCAATCTGGTTCTAATGGTTTTGAGGTTGATAATGATGCTAATGGTTCATCGAATACTCCATTTACTTCTGGTATTTTTGCCAATATGTCAATTATCGGAGCTAAAGGTAAAGCAGAAACTTCAATCAACGTGCAATTCCAAAATGGTGCTCAATTAAGAAGAAATAACAAACTTAAAATTTACAATACACTTATCACTGGTTATCCGAATGGTATTTACATTGATAGCCAAAGAGGAAGTGCAAAAGTAAATGCTGAAAAAGGTGAAATCGTTTTAGAAAATGTTGTTTTGGCTGGTGTTGATGGCTGGGGAACTAATGGATGGGGCCAAGGCTTTGCAACTCTTCCAAGAGGTTTTGCAGTATCGGATGTAGAGCAAAATGCAACTTTAACTCCAATCTTGATTGGTACAGTTACTCCAACGGCATGGTTTAGTGCTTTAAAAGGTAATAAAATCTTAGCAAACACAAGCAAAACAGGTTTAAGTCCAACATTGTGGGGAACTGGTACACCAACTTTCACTTTGGCACCTGGTGCAGCTGAGTCGTTGATTGGTGTTACTTTACCAACAACATTACCTGAGTTCTTTGACAAAACTGATTTCGTAGGTGCATTTAAAGACAATGCTGATTGGACAAAAACTTGGGCAGAATTTAACCCACAGTCAATCAAGTATGTGAAGTAAGACAGTCAACGGTTTTCAGTGAGCAAAAAATTGTTAACGAAAACTAAATAAAACGACTACTCTTAAAAATAAAATAACCTTTCCGAGATGTAAAATTTCGGAAAGGTTATTTTAAAATTTCTAACAAACTACACCAATATGAAAACAAAAATATTACTTCTGATAATTTCAGTAGTAATGTTTGCTTGCCAAAAAAACACCAATAAAGTAAGCAAATATTATAGCAATACCGAACGAGACACTTTGCTGACTAATATTATTACATATATATATATTAAACCAGCCTACGCAAGCAATGCTACGCGATTCCAAGCACAATTTAGAAAATATTACGTTCAAAGTTTACCCAAGTTTTCTCTCGAAAACTATTACATCGCTCCCGATAGTACGCATTATTTTTTTCTTATTCGTCCAGTCGGTAATACACTAAAATACCGAAGAGGTGTTTTAGGTAAATTTAAATTAAAAAATGCAACAGTTGCCACTGGCTCACTGATGCCAAGCGATTTTGAAGAAATAGTAAATACGCCACATTTAGAAGAAGTACTGGTAAAAAAAAGAGGATCATTTTTGTTTAGAGAACTGATTAAAACCGGGGATTTGAATAAATACTTAGGAATGAAAGATTATATCGAATGGCCAGATTCCATGCTGGTTTATGATAAAAATATTAATGAGTGGGTGAGTAGAAAACAGTCCACAGTTGAAAGTCCATCTAAGATAAATAAGCCTTAACTTAAAGATATTTGTGAAAACAAAAAGATTATCAGCTTATGGCTGAGACTTGAATCAACTACTTAGGTAGTTCAATTGATTCATATTGGTGTTAAAATCAGAAAAGTCAGAGGTATTGCCTCTGACTTTTTCTTTTGTAGCACACCTTGACTTGTATCTTTCAGAACCAAACATTTTAAACATCTAAAGATTACGACTGAGCTTTGCCGACACAATTAATCTACAAGATTACTCCGCCTGATTTACTAAAACCTCGGCCAACGGCTTAAAATTTCCACTTTTCAAGATTTGCTCCGCTGGTTTCTCATAAGGAATTATTTCCAAAATATTCGTAATATTAATATCCGTAATTTGGTAATCTTCGACTGTACCGAGTCTTTCCGAGATTAATTGGTAAGCCAATAAAGGATTATCGGCATTGATAAGCATCGTAAAAGGTGTAAGTTTTTCTTTTTGGGCTTTCTCATCGAAACTAGTGAAATTTACTTTTACTTTATACCAAGTTTCTGAGCCTTCTTCTACAAAAAATACCTCATGGATTTTCATTCTTGAAAGACCGAATAACTGAAAATCTGGCGTGTTTGAGGCAACCGTATGATACACACGAGCTTCGGCATCGGTGTATGAAACCGCATCAACTAAATATACCTCGGTTATTTTAATTGTTCTATCTTTTTCATCTACCTTTTGGTAGCGAATTTTTCCTTGATACCAATTCGACATTTTTAACAGTTTTTTTTAATAAAAATTTCTACCATACAAAGGTAAGGGCATTCGGGCAGAATAGAAAAAGTAATTATCCACGACTTTTACACCGAAAACTAATCTAAACATAATACTCGCTTAATTTTGAATTTATTTTACTTCTCTATATTTGTAAGTTTTTTAACGAATATTTTATCTTGAAGAATCTTCTCAAAAAGTCCGATATTCTCCTAACAATTTGGTGCATTATAGCAGCATTTGGTACTTATTTTTGTATGTATGCTCTCCGAAAGCCTTTCACCACTGGGCTTTACGAAAATTACGAACTTTGGGGCGTAGGTTACAAAACTATTTTGATAATTTCTCAGGTTTTTGGATATATGCTTTCAAAAGTCATCGGAATAAAAGTGATTGCTGAATTAAAATCAAAAAAGCGAATTGTATTGATTATCAGCTTGATAGTTATCGCTGAAATCGCTTTAGTAGCCTTCGGATTTGTACCGTTTCCATATAATTTCGTTTTTCTGTTTTTAAATGGCTTGCCTTTAGGCATGGTTTGGGGTGTGATTTTTAGCTATCTCGAAGGTCGAAAATTAACTGAATTCTTGGCTCTTGGTCTGAGCTTAAACTTGGTAATGACTTCCGGGGTCTTGAAAACTATTTATCTTTTCCTACAAGAAACATATCATATTGCAGAGTTTCATCTACCGTTCACAATCGGACTATTTTTTCTTCCGCTATTTTTGTTTTTTGTCTGGATGTTGGCACAAATTCCGCCACCCAATGACGAAGATTTAAGCTTACGAAGCCAACGAGTGGCTATGAAAAATGCTGATAAGTCCTTGATAATAAAGGAGTTTGGCTTAGGGCTTTTGTGTATTATTAGTGTTTATTTGCTGTTGGCAACAATGCGAGATTTCAGAGATAATTTTGCAGTAGAAGTTTGGCGAGAAATTGACCCAAAATTCAGCAAAACCATATTTTCAGAGATAGAAACTACCATTGGTTTGGTGGTTGTAAACTTGATTGCCTTAAATGCTCTTATCAAAAACAATTTTCGGTCTTACCTCACATTTTCAAGTATGATGCTTGTGGCGGTATTGCTTTGTGGCGGCAGTACATGGGCGTACCAAGAACAAATGATTTCGCCCAAAGTTTGGATGTTGAGTTTAGGAATCGGCTTATTTTTACCTTATTTAATGATTCAAACTGTAGTTTTTGAACGCCTAATCGCACTTTTTAAAGCTCGTGGAAATGTAGGATTCTTAGTTTATATCTGCGATTCGGTCGGGTATCTTGGTAGTGTAGTTTTATTGATTTACCGAGAGTTTTTCTTGAAAAAAATATCATTTCTCAATATCTTGATGACATTCAGTTATGTTATTTCATTCGTTTGTTTTATTCTTCTCATTGTACAACTTACCTACTTTTCGAATAAATATTTAAAAGGAAAATTTTAGCTGTTAGTCTGCAACAAAACTAATAAGAATAATAATCAATTGGAAGGAGAGAAGTTGTGGATAATTCGTAGAGACGTAGTCTATTACGCCTCTACAAAGGCAAATCTATAAAAATAATCGCTTAATATTTGATTCAGAATAACCTGCACTGGTGGTCATTCCTTTACCGCCAATTCCTGTAAAAATATGAATGTTTGGAGAGATATTATATTCAAAAATCTCATCGGGATGTTGGGCATAAAAGCCTGCCCAAGTACGAGCAATTTGATTGACTGGAAAACGCACGATACGTTCTGCTTCTTCAAGCATAAGTTTACTAACATAATCTTTTGTATCAAAACCCAGTTCGTCGGTCTTGCCAACGGGTGCATATTCGTGTGAATCGCCGATGATGATTGAGCCATCAATAGCCTGCTTAAAAAGAATATGAACGCCCCACTTTTTTAGTTCTGTATAGTGTTCGGGTATTGTACTATTTTTATGAGATGGACATTCCTCAAAAGATTCATATCGACGAATTGAAAGTCCTGTAAGGATATTTCCTTTCAGCGAAACGTTCTTCATCGGTACCGTCTGCAACATTTGAAGCTTGCTTACAATTAGTCCACTTTTAGTATAAATTTCGGGGAAAAGTAAATTAAAAACATAGCCGCTACAAATAATTACTTTTTCGGCAGAAAACTTTTCTTTACTTGATGTAATTACTTCAGATTTGCCATTGATTTCTTGACAATCAATAACGCTTGAATTGGATTTATAAGCGACTTTGTATTGCTCTTGTAGGTATTCTAATATTTTATATATCAATAAGTTAGGCTCTACGCTAACTTCGTTTGGATAATAAATCCCACCTCTTACATACTCACTTTTGAGTTCTGGATACTGCTCCAAACACTGTCTTTTTGAAAGTAGAACACTATTGTATTTTTTGTTTTGGTGAATACCAAAAAGTTCGTTGGCAAGTGTCCATTCTGTATCATCAGAGGCCACATAAACAGTTCCGTTTCGACGAACTGAAATATCAAACTTTGACTGAATATCTTGGTAGATTTCCAAACTTCTACGCCCAAACTCAAACCATTTACCCGATGAACCGGAAGGAACAACTTGACCGAAATTTCTTACTGTTGATCCAACGGGGAAATTATCTTTTTCCAGGATTAATACACTTTTGCCAAGTTTAGCCGCATGATAAGCATGAAATGCCCCCATAACGCCTCCGCCAACAATTATTAAATCAAAATTTTTCATTATGCTTCGTTTAGAACGATGATATTTTCAATAATAGGTTTGAGTTCTTTTAGAGAACTAATTAAACCATCGTTTCTAATAAACTTGAGTTGGTCATGGCTATGTGTGCCGTTCGTAACACCAAGCGAGAGTCGGCAACCAGCTTTAACTCCCGATTTAAGATCAGAAGGAGTATCGCCAATATTGAGTACATCATAGGCATCATATATACCCATTAACTCCATTGCTTTTTGAATCATATATGGCTCGGGGCGACCTTTTTGTACTTCATCGCTTGCAATAGAAACATCAATCACAGATTTTCCAGAGATATTCACGTATGTAGCGTCTAAGCCATCGAGCCACCCTAGTTTTCCGAGAATAATATTGGTTACTTTTCTATAAAAACCAGTAGTTAAAGCAATTTTTATGTTGTTTTCACGCAAATAATCAAAAATTTCAAGACAACCATCAGTTGGGAAAATATCACTAGCTTTATAATGGTCTTCCAAAATTATTCGGAAATAATCATAGGAATATACCACGTTTTCTTTATATTCAGGATGAGATTCTCCGATGCGTTCTTCCCAAAGTAGTCTAAAAACTTCAATTTTTGAGTAGCCTTGCAAGGCCAATATTCTTTCTTCTGATACTTGAAGACCCGTATCGGCACAGGCACGGGCAAAGCAAGTTTCAACCTCTTTTTTGTCTTGCACGGTTGTGCCAGCCATATCGAAAACAACTAATTTGATTGGTGACATATTGATTGGTTTTTGAGATGATATCGAGTCCACGTTCAATAATCGGCACTCTTTAATTGTATTAAATTATCTTTTACAAAATGGCTAAGATGCCTACAGCCGAATAATTAGGCATAACAAAGTAAAACTTTTAAAGTTAGCTTGGTTTTATGTAAATATGAATAAATTATTAAGCAAATATTAGATTTCAAAAATATTTAATAAATATTTAATAATAAATTAGAATTTTGAGAAGTAGAGAATGATAATTTTACCGAAAAAACATAGAATGGTTTTAACACAAATTGATAGCATACTTACTCGAAGTACTGACAATTATTTTGACTACTATTTTGAAGAATTAAAATACTTTCTGTCTCCACTTTTTGATTATAAGCAAGGCAATTGCCATAATGTAACGCATTATGCCTCGTTGTTTTTGAAAAGCTATGGTGTGCAACATAATAAAATTTGGATTTATGCCCCTACTCGTTATCGAGCAGATTCAAAACTGACCATACAATTGCCTGACCCCAATAATATTTCGCCTAATGGTATATTAACATGGGGCTATCATGTGGCATTATTTCTTCAGTATGCTGGAGAAGAATGTGTTTTTGATTTATTTCTTGACTCCAAAAAACCATTGTCAATAACAAAATGGCTTGAAAAAATGCAAGCACGCAAATTTCGTGTCGATATAGAAAATCCTGACAACTATTTATTTTACACAGAACCATCAGAAACAAAAAAGAATGGTTTGTTTACGGGACAATATTTTAAATACGAAGGGCTTTGTCGTGAACAAAATTGGTTGGCAAAAGGCTTGGCAATCAATGAGACTGCCATCATTTTTTACAAGAATGAAAATTTTCATTTAATGTATAATACCCCATTGAGCACTGATTATAAGCTATTTGTGGGTCGAGTTAATAATTTAGAATGTGTGCTAAGAGATAATAAAATAAACAAAAATATGACTGAAGAATTTCAGCTAAAACACGCAAGTATTATTTCTAAATATCGATTAGTTTATGAGCATAATCTAGAAAAATGGACTAAACGGTCACAAGCCATTTTATAAATCTTGACAATATTTTAACATGTCACCCCTTTCCTTTACAATTACTTAAAATTTACTTCATAATCAATTCACAAGGCATACCGAACTTTGTAGATCAATTTTTCAGCTTTCAAAACCTTCATTTTGCTGAAAGTAACACGTTAAACACAAATTATTTTTTATGAACAAATCTCTAATCAAAACCAGATTTTCTGGTTTCACAAGAATTTTGTTTTGTTTGCTGTTGGCTGGATTTTATGCCAATGCTCAGAACCAAAATGTAAGTGGTAAAATTTCTTCTCCAAACGGAGACCCGATTCCAGGGGTAAGCGTACTTGTAAAAGGTTCCAATCAAGGAACAAATTCTGATGCCAACGGTAACTTCAAGTTGAGCAATTTATCGACTCGTACAGTAATAGTATTTTCTGCTATTGGCTTTGTTACACAAGAGCAAACTGTTGGTAATCAATCGGTTTTTAATCTTACATTACAAGAAGACAACAAAACTTTGAATGAAGTAGTAGTTACGGCTCTCGGTATCAAAAAAGATGCTCGTCGTATTGGATATGCCATTCAGTCAGTTGATGGAGCTTCTACAATAAAAGCTCGTGAGCCAAATGCTATTAACGCTCTTGCTGGTAAAGTTGCAGGTTTGACTGTTGGTATCCAACAAGAAATGCTACGTAAGCCAAATATTTCATTGCGTGGAAACAGCGAAATCCTATATGTGGTTGATGGTGTGCCTATTAACTCTGATACTTGGAATATCAGCCCGGACGACATTGAAAATTATTCAGTATTGAAAGGTGCTTCGGCGTCAGCTTTGTATGGTTTCCGTGGAAAAAACGGTGCGATTTTGATTACAACCAAACGTGGAACTAAAGATAAGCGTGGATTTTCAGTTGATGTAAATTCATCAACGATGCTAGATAAGGGTTTTTACGCAATTCCTAAAGTACAAGACGAATATGGCCCAGGTGACCACGGTCGTTATGCATTTGTTGATGGAAAAGGTGGTGGTTTGAACGATGGTGATTATGATGGTGGTTGGGGACCGAAATTTGATGGTCAACTAATCCCACAGTACGATAGCCCAATCGACCCAGTTACAGGAAAAAGAACTTCTACTCCTTGGTTAGCTCGAGGAAAAGATAATATGGAGCGTTTTTTACAAACAGGTATTTTATCAACAAATAATATCGCTGTTTCTTCATCGGGTGATAAGTATAACTTGCGTTTTTCTACCTCTCAAACTACGCAACGTGGTATCGTACCAAACACTAAATTGAATATTACAAACTTCAATTTGGCTTCTGATTATAAGTTTTCGGATAAACTTTCGTTCAATTCGAGCTTGCAATATAACCGTCAATATACGCCAAATATTCCTGACGTAAACTACGGACCAAACTCAATCATTTATAACATGACGCTTTGGGCGGGTGCCGACTGGAATGTGGACGATATGCGTAATTATTGGCAGCCAGGCAAAGAAGGTATCCAACAAATTTATGCTGAATACCAACGTTACAACAACCCATACTTTATGAGCTATGAGTGGTTGCGTGGACACCAAAAGTCGGATATTATTGGTCAGGCAGGTTTGACTTATAAATTTACTGATTATTTAGAAGCAACAGTTCGCTCACAAATTACTACTTGGAGTTTATTCCGTAGCGAAAAAATGCCTTATTCTGCAGGTTCTTATGGCCGTGATGAGCGTCGTGGCGATTACCGTGAAGACCGTCGTAATTTATTTGAAAATAATACCGATGTTTTGGTAAAATTTGACAAAGATCTTTTTTCTGGCTTCAATACTAAAATATGGGCTGGTGGAAACGTTCGTACATTTGAATACAATTCACAATATGGTTCAACAGATTATTTGAACGTTCCAGGATTATACAACTTCAATAACTCTTCAAATCCAGTACGTACAGCAAACTTTGGATCAGCAATGCGAGTAAATTCAGCTTATTATTCTGCTGACTTTTCGTACAAAAACTTGTTGACGCTATCTACAACAGGCCGCGTTGATAAACTTTCAACTTTGCCAACTGGAAATAATACATTTTTCTATCCATCAGTTTCATTGGCTACAGTGGTTTCTGACTACGTAAAAGTACCTGAATTCATTTCATTCTTGAAACTTCGTGCATCGTATGCAAACGTAAAAGACGGTCTAACTCGCTCAACCATTGGAACAACTCCAGCCTTGACTGGTGACGGAAATCCACTTGGTTATGGTGACCAGTACTACGCTCCTTACGATGGTCCGAGTTATTTAAACTCAGCTGTTTATTCTACGCCATTTGCTTATAATAATCAGCCAGCAGGTTATTTCACCGGTGCATTGAACAATCCAAATTTACAACCAAGTTCAACTTCACAAACTGAAATTGGCCTTGATTTCAAAGTATTGAAAAACCGTTTGGGCTTCGATCTGACTTATTTTATCTCTGATGAAGGTCCAAGAATATTCTCTTTGCCAATTTCAACAGCTACTGGTTACAGTTCTGCATTGGTGAATGGTATCAAAACTCAAAAAACAGGTTGGGAATTTGCTATCACAGGCTCACCAATCAAAAATATAGGTGGATTTAACTGGGATGTTGTAGCCAACTACTCAACTTTCAAAGAAGTTTTGACTGAAATCTATCCAGGTGTTAATAACCTAAATACATTCTTCAAAGTAGGCGATAGATTGGATAAATTCTATGGTCGTGCATTTGCAAAAACTCCTGATGGTCAGATTATTAACGATGCTTCTGGTCGTCCGATATATAATCCAACAAACCAATTCTTAGGTTACATCAATCCTAAGTTTGTATTTGGTATCAACAACAGATTTAGCTACAAAAATATCAACATGAGCTTCCAGTTTGATGGACGTATTGGTGGTGTAATTTCTAACTACGTTCAACGTCAGACATTCCGTGGTGGCCGTCATATTGAAACTACAACAGGTAAATTTGCTGAAGCTCGTGTCCAAGATAATTTAGGCGTGAAAGCGTTTGTAGGCGAAGGTGTTGTGGTATCAAATGGCGTGGCGATTAAGTACGATGTTGATGGTAACATAACAAACTATAGCGAATTAAAATATACTCCAAATACAGCGAAGCAATTCGTGCAGGATTATGTGAGCCGTTATTATAACTCTGACGAAGGTAATTTAATGAACCGTTCGTTCGGAATGTTGCGTGAAGTAGTAATTGGTTATAATATGCCAGCAAAATGGTTTGGTAAGAAAATTAGCAATGCTTCAATCTCGGTTGTAGGTAGAAACTTATTCTATTTTGCTGAGAAAAAAGACATCGACTTAAATCAATACATCGGTGATGGTGGCTCAGGCTTACAAACACCTTCGACTCGTAGATACGGTGTGAATTTGAATTTTACATTCTAAGTATATTTTTAGTTTCCCCTCCTATTGTAGGATCAACCGTACAGGGAGGGGAGTTTATAAAATTTAAAAGACATTCAATAAAATGAAAATAAATAAAATATTCACTTCAATTTTCGCAGTAGTTGCTCTAGCTTTGAGCAGTTGCGAAAAAACTTTCGAGGAACTCGAAAAAGACCAGAATCGCCCTGTAAACGTACCTGCAGCTTTGGTACTTCAAGGTGTAGAATCTGACATGTTCAACAATACAGGTCGCCCATTTAGTGCCGAAATGCGTTGGAATCAGTTCTATTGTTCAAACTATAACTATTATGCGAACAACGAATATACTTGGACAACTGGCTCAAACCATTATAATACGCTTAAAAACGTAATAAAAATGGAAGAAGAAGCTAAACGTGCAGGCTTGGCCGATGTAAATGGATACAGTGCATTGGGTAAATTTTTCCGTGCGTTTTATTTTTACGAAATGACTATTCGCATGGGCGATTTGCCAATGACAGAAGCATTAAAAGGTATCGAAAATACTTCACCTAAATATGATACTCAAAAAACAGTTTTTGTACAAGTATTGAAATGGCTTGATGAGGCCAATGCCGACATGACAAGTTTGATTTCAAAAGGTCAAAATTCAGTGACTGGCGATTATTACTACGGTGGTGATGTACGTAAATGGCAAAAGGCAGTAAATGCATACAAATTAAGAATTTTGATTGCATTGAGCAAAAAAGATGCAGATGCTGACCTAAACGTAAAAGCTCGTTTTGCTGAAGTAATGGGCAATCCAACTAAATTCCCATTGTTTAGTAGCGTTTCAGAAAGCTTACAATACACTTTCAATAACTTTAACAAATACCCATCAAATCCTGATAATTTTGGTTTTGATGCAACTCGTCAAAATATGGCGAAAACCTACGTTCAGCCATTATCTTCGATGAATGACCCGCGTGTGATGATTACTTGTGAACCAGCAGGTTCAGAGTTGAAAGCTGGAAAAAAACCATCAGATTTTAGTGCATATGTAGGTGCTTCTTCGGCCGAAGATTTGACTGACATGAGTGATAAAGCTGGTCGTAGCAACGGTGCTGGTTTCGCTCCAGGAGTTTATTCATTCCAAAATCGTTACCGTTATTATAGAAATTATGTTGCCGAAACCACTTTTATTGTAGGTTATTCAGAAATGTGTTTTAATATTGCTGAAGCTTATCATTTAGGATGGGCAACTGGAGATACTGAATCTTGGTACAAAAAAGGTATCCAAGCATCAATGGACTTTTATGGCGTAAAAAATGGTACAAACACCATGACATATTCAAAATCTGGCGGACGTGAAGCAACTGACTTAGCTACTTTTACTATTGATTTCGATTTTGAGAAGTACTACGCTCAAACACCTGTTAAATACGCTGGAAAAACAACCAAAGGACAAGAGCAAATCTTGACTCAAAAATACTTGTCGTTTTTCATGAATTCAGGTATGGAAGCCTATTTCAACTGGAGACGTACTGGATTCCCGAAATTTGAAGCTGGTGTAGGTAACGGAAATTCTAATCGTATTGCAGTTCGTTGGCAGTATCCACTTTCGGAGCGTACAACTAACGCAACAAACTACAAATCGGCAATTGATAGCCAATTTGGAGGAAAAGATGATATTAACGATGCCCTTTGGTTATCGAAATAAAGAATTTAACATCATAAATTTAGTTCAAAAAAGCGGGGTTAGTTTAACTCCGCTTTTCTTTGGTTAAAATATCTGAGAAATAATGAAAAATACAATTTTAGAAATCAGACAACTCTTTGAGATTCAGGGAGATAGCGAGTATTACGGCGAAAATGTAAGCCAATACGAACACGCCGCTCAAGCGGCTATTCTAGCTGAACGACAGGGCTACGACGAAGAAGTCCAAATTGCAGCTTTTTTGCATGATATCGGGCATTTATTTCCTGCACAAAAAGAGGAAGAATTAATGGAAGTTTACGGTCGAAAAGACCATGAATCGGTAGCGGCCTATTGGCTTCGTGAACGTGGTTTTAGTGAAAAAATAGCTGTTTTAGTCGAAAATCATGTGAATGCTAAACGATATTTAACTTTTATTGATGAAGATTATTTCGAAGCTCTTTCAGAAGCAAGTAAACAAACACTCATTTTTCAAGGTGGCCGAATGACCGAAAAAGAAGCTAAAGAATTTGAGCAAAATCCTTATTTTGAGCTTATTATAAAAATGCGACGCTGGGACGAAGCCGCTAAAGTAGAAGCCATGAAATTGCCAAGGTTAGACCATTTTATGGATATTATAGACATTCATCTTTCAAACAAATAAAAAAACATTCCTGCTCCACATACTGAGTTTTAGCCAAAGAATACATTAGCAAAAACAAAACAAAGGTTTTATTTTTATTATTTTATTAAACAAACGAAATTGCCAACAGACCCAAAGATTTTGAGAATAATAAGAAAGTGGGTAAAAAAGTAAAGAGAAAGTAAAAAACAAGTGACTTTTAAAAAGCAGTTTCAGTTAATAATGTCTTAAATTGCTCTGGTGGCTTAAATATACTTTCAATTTCTCGCAAAAAAACAAACGAGCTACTATTATGCCAAGTTTGAAAATCGGAGCGAGTATCTTTGTGATGAGGAATGTAATCTAAAAAAGCTGTTAAATCGAATTTGACGCCAGAAATTCCAGCACCTGCACGCTTGCCATCGAGAGCATTGCAGGCTTGTTCGTAATGTTTTGGCACGGGAATCATCATTGTTGGTTTACCTAAATACATGGCTTCACAGACCGACTCAAAGCCCGCCGTAGTAACCAAACCTTTGCAGTTTTGCATCATTCCCAAAAATTTTTGTCCATTTATGCGATGAAAATGTAGATTTTTTGAATATTCATATACTTCCGTATTTTGTGGTTTATCCCAAAAGCAGTGTACAATAATTTCAGGATTTTTTTCATGCCATTTTAGAAGTTCATCGGCCAAAGAATATTGAGTCATGTATACCAAAATATAATTTTCGGTAGTAGGTAAAATTTGGGTGATTTCAGGACGTAATAGTGGAGGAATTGTGTAAATATTTTGCCTTTCGTAGTTACTAAATGGTGTGAAAGATAAGGCTAACTTTTTAGTCGCTCCCAAAGCCGTTATTCGAGTATTAGTATTAACCAAGAATTTATCTAGACAATGGCTTTTAGGGTGTTTAAAGTCAGGGTTGAGTAGTAAATATTGATGGGCAACGCAAACCATCGGAACTTTCGGGCGAAAGAAAAACTGATGGATTCCGGCCAAAACATCGTAAAAATTTATGATAACATCGGGTTTCAGTTTATGGATAGTGGTGTTTATTTTTTGGAGACTCAAAATATAAGTTTTTAATCTAAAAACACTATTGGTAAGGGTTTTCTGAATATCAAGGCTTTTAGTTTTCTTACAATAAACCAAGTATGGACTTTCAAAAGCAATACTTGGAGATTTAAATTTTTCGGTAAAAAATACTGGAATATTTCCATCAGCTGAACCGATTAAGGCTCCAACAACTTCATGATTGTTTTTGTGCAATATTTCAAAGAGTGCAATTGCTTGTGTCAAATGCCCCCGTCCTTCACCTTGAATAATAAAAAGATATTTCATAAAATCTCTAAGTCCTAAAGGGGAAAACATTTAACTGAAACTTAAAAAGCCGCAGCTATTCTAGGTAAAACAAACTTTTCGGTGAAGGTTTCGTCTTCTTCATCTGAATCGTTATTTGAGTTTGTAATTTCATCGCTCATAGAATAATAAACTAAACTCCATTTTCCATCAAAATCTTCAACGAGTGCCGACATTGTTTCTACCCAATCACCTGAATTTAAGTACGTTATCCCGTTTATCTCTCTGATGGCTGGCTGGTGAATATGTCCACAAATAATACCATCGCAACCTTTTGCTTTGGCTAAATCGGCTAGTTTTTCCTCAAAATCATTTACATAATTGACCGCCAGCTTCACTTTTTGCTTTACTACTTGGGAAAGTGAATAGTAAGGAAACCCACGCCATTCGCGATAAACATTATAGTTTTTATTGAGCCAGAGGAGGAAAGTATAGCCCAAATCTCCCAAATGAGCCAGCCATTTCATATGAGTTGTGATGCTATCGAAAACATCGCCATGGGTAATGTAGAATTTTTTATCGCCCGAATTAAGGATATAGTCACGACGAATCTGGAATTGTTTTCCAACCACCAAAGGCAAAATTTGGTCAAGAAAATCGTCGTGATTTCCTCGCAAATAGATAACTTTAGTGTCGTGTTTGTCCATCATTTTCAGTACAACTCTGAAAAATGATGTGTGCTTTTTCTTCCAATTACCATATTTTTTCAATGCCCAACCGTCAATAATATCCCCGTTTAAGATGAGCCTTTGGCAGCGGTATTGTTTCAGAAACTCGGTAACTTCTTTAGCCTTAGAACCACTAGTACCAAGGTGAATATCGGAAAGAACTATGGTGCGAAAATGTTTGTGTTTTTTCATAATTACAAATTTCTAAATCCAATGTAAACTGCCTATTATCAAGACATTAACAAAATGTAAAGTTATGTTTGTGGAGCAAAGTTTCATTTCATTTAAAGCAAAAAAATAGCATAATGACAATGGTTATAATTTATGTTATGAATTATTAAAATTTGAATAACTTTGAGCTAAAATTAGCGTTATAAAGTTATCAATTATTCATTTAAAAACCGCATATATTAAACAATAATGTTAATTTTTTATACAATTTCGGAAACACAACAATACCTCAAAGCACAGCAAAGAACAGGAAGAACCATTGGTTTTGTGCCAACTATGGGAGCTTTACACGCAGGACATATTTCATTGATTGAGCGAGCAAAAACCGAAAATGACTTGATAGTTTGTAGTATTTTCGTGAATCCTACACAATTTAATAATCCTGATGATTTGAAGAAATACCCACGAACACTTGAGCGTGACTGCGAAATGTTACTTGCTGCGGGTTGCGATGTTGTTTTTGCTCCTTCACCTGAAGAAATGTATCCGAGTTTGCCACAATTAAGAATGGATTTTGGCACTTTGGAAACCGTCATGGAAGGAAAATTCCGACCTGGTCATTTTAATGGTGTGGGAATTGTGGTGAGCAAACTTTTTAATATCATAAAACCAAATAAAGCTTATTTCGGACTAAAAGATTTGCAACAAGTGGCTGTTATCAGACGAATGGTGCAGGAATTAAGTTTTGATTTAGAAATTATTCCATGTCCGACTTTGCGAGAAACCGATGGTTTGGCAATGTCATCACGCAATACTCGTCTTTCATCTGAAGCACGTGCTTTAGCTCCGCAGATTTATAAAGCCCTAAATTTAGCAAAAGAAAAATTACAAAGTGGAACGAGTATAATTGAAATGCAAGCGGCGGTTAACGAGCATTTTACAAACAATCCTGAGTTTGAACGGGCGGCCTTCCGCATGGAGTATTTCGAGGCTGCTGATTTTGATACTTTATTGCCAATCGAGGCCAAAATTGCTGATGGAAAGACTGCTTTGTGCATTGCGACATTCTTGGGTGGCGTCCGTTTAATTGATAATATCGTATTTTAGATGGCATTCTTATGATTTAAATAATATTATGTTGTGAAAGCCAAAAAATCTACATCTTCATCAAAGCCACATAAGTTTCGATTCCATTCCAAATATTTTGAATTCTAATATTTTCGTTTTCGGCATGTTGGTTATTATCGTGATTAGCAATCGGAACGGTGATGGTTGGCGTTGCCAAATATTTCTCAAACAAAAACAATGGTAAACTTCCACCCAAACTTGGCATCAAAACTATCTCTTCGTTGGTGCTTGATTGAACCGCTTTTATCACATTTTGGGCAATTAGCAAATCCATTTTTGTGCGTTGTGCATTATAGCCTTTTTGTGTTTGCACACGAGCAATTAGTGGATATTTCATGCGTTCTTCATCGGTAATGCTCTCATTTTTAGTTACATAGTAGCCTTGTGCTTTGATGTGGTCAACCACTTTTTGTGCTTGTCTTTGGGCATCATTACCCAAAACCAAACGCAAATCTAATGCGACCGTTGCCGAAACAGGAATCACGTTGGCGGCCATTTTGCCTACATTTGCACTCGAAATACCATTGATATTTAGCGATGGCAAATTTATTAATTCAACCAACGATTTTCCGCCGCCTTCGGCACGTACAAAGCCCAATTCATTTCGCATTTGGTCATCAACGGGTGGAACTTTTGAGACAGCTTTTTTCTCTGTTTCAGTAAAAGGTATAACATCATCATAAAAACCTTTTATCAAAACTCGACCATTATCATCTTTCATCGACGCTAGTAATTTTGCTAAAAGCATCGCAGGATTCGGAGCCCAATTGCCATAATGTCCACTGTGCAACGGCCTTTTTGAAGCATAAACTTTTACTTCCATGTTCACATCGCCACGCACACCAAAAACCACTTGTTTTTTGCCCGACTGATGCACTGGACCATCGCAAATTACCCAAAGGTCAGATTTGAGTTTGTCTTTATGTTTTACAAGAATTTCCGATAAATGCGTTGAGCCGGCTTCTTCTTCTCCCTCAAAGAAAAACTTGATATTTACACTCGGTGGAATATTCAATTTGCTCAAAACCTCATAAGCAGTCAGAATCGAAAACACTCCTGCTTTATCATCAGAGGCACTACGCCCGTAAATCCGCCATTCGGGATTGATTTTTTCGTTGGCTTTGGGTGCAGGAATTATCTTCCCTCCTTTTTCGAGCGAAGCGTCTAAAAAGACAGATTTGAAAGGCTCGATTCCTTCGGCCCATTGGTTTGGATTGACTGGTTGACCATCATAATGAGCATAGAAAATGACAGTTTTGGTGGCATTTGGCACATTTACCTCACCGAAAACTGCTGGTGGAACGCCCTTCGTGGTAGCATTCAATAATTGGGTTTTTATACCACGAGCTTCCATCATCTTTACGATGTAGGCAGCCGTTTTCTGAATTCCAACAGTATCATAAACCACATTCGGAATAGAAAGTAGCCCCATGAATTCACCTAAAAGAGCATTTTCGTTGGCTTTTCGATAGTTTCGGGCTTGTTCGATTAAAGGACTTTGGGCTGAAGCAAAACCTGTAATAAATAAAATAGGTAAAAGGTAACGTTTCATTTTTAAATGTTTTTTTGACGGTTAATGTTTTGACAAACTTACTCCATTCTGACTTTTTCCCAACTAACTTCACGATATTTTTTGAATAAATATAAAACCAATACCAATTGAATTAGAACAAAAACACCAATCACATAAGGTACTTGCATCATTAAATAATGAACTAATCCGATTATTCCTGTAATAAAAACATAAGTCATATTTCGGATAAAACTTCCACCACCGTTTTTCTTGATTTCGCTGGAAAATGGCAGTTTGTTGCTCATACCGATTGATAAAAGTAAATCAAGGTTTGTGATTGTGAGCATTCCAAAAAGTAAATCATCAAGTAAATTTACTCCCCAAATAATTGATAAAACTAAGCTCAAAAATATGGTAATTGGCAGAAGAAATTTCACCATAATTGCCCGCAGCGAGCCACTCAAGATTTCTCCAGGTTTTCCGATTGGGGCGAGTTCGTAGAGCCACGCCGCTTTAAAATCTTCTGATTGCGAAATTTGACTTCTGATTGTGAGTAAAACCGTTCCACACAAATAAATAACTACAATTCCTATGCCCGTTGATTCTCTCAAATGCTCGATTTGTTGTACAAAACTTCCATCACCTCGCCCAGTGCCAATCATAAAAACAGGATAAATAAGAAAATAAGCTAAGGAAGGATAGATTCTGAGCTTAAATTTACGGTCACGAGAGGTGATTTTCCAAACAAATTCAAAAGCACCTCGCTCCATTGGAGTGCCTGTAAAAATACCCGATAATGTTTCTATCAAGCCTTTTTTGGCAACTTTATTTGGTATTTTCTCTCGGCGTTTGGCAATATCCATTCCTGCGATTTTTTGATTAAAAACGCCTGAAAAAACATTATTTACCAAGAAAACCACCATAAAAGGCACTGTTAAGGTCAGAAAAAGAAACAGAAATTTAGTTGCGTCAAACTCGTGTTTGATAATTACGTTCATACTATTTCCCATCCAGATTGGCGGAACGAAAAAATACCACCATTGTACTTTTGAATCTACGCCATTCATCAAAGCATCAAAATTGACCAATCGGCCAACTAAACGATAACCGCCCATGAAAGTAAAGGTCAATATGATTTGAAAAGTATTGATAACATTGCGGAGGCGTTCTTCACTCGTAAATTGCATCAAAACCAAATAGAAAATATTGGTTAAAAAAACTATCAAAATCAAACTTAATAAACTAATAATCAGGAAAGAAATAGCTGCAAAAACTCCATATAAATGCATCGTAACGACCATAAACGGAATAGCTAAAGCCAACATCATCGAAAGCAAATACATCAGAATATGCGTGATACGGGCAATGAGCAAGGTACGGTCATCAATGGGGCGAGGCAGCAAAACAGCATTGTCATTGGAATCAAGAATAACTGCTGAAAAGTCGGTGATGAGGGTCATGGCGAGCATGAACATCATCATAGCAAAAATTAAAGAGTATATGGCGATGATTGATACTGAAAAGTAAATAAACGCCGAAAAAGCACAAGCCATGAGAAAATACAGGCCGAGCGTTAGAAAAAACGTACTATTCGATTCGCTTTGTTTTTTATTCCATTGATTGAACCTTGCTCGGCGATTATCCATTTTAAGTTTTACCTCAACAATGGCCACAAGTTGCTCAAAATTTACACCCAAACGTAGAAAAATTGAGTGGAGAAGAAACAATATTTTTATGTAAAAATTTATCATTGTCTTTTTGACAGGTTACAAACCTGTCCTACAAGTTTATCGGTTCATTACTTGGATAAATTCTTCTGCTAATTGTACGTGTTCGTTATTGCCGGTCAGTTGGTTGAAAATCTGTTCGAGCGAACCTGTTTCTCGCTGTGATTTCAGTTCCTCGAAAGTGCCGTTCGCAATGATTATACCATTATTGATAAGTACGATTCGGTCAGAGATTTTCTCGACTACATCCATAATATGAGAGCTATAAAAAATGGTTTTCCCAGCGTGTTTGAGTTGAGAAAGTATTTCTTTGACAAAAATCACGGCATTGGCATCGAGTCCAGAGAGCGGTTCATCTAAAAATATTACTTTCGGATTATGCAAAATGCCTGAAATCAGCAATACTTTTTGTTTCATACCTTTCGAGAAGGTCGTCATGCGGTCGTCTCGTTGGTCGTAAAGGGCAAAAAGTCGGAGCAATTCGGTGGCTTTTTCTTCGATTTGGTTGTTTTCTAATTGATACAAACTCCCCAAAAATCGCAGATATTCCATAGGCGAAAGGGTGTCGTATAAAGAAGCATTTTCGGGAACGTATCCAATTAGTCTCTTGACTTCCAGCGGATTAGTTTTTACATCAAGTCCCATAACTTCTACGCTGCCAGCATAGTCAGGAATCATACCAATTAGGATTTTAATTGTCGTAGATTTTCCTGCACCGTTTGGACCGATATAGCCAATAATTTCACCCGAATCGACCTCTAAATTAACGTCTTTCAAGACCAATGTACTTCCATACGCTTTTTGTAAATTACTGATTTTGATTGCCTTCATTGTTGGATTAATTAAGATTTTGAAATAAAGATGAAATGTAGAAGATGAGTTTGTAATTTCCAATCAAAATGCTGATAATCGGTTAATTTAAGCTACCCTATGTTAAAAATATATAAAACTTATACAATTTTCTACTTTAAGATAAAGTTTTTAACGAATGATTTCAAAAAGCCTTTAAGATCTACAAAATCTTAACGTTGGCCCTCGTCGAATAAAATTCTACAAAAAGTCCTTGACTCGTATCATTTTTTTTGGTAAGTTAGATTAAGGAAAGTTCTTTGAGGCTTTAGATTCGGGATGTTAGATACGAAATATGAGAATTTTTCTTTCATATCATTTTCTCTAACATTTTGAATATCAACAGTTTATGTTATTATTCACTCTAAATTAGTGTGTTATGAAGATTCATGTGCATGCAGTTCATTTCGACATCGACCCTAAATTGGTCGGATTTATCCAAAATAAGTTAAACAAATTAGAAACCTTCTACGACAAATTTATTAGTGGTGAAGTTTTTCTGAAATTAGACAAAGGAGATAGCAACAAAGTTCACAAAAAACACATCGAAATCAAGTTAAGTGTTCCAGGAAGCACCATTTTTGCAGAAGAAAAAGGCACAACGTTTGAAGAAGCCACTGATTTGGCACTTGAGGCTCTAAAATCACAAATAAAGAAATTGAAAGATAAAAGAACCGAAGTCGAACATAAAAAACGAGAGATTCCAGCAGAACAAGAAGTCATAGAAGACGATTTTTGATAAAACAAAAGAGGGCGTAAATCTAGCTGATTTATGCCCTCTTTTGTTTTCTACCGCTTGCGATTTACTCGATAAATCTTTCGTTGCTCGTTGGTCATCACTAAATCTGTATCATTTACATACGCAATAGCTTCCATCTGATTTCGACCAACTTTTATACATGATTTTGGCTGAGAAAAATCAATTTTTCCACTTGAAATCCCAAAAATATAAATTTTTCCATAAGAAAGTAAAGCAAACTCTTTTCCGTTTGGACTAACATCTGCTGAGGTTACGGGACTTTTTAGGAAAATATTTTGCTCAGGCAAAATTGCATAATCGCCTTCTTTATCGGGCAAGCTGTAAAGTAGGGTTTGGTGTTTTAATGACCAATCTTTTGAGAATAGATAGAGTTTTCCACCGAACCAAAAAAATGCTTCACAATCAAAAATTTTATCTTTTGCTGGGAAATGTGCTTGGTTGGCATAGTGAAAAGTTATTTTCTCGGTTTTTCCATTTCTAAACTTATAAATCATGAGGTCTTTACGATTTTGATAATTATTTCCAAAATCTCCAACATAAATATGTCCTTTATCATCCTTGGTCAAATCTTCCCAGTCAATATTTTTTGAATCATTGACAAAAAGTGTATCAAAAACTCGACCTTGCTCCCCAATCATGTAAAGTTCGGTATTACCGCCACTATCATTAATCGTCCAATAATAATTTTCTTGCCATGCTTTTGCCAATCCTGAATTTTCGTTGATACACGTTGGCATTCGGCCTGTTTGGGTAATATTATATTCACTTTTTGCTCTGTGAAAACCACTTTTTTGTACCTCACTATGGCAATTACAAGTAGCAATTTTTAGAGAAAATAAAAACATATAAAATTTATAAAGAAACATAGCTTAAGGAAGGGTTTTCTAAATCAATAAGAAAAATTTGAAATAAGCCAACAAGATAGTTAATTTTGGAAAAAAGAAAATGTAAATCAACGAATTATCTCCCAAATTTTTTTAGAAACATGAAAACTTTTCAAGAACCTTTTACAACTCGACTCGCTTATGTCTTGATTTCGCTGGTGATTATTATTTTTGGGTTGTTTATGCTTAAAGATTTGCTCATTCCACTCACCTTTTCTGCTATTTTTGCTTTATTACTTTTGCCCGTCTGTCAAAGTCTTGAAAAGTGGCATTTTCCTCGTTGGTTAGCTATTACGATTACAATTCTGATTACACTTGGCGTATTACTTTTACTTTTTTATTTGGTTTATATTCAAATAATGGATTTTGAGGAAATACTCCCTCAATTGACTGAAAAAGTCGAAAAACTTTACTTTGACGTGCAAATCTTCATCCGCAGAAATTTTCATATTACACGTACCCAACAGAGAGTTGAAGGCAAGAAATACTTAACAGAGTTTCTAAAAAACAATAGCGATATTTTGGGAAATACGCTCTCCACAACAACAGGACTTTTGGGCAACCTCACGCTTATACCGTTATACATTTTTCTGATGTTACTTTACCGTGATTTCATTAAAGTTTTTTTTTATAAAGCGTTTAAATCAGTAAGTAGTCTCCGAGTGGATGTGGTTTTGAAGAAAATAAAAAATGTAGTGATTGACTACATGGTGGGTTTAATAATGGTTATTGGCATCATCGGAATCTTAAATACCATCGGGCTTTATATATTGGGTATCGAACATGCCATTTTCTTTGGTTTTTTGGCTTCTTTCTTGGTGCTTTTACCATATATTGGTATCGCCATTGGCTCACTTTTACCGATTCTTTTTGCATTAATTACCAAAGATAATCCACTTTATGCAGTCGGAGTGGCTTCATTATTTGCCACTATCCAATTTCTCGAAGGAAATTTCATAACGCCATACATTGTTGGCTCAAAAGTTAGCATCAACTCAATGGCCGCTATTATTGCCTTAATTGTTTTTAGCTCACTATGGGGAATGAGCGGCTTGGTGCTTGCATTGCCTTTAACGGCCATCATAAAGGTAATTTTTGATTCAGTTGAAGGGCTAAAACCATTTGGTTTCTTGCTCGGTGATGCCGACCATGCTGATGTTATTAAGTAATTGGTTATTGGAAAATTGGAGTACTGGTTATTGGAAAAATAGTTAATGGGAAACTGGCTACTAGGGAATTTGTTACTAGGAAACTGTTTTTAATATCAAATAACTTGTAACAACTACACCAATAACAAATCACAACATCCCAATTTCAGTTAAGATTCTTGTAAATTCAACACTCATAGAGGCAGATATATGCATATTTTTCCCTGTGATTGGGTGAATAAAACTCAGCTCGCTGGCATGTAGAAGCATTGTATTTAAGCCAAAACGCTCCTCAAACATCTTATTATGTTTGCATTCTCCGTACGTTTTATCTCCAATCAGATAATGTCTCAATTGGGCAAAATGCCTTCTAATTTGGTGCATTCGGCCAGTTTCGGGCGTAATTTCAGCTAAAGAATAACGTGAAGTCGGGTAACGACTTACTTCAATTTCGAGTTCAACTTGCTTCAAACATCTGAAATGCGTGACTGCATCTTGAAGTGTACCATTTTCTTTCGCCAATGGTCGGTCGGCTGTGCCTGATTCGGGCAAATAACCACGCACTAAAGCTAAGTATTTTTTGTAAGTAGCATGATTTTCAAATTGCATTTTCACGGATTTATCCGCTTCGGCAGTAAGAGCAAAAAGCAAAACTCCTGAAGTCTTGCGGTCGATTCGGTGGCATGGGCTCACCCAACAATTCAATTGGTCACGAAGTAATTGTAATGCAAAAACACTTTCTTCGGCAGCGATTGACGAGCGATGCACCAATAAATTATGTGGTTTGTTGATAGCTACCAAATGTTCGTCTTGGTAAAGAATAGGAAGTACGGTGTCTTGCATTTATTTTAACAGGATATTTCGACAAATGTAAGGAAGATTTTTGAGAGAAACGCCTGAGGCATTTATTGCCATTTGATAAGTAAATTTTATTTTTTTCAACTAACTTTTGTGTATTAAACTAAAATACCTCTCTTTATAAACTTAATCTTGATCTTGAATAATATCTGTCTTTTTTATTAATATTGTAATCAATGGAATTTTTGGCTTCACCAGTTTCGTTTCAACAATTTGCTTTTGAACACCCCTATATTGCTCTTATTTACTTTCTGTTTAATTTATTGCCGAGTGTAATTTTGTCGTTGGTTTTGTTTTTCAGTAAAGTAGTAAATAGATAAAACTAGTATTTCAATAATATTTTTTCTTTAATCTTCTTTAAAATACACCTTCATCATTTCTAATTCATTATTATCGTTTTATCTTGCAACACAATTTTTAAAAATTTCGTGTTATGCCACTAAAACCTAAGCTAAAAACTGAAATACTGGCAGGGGTTTCCACATTCTTGGCCACAATGTATATTATTGTTGTCAATCCTGCTATTTTGAGCCAATCTGGAATGTCATTTAATGGCGTGCTTACTGCCACCGTTATATTGTCATTTTTTTGTAGTTTAATGATGGGACTTTATGCCAAAAACCCAATCGTTGTTGCCCCTGGCATGGGTATGAACACTTTTTTTACTTTTACCGCTGTGAAAGGCATGGGTATTTCGTGGCAAGTAGCTTTGGGAGCGGTATTTTGGGCTGGAATTATTTTTCTTTTATTATCTATTTTTAATGTAAGAACTCAAATCGTTAAAGCCATTCCGAAGCAGTTACGTTACGCAATTTCGGCAGGAATTGGGCTTTTCATTACCCTCATTGGCTTTGCAAATGCCAAGTTTATAGTACCAAATCCTGCCACAATGATTGGCATTGCTAGCCTTCACGACCCCATTATCATTACTTTTCTGATTGGCTTAGCCATAACGATGATTCTGCTCACGAGGCATATTCAAGGAGGAATCATCATCGGAATTTTGCTCACAACACTCATTGCCATTCCAATTGGTAGGTGGTGGGGCGATGCCTCGGCCATTAATTTCGGACAAAAAACTTTGGTTACTTGGCAAGGTATTTTTTCTGCTCCTGATTTTAGTTTACTTTTTCAACTCGATATTATCAACTCACTCAAAATAAGCCTTTTACCAGTAATATTCGCTTTTGTTTTCACCGATTTGTTCGATAGCCTTTCTACATTTGTTGGCGTTGCCGAAGCAGCCGATTTATATGACGAAGATGGCGAACCTCGCAATATCAAACAATCACTTCTGACCGATGCCGTAGCAACTACCATGGGCGGTTTATTGGGTACAAGTCCAGGAACGGCATTCATCGAGTCTGCAGTTGGGATTAGTCAAGGTGGGCGAACAGGCGTAATGGCTATAACAGCAGGTATTTTGTTTTTGCCATTTATGTTTTTATCTCCACTTTTGAGCATCATTCCTGCCATTGCCACCGCTCCCGCTTTGATTTTGGTTGGAGTTTTGATGATGAAACCGGTTACAAAAATTAATTGGGATAAACTCGACGATGCCATTCCTGCATTTTTAGCCATGGTGCTGATTCCGTTCACTTATTCAATTACTCAAGGCATCATTTGGGGGTTTTTATCATGGACAATTCTTAAACTAATCAACGGAAAGGCCAAGGAGATTACGTGGATGCTTATAGTCATTGATATTTTTGCAATATGGGCATTGTATTTAGGACATTAAAAGAATGTAAAATTAAGAATGTAACAAATTTATTCAATCACCCATTTTTTAAACTTTTACTTTCCTTCAATGAAAACCAGATTTATATTTTTTGTTATACTCTTAGTATCAGCCACTTCGTTTGCCCAAAGAATTGCTATTTTGGGTGCAATGACCGAAGAAGTAGAATTACTTCAATCGCAGCTAAAACAAGCTAAAACCAAGGAAATTTTAGGTTTTAAGTTTAAAACTGGTAAGCTAAACGGCAAAAAAGTAGTTTTGGCAGAAACTGGTATTGGAAAAGTAAACGCCAGCATTGTTACAACCTTGATTATTGAGCATTTTTCACCGAAAACAATTATTTTTACGGGTGTGGCGGGTGCTGTGAACCCTGATTTAAATCAAGGAGATATTCTGATAGGAAAACGACTTTCCTACCACGATTATGGGCGACTAACCAACGATAGCTTGAAGTTCTACCCTACTCGCAATCCGCATACAAAGCAGCTTAATCCCCAGTTTTTCTTGTCAGATTCTACCATAGTTGCAGTGGCCACTGAGGCAGCAAAAGGTATCGAACTCAAGAAAATAATTGCAGATTCGCCACAACCGAGAGTTGCAGTAGGAACTATCGTAACGGGCGATACGTTTGTGGCTTCAAGTGTGGCTGTGGCTGGGTTTAGAAGAAATTATCAAGCCGATGCTACCGAAATGGAAGGAGCAGTGGTTGCCCAAATTTGTTTTCAACAAAATTTACCTTTCTTGATTATCAGAAGTATCAGCGACAAAGCCAACGAAGCTGCCCCTGCTGATTTCCAAACATTCAAAAAAGTAGCTGCCGATAACTCGGCTATTTTAGTAAAAGCAATTATCAAAAATTTAGAATAAAAACTTCATGACTTACGATTTCGACGAACTAATTGACCGTACAAATACCGATAGCTATAAATGGGATAAATATAAAGACCGTGATATAATTCCGCTTTGGGTGGCCGATATGGATTTTAAAGCCGCTCCGCCAATATTGAAAGTACTTGAAGAGGTGACAAAACAAGGCGTAATCGGCTATTGGCAAGCACCCAATGAGTTAGCTGAGGTAATTGTGAAACGCCTTGAAGAACGCCATCATTGGAAAATCGAAAAAGAATGGATTGTGTATCTACCGGGGCTAGTTCCAGGACTGACGCTCTCATGTATGGTCGTGGGCAATGACGGCGACGAAATCATTACGACTGTACCTGTGTATGGGCCATTTATGAAAGCTCCTGAAGCAGCCAAAAAGAAACTTGTGAAGGTGCAAATGAAGCTTGAAAACAACCGTTGGACATTTGATTTTGATGCTATTCGTGCTGCAATTACGCCTCGAACGCGAATGTTTATGTTGTGTAATCCGTATAATCCAGCAGGAACGGTTTTCTCGAAAGTAGAACTACAAATGTTATTAGATATTTGTCTTGAAAATAAGATAGTAATTTGCTCCGATGAGATTCATTGCGATTTAATTTTGGATGAAAGTAAAAAGCACATATCAATAGCTACGTTGAGCAAAGAAGCTGAAAACCAAACGATTACATTACTTTCTCCAAGTAAAACCTTCAATATTGCGGGTTTGGGATGCTCTTTTGCGGTAATTCCGAATAACGAGATTCGTACAAAATTTACCAATTTAAAATACATAGTTGAACCAATGCCTTCAGCTTATGCCTATCAGGCGGCACTTTCGGCTTATCGAGATTGTGATGAATGGCATGAGCAATTATTGGCATATTTACGCAAAAACCATGATTATGTTTTACAAGAAATGAACGCCATAAAGGGCTTTAGTATGACGCCTCTCGAATCTACCTATTTAGCTTGGATTGATACACGTGATAGTGGTAATGATAACATTGCTGTTGTACTCGAAAATGCAGGTGTTGGCGTTTCAGAAGGCGGATTTTTCTTTGATGGAAAAGGCTTTATTCGCCTAAATTTTGGTACCCAAATGCGAAGACTGGAAGCCGCGATATGGCGAATGAGAAAAGTATTTTGTTGAATTTAGATTTACAAGTGTAACCCAATTGCCAAGCATCAAATCTCGTACAATTTCGTACAACAAAAAAAAATGCACGAACTCGAACCTACCTACAACTGGCGTAAATATTATATCAGTGAAGTTGATAAAAAATCTCCTTTTTACGGCCGAACCTACGGAAATTCTTATCAAAACACGATTTACGGTTATTATATCGACCCAAATTGGGATGATATTGGCTCAGAAACACTCTATTGTAAAATTTTGATGGTTGATTATGCAGCTCGCTATGCAGTTATTGAGCTTTTTGGCGAATGGAACGATACGCTTCACAACGACATCATGTTTTTGAAACGAACCGTGATTGATTATTTGGTTGAAAAAGGCATTTATCAATTCATTCTCATTGGTGAAAACATTCTACAATTTCATGGTGGCGAACAAGATTATTACGAGGAATGGTTTGAAGACATTGAAGATGGTTGGATTGCAGCCGTAAGTTTCAGAGATTTTATTTTGGAAGAATTTCGGCGTTATCACCTTGATTCATATATAAATTTTGGTGGTACGCTACAAATTGAAAATTGGCGAACAATGAAGCCCAATTTGTTTTATGAATCAGTTAAAGGACTGATTATGAGGCGGTTAAATTGAAGTTTGAGCATAAGATTTGGATTTGAAATACGATAAAAATATAGGCTCGTATCTCAAATCCCTTATATCTTTTTTACAAAATCATTTCATCAATTTTCTATCTCTAAGCCAATCTTCCATTCGGGCTGCCCATGTTTCTACTGGTCCTCTACCTTTTTTCTTGAGTCCGTAGCCGTGGCCGCCTTTTTCATAAATGTGCATTTCTACTGGCACTTTATTTTTCTTACAAGCTAAAAAATATCCGATGCTATTTTCAGACTGAACCCAGTCGTCAGCTGTGCTTACTAAAAATGTGGGTGGTGTATCTTTTGTTACTTGTTTTTCGTTAGAATAAAATTCCATTCTCTCGACTGGTGGATTTTTACCAATCAAATTATCTCTCGAACCAGCGTGTGTAAATTTATCACTGAAAGTAATTACGGGGTAAATCAATAGCGAAAAATCGGGGCGAACGCTAACATTGGCATCGGTGATTTCACCTATTTGGGTAGTAAAATGTGTTGAGGCAGTTGAAGCCAAATGTCCACCCGCCGAAAAGCCCATGATTCCCACCTTTTCGGGTGAAATACCATATTTTGCGGCATTTTTACGGATTATTCTGATGGCCTGTTGGGCATCTTGAAGTGGTCTGATTTCGTCATTATCAAATAAATTATCTTGTGGAAGGCGGTATTTTAGTACAAAAGCCGTTACGCCCCTCTCATTGAACCATTTCGCAATGTCATGTCCTTCATGGTCGATTGCCAATATTCCGTAGCCACCACCTGGGCAAATAATCACTGTTGCATCCGAAGTTTTTTTCTTGGCAGGATACACGAATAAAGCTGGCTGAGTTACATCTTTGACGCGAGTGATTCCATCGGTAGTTTTTGAGTCCTCAGGGATACTTACTCCCGCTTTTAGGCCCGGTGCTCCTTCTGGAAAAAGTAAAATAGTTTCGCTGGATTGTGCGAATAAATCAGACAAAATAGTCATTAGAAATAGGGCTAAAAAAAGTTTTTTCATGAGACATAAAGGCATTTTAGTTCTGCCAATCGGTTTAAGGTGAATAGTTGAAATACAAAGTTGAAAAAAAATATTGTTTTGCAAAGTTTTTCTGTGAATATTGTATATAGTTTTTTTGTTTTCACCTAGTCTTCTCGATTTTTTTAAATTTTGGCTCACATTTATGCACGAAGCATTTCAACATTGTTTGGAGTTTTTTCAATACATTCATCCTCTGAAATCTGAGAGTGTTGAGGCTCTTTTGCCTTGTTTTTCATTGAAAAGTTTCTCAAAAAAAGCGTTTTTTGTGCAACAAGGCCAAGTTTCGACTGAACTCAATTTTATTTATTCAGGAAGTGTACGAGAATTTTTTGAAGATACTAATGCCAACGAAATTAATACGTGGTTTGGGTTGGAAAATTCAGTAGCGATTTCGACTTACAGTTTCTTTTCACAAAAACCTAGTTTGACTAATATTCAAGCCCTCGAAGATGTGCAAGCTGTAGTTATAAAGCACACCGACCTTCTTAAACTTTTCGACCAATTTCATGACATCGAACGCCTCGGAAGGCTCATTGTTGAGCAATATTTAGTTCAAATTGAAGAAATGAAAATCATACTGCAAACGCTTTCGGCACGAGAACGCTACGAATATATGCTCAAACAAAAACCTGAATATATCCAGCGTGTTCCGCTCAAATATTTGGCTTCTTTCTTGGGCATTCAATTCGAAACTCTCAGCAGGGTTAGAAATCAGAAGTAAAATTTGATCTAGCTCGAATCCCGTGTCTTGCGTCACATTACTTAATACTTTAATCGGCTCCACGTAAATCAATATTTTTAAGCGTTAAACCAAGGAACCTTAAAATAGTTTATTCAAATATTTTGGAAATTTCAAGGAATAACCCTGTGAAATGAACAACTATTACATCTTTTGCATTGAAAAGTCTCACATAATTACTGAGACGAAAATAAAAGACATGTGTATTAAATTTAATGATAATCAATCTTTTATCTAGGTATATAATCTCCAAAGCAATGAAAAAAGTATTCCTTTACATCTCAGCCACAATATTAATACTCGTAATAGGTGGTTACCTAATTCTCAACGAAAAGCTTCCCGCTGGTGAAAACCCAGCAAAAGCTGACGAATTAGCCATCAAAATGCTAAAATCCCTCAACAAAGCTGCCTGGGATAGCACCAACGTTGTAGCTTGGACGCTCAAAGAAGGTCACCAGTTTGTATGGGATAAGAGAAACCAAATGGTTCAAGTAAAATGGAACAAAAACGATGTTTTGCTAAATTTGAAAGAATGGAACAAGGGAAAAGCATTTAGACAGGGTAAAGAAATAACCGATAGTCAATTAGATGTTTTACGTGGAAAAGCTTGGTCATTTTTCTGTAACGACTCCTATTGGCTCATTGCCCCCTTCAAAGTTTTTGATGAAGGTGTCAGTCGAAAAATCGTTAAAGTCGAAGATGGTTCAGAAGCACTTTTAGCAAGTTATTCATCGGGTGGAGTAACTCCAGGAGATTCTTATTTATGGTTTTTAGACAATAATGGAATCCCAACTGCTTATAAAATGTGGGTGAAAATAATTCCAATTGGAGGTGTATCCGCCACTTGGGAAGACTGGAAAACCACCGAAACTGGAGCAATAATTGCCCAAAACCATAAACTTGGCCCATTAGATTTAAACATAACCGGCTTGCGAACAGGCAATGATTTGACGGCCGTAAAAGTTGACGCCAGTCTTTTCGAAAAGATTAAATAGTTTTTTGAAAGTCCACGGCAAATAGTTTTCAATCTTCAGTTTTCAGTAGGCAGACTGTAAACTGAAGACTGCCCGATTCTAACCGTGGACTTTTCTCCTACCAGCGAATCAAGGCCGAACCCCAAGTAAAGCCACTTCCAAAAGCAGCCAAACAAACCAAATCTCCCTCTTTGATTTTGCCCGCTTCCCAAGCCTCACACAATGCAATCGGAATTGATGCTGCCGTTGTGTTTCCGTATTTCATGATATTATTATAAACTTTCTCATCTGGTAAATGGAGCGTTTTCTGCACAAATTGAGCAATACGCAAATTGGCCTGATGCGGCACGAGCATATCAATATCTGAAGTAGTATACCCAGTTTTATTGAGAGCCTCCATGATTACTTCGGGAAACTTCGTCACGGCGGTTTTGAACACCAACTGACCATTCATATTCGGGTAATAAGTCTTGTTTTCGAGCAAGTTTTCATAAACAAATATCTCCCCGTATTCTACATCAGGAAAACCGAACTGTTCGGCTCCCAAATGGTAACCGCCATGGCTACCTGGGCTAATAAGAGCCAATTCCTCGGCGTGTGTGCCATCAGAATGTAAATGAGTTGTTAAGATTCCTTTGCCTTCTTCGGCAGTTGGTTGAAGCAATACTGCACCAGCTCCATCACCAAACAAAACCGCAACATTTCGGCCACGAGTCGTGAAGTCAAGCCCCATTGAGTGCATTTCTGAGCCAACAACCAGCACATTTTTATACATTCCGCCTTTAATAAATTGGTCAGCCACTGAGAGTGCATAAATAAAGCCAGAACATTGGTTTCTAATATCCAATGCTCCCATTTCTTTGTGCGAAATGCCTAGTTCTCGCTGTAAAAGCACCCCACAACCTGGAAAATAATAATCGGGACTAAGTGTAGCAAATATAATAAAATCTATTTCTTCTAGACTGATTTCTGCCCGTTCGCAAGCTATTTTTGCGGCGGCAGCACCCATAGTGGTTGGAGTTTCTACGCCCTTTATTCCATAACGTCTTTCTTTAATTCCAGAGCGTTCTTGTATCCATTCGTCAGTTGTATCCATGACTTTCATTAAGTCAGCGTTTGTCACAACTTTCTCTGGTACGTAAAAACCTATTCCTGCAATTTTTGAATGTAACATATTTTTAGTTTGTTTAGAATCTTAGTGCGAAGTTAGCATAAAAACTTCTCCGTGATACAAATTATTCTTAGAAATATTATATTTAATGGTACTGTTTAAGGCAAGCCTTTATAAATGAAATAATACTATTGGGATTGAATAAGCGTTCAACCTTAAAAACTATTAAACTGGATGAATATGTTTTTGTTTTAAATAATTTATGTTCATCTTGCATCATAAAAACATATAAATTCAATCACACTTTCAAAATTTTCAATGAAAAAACCCGCATTTTTACTTGTATTTGCCACACTATTATTCGCTTTTACTTCTGAAGACGATTTGGTTCAAAACATTGTAGCCAAATTTGACCATTATAATAATGAACTTCCGCAAGAAAAAGCCTATCTCCATCTCGACAAGCCCTACTATACTGCAGGCGAAACGGTTTGGTTCAAGGCATATTTGGTTGAAGCCAATACACATTTACTCGATACGGTAAGTATTCCAATCTATGTCGAACTCATTGATAATCAACGAGGTAAACTCATTGACAAAAAGATTTTACAGCTCGAAGGCGGAAGTGCCGCCGCCGATTTTATGCTACCCGATACCCTAAAAGCTGGCTACTATCAACTAAGAGCCTACACAAATTGGATGCTCAATTTCGATGAAAATCTACTTTTCAAAAAAAATTTTAAGGTTTTCAGACCCAATAATGCAGATGAACCTGTAAAGTTAAATTCTCAAGAAATTGACTTCCAATTCTTTCCCGAAGGTGGAAATTTGGTGGAAGGAATCGAAAATCGTTTGGCTTATAAAGCTGTCGATGCTCTCGGAAATGGCTTAGATGTGACGGGAATCATTTTGAGCAATAAAGGTGATACCGTCATTAGCTTTGAAAGTGAACACTTGGGAATGGGGATAATGACTTTTAAGCCAGAGATAGGCGAAAAATACACTGCTAAAATCAAGTACCGCAATATTTACGAAAAAGAAGTCTCCTTGCCAGTTCCAGAAAAAGAGGGCTTCGTGATGGGTGTGGAAGCAGTCGCTGATAAAGAATACATTCGCCTTTTTGTAGGGCATAATTACACTAATCTAACTGGGCAAATCGCTTTTATCGGACAATCGCAAGGTAAAATCTGTTATGCGGCAAAAACCGCTTCTACCAAAAAGGTTTTACTAATGAAAATCCCAAAGAATAAGTTTCCATCGGGACTTACTCAATTCACAGTTTTCAACGAAAAAGGCTTATCTCTTTGTGAAAGAGTTATTTTTTTAAGAAAAGATACAACATTGAATGTTAATATTTTACCAAATAAAATAAGCTATAATTTACGAGAAAAAGTAACCCTAAATATAGAAGCCAATGATGCCAAAGGAAAACCGATTTTGGGCGATTTTTCTGTGTCGGTAACTGATGCGGGACAAGTTTTGGAACAGGTATTTTCTGAAAATATTCAAACCTATTTACTGCTTAGTTCTGACCTAAAAGGTAAAATCGAACAGCCTGCATATTACTTTTCAAAGGAAAATCTTGATGCGGCTCGTCATTTAGATATCTTAATGATGACGCAAGGCTGGAGACGCTACCGCTGGAATGATATTATGAAAGACGAATTGCCCACACCAAAATTCCCACTTGAGCGTGGACTCAGTATTTCGGGGGAAATTAGCCGTCAGAATGGCAAACCTTTTGAAAAACCTGTTAATCTGACTTTTATGTTTTCGTTGAAAGATAGCACAAGGCTTTTTGGTATGGGAATGGCCCAAAAAGATGGCTCATTTGTAGTAAATAATTTAAGTTTTGTTGATTCGGCTCAAGTAATTGTCCAGGCAATTGCGGGAAATAGCAACCGAAATACTAAGATTTTTATTAATCGAGCACTTTCACCCAAAGTGCAAATTTTGGCAATTCCGTTTAATGCCATTAAGTTTGATGAAAAAGAATTGGTAGATTACCTCAAACGCACCAAAGAGGCATTAGATTTTGAGCGTTCGTTGCGTTTCAATAAGTCAATCATGCTTAAGGAGTATGTTATAAAAGGAAAAAAGAATCTTCAAGAACGAGATAATCGAGTGCTTTATAGCAGTCCGAGTAAATCACTGACCGTTGACCAATCTATGATTGGCTACATGAATGTCCTTGATTTAATAAGAGGTCGGTTTGCGGGTGTGCAGGTATCGGGCAGTGCCAATGACCCAACAATAACTATCAGAGGGGTGAGTTCGCTTAGTGGTTCATCAGAGCCCATGTTTTTGCTAGACGGGATGCGAACAGATAAATCGGCAATTTTGATGCTTTCAGTGGCTGATGTCGATAAAGTTGATGTATTAACAGGAGCAGAATCGGCCATTTACGGCATGGGAGCTGGCAATGGTGTGATTTCGATTTTGACCAAAAGGGGGAATTCAAATTACGATTACAGCAAAGATATTGCATTGGGTATTGAGCATTTCGGGATAGCAGGATATTGCCCAAGTAAAGAATTTTATGCACCAAAATACAATGTTTCGTTGCCAGAGCATATTCGCCCAGATTATCGCTCTACTATTTTTTGGTCGCCTAAAATAAAAACCAATGCTAATGGCAAAGCAAGTATCACATTTTTCAATACCGATGCCGCAACGAAAGTAAACATAATACTCGAAGGGATTTCGTCAACAGGAATTGCAATAGTTGCTAGAAATACGTATTCGGTAGGTACTAAATAAATTTAGAATCTGGATTGAAAGGCGTATGAATAAAACTATTGCAAAATGAACGAAAAATTGTACTTTTGTTTGGTAAAATGTTAGTTTTCTGATTAACTGATTGCTTTAAATTCTTCGTCAAAGCTAATAAAATGATTTCTAAGAAAGCAAAGTATGCATTGAAAGCCCTAAAGGTTCTTGCAGAAAGATACGAATCTAAGCAACCGACTTTGATTGCTGATATTGCAGAAAAGCAGAGTATTCCTAAGAAATTTTTGGAAGCGATTTTGCTCGAACTCCGCAATAATGGTGTGCTTCATAGCCAAAAAGGAAAAGGAGGAGGGTACCAACTCCGCATGGCACCAGCTGATGTTTCTATTGCCAAAATCGTGCGTGTCATTGATGGCCCAATTTCTCCTATGCTTTGTGTATCACTTCATTTCTACGGAAAATGTGATGATTGTGCCGATGAAGAAACTTGCAAAATTAGACCAATTATGGAGAAAGTTAGAGATGCAAATTTGGCGGTTTATGAAAATACAACATTGAAAGATTTAATGGATTTACCTGCAGAACAAATAACTTAAAAATAACAAAAACGGCACGAAAATAAAATCTTCGTACCGTTTTTATACCAAAGGATAGTTTAATAGGTTATATAAATATTTTACAAAAAATTAGAAACTTCGCCATATAGCTTAAAACTGATAAACCATTGCATTACAATGCATTCCTGCTCCAACTGAGGCCATTACGACTTTCATTCCTTCCTTAATATTATAGTTTTCTAAGTCTCCTTTCCGAATCAAATCAAGCATTGTTGGAACAGTTGCCACTGAAGTATTACCTGTAAATTCAATGGTTGTTGGAATTTTTGCTTCAAAAGATAAACCTTCAATGTTATACATTTGAGCCAAATTATTGGCAAAAGCGTGCAGCATCTTGCCATTGGCTTGATGAAACAAAAACATATCAACATCAGACGCATCTAAACCGGCCTTATCGAGTGCTTTTTTGATGACTCTTGGCACCCAAACTGTGGCATATTTATAAACATCTTTGCCATTCATCTTAAACAAAGTTGGATTTTGCAGTTCCTTATTATAAGAACCGCCTAAATAAATACACGCAATATCTTCTTGGGCGTGTGAGTAGGTAGCATAAGAAACGATTCCAATCTCGTCAGAATCAGCAGAAGAAATAATTGCCGCACCGCAACCATCGGCCAAAATCATAGAGTCTAAATCATGTGGGTCAAGTAGGCGTGAGGCTACCTCAATTCCTACAACCAAAACATTGGTAGCATCTCCTATTTGAATTGCCTGATGTGCTTGAATAATGCCCTGCAACCAACCTGGACAGCCAAAAAGCAAATCGTAAGCAAAACATTCGTAATTGCTGATTTCTAAATTATTTTTAAGCAACGCTGCCATATTTGGCACCGTATGAAAACCTTTCATTCCTTCGAGCATATTTCCAGCATTGTGTGCTACGATTATCCCATCAATTTGATTTTTATCAATTCCTGCATCAATGATTGCATTTTTTGAGGCTTCGACCATAAGCGGTACAGAATCGCCCTTTTCGGAAATATACCTTCTTGATTTTATACCTGTAATTGCTTCCAGTTTTCCGATAATTTCTTCAGTAGGTTTCGGATTCACGACCCCATTGGCGTCCATGAATTTTCTATCCAAAAAATAGGAGTTTTCTATGATTTTTTCAGGTAAATGGCTTCCTGTTCCCTTAATAATTGTTTTCAATTTTAATGTTTAGGATATGGTTTAAATGTTCTTTGAGTAAAGATAGGGCTTTACTGACGATTGCGACGACGAGATTTTACTGATTTATCAACGGCTGTTGGTTTCATAAGTTTAAAAGCCGTTTCTGGTGCTTTAATGTTAGGAATAGGTTTAGTGTTTGTCTGAATTTCTACTTTCCTTGCCTTTGTAATTGGTTCTAAATCAATCGCAATTCGTGGGTCGAGCAGAGTAGTTGCTTCTTTGAGCCAGCCATAGGTATTTACTGGAAAAGGGTTTCCATCATCGTCAATTCTCAAATAAGTCATGTGAAGGTGCGTATCGGAGCGAGGCATGGCCGCATTAAATCCAGTTCGACCAACGAGTGCTATTTTTTGCCCAGCTCGAACTACTTGCCCCGTTTTTACGTAAATTTCTCTTTGATGGGCATAATACCAAAGACCACCATTATTGGTATCATATATCCAGATATAATTTCCCCCTCGGTACTCGCTACCAGTCTGCCATCCATTTTCTATGGCAATAACTATTCCGTCAGTTGTTGATAGCACTGGTACATATTCGCCCGTACGGTCGTCTAAGCAGTCTTGATTTTTATCTTTCATGAAAATATCATGAGCGGGATGACTGCCTTTCTTGGCTTGGTCGAATAAATCATAACCACGAGGAATATAGCCACTTCCGAAACCACCAACCGCCCGATAATCAAAACCCATTAGTGGAAAGCAAAGTTGCACCCGTGCAGAGTCGTAGCGTGTATTGGGGTGAGCTTCTTTCATGATAAACATCATTTCCTGAAATCGTTCACGGGCTTGCTGTGGCGAAAGTTTATATTCACGAATATCAACCAACAATTGCTTGTATCCATTGATTACGTCGAGTTGTTCTTTATGGGTAACGGTAGAAGTGTCCTTCTGTAAGAACAGAAAGTTAAAGCAAAAAATAAAAATTTTAATCATTCCTTTCAATTAGTCTCCACATTTGTTTCTGGCACGAAATTAAGAAATCTTGTACTAATACCGTATAATCGAGGCCAAAATCTTAATAAAAAGCAAAATATTAACAACAATATTTAAACTATTCCAATATACAATTTAACTAAACAACTACTTATCAATATTTTAAGGTAATTTTAATTTGTATTTTTATAATTTTGCATTTGACATAAAATTGAAAATATGCAAAGAAATTATTTTGTTGGTTTGTTGTTTTTCATCTTTTCGTTGACCAATTTAATTTGTAAAGCTAATTTCGTCAGCGATTCTCTTACAAAAAAGACAACATTATGTACTAACGAAGAACCTACTGAGGTATCTTATATAAATTTAGCCAATGACATTCAGCGATATGCCAAAAAATTTATCGGAATACGCTATAAAAGTGGCGGAAAAACAGCCAAAGGCTTCGACTGTTCAGGTTATGTAGGCTATGTTTTTAAGAAATTCGGCATGAAGTTGGGGGCTTGTTGTACCGAAATGTATAAGTTGGGCTACGACATTGAAATCAAAGAAGCACTTACTGGTGATTTGATTTTTTTCAGAAGAGGAAAAAGTACTAAAAGTGGTATTTCGCACATTGGGATTGTGGTTGGGTCAAATTCTAAAGGTTTGAAGTTTATTCATTCGTCAACTAGCAAAGGCGTAACTATAAGCTATCTCATTGACCCTTATTATTCTGATCATTTTGTGGGGATAAAAAGAGTGATTAATAGTTTTAAGTAGTGAGACACAAGAAACTAGATACTGGATTCGATCCGGTTCGCTTGTCTTTTGTCGTTTGACTCGGCAATTACTTAGACTAGCAAAGTCTCAAAAATTATATTTGGTACAAGTCTGAGTAGAGCAGTATTTGTAATAAAAATCTGCTTAAGTTAAAAATGCAAATAGCGTCACAACTTCACTCTCACTACGCTTGTGTACTGACCTCTGATGATGATTTCTTGTCCATCAACTATAATTTTCACAGCTTTATTAGCTGGCTTATGCCCCCAATAAGCCGTGTAAAGAATATCCTTACTATTATCATCTCGTTTTTTGATTACTATGGGAAAACCTTTTATAAATGCTTCTGTTGGTAATTTATCATCACCCGTTACTAGTCGGCCATCAGGTAAAGTTACATCAGGATATTCTATTGGCGTATTTGCTTCAATAATATCTTTGTTTACGCTCATTGCCCACACGCCTGCCATGAGCCAATCAATATTTTTTTGCGATTGAAACGGATAACTCGAAAGTTTATCTCCGAAGCGGTTTTCACGGTATATTTCGGAATCAAGCTCCATTGCTTTGCTTCCCCATAAATCGGGATTATCTACTTTGGTATTTGGGTCGCTCCAAAGGTCAATACCATCGAGCCACATACTCCAAACACCCCAACTTTGCATCAAATCGGGCGGCACAATTGGTTTAGTCTTTATTCTAAAAACTTCACCACTCGATGTTCGGTGAGTTTGCTCGCCTAGCTGCCAATCCAAAGCTTCTACTTCGTGCCAAATATTGGCCAAAGCTTTTTTGGATGGCTCTATTTTTTTTGAAATTAGTCCTTCAGTCATTAAATGATAAATAGTACCCACATTCCGCAAATCATTACAATAACCTCCCACTTGAGAAATAGTGATAGATTCTCGCACCGAATTCCAAACATTTCGTGTTGGCAATGATGGAAACGCTCGATTATAAGCATCAAAGCCACTTCCTTGCCATTTTAGTACATTTGTCATTCCTTGGGCATCTCTTTCGCCTTCAAATTTTGCACGACTCACACCTCTCGGATTTAAACTCCAAATCGCAAATTCCCCTTCAAAATTTTGGTATTTAAGTTCTTGTAGAGCAATACCTATTTTCCCGATATTATTACTGCTATTCCAAAAACCAATCGGTTCGAAATTAAGACTCAAATAACCCGTTTTTATATTCGGACTTACTACTTCGACAAAATTTTTGCGTAAAATATTAGCATCTACCCTATCTAACCATTGATTTACCACTTCTTCGGTAGTTGTATAAGCCTTTGGGCAACCAGATTCATACAACCAATTATCATAATCCATTAATGCCCTTCGACCTGCCTTTGGAGCATTATGCACATAGGTTACACCTCGCTTCATGGCTTTTTCGCCATCAATATCTGTTGCAGATAAATACGAAAACTTCACGATTTTACCTTTTGGCAAAGTAAACACAGGAAAAGAATCATAAAAATCGGGTAAAATACTTTCGCTCACATATTGGGCAGGATTCCAGAAATAAATAACTTTACCAACCGTATCGGTAGTCATGCGTTTACCAGGTACTGTAATGTATTGTTGAATCCAATTTCGAGTATTCCAATATTTACCTTTTTCGGTATAAACTTCTATTATACTAAGGTCAAAACCAGCCATTTCCGAAATATCTAAATTTTGTAAAACAGCTGTATTTGATTTTTCACCCAAACCAATATAAAAACCTTTTTCGTAGTTTTTATCATTTATAAACGGCCTGCCCCATAGTTCGTCACTTAATCTTCCATTTTCAACTTTAAGTTTTGAAAGCACTTCACGCACCGAACCATCAGAACGTAGATAATTAAACCCATCTGTCACTTTAGGGAAACCAGAAAAATTCATATCAATACTTTTTCCTCGTTGAGTTATCGACAATAAAGGAGGATGTGTTTGCGGTAAAGTTATAGGTTTTTCTTGCGGAATTGTGGCTGATGTTTCATTTGGCAACGTTTTTTGTTTTTTTGAGTTTATAGCATTAATAGCTTTTTGTCCACACAAAATTACAGGAGTACCATCAGCAGATTTTTGCTGTACACAAAACTGAGGAACTGCAAAACTTTTGGGCATTTCCAGCCCAGCATTTGCAGTAGGTTCGGCAAAATATTGAACATGATTTTTATAATTTGTCACAACATCATTTCTTGTAAGCATATTTGCACCACGCACAACAAAACTGTCCATTTCGCCCTGAATCACAAATATTTTATCGCCATCGAGCCAAGCTCTAAGTGGCTGATTGGTGATTTGCCATTGACCAATTATCTGCCCATGACGTGGACGTAAAATTAGCTTCCGGAACTGAGCAGTGGCATCGAAAAAAGCAATAATCAACAATAGGACACCAAAATTTTTTTGCATTAATATAAAGTTTAAAAGCTAATATTCTTAAAATGTGAATTCAATTCTGATGGTTAAATTATGCCCGTAGGAACGTCCAAATTGGACGTTCCTGTAAGATCTATTGGAATCTATTTTTTTCGTTGATGTCAAACTAACTTAACCGAACACTAATTCATATCAATTTTATAAACTTTCAACGAAAAGCAGTTATAATCTATTGAGTCAAGACCGAAATGAATTATTCTTTACCGCTCGCAATTATTCTATTTATTGTCATTTGCATACTTTTAAGCCACTATTTGCTCAAATAAAGCCTAAACCATTTCGTTTCAATAAAAATTACCTAATCCGACGGGTGATTTTTTTAATTTCATTCTAATTCTTTTGGTCGTATTTTTGTTGTTGTAAGAAGAAAAAACATCACCACATGAAAAAATATTTTTTTGCTGCCTTTATGGCATTTTCATCGTTGGCAAATGCCCAAACGATTCTGGAAGACCAATTTCAGTTCAATTTTCTGGCAATCAACCCCGCTTTTGCAGGTTCAAGAGAGTCGTTTAGCATGAATGCCATGCTCGGAAACCAGTTTACTGGCACACTTCGCCCACAACAAATCTATCAATTGTTTTCTACCGATGGCGTAATTCAGCAAGGGCGAGGTGGTTTGGGGCTTCAGGCATTCAATAGCAATAGTACGGGTTTCAATAATTCAGGTCTAAATGTAGCGTATGCATATCGCAAACAAATCGGTGATTTATTTTCAATAGCACTCGGAGCCAATGCTGGTTTTATTTATCAACCTACGATTTTGGCCGGTCTTGGCCTAAAGCAAATGTATCCTTATGCAGGTTTGGGTGGCTTGCTCAATGCTGAGCGATTTTACGTAGGTTTATCAAAACCAGTAGCATTTATCAAAGACGAAGGTCTTTTCAATAGCAAAAAACCATTTTATACAATGTTGGGTTTTTCGTTAGGCGAATATGACGGAATAATGTTTAATATCAGTGCATTGATAGAAACCAACAAGACAGTCGGTAATGGTTTTCATCTTAATGGCAAAGCATGGTTTGGTCGAAAATTTGGCTTAGGGCTTTCTTATCGTTCACAAGAAGTAAACAGAGTAAGGGTTAATAAACTTATTCCAATGGCTGAGTTTCAAGTTTCTGATGCTATTCGTTTGGGAGCTTCTTATGATTCAAAACCACCTACCTATCAAAACCCGAATTCTACAGGTAATTTCAGACAAAACGGTATTTTACAAATCTATTTCCGCTATGAAGGCCGAGGCGATGAACGTAGCACGAATCGACTGAAATATTATTAATTAGTGAAGTCTAAATTTTGCTCATAAAGTAGGATTTGGTATTAAACAACAAACCTTAGCCATTCGTCTTTAACTTCTCTATTTGAATTTTGCAAAAAAATGCACATTTTATAGAATGCGTACCGTAACTTTGCACAAATTATAAAGTTTACTCATTTCCGACATATACCATAGTTCAATGGACCAATTTTCATACATTGCCAATGCCGACTTAGCTGCATTGGACTCACTTTACCAACAATACAAAGAAAATCCAACTTCTGTTGATGAAAGCTGGCAGAATTTCTTCAAAGGTTTTGAATTCAATCAAACATTTAATGTCAATGGAAAATCGGCAGGCGTTCCTGCGGCAGGCGTTCCTGCGGCAGGCGTTCCTTCAAGTCCTCCAACGACCACAAAAGCCACAGCTGTAAGTGCTGACCACACTCGGAAGGAGATGGAAGTAGTCCATTTGATTCGTGGCTATCGTTCTCGTGGACATTTGCTTTCAAAAACTAATCCACTTGGTAGCCGAAAAGACCGCCAACCAATGCTCGAATTAGCCGATTTTAAATTATCAGACGCAGATTTAGATACAGTTTTTGAAGCGGGAATTGAATTATTTGGAGAAGCCGCAACCTTACGAAAAATTGTAGATGCTTTAAAGAAAGTTTATTTGGGTAAAATTGGCTTTGAATACCTTTATATTCGAGACAGAATAGCAAAAAACTGGTTACGCAAGAAAATTGAAAACGAATATTTATATTTCGACCCAAGTCGAGATCAAAAACTTCGTATTTTCGAGAAATTGAACGAAGCAGTAAACTTCGAAAATTTTATACATACAAAATTCTTAGGAAAAAAACGTTTCTCGCTCGAAGGTGGAGAATCAACCATTCCCGCCCTTGATATTGCAATCAACCGTGGAGCAGAGCTTGGCGTTGAAGAAGTTGTAATCGGAATGGCTCACCGTGGACGTTTAAACGTATTGACGAATATCTTACAAAAACCTTATGAGCAAGTATTTAATGAATTTGAGGAAAACGTACAGTTAGAATCATACAGCGATGGCGACGTAAAATACCACATGGGTTATACCAGCCAAGTAGAAACGCCCGAAGGCAAGCGAATAAGCTTAAAATTAATGCCCAACCCTTCGCACTTAGAGGCTGTAAATCCAGTAGTAGTTGGTTACGTACGAGCAAGAGCGGATGCTCACTTCATGAAAGCTGTAGTAAAACCGAACGACCGGGACGATATCTATGACAAAGTATTGCCAATCTTGATTCATGGTGATGCCGCCGTAGCTGGTCAAGGTATCGTATATGAAGTAACTCAAATGTCGAATCTTCCTGCTTATTATACAGGCGGAACGCTTCACTTTGTAATCAATAACCAAGTTGGTTTTACAACCGATTTCGATGATGCTCGCTCATCAATTTACTGCTCAGACATAGCTAAAATAATTGACGCACCAATTTTCCACGTCAACGGTGATGACCCCGAAGCAGTAGTTTATGCTATGAAATTGGCAATTGAGTTCCGCCAAGAATTCAACCGTGATGTATTCGTTGATATGGTTTGTTACCGAAAATACGGTCATAACGAATCAGACGAACCACGTATGACTCAGCCAACGATGTATAAATCCATTGATGCACATGCCAATCCACGAGAAATATATTTAAAAGAGTTAATGACTCGTGGCGAAGCTGATTCAAAATTTGCCGAAGAAATGAAGAAAAGTTTCGAGGGCGAATTGCAAGACCTTTTGGCGAAAGTAAAACAAAAACAATTGCCTTATCAAAAACCAAAACTCGAAGAAGCTTGGGCGAAATTACGTCGTTCAGTTCCCGAAGATTTTGAGAAATCGCCAGCAACTGGTATTTCGCAAGAAGTAATCGAAAAAATTGGCAAAGCATTATCGAATGTGCCAGAAGGTTTCAAACCTTTAAAGCAAATCGAAAAGATTTTGGAAGAAAGAAAAGCAATCTTTGCTCAAGAAAAACCATTCAACTGGTCGGTCGGTGAATTGATGGCTTACGGTTCGATTTTGAACGAAGGAAAATTTGTTCGTTTTACAGGTCAAGACGTACAACGCGGTACTTTTACACATCGCCACGCCGTATTACACGACTCAGAAACCAACCAGAACTATAATAATTTAGCTCATTTGGGCGAAGGACAAGGAAAATTTGAGATATACAACTCACTTTTGGCTGAATATGGTGTCATGGGTTTTGAATATGGTTATGCCATGGCAAACCCTGATGCACTCGTTATTTGGGAAGCCCAATTTGGTGATTTTGTAAACGGAGCCCAAACCATGATTGACCAATTTATTGCAGCTTCTGAGTCAAAATGGAACGCGATGAATGGTTTAGTACTTTTATTGCCACATGGCTACGAAGGACAAGGACCCGAGCATTCAAATGCTCGTCCTGAGCGTTTCTTGCAATTGGCGGCCGAGTACAATATGTACGTTTGTACTTGTACAACACCAGCCAATATCTTCCATATGTTGCGTCGTCAATTAGCTTTGCCTTTCCGTAAGCCATGTATTCACTTGTCGCCGAAATCAATGTTGCGTCACCCGTTGGCAGTTTCACCAATAAGCGATTTTGCCGAAGGAACACATTTTCAAGAAGTTATTGGCGATAAATACGCAGACCCTAAAAAGGTAAAACGTGTATTGCTTTGCAGTGGAAAAGTTTATTACGATTTACTCGAGAAACAACAAAAAGATAGTCGCAAAGATGTAGCCATCGTGAGAGTTGAACAATTAAATCCATTCCCGAAAACACAAGTTGTAACTGAATTAAGCAAATACAAAAAACCAGAAATTATTTGGGTTCAAGAAGAACCTGAAAACATGGGTTATTGGTCGTTCGTACTACGTGAATTCTCAGAAATTGGCATAGGAAATGTAGTAGCTCGTAAGTCAAGTGCTTCACCAGCAACAGGCTACACGAAAGTACATGCAAAAGAGCAAGCCGATATTGTGGAAAGAGCATATGCAGCAAAATAACATAAACGCAACTAAGTTAGTCTTATAAAATTTTGTAATATAATAAAGAAGATAAAACAGCAGTAGAAAAATAGAATCATTATGGCAATAGAAATGAAAGTCCCTTCGGTGGGCGAATCAGTAAGCGAAGTAACCATCGCTTCATGGACAAAAAAAGACGGTGATTTAGTCAAAATGGATGAAATTATCTGTGAACTTGAGTCAGATAAAGCAACATTCGAACTACCCGCCGAAGCCGACGGAATTCTAAAAATAGTAGCTCCAGAAGGAACAACACTTCCTATTGGAGCATTGATATGTAAAATTGAAGCTTCTGGAAGCACAGCAGTTGCAACTCCAGCAGCAACTGAAGAACCAAAAATAGCAGTAGAAGCACCAGCTGCACCAGTCGCTACTAAAGTTATTGACGTAGTTGTGCCAGCAGTTGGCGAGTCAATTTCAGAAGTAACGATTGCCGCTTGGAGCAAAAAAGAAGGCGATACCATTAAAATGGACGAAGTTATCTGCGAACTCGAATCAGATAAAGCAACATTTGAATTGCCTTCACCAGAAAATGGTGTATTGACAATCGTTGCACAAGCAGGTCAAGTTGTACCAATTGGCGGAATTGTAGCTAAAATTACAGTTGGCGGTTCTCAATCAGTGGCGGGCGGTGTTCCGCTTGACAGTTCACAACCAGCACCAATTACAGTTCCAACTCATAATTCAGAAAGCTACGCCGCAGGTCATCCATCGCCAGTAGCAGCCAAAATTTTAGCAGAAAAAGGCATTGATGCAGCAAGCGTTCAAGGTACAGGTATTGGCGGACGTATCACAAAAGATGATGCTGTAAAAGCTGAAAAACCAACAGCAATTCCTGCAGTAACACCTACACCACAAGTAACAAAACCAAGCATAGAGCCTCAAACATCGAACAGCGGTTTGCGTGTATCTCGTCGTGAAAAAATGACCTCATTGCGTAAGACAATTGCCAAGCGTTTGGTTGCAGTAAAACAAGAAACAGCAATGCTCACAACCTTTAATGAGGTTGACATGAAGCCAATCATGGAATTACGAGGAAAATATAAAGATAAATTCAAAGAAGTTCATGGCGTAGGTTTAGGTTTTATGTCATTCTTCACAAAAGCTTGTGCAATTGCATTGAAGGAATTCCCGTTGGTTAATTCATTTATTGACGGCGATGAAATCGTTTTCAATGAATATGCTGACATCGCAATTGCAGTTTCAGCTCCACGCGGTTTAGTAGTGCCAGTTATTCGCAGTGCCGAAAAATTGAACTTTGCTCAAATCGAGTCAGAAGTAGTTCGTTTGGCAGGAAAAGCAAGAGAAAATAAATTGACGATTGAAGAAATGACAGGCGGAACATTCACTATCACGAATGGTGGTATTTTCGGCTCGATGCTTTCTACACCAATCATCAATGCACCACAATCAGCTATATTGGGTATGCACAATATCGTTGAGCGTGCAGTGGTAGTCAATGGAGAAATCGTAGTTCGTCCGATTATGTACGTGGCTCTTAGCTATGATCACCGCACTATCGACGGTAAAGATTCGGTGAGTTTCTTAGTAAGAGTAAAACAACTATTGGAAGACCCTACAAGAATGTTATTGGGTGTGTAAACATTGATAATAAATATTTTGTATAAAATATGGGCAATATATTGACCATCGAAGAGATAAAACAAAAGTACCCAAATGAATGGGTACTTTTGGGAAATCCTGTAATTGAAAATACAAAAGTATTGTCTGGGATTCCAATTTATCATGCCAAAGACAAGCGAGAAATTGCTTATCAAGGAATTAATTGGAGAGAAAACTTTAGTGGTGCAACTATAGTTTATACAGGCGAGTTTGCGAAAAACAGAAGGTTTTGGTTATGATGAAATTTAAGTTTTCAATCGACGAAGACCATAATGTAATATTAGTTGATGCTAAATTAAATGGATTTTCAACACGACTTTTACTTGATACAGGTGCCTCAAATACTGTTATCGACTTGACTACACTACTTTCTACGGGCTTTCATTTCAAAGATAGTATTGATAAAATTAAGATTGAAACAGCAAAAGGAATTGTGGAAGCAGAAGTATTTGTTGTGAAACAATTAGAATCATTGGGAATTACTCAACAAAAGTATCCTGTAACCGCCTATGATTTCATCGGTAATGGAATTTTAAGCGAATTTGATGGCGCTCTGGGTTTAGATTTTTTTGAAAATAATAAGATTTGTATTGATTTTATTAAGTCAGAAATTACAATTTCATAAAGAGTATGACTAAATAGGAATATAATACAGTAACTCTACCCGCTTTTCAGATGGAAGGATTAGCTTCTTTTAGGTTTAAAGTAGATTTATAAGAAGATATTCTGAAAGATTATGGAAATGACGGTTGGGAATTGGCCAGTCAATCTTTTACAGGTGACATTCGTTATGGAAATGGCGAAATGGTGTTGATTTTTAAAAGACCGAAAGAATAAATTTGGTAAAAATAATATTCATCTCATAAAAGAGATAACCAAAAATATGCAATACGACGTAGTAATAATAGGCTCAGGGCCTGGAGGATATGTGGCGGCGATTCGCTCGGCACAATTAGGCAAAAAAGTTGCCATCATCGAAAAATACAATGTTCTTGGGGGAACGTGCTTGAATGTTGGATGTATCCCATCAAAGGCTCTCCTTGACTCTTCGGAGCATTTCTATAACGCAGCTCATCACTTTGCTGAGCATGGCATCGAGATTTCAGCACCAGTGGCAAATCTTGGTAAAATGATTGGTCGTAAAAATGGTGTTGTCGAAAAAATGAACGCAGGTATCAATTTTTTGATGAAGAAAAACAAAATTACTGTTCACAATGGTCTTGGCTCTTTTGTTGACAAAAACACCCTAAAAATTACAAAAACTGATGGTTCGGAAGAGATAATCACGGCTCAACAGGTAATCATCGCAACTGGCTCGAAACCAACAATTTTGCCTTTTATGAATTATGATAAGAAACGCATTATCACGAGTACAGAAGCCTTAAATTTGTCTGAAATCCCTAAACACTTAATTGTTATAGGTGCGGGTGTAATTGGTGCAGAATTAGGTTCGGTTTATGCTCGTTTGGGTGCGAAAGTTTCGTTTGTAGAATTTGCCGATTCGATGATTCCAACCATGGATAAAACGATGGGTAAAGAATTACAAAAATCAATCAAAAAACTCGGAGCAGAATTTTTATTCAATACGAAAGTAACGAAAATTGAAAATTCGGGTGAAGAAGTAACCGTAACTGGTGAAGGTGCAGATGGCAAGTTAATTGAAATCAAAGGTGATTATTGCTTGGTTTGTATCGGTCGCCGTGCGTGTGTTGATGGCTTAAATTTAGAAGCCGTTGGCGTAACAACTGACCGAGGCAAAGTTGTAGTTGACGAACACACTTTAGAAACAAACATAAAAGGAATTTATGCTATTGGCGACGTAGTTCGTGGAGCAATGCTCGCCCACAAAGCCGAAGAAGAAGGTATTTTTGTAGCAGAAGTTATGGCTGGACAAAAACCACATATTAACTATAATCTAATTCCTGGAGTAGTTTATACTTGGCCAGAAGTTGCCTCGATTGGTGCAACCGAAGAAGATCTAAAAGCTAAAGGCGTAGTTTATAAATCTGGGAGTTTTCCATTCAAAGCCCTTGGCCGTGCAACTGCCAGTGGAGATACAGACGGCTTAGTTAAAATGTTGGCAGATGCCACTACAGACGAGATTTTAGGCGTACACATCATTGGTGCAAGAGCAGCCGATATGATTGCCGAGGCCGTTACAGCAATGGAATTTAGAGCCAGTGCCGAAGACATCGCTCGTATTTCTCATGCTCACCCGACATACATGGAAGCATTGAAAGAAGCCGCCTTAGCAGCAACTGCTAATCGTGCAATTCATGCGTAAAATACATTATTTAATTTCCACACAGCCTTTCATTCATAATGAAAGGCTTATATATTTCATAATGATTCCATTTCCAGCCTCAATTTCTTAAATTTGCGTGTCTTTAAATATCAAAGTATGCAAAAACTCATCGAAAACTCGCCAATCAAATGGCATCATATACTTTTTTTTAGTCTTTTAGTAGCCATTATTCCGCATGGAGGTTTTTGGTTTGACCTCAATAACGACTGGCCACGTTGGTCGACTTATGCCTTAGAGCATGGTTTGAGCCAAATTTATAACTCCGACACTAACTATATGCCCATTTATTTGCACGGGCTTTTTTGGTTTGGCAAACTTCACGGTACAAAAGAACTTATTTACGCCAATAGCTATCAACTCAAATATTTCTTTTTATTGTTCGATTTTGCAGGAGCAATCGCTATTGCTTATGCCCTAAGAAAATATTATACTCGCCAATTTGCCGAATATATGTTGCTTTTCAACATAGGATATTTGTATTGCACAACTATCTGGGGGCAACTCGATAGTGTACCAACTACAATCGTAATTTTAGCCATTATTTGCCTTTTCGAGCGAAAACTCCTTTGGTCAGCACTTTTTTGTACATTATCTATCTACGCCAAACTTCAAGCTATTGTTTTTTTGCCATTTTTTTCAATATTACTTATTTATCAGTTGAGTATAAAATTTGATAAAATATTGATTTTGAAGATGTTGGCAGTTTCTATAATTGCTCAACTCGTTTTGCTCGGTCCTTTTATTTTGGGAGGAACTTTCGGTAATTTCTTGAAAGTCGTTCAAGAATCGGTTGGTTTCTTTCCTCGCGTGTCTGTAAATGCATTTAATATTTGGCATTTATTGCTCAAAAAAGACCCAAACACTATCAATGACACCTTAATTTTTGTAGGTCTTACTTATAAAAAATGGGGTTTTATTATGTTTTTTGGCTTATCAGCTATTACATTTTTACCCTTGATAATCAGCACTTTAAATAAAATTCTTTCTAAAAAAGCCTTAGATCAAGACTATTATGCTCTGCTTTGGCTAACTGCCGCGACTACGAGTATAGTATTCTTTTTTGTGAATACTCAAATGCATGAACGTTATTCATTTCCAGCCATACCCTTGTATTTTGCGTACTCTTTACTCGCTAATCGATATTCAATTTTCGCTTTAACCTCGGTTGCTCACCTAATGAATGTCGATGGAATAAATAAATATTTAGGACTAAACCCTTATAAACCAGAGTTTACTGCATTAATTTTCACCATAATTTTGTTTCTCTCATTAGTGCGGCTGTACAAAAGATTTAAGTTAAAAGTATCTTTAGCGTAAATTCTATTTTATCTAAATACATAGTTTGTTTGATATTATTAAGTGGAGATAAATGCGGGATTCGGTATGGTTCGCCACAGCGATTGTTCGCCACAGCGATGGTTCGCCGCAGCGACGGTTCGCCGCAGCGACGGTTCACGGCAGTAATAAAAGCTTGATTATCAACAAATTAATTAATATACTTTATCGCTTATTTTCGTTTTATTTATTATTTTAACCAATTAATAGCAAATAACTTAAATTTTTTTATATATACAATAATTTCAAAATAAATTGAAAATAAAATATTTTGCTTTTATTTGCTTCGTTTCATTACTAGCTTGTACACACAAAATGAACCCCGATAAATACAAAAAAAATCAGATAATTTTTGGTAGTGGTGGCGGCTTCACGAATTTAATAAACGAATACCATCTGCTCGAAAATGGTCGATTTTAACATAAACAAAGTACTGATACCACTTTTACCGAACTAAATAAACAAAATTTTGATTCGGTAAAGATAACTTTTGCAAAAACCAAAGGTTTATTTAATGAAATCAAAGAACTCCACGAACCTGGCAATAAGTATTATTTCATAAAAATCAAACACGATTCTACTACGAAAGAACTAGTTTGGGGAGCTTTAAAAGAAAATTCGCAAGCGAAAGCAAAAGATTTGTACAAAGAATTGATGAATTTAGTAAATTTTAAATAATTTAGTAAAACTCTTTAGGACAAGTTTTCAACTTGTCAGTTTGCAGAAGTACAAAAATATAATCTCATGTCTTTTCATTTACTAAATTGATAATCACTCGTATAAATCAAACCTCATTAAACAACGCTTCAAAATAATATGAGACTGACCTTTATTCTCCTCTTTTTTGCCATAACAAGCATTTTCGCTCAGAAGGGATTCGACAAAAAGCATAAACCGCTGGCAGGTAAAAACGACCTCCCAGCAGGTCAATTTATTGAAATTGATGGACAAAAAAATACTAAAAATACTCGTCAAACAAGCCTACCAGCCCTCTCAACAAAATTTGTGAGTAAACTAAAAGTAACGCACGATAGTGAAACTGGTGAAGTTTTGATGATCGAAAACTTGTCAAAATCGCCTGCACCCAATGCACGTAAAAGCTTGCAAATAATGGCTATTGATTTTTTGACCGATGTAAAGGCGGCTCTTAAAATCGAAGAACCCAACCAAGAACTTGAAATGATAAATATGGAGTCTGATGAAATCGGCATGACTCATATTCAGCTTCAACAAAAATACAAAAATATACCTGTCTATGGTGGTGAAATTTGGCTGCACACAAAGGGTGAAAAAATTGATGTCTTAAATGGCCGTAATTTCCCAACTCCAAATTTAGCTTCTATTTCTCCTACCCTTTCAGCAGATAAAGCAATTGACTTTGCAATGGCCGATGTAAGCAAAAAATCAATCATGCAGCAAACTGGCGTTTTTGGTAAATTGCTTAGTAAGATGCAAAATACTGCTGAACTAATCATTTATCACAAAGACAGTAATTTTGCCGATGAGCGTTTGGCTTATAACCTTACAGTTCGCCCTAATTTATTGGAACGTTGGTCGTATTTCGTCGATGCCAATACTGGAGAAGTTTTGAAAAAATTCAATAATACTTGTTCGCTCGATGGACCTTTGAAGGCAACTGCCAAAGATTTGAATGGTTTTTCCCGCACGTTCAATGTTCAGCAGATTAGCAGTACCAACTACATGATAGATACACAACGTTTCATGTACAAAACGACCTCGAAACTCCCTGATGACCCTATTGGAGCAATTTGGACAATTGATGCTCTGAACTCAACATCAGATAATATGAAGTATGACCAAATAAAATCAAATAACATCAATAACTGGAGTGATAAGGCTGTCTCCGCTCATTCTAATGCAGGTTTGTGCTATGAATATTATCGTACAAAATTTGGTCGAAACTCGCTAGATGGTAAAGGCGGTAATATCATTTCGGTAATAAATATTGCCGATGATGACGGTAAAGGCATGGATAATGCCTACTGGAATGGCGAATTTATGGGATACGGCAATGGTCGTGATGCCTTTAAGCCACTAGCAGGTGCATTAGATGTAGCTGGCCACGAAATGACACACGGTGTAGTTGAAGCAACGGCTCGCTTGGAATACCAGAAACAATCGGGAGCATTAAATGAATCTTTTGCGGATATTTTTGGGGTAATGATTGACCGTGACGATTGGACATTAGGCGAAGATGTCACTAAAGTTAGTTCATTTCCTTCAGGAGCATTACGTAGTTTGTCAAACCCAAATCAAGGTGGAAAAAACGACCCTGGTTATCAGCCAAAAACTATGTCACAATATGCTAACCTGCCCAACACCGATGAAGGAGATAATGGAGGTGTTCATGTAAATAGTGGTATTCCTAACTATGCTTTTTATTTATTTGCTTCAAACACCAACGTCGGAAAAGACAAAGCAGAGCAGATATATTACCGTGCTTTAAGTAAGTATCTGACTCGTACTTCAAAATTTATTGACGCACGTTTGGCGGTAGTCAGAGCAGCCGCAGATTTATATCCGACTGATAATAATATACTTAATGCTGCTAGAGCCGCATTCGATGCCGTTGGTATAACAGACCCAAATGGTAGTTCAACAACCAGCACTCCGCCGGCTCCAACCCAGACTCAGCAAAATATTCCGGCCAACAACGGCGGAGACTTTATTTTAGTTTTTGAACCTTCATCGGGCAAACTTTACACCGCAAAAGCAAACGCAACAGTGAGCGAATACCGAGTAATTTCGTCGAGTGGATGCTTGGCTAAACCAAGTATTACAGATGATGGTTTATTTGCATATTTTGTCGGAAAAGATAAGGTTATTCGTAAAATTAGTTTAACTGGAAGCTACACCGAAACAAAAATTTCATCGGATGCGGTTTGGGGAAATGTTGCGGTATCTAAAGATGGAAAACGTTTGGCAGCACTGACAGAAGCTGGTGATAAATTTATGTATATTTTTAATCTGGAAGACGGTAAAGGAACTCGCTATAAATTACCACTTTATAATCCGACGTATTCAACTGGTGTAAGCACTGGAGAGGTACAGTACGCAGATTCATTCGAGTGGGATTATGCTGGAGAAGACATCATTTATGATGCATTTAATAGTGTAAAAAGTCTTGCTGGAACAATCAAATTTTGGGATGTGGGCTTCATAAAAGCGTGGGATATTACAAAAAATACCATCGGAAGTGGTAAAATTGAGAAATTATTTACCGACCTCGAGGCAGGCGAGAGTATCGGAAATCCATCTTTCTCAAAAAACTCTCAAGATGTAATTGCTTTTGATTATTTCACGGAAGATGAACCAGATATTTACTATCAAATTGCGATTGATTTGAGCAAAACAGGCGATGATGCTATTGATAGTATCAACGAAAATAATGATGTGGGTTATCCTGGTTATTCTCGACTTGATGATAAAATGCTCTACAATACGCTTAATGGAAAACAACAAGATGTAAACATTATTGGTATTGACAAAAACAAAATTTCGCCTTCTGGAACAGCCAAACAATTCTTGCCAGATGCTTCTTGGGCGGTTTGGTACGCTCAAGGAACACGAAGCACTACTACCACAAAAACCGACCAAACGATTAATTTTGGTACAATTGCAGATAAAAATATTGGTGAAAGTTTCACAGTTTCGGCCTCAACGAATTCAAATTTAGCTGTTGCATTTTCAGTGGGTTCTGGCGATATTTCAATCAGTGGAAATACGGTGAAAGTTGGAGTAAATGCAGGAAAAGCAAGTATAAAAGCAACCCAAGCTGGAAATACACAATTTAATGCAGCCACCACTACCCAAACATTCTGTATCATTCCTACCGCCCCAAGAATTACTTTAAGCGGTGGAAACTATGTAATTACTGGTGGCAAAAACTTCCAATGGTATGTAGCTGGAAATCCAGTTGGTGGACAAACAACTGCAACAACTCTGAAACCAGACCTAAATGGTGTGTATACAGTAAAAGCCATTACGGATGATGGCTGTTTCAGTGCGGCATCGAATAGCATAGAAAATAAAATTGCAGTTTTGGCCAATGAACCGAACGAACATATCAAAGTCGTGATATTTCCAAATCCAACGGCTGACGAACTTCGTATTGAATTGCCTTTGAGTGCCGTTTTCAAAGAAGCTAGTTTTTATTCAATAACTGGAAAAAAAACGATGAGTTTTGATAAACTTTTAAACAATAACTCATTGAATATCAGAGAATTACCAAAAGGTTTATATTCGGTAAAAATCGAAACTTCACAAGGAAGTATCGTACGAAAAGTAATAAGAGAATAAAAATATTTGTAAATTAGTATTACGATAATTTTGTTTCTAAATAATGAAAAAGGCAAATATTTTGATGAATTTTGTAGAAACGTCCAAATTGGACAATCCTACGGGCAAGATTTAACCATCATAAAATTATAAAAATATTAGCTTAAAACCCCTCCAACTATCTTGGTGGGGTTTCTTAATCATAAACCGTTATAGTAATGAATAATAATGAAATAGACGGATTGTTTGCAAGCGAACAAGAACACCTTAGTAAATTACATACGATTGTGGAACAAACAATCAAAGAAGAGGAGTTAATCGTTAATAACCTCTTGAACCCGCCTAAAGAAATTATTTCTCGAGGACAAGCAATTTCAGATAGAGTTGCAATATTTGGTGGAAGTTGGAAATTTATTATCTTTTTCGGTGTTATTCTTACGGTTTGGATAATTATTAATTCTACGCTTCCAGAAAAAGACAGATTTGATCCTTATCCATTTATTTTGATGAATTTGGTTTTATCAACCATTGCGGCACTGCAAGCTCCTATAATTATGATGAGCCAAAACCGCCAAGAAGAAAAAGATAGAATGAGAAGCGAAAACGATTATTTGATAAATTTGAAAGCTGAAATGGAAATCAGAGGTTTACACCAAAAAATTGATTTACTTTTAGAAGAACAAATCAAAACCTTATTCGATACCCAAGCCAAACAGTTTACTTTGCTTCAAGAAATCAACAAAAAATTAGAAAAACATTAAAAAAATAAATCATAAAACCTTTTTACACAATTCGTTAATACACTATGTCAACCTTAACATTACCTATAAGAGTACTCGTAGTTGGCTGCGGAAACATGGGAGCATCGCACGCACAAGCCTATCAATTAATTGATGGTTTTGAAATTTGCGGTATTGTATCGATTGGAAAAAGCAAAGAAGTTCTCAACGAAAAATTGGGTGGCGGCTATACCTTATTTTCAGATTATGCATTTGCCCTTACCGAAACCAAACCAGATGCAGTTTGTATCTCAACCTACCCCGATACCCACGAAGAATTTGCTATCATGGCTTTCGAAAATGGCTGTCACGTTTTTATAGAAAAACCATTGGCCGATACCGTTACAGGTTCAGAACGAGTGGCTGCCGCTGCACAAAAATCTGGTAAAAAATTAGTTGTGGGTTATATCTTACGTCATCACCCTTCGTGGGAGAAATTCGTGGAATTATCACACGAACTCGGCAAACCGCTCGTAATGCGTATGAACCTCAATCAGCAAAGCCATGGCATTATGTGGGATGTACATCGAAATTTAATGAAAAGCCTTAGCCCTATTGTCGATTGTGGCGTGCATTATATTGATGTAATGTGCCAAATGACTCGCTCAAAACCACTACAAGTATCAGCCATAGGAGCCAGATTGACCAATGATATTTCCGAAAACAACTATAATTACGGACAATTACAGATACGTTTTGAAGATGGCTCGGTGGGCTGGTACGAAGCAGGTTGGGGGCCAATGATGAGCGAAACAGCATTTTTCATCAAAGACGTAATCGGGCCAAAAGGTTGTGTATCGATTGTAGCAAAAGAAGCTGGCGGAACAGGAAAATCAGATAATGTTGATGCTCATACAAAAACCGAATCACTGCGTTTTCATCATGCCGATATTGATGCAAACAACCAATTCGTAAAAGAAGATACTTGGTTTAATTTGAGCGATGAACCCAATCATCAAGAACTTTGTAACCGTGAACAACGCTATTTTTTGAAAGCAATAATAGAAAATATCGATCTTACCGATCACGTGCAAGATGCAGTGAATAGTCTAAAAATTGCCTTCGCTTGCGACGAATCCGTTCGCACAGGGCAAGTGGTTTTTCTATAAATTTTCAAAGATTACAAAAAGCAAAAAGTCCCGAAGGAATCTTCTAGACTTTTTGCTTTTTGAGTAGCAAGCACTTCTATTAATTAAACTTATTAATGAATAGAAGTGCTGACTCATCTAAAATTTGTTTGCATTCATTAAGCTTTAGCAGCATTCTTCTTAGCTTGAACCTCAGCTCTTGTTTCTTTAGACCATTTAGCTAAATCAGCCATTCCTGCTCTTACACGAGTACCAGCGGCATTGTTTCCTTTGTCATAAAACTTGTCGAAATCTCCTGCTAAAGAAGCTACAAGGTCAGTTAATTCTTTGTACTTATCCATGATTGAAATAAAATGTTTTTGGGTGAATAATTAGATATTTGTGAGTTATTGAATTGTAATGCGATTGCAAGATATATATAATAATACAAAAAATTACAAATTTTTCATAAATAAATACTATTAAAAACAATCTTTTTTACTTAAAAACAAAAAAAGTCTGGTCGAAATCAGACTTTTTTAATATCAATATTTTTTTAAACAAGCTTTTTTTATGCCAACACCAACGAAGCATATTGGCCAGCTTGCAATTTGGTTTGTACTTTCTCAAAACAATTCATTGTATATTCTACGTCTTCGAGGGTATGAGAAGCCGTAGGAATAATACGAAGCATAATAACACCTTTAGGAACGACGGGGTAAATAATTACAGAACAAAAAATACCCATATTTTCACGCATATCACGAATCAAATTCGTAACCGTTGGCAAATCATAATTTCCTTGTAAAAACACCGGTGTTACTGGCGAAGTTGTATCTCCAATATCAAATCCACGCTTCCTGAAACCATCTTGTAAAGCACGCACTATTCTCCAAAGATTTTCTTTAAATTCTGGATGATTCTTCATCAATTCCAAACGCTTCATTCCACCCACAACAAACGGCATCGGCAAGGCCTTTGCGTAAGTTTGAGAACGCATATTATATTTTAAAAACATAACAACTGCTGGGTCAGCTGCAATAAATGCACCGATAGCCGCCATTGATTTGGCAAATGTACAGAAGTGTAAATCAACTTGGGCTTGCACACCGAAATATTCAGGCACACCTGCACCAGTTTCTCCCATCGTACCAAAACCATGAGCATCATCAACTAATAAACGGAAGTTATATTTTTTCTTAAATTCAACGATTTTATCTAAACTACCAACTTTCCCTGACATTCCGAAAACTCCTTCGGTAATAACCAAGATTCCTCCACCTTGCTCCTCAGCCAATTTAGTTGCTCTCACGAGATTTTTCTCCAAACTTTCCATATCATTGTGAGCAAATTGGTAGTAGGTTCCACCTTTTGCTTTGTGCAAGCGAATTCCATCAATCAAACAAGCATGGCTTTCAGCATCAAACACGATAACATCTTTTCTATCAACGATACATTCGACAACCGACATTATACCTTGGTAGCCATAATTCAAAAGGAACGAATCTTTTTTACCAACGTATTCGGCCAATTGTTTTTCAAATTGCTCGTGCAATTCGGTATTTCCCGTCATCATTCTTGCTCCCATTGGGTAAGCCAAGCCGTATTCAGCGGCCGCCTCAGCATCTGCCTGACGCACTTCTGGATGATTTGCTAAACCTAAATAGTTATTTAGCGACCAGTTTAACATTCTTTTGCCCATAAACTCCATGTACGGACCAAGTTCGCCCGAAAGTCTTGGAAAAGAATAGTAATGATGAGAATTAAGCAATTTCGCCTGCGACCCAATTGGACCTAAATTGTTGAGAGCTTTATCAAAAATATCTTGTGCCATTTTTCAATTATCAATTAACAGTTATCAATTTTTCAGTAAACTTTAACAAACTACTCACAAAAATACTTTGCAAAATTAAAGCTTTTTTGGTAGGAAAACAAACAGCAGTTTCTTTGAAAAATCCTATCTATAAATATTTGCAATATTTTTATAGATATTTAAAAAATTCAATTTGATTTTATTGTTAATTAGTGGTAAAATAGTCAAATTTAAAAACTGAAAGTAATTCAGTAGGCAGTAAGAAATTCTTATTGGCTTCAAAAATAAGTCATTCGATGCTCATTCAATTTCCTAATTTTAAAATACTTAAAACTATGGAACTGAAGACTGCCCACAGTTGACTAAAATTAAAGTACAATAAAAATAAATCAATCAAAAGACGTGATAAAGTCGATTCGTAAAATACTAATTGCCAATAGAGGCGAAATTGCGGTTCGTGTGATGCGAACTGCTCGCGAAATGGGTATAAAAACGGTAGCCGTTTTTTCGGAAGCTGATCGAAACTTTCCGCACGTAAAATATGCCGACGAGGCAGTGTGTATCGGGCCTGCCGCATCGAAAGATTCGTATTTGAGAGGCTATAAGATTATAGAAGTAGCTAAAAGTTTAGGAGTTGATGCGATTCACCCGGGCTATGGTTTTTTATCAGAAAATGCCGACTTTTCGAGAAAAGTACAAGAAGCAGGCTTGATTTTCATTGGGCCATCGCCTGAGTCAATTGAGGTAATGGGCGATAAGCTATCATCTAAACATACGGTTGCTAAGTATAATATCCCGATGGTTCCTGGAACGCCAGATGCTATTACTGACCGTGCGGCAGCCAAGCAAAAATCGGCCGAAATTGGCTATCCAGTTTTGATAAAAGCAAGTGCAGGTGGCGGCGGAAAAGGTATGAGAGTAGTAGAGAGCGAAGCCGAATTTGACGAACAAATGGATCGAGCCGTTGGCGAAGCGATTTCATCATTTGGCAATGGAGCATGTTTCATCGAAAAATACATCACAAAGCCAAAGCACGTTGAGATTCAAGTCATAGGCGACAAACACGGCAACGTAATGCATCTTTTTGAGCGTGAATGTTCAATTCAGCGGCGTCACCAAAAAGTGGTTGAAGAAGCACCATCGGCAGTACTTACGCCTGAAATCAGGGAAGCAATGGGAAATTGTGCAGTTTTGGTGGCCAAAGCCTGTAATTATTATGGTGCAGGGACGGTGGAGTTTATCGTGGACGAAGATTTGAATTTTTATTTCTTAGAAATGAATACTCGTTTGCAGGTTGAACACCCAGTAACCGAAATGATTACGGGAATTGACCTCGTAAAAGAGATGATATACGTGGCGGAAGGACGTGAATTGAGTTTCAAACAAACAGATTTGAAGATAAATGGACACGCCATCGAGGTAAGGGTTTCTGCCGAAGACCCAGCCAATAATTTCTTGCCCGATGTGGGAGTTTTGCAGAGTTATGTGCGTCCACAAGGCAATGGCGTTCGAGTAGATGATGGCATAGAAGAAGGCATGGAGATTTCGATTCACTACGACCCTATGATTGCGAAACTCATTACCTACGGAAAAGACCGCACCGAAGCTATTGAAAAAATGATTCGTGCGATTGATGAATTTAAGATTACGGGTGTTGCCACTACTCTACCATTCTGTAAATTTGCTCTTCAACACGAGGCTTTCGTCAGCGGAAAATTTGATACTCGTTTTGTAGGTTTATACTTTACTCCAGAGGTTTTGCAACCAGAAACTCCGAGCGTAGAGTTTGAAATTGCAGCAGTTTTAGCCACCGAAATATTGAAACGTAAGCAAAATATTAGTTTGGCACAAAACATGCCAGCTACGACGCAAACCAGTCAATGGCGTAGAAATCGGCTTACTTTCAGAGGATAACGAAAAAGGTCTGAAACTGAAATTTTAGACCTTTTTCGTTATTTTAAAAGTAATTCAAACCCTACTTCACATAAACTAGAAGTATTTCAGAAATGATATAATCAAATTCAGAAAATGACTATATTTGTTAAAAAAACAATAGTTATGGGAGAATCTCTCGAAAAGAAAAGTTATACAGTAGAAGAATATTTTGCCTTAGAAGAAACTAGCGAAATTCGCCATGAGTATTTTGATGGTGAAATTTTTGCAATGGCTGGCGGTACATTAAATCATAATCGGCTGACGAGAAAAGTTGCAAATTTAATTGAAAGGCAGGCAAAGAACCATTGTGCAGTTTTTACTGAAAACGTCAAATTGGAAGCTATCAAGGATTTTTATTATCCTTACCCAGATGTAGTGCTGACTTGTAATCCATTCGATTTGAGGCAAAAAAACAAAATCTCACACCCAAGTTTAATTGTTGAAGTTTTATCAACCTCGACCGAAAAGTACGACAAAACGACCAAACTAAAAAAATATAAAGCAATAGCCTCGGTGCATTATTATATGTTGGTTTCTCAGTACGAAATGAGCGTTGAATTATATAGTAGAGTCAGCAATGCCCTTTGGACTTATGAAGAATTTACTGAGCAGAATGCTACAATTAATCTTGAGAAATTAGATATAACTCTTTCGTTATCAGATTTTTACGAGAATATTGTCTTTGAAAATGAGGAAATTTTAGAGTAGAAATTCTTTTCAAAATGCTCAATTACCGATGTTACTTCTCATTCGTAAAACGCCAGCCAAACAACCTAGCTTCCACTAATCAAAATCTCATTGATATATTCAATTTTCTAACTAAAACTTGTCTCATTGGCCAGTTCTCGTACCCTGCGTTGGCCTCGTAAGTAAAACTAGAAATTTTAAATTCAGATTCTGTATGGAAATGAAAACTCAAAACAATACGCTCGTCTTTTTTGCAATTCTGATAGCTATCATCAATTTAGTTTTTGCAGCATATTCGTTTGCCAATCTTCCAGCTATAATACCGATTCACTTCGGTATTGAGGGGAAACCCAACGGCTGGGGTGATAAATATACCATTTTCCTAATTCCGCTTATAAATTTGGTTTTGGTTGGCTTTATGGCAAGCGTTCGTAAACATCCATTTAGCTACTTAAATTTGCCAATCAAGTTGAGCAACAATAATTTAGAAGAAAGAGTAAAACTCGGTAGACAATTATTAGATTTAATTTGTGTCGCCATAAGTACTCTATTTTTTTTTGTTGAACTACACATCGTAATATCTAGTCAAAACTCGCTATCAAGTAATGGAATATTTTTTGTAATTATTAGCATTGTGGCAATAATTCTTGGTTTATCGGCTTTTTATACCAATAAGATTAATAAGCTGGCATAAAATAAAAATCCCCGAAAGATGCGACATTCGGGGATTTTTATTTTATATTTTTATTGTTTATTTTATTGTATTTACTGTCATTTTTTGCATTTGCTGACGCTCGTAGAAATTAATAAAATCTTCTAATTTATCGACGGGTATTCGTCGAGCAATTATTTTTTTGTTATTATCCAAAATATAATTGGTTGGTGTAGAATATACATCAAAACTTTTTCTAAAATAATACCTGTTTTTAGAATCCCAGAGATTTAACAACGGTTGGGTTTTATAGCCAAACACAAAGTTGTTCATCTTTTTGGTGTCATAAGCCACACTTACATTATAGATAGTTACCTTGTCTTTATTTTTGTTGTGAAACTCCATTAATTTTGGAGCAGATTCTTTACAATGTCCACAATCTGGGTCGTAAAAATGCACAATTGTATACTTGGTTTTGCTTTGAATTGGGTTATATTCTCTACCCAGAGAATCGGCGACAATTAATGTAGGAAAGACTAATCCAGTCTGCAAAGGTTTCAAAATATCAACCCTTTCTTTAAATTTTGCACGTTGCGTGGAATCCAACCAATCGGCATCTTTCAAATAATAATTTTCAGCTAAGTGAATAAATACACCATCAAGGCCAACGATTTCGTTGTTTTCGTATTTATTCGTCACCCACCATAAAGCCCAACGATAAACATCTTGGTTTTTTTTGGCGAGTTTCAAAATTTTATCCGCATCATGATTCACAGAGTCAGTTGTTTGATAAACTAAATCTTTGAAATATCTCTCGATACGGCTATGAATAAATGGCGAACGCAGCAAACGGTCATCGGCAAAATCAATATTATCAAAATAATGTCCTTTATAAAAATTGAATAAATAAGTAGAATCAGGGCGACCATTGGCTTTTTTAGGCAATACTGTTGGCAATTCAGGATCAATATTAGCCTTGATTACTTTAGCCGCAAACGAGCCTTCGTTTTCTTTGACCGTATTTTTTATATATGTGTCTACTTCTTTCTGGGTAAGTTCAAGCTTCTTTCGGTTCGTTTCCTGAGAAGAAGGGTCATTTTTCATTTTTGCCAATGCACTCATTGCTTCGGCTTCTCTACTTTTATTTTGTAAAAACTTACGGTATCCAAACAAAACCTCGTTCTCTTTTGAACCTATAAATTTTACCGAACTCACAAAATCAGTCGTATCACCTTCGATTTCCATGAACTGTTCGTTACCATTTACAGCAAAATCATAATATTTCGATGGGGAAAGTACAATCAGATAAATACCTCCCTTGAGTGGATCTTTCCCTTTAAAGTTTAATTCGCCATTCTCAACTTTGGCCGAATCGACCTTAATATATTGATTATAACCAAAAAAATGAGCTAGGTGACAGGTTTTTCCTTCCACAACTCCTTTCATTCGTACCTTGATTGAATGACCATCTTGGGCAAAGGTTTCGGCAGAAAAAATGATTGAGGCAATCAATATTAGACTTTTAAAATAGCGGTATGACGCACGGCTAATTCTCATATCTGTACAGGTTTTATTAATTTTATTTCATTTCACAAAGATAAATACTTAATTGCATTTAATTTGTTAAAGGCTTGTTAAATTAGTTGCGGTTTGTATCTAAGAAAACAGCAAAGTTTGAGATTTTTATTTTAGTAAAACGAATTATTATGTTTTATATTGCTTCTAAATTTCTAACATTTTTCATTATGCCGCTTGGCATTCTATGTTTTTTGTTGATCTGTGCTATCAAAACAAAAAATCGATATAAATCAAAGAAATTGGTCATTGCTGCATTTATTTTTCTGTATGTTTTCTCAAATCCATTACTTATCAACGAATTATTGATTTGTTGGGAAATTCCGCCAAGCTCAATTTCAGCCGTAAAAACGCACGACGTGGGCATAATTTTGACGGGTGGCACAACCAACGATGATAAACTTCCGCAAGAAAATATATTTCTCGGAAAATCAGCTGACCGCATCGGACAGACATTAGAGTTATATAAACGAGGGAAAATCAAGAAGGTTTTGATAAGTGGTGGGGAAATAAGTGTGCTGGGAAAAACGCAAAAAAAAGAAGTACAAGAAATTGCCAAATACCTGATAATGAGTGGAGTACCGAGAGAAACTATTTTTATGGAAACTCACGCCCAAAATACAAAAGAAAATGCCCTCAACTGTTCAAAAATTCTTAAAAAACATTTCAAAAATCAATCGTATTTACTAATTACATCGGGTTTCCATCTACGAAGAGCAACAGCATGTTTTGAGAAAGTAAATTTAAAAATAGATACTTTTGGTGCGAATTATCTTTCGCATGAGCGAGTTTATTATTGGTACAGTATTTTACCTAAAGAAGAATATTTGGCTTACAGTCAATTGATTTTCAGAGAAATAATCGGATACTATACTTATAAAGCGATAGGGTGGATTTGAAAAATTTACGATTTACGAGGTAAGAATTACGCTTTGCTCTCAATCGTAAATCGTCAGTCGTAAATCGTAATTTGAGATTACATGCTCAAAATATGCACCATTCTCAACAAATCGTCGTGAATGGGCTTTGGTTTTTTGATAGTGTCAATGAATGGGGTGTAAACCAATTCGTTGTTTACAATTCCTGCCATTACGTTTTTATAGCCTTTAATAAGACCTTCCACTGCTCCTAAACCTAGGCGACTCGCCAAAATACGGTCGTAAGCAGTTGGTGCACCTCCACGCTGTATGTGTCCGAGCGTTGTTACACGAATGTCAAGCTTATCGGCTACTTGATTCTTAATTTTTTCGGCAATATCAACGGCGTGTCCTTCTTCGTCACCTTCAGCAACCACTACGATTGATGAAGATTTAGAGCGTGACCAACCATCTTTCAAAGTACTTATTACTTTTTTGAGCGGAGTGTGTGTTTCAGGTACCATCACAATTTCAGCTCCACCACCAATACCAGATTGGATAGCAATATATCCAGAGTCACGACCCATTACTTCGATAAAAAACACACGATCGTGAGAGTCAGCAGTATCTCTTATTTTGTCTATTGCTTCGAGTGAAGTATTTACTGCAGTGTCAAAACCAATCGTATAATCAGTTCCATAAAGGTCATTATCGATGGTTCCTGGGCAACCTACCGTTGGAATTTCATATTCATTATAAAAAACTTCTGCACCTGTAAATGTTCCGTTTCCTCCAATAGCGACCAAGCCTTCAATACCTGCATTCATTAGGTTTTCGTAAGCTCTTTTGCGTCCCTCGGGTGTCATGAATTCTTTACTTCTCGCCGATTTTAGCATTGTACCTCCACGCTGAACTATATTACTTACTGATTGTGAATATAGCGGAAAAATATCGCCTGTTATCATCCCATTATACCCTCTTCTTATGCCGTACACTTCTAAACCGTGATATATCGCTCCTCTAACTGCGGCTCTGATGCAGGCATTCATACCCGGTGCATCACCTCCTGAAGTAAAAACTGCTATTCGTTTCATCTTAATATTCTCTTAAATTTTCTTTGTATTTTGCTTCCAATTACCCTCAACTTAATCCTTCTGCACCCGTCACAAAAGTAATTAGTTTTCTTTACTTCTCCCAAAATTTCATTATTAATCATTTGTAATATTGTTCCGTAAAAAGGGTCTTTACCAAAATTAAATTCTTTTTTATGATTATTTATAGAATTTATTGCACATTATTTTTAAATATATGAAGAATATACCATTCCTGTATATAACTGACTGCAAACTCAATAACATATAGAGAAAATCAAAAAATATCTAATATTATTAGTCAACAAACGAGACTAAAAATCAGTAAATGCCGCTAAAAATTAAGCGGTTTTTAAACCTCATATATTTGCTTTTTCAAAATCAAATAACTTTACTACTGTAGCTAAAGGTACTCAAACTATCCCAACATTCAACTCCCTTTAATCTTTAATTTAACTATCTCTTCTTAAACTCCAACTACAATACACTGATTATCAATTCTTTATAGAATATTTATTTTGTTCATTTTTTGGCATACTATTTGAATGATAATAATCAATGGTGGCCTTTTTTAGTCACTTAACCCGAAAGTAAGTTCAAAACTTACGAATAATAATATAAGAAATGTCAGGAATAATTTTAACTTCCAAAAGACTCCGTCTGAAAGTCGGAGCATTCATGCTGCTAATGCTGAGTGTTTTATCCTCACTCGCACAAAGCGAAAATGTTGGTATCGGCACAGTAAAACCCGATAATTCAGCGATATTAGAGCTCAGTTCTACATCAAAAGGCTTTCTCATCCCTAGAATGACCTTAGCTCAAAGAGCAGGCATTAAAAGTCCAGCAACGGGTTTGCTGGTTTACCAGATTGATTTTTTCACAGGTTTCTATTTCTTTGATGGAGAAGTTTGGAAAAGTTTTTATGCCCGTGGTAATGATGGAGCATCATTTAATTCAAACCCTGTTACCCCAGTTCCTACAAATAGTAGTGTTGGTTGGAGTATTGGAGGAAATTCAGGTTTAAATGCTGAAGTAAATTTTCTTGGTACAAAAGATACTACTTCTTTAGTATTTAAAGTAAATAATTATCGTTCAGGTTTAATTGATTTCCGTTCTAGTAATACTTATTTTGGTTATAGAGCTGGCTATCGGAGTCAGGGTTATAACTCTATCGCCATCGGTGCTTATGCTTTGAATGATGCTAACATGGGGCTAAATAATATTGCTATAGGTTATCAGTCATTACTTCGGAGCCAAACTGGTAGTGATAATGTAGCTGTCGGAGCAAATTCCTTAAATACCAATATTTCGGGTTCACAGAATGTAGGTATTGGTACACAGGCAGGCCTACGTTCGGTGGGCGATGGTAATATATTTATCGGTTACAAGGCTGGTATGAATGAGATTGGAGATAATAAATTATATATCGACAATAATTTTAAAAAGGTAGCACTTATTTATGGCGATTTCGAGAAATCACTTGTAGGTATTAATACCCAAAGTCCTGGAAGTGCTTTATCAGTTGATAGTAAAATAGTAAATATGAGTGGTTTAGAATTCAAGCAATTGAATAGTGATTCTCCTGCCGAAAAACCTAGTCTTAAAGTTTTATCTGTTGATAAACAGGGACGTGTGGTTTTAGTGCGTGACTCAGTTGGAACTTCATCTTCGATACCTGTTTCAGTACCTAGCTATTGGTCTTTAAAAGGTAGTTCGATTGAAAACAGCAATGCTGGTGATGTAATTTTGAGCAATATCAGATTCAAAAACCTCAGTACGACTTCACCAACCATTAAATCAAACGGTAAAATCTTAACAGTAGATGAAAATGGATTAATTGTATTAGCTCGTGACTCAATTGGCACTTCAGCTACTTCATATTGGGGGCTAAATGGCAGTACGCTATCAAATACAAATACAGGCAAAGTAATATTAAATGGCCTAATACAATTAGGAAACATTAAAGCTTCAAATACAGCATTTCGTCCTAATGGGAAAGTTCTTTCTGTTGATGACAGTGGTAACATTATCTTAGTAAGAGACTCTGTGGCCACTGAGAGCACAATACCTTTAAGTGCTTCACCTTGGAAAAGCAATGGTGAAAATATCGGTAATAGCAATAATGGTGCGGTTTATATCAATAATAGTTTGATTTTATCGAAACTAAACAGTGAAATTACAGTTACAAAATCAGCTCAAAAATTCCTTACAGTTGATAATTCAGGTAATGTGATTTTGGCCAATGTAACTACACCAACAAGCACCACTTCAACCGCAGCATCTGATTGGACTTTAGACGGGGCAAATATTTTCAACAAAAATACTGGTGGCGTTTATATCAATAATAGTTTGATTTTATCAAAACTTAGCAGTGATAGTACAGTTATAGCATCAGCTCAAAAATTTCTTACGGTTGACAAGACAGGTAATGTAATTTTGGCTAATATCCCTGTGCCATCAAATACCACTACAACTCCAACGTCTGATTGGGCTTTAGACGGGGGAAATATTTCCAACAAAAATACTGGTGGCGTTTATATCAATAATGGACTATGGGCAAAGAATGGTTTCCGCTT
>Ga0114967_10000024_pt1 | contig 120562 bp, 105 predicted proteins | sample M_130628_MF_Meta_FD_92639 | JGI IMG/M metagenome (GOLD analysis project Ga0114967, IMG submission 92639) | Freshwater microbial communities from Lake Montjoie, Canada to study carbon cycling - M_130628_MF_MetaG | ecosystem: Environmental > Aquatic > Freshwater > Lake | place: Lake Montjoie... | reverse complement strand
GGCTCCGATGGCAAGGTGGGCCGGAGCGTTCTGTCGAATTGTTCTGATATCAACAACTTGCTCTCGCCCATACTTCCGAGAATTTATACGCAAGTTCAGGAGCCCTCTGCTGGTGGGTCTAGTGACTATTCCACCCTCAGCAGCACGTATGACACCTCTGCCAAAATAGGGTTGGGGTTTGACTCGAATGGCGTTCTCTCGATCACGGATTCTGCGAAGCTTAATTACTTGCTCTCGACTTCGCCCAGCAGTGTCGATGCCGCGCTGAACTCTGGTAGCGGCGGCATTGCGCTTGCGGCCCAAAGCGGAACGTCCTCGGGCTCTTATGCCGTCTCGTTGTCTTCGGTGAGCGGCCTCACGGTGGGGCAGGGTGTTACCGGCAGCGGGATTGCCTCAGGAACGTACATTACGGCAATTGATGCGGGCGCTAACACCGTCACCCTGTCGTCCACGCACACGCTCAGCAGCGGTGGCACGCTTTACTACACACCGCCTTCTAATTATCAGGGGATTGCGACGCGCATCACCAACCTGATGGCTTCCCTCACAGGGACTAGCGGTTTGGTTGCCAGTGCGACATCGTCGCTCACGAGCCAGACAAAGCGCTTGCAGACCCAGATCGACTCGATGACTCGCTCCTTAGCTCAGAAGAAGGCTTCTCTGACTCAAAGCTTCATTGCGATGGAGAAGGCGCAGTCTAACTATCAGAATATGTCTTCCCAAATTACTTCGGCCTTGAAATGAAGCACTTGAGATTATTTTCCATCCTTTCGTTGGCTTGTTTGGCGCTCACCGCTTGCCAAACCAAACACGCCTCAGCCGTCAAGCCGCGCCCGGATGCGCCGCAAAACTGGTTTTTACCAACGGAACCCGGCCGAGTGATGCGTCGAGTAGCGATGCTCCCTATCTATCATGCACGCCTTCCCGGAGAAATCCTCAAGGATGTCGATGTGGCGCTTACCGCTGAGCTTGCAAAAAAATCCCTGTTCGAGGTGGTCCCCATCTCGCGTCCGGAAATGGAAGCTTTGATCAATGTACGGGAGGTGGCTTCTGTGGAGCGCATTCCGGGGGATTTGTTCCGCAAGCTCAGGGATCAGTATGGGGTTGAGGGGGTGATGCTCACTGATTTAACGCATTATTCCCCTTATCGGCCGGTGTCTATCGGCGTGCGCTCCAAGCTGGTAGACATTGAAACTGGCAGAATCCACTGGGCGAGCGACGTAGTGGTAGATTCTGGTAATGGCGATGTGGCTGCAGCTGCTCGGCGGTATCAAAAAACATTGTGTCGCGACAACTTCCCTATTGAGGGAGATGGTGGTACTGTCCTCTTGAGTCCCCGGCAATTTGTGCAGTTTGCGGCGTATACGAACTACGCGAGTCTCAAAAGGTGAGGAATTGGTTAGAATTTACTAAAGAAACAATTTTTTCTTCCGACTTAATTCTTATGAGCATTCAATCAGTACGTCCCGTCGCCGTTGGTCTGCCTGCTCCAGCGGCCCAAGTTCAGCAGAACCACTCACCACGCCCTTTAATCCAGGCAAGAAAAGTGCGTTCCGACGAAGATCAAAATCTTTTTTCCCCTCCGGGAGTGATGTCACGCCTCACGCGGTCCATGCGTGCTGACGACTACATCCGAGTGGAGGCTGTTTCTCGCGGGAGTGAGTTAGCCTCCACAAAGGGCTATCCTACAGACACAGTTCTGGAGGCAGTTGCATCGCACATCGTAGGAATTTAGTTTTCTCAGGTTCTTTTTAAAGCTCCTTTTTAAAGCTCCTTTGGGAAGCTTGCGAGCGTCAGTCTAAATTCGGCGATCGTTAGTCTGTTTCCTTGGTTTTGTGTCGAGGGTGGAGAATAGGCGGTTGTGTGGGGAAAATAATCGATTACCATAAGTAATCTTTATCTGAATCCCAATTTGAGTTGATTTTAAACGTAGTTATCCTTTAACGGGTAACTACGTTTTTCTTTCCTTTAGATTGTTTCCTTAATGGCAATGCAAGAGTCCAATTTCGCCCAATTATACAAGCAGGCATCCGTAAGTACGGCGAGTCCTGGGATGTTGGTGTTAATGTTGTTTGATGGTGCCTTGCAAGCGCTTCACAAGGCGGAACACGGGTTTACGCTCGAAGTTTTGGCGCGGAGAAACGAAGAGATTCATAATGGTCTCATGCGGGCACACCTCATCATTCGCGAACTTCAGCAGTCTCTGGATCTGGAGGTCGAAACTGAATTCGGTGAACGGATGTACGCCATTTATGGATTCATGCTGGATCGTATCTTCGACGCCAACGTTAAAAAAGAGCAGGATTCCCTTCCGGCGGTCGTAACGATGTTGACGGACCTGCGGGACGCTTGGGCGGAAATGCTCCGGTCCGATCCTCAAATCGCTTCTGCACAAGCCCATTAGATCGGCGAGGCGTCAGTAGGAAAAACTGTACCGTTCTTCTTGTTTGTATTTTTGTGGCGACTCCCAAAAGACCTAGGCAAACGGGAGCCCCTCTTTTCTGGGCTTTGCTAGCAGAGGTGGAGCGTATTACTCAGTTGGAACGTTCGGCGCTGGAGGAAAAAAACTATCTGGTGCTTGAAACGCTGCACCTCTCCAAGCGCGCTGAGTTTGCTCGTATGCATGTTTTGGGTGAACGACTGGGCCTCAATCGGTCACTCCCTGAACTGCGCAAACGTCTGGAGGCGTTAGAGTATCTGGAGCAGGCTAACCTCCGAGATGCCCGATTCGCCGTCGCGGCTTTGGGGGAAGAGTTGCAGGGATTGGCGGCAGAGGCACAAAATCTACGGTCTTTCAGGGATGCGTATGCGGGAGAACCGAATAGCTCGGAGTTCCAGGCGTTGGGTTAAGGGCCGCCTCACCTTCTCATGGGCCGCAGGGATGCCTGCTTGAAGTTTTTGCTTAAACGGACAGCACCTTCTCTCAAAGTTTAATTGGAGTGCAGATGGGGTCAAGAGTGGGCAAGCTGACAAATAATTCAAAAGCGTCCACCACTGCCACGGGCTTGCTACGATTTAAGATTTGTTACCGTGTCAGAGTTTGTTTGAGCGAATACAAGTAAGGTAATGTTCAGTTCGGCGGCGTATCTAAGCTCACCCCATCTTGCCGGTAACGAATCGGCCCTTCAATCACTGATGAAGTCTCCATTAACATACTCTCCTCCAGTTTTATGAGCACCCCATCCCCAATGTTGCCGACCATTCTGATTGTTGATGACGACGCCGATGTTCTCGCTGCGCTGTCTGAAACATTGGCCGGTGACGCCTATACTGTAATCTGCTGCACCAATCCGCAGGACGCCTTGCTCAAACTTCAGACCCACCGGTTCGCCGCAGTGATATCTGACCAAAATATGCCGGACATTAGCGGGTTGCAGCTTCTGGAAAAAGTCCGGGACGCACAACCTGACTGTTCGCGACTGCTCATCACTGGGATGCTCGTAGTGGATACACTCATCAGTGCCATCAATAGCGGCGAAATTTACCGGTTCATTGCCAAGCCTTGGAAAAGGGAAGAAGTCGTTGCTGCAGTCCGTGATGCGGTGCAGCGAAATCAGTTATTAGCCGAGAACCGGCGTTTGCACACAGACACGCAGGCGTTAAACAGTCGGTTGGAAGGCACTAACGCCCAACTGAATGAGAATCTGCGCTCGCTCACCGAGCAGAAGGAGCATCTCGCGCGCGCTCATGATGCTCTGCGCCAGAATTTTGAGCATTCTCTAGGCTTATGTTTCCGGCTCATCAGCACATTTTACCCGTTGCTGGGAAAACAGGCTCAAGCCGTGGTGGAAATTTGTAGGGGAATGGCTGCCACAGAATATTTTACAGACGCTGAGCGCCATGTGCTCATGACCAGCGCTTGGATTTATGACATCGGTTTGGTGGCACTCGATCGGCCGCTCTTGCACAAACTTTTCACTCAACCGGAAAATTGCTCACCGGAAGAGCACGCCCTGCTACGGCATCACCCCATTATCGGCCAGACCCTCGCCGCGTTCGTCGACCAACTTCAGGCGGTCGGCGCGACCATTCGTGCCCACCATGAACGCTTTGACGGTACAGGCTACCCTGATGGGCACGCCGGGGAAAACATCCCATGGACGGCGCGGTGCCTAGCGGTAGCGGTGGCCTTCGTACAAACCGGCCTACCAAAGGCTCAGGCCTGCGAAGTCCTCAGGGCGGAATCGGGCAGTGCGTTTGATCCGGAAGCGGTCCGTCTCTTCTTTCGCACGGCGCGACTCTCTGATTTGCCCCGAAACGTTAAAGAGGTGATGATGGCGGAGCTCAAAAGTGGAATGGAGCTCGCCAGAGGCATCGTGACGCCATCAGGCCTGCTCTTGGTGCCGGAGGGGCAGGTGCTCACGGAGCTCGCCGTCCTCAAACTACAGAATCACAGCATGCTGTCTTTGGTGACCGAGCGACTGCTCATTTATCGCTAAACGCGAAGGAATATCAGTTGGGTGTGTCTGTTGGCCTTCTGGCACGAGCCCTGCTTCCGCTGGAGGGCATGATCCCGCTTATCGCCGCTGGCGCAGCCTCCCTTACAGACGTTCTGGTGCATCGGTTTTCAGGTTCCTCCTCGACCGGTTCTGGTAACACGCACGTTGACAGTAAATCTTTTCAGAAAAGTTTAGATCGCGCAGCTGGAAACCGTGCGATTCTCTCTCCTGCTGAACAGCAGGCAGCGGCTTTGACGCATCGCTTGCTTCACTCTCCCGAGGTGGAATCGGCGATCAGTGCCCAGCCTGCGGGATCCGTAACGGCGGTGGACGTGAAAGCCGACGGAACTTTGCATCTCCGAACTAGCGCGGGTTCTGTAGCAGTGCAGCTTTTGCCTGAAAATCGCGCACTAGCTCAGCAGGTTTACGCCTCTTCGGTATTGGCTGGTACGCCGTCTTCTCAAGTGGCCGCGACTGATCCACAATCTGTAGTTCGTCTTTCTTTGGGCAACGCCCTACGTTAAGACGCATTGACTCCATCCAAACATTGTCTGATGTTTTCGGGATCTCCCACTTCGTCTGGTTTTCGTTTGGTAATGGCACAAGCAATGCTTAATTGATTGATAAGATGATTGAGAAAATTCTCTCCAGCCCTGTTTATGAAGGCTCCAAGATGCTCCTAGACGTTGCAGTGCGTCGGCAGGAAATCTTTGCCTCAAACCTCGGGAACATCGATACTCCCGGCTTCAAGCGGTTGGAAATCAACAAAGATTTCACGAAGGTATTTGCCGAGGCGATGAGGGCAGGTAAACCATCCTCCGTGGCGATGCCTGAGGTCGTTAGAGACATTAAGTCTCCATCCCAACGCAAAGACGGAAACAACGTCGTGCTTCAGGACGAATTGTTGGCAATGAATCAAAATGGGGCGGAGTATGAAGCGCTTACAGAGTTTGTGAGCGGTCCGATGCGGATGATGAAAATGGCCATTAGCGGAAGAACCAACTAGTTTGACATTGGTTTTTTGACCTAGGCGTCTCTTCACCTATTGTCATCCACTCATTCATTTTCAGTAACTTTTTAGCGAAATTATCCTATGAACTTTGTCACTGGAATCCACGCCACCTCATCTGCCCTCACCGCAGAGCAAATGCGTTTGGACATCGTTGCGCAGAATATTGCGAACGCTTATACCACCAAGGATACCGATGGTAACCCTTACCAACGGCGTACTTTATCCTTCGAAACAATGCTTGGCGGCGTGAACAACGCTGAGAAAGGCGTCCGTGTCGCCGCGATGAAGAAAGATCCCACCCCAGGCGAAGAGGTTTTTAATCCCGGCCATCCGCACGCGGATGAGCGGGGTATGGTTAGGCTTCCCAATGTACAAATCGCGACTGAAATGGTCGATCTCATGAGCGCCTCCCGTGCGTATGAGGCGAATCTTTCCGTTGCGCGTAATTCCCGTTCCCTAGCCACTAAGGCTCTGTCCATCGGCAAGTAATTAGGATCAATAATTTATGCGAATTGGACCACTCCCTTCGGTTGGATCTGTTGAAATGAATCCGCTGGAAAAACTTCAAGAAATGGCAGGCGCGATCTCTCCAGGAGCGAATGCAGGTGTAGGAATGACTGGAATGACGGGTGCTGCCATGGGGATGGGGCCCGGCGCGGCAATGCGTGCGGAATTCTCCAACTTCCTGAACAAGGCCGTGACAGAGGTAGAAGGCAAGCTGCGCTCCGCCGAGGTGGAAAAAGCGAAAGTCCTTACAGGTGAAACAAATAATCTGCATCAGGCGACGATTGCTTCCTCAGAGGCCGGTATCGCCTTCTCGTTGATGGTGGAAGTTCGTAACAAATTGGTGGAATCGTATCAGGAAATCATGCGCATGCAGGTCTGATAAAGTTTGCGCCCTAGCCCTTCACTAATGAATTCGCTCTTTCAACAAATCAGACAACTTTGGTCCCAACTCGGGATCAATCAGCGTGTGACGCTGGCCGTGACCGCGATCTCTGTGATCGCCGGCATGGTTGCCCTCGTGGCGTGGTCGCAGCGTCCCCAAATGCAACTGCTTTACGGCAGGCTGAGTCCAAAGGACGTCTCTTCCGTCATGGCCTCCATTCAGGAACTTGGCATCAAGAGCGAAATGGGCGCCAATGGGACTGCCATTTACGTCTCCTCCGATCAAGTTTACAAGGCGCGCATGGCATTGGCGACGAAGGGCATTCCCTCTGGGGAAGGGGTCGGTTTTGAGATCTTTGATCGTGGCAATTTCGGGGTCTCAGATTTCATTCAGCGCACTAATTACACCCGTGCGGTGCAGGGTGAACTCAGCCGTACGATCGGGCAATTACAGGGCGTTCGTTCTGCTCGCGTGATGGTGGTCATGCCGGACAACAAGCTGCTTTTCACCGATGTACGGACCAAGCCCACTGCATCGGTCATGATTGAGGGTTCGCTCAATATGGAGCAAGTTAACTCCGTCCGCTTCCTTGTGGCGAACTCTGTGGAAGGGCTAAAACCCGAAGATGTAACGGTTGTTGACAATCGAGGTCAGAACCTCACTGAAGGTCTCAAGGACGACCCCCTCATGGGACCGGCAACCGCCCAGATGCGTCTACGCCGAAGTGTGGAGGATTATTTTGCGAACAAAGTGGAAAGCATGCTTTCACGCGTGTTGGGACCCAATCAGGCAGTGGTCCGAGTGTCTGCTGAGCTTGAATCCGAAGCGATCTCCACGAACACGGAAAAGTTCGATCCGGAAGGTCAAGTCGTTCGGACTGAGACGACTCAAGATGACTCGAGTATCACAAACAAGACGGAACCCTCCGCTCAACCAGTCGGCACCACGGCAAACATCAATGCCGAAGCTGGAGGAAACAAGTCGGGCGAGAACACCGAGATGACGAAGAAAAACAAGAGCACGAACTTCGAAATCAACAAGGTCGTGACAAATTCCGTGAAGGCTCCAGGCAGTGTCTCGCGTCTTTCTGCGACAGTTATGGTTGCCCCTACGGCAGACATTCTCGCAGCAAAAGATCCCGCGAAAAAGCAGACTCTGGTTGATGCCCGCAAGGCGATGTTGCTTCCAGTGGTGGCGAATGCTTTGGGAATTAAAGCAACCCCCGCATTGTTAAAGGAGTTGGTGTCCATAGAAGTTGCCGATAAGGATTTTTACAGGGCTCCCGACAACTCCAGTTGGATGGATTCCGTGTCACAGAATTCGGATTTGTTGCGGGACGCGGGCGCGGTGTTGGTCGCTGTGATACTTTTTGTGGCTTTCGTGCGGATGCTTGGCAAGACCAAGCCGGATGAAATTCCCATGGAAATGCTTTCGTCTCAGGTGGATACCGAAGCCCAAAGCTCTTTAACCAACGGGAAAACATCCTCCCCAGGCTTCACTCAACCGGTCACGGTAGAACTGATCAACGATATGATCCGCCGCAAGCCTGACAACATCGGCGCAGCACTTCAAAATTGGATGTCTGCGGATAAGTCCGTGGAGAACAGCTAGCGTTCATCATTGAACATCATCTCGAGTTCACCGAGTTTATCTCATCTTAAGTTTTCCGGTCCAAATGACTGCATCCTATTCCAACCTTAATCGGACTCAAAAGCTTGCTGCCTTTCTGATCCTTCTTGGACCAGAATCAGCTGGAGAACTGTTGCGCAATTTCAGTGGAGCTCAGTTGGAGGCCGTGGCAAAGGAGATGGTTTCGATCCCTTACGTGGATCCCAGCATGCGTGACGCGATTCTCGACGAGTTTTCGTCAGTCGTATTTGAGGGGATTCAGGCTGCTTTGGGAGGTGCGTCGATGGCTCAACACTCTCTGGAGCTTGCCAAGGGCGACTTCCAGGCGGTGAAAGTCATGAGCCGCGTGGCTCCTGTTTCACCCAAGGACCTTGACGACGGGATGTCGGAGATGGATGGACGCCAGATTTTTAATTTATTGCGTGCTGAGCAGATGCAGACGATCGCCTTCATTCTTTCCTTCATGGAATCGAAGAAGGCCTCGCAAGTCGTTGCGCTGCTGACTCCCGAGCAAAGAGAAGAAGTCATCGAGCGTCTCGGAACTATGGAGCCGACTTCGCGGGATTGGGTTAAGAAGGTGTCCTCGAATTTACAGAAGCACTTCGATCGCCGCGCCCAGCAGGGGCTTCAAAAAGCGGGCGGGATCGATGTCGCAGCCGAGATCCTCAATACGATGGACAAGGAGACCCGCAAAACCTTGCTCACAGCCTTGGACGCCCGCAACGCAGATTTGGGCAACGCCATTCGCAAGAAGGTGTTCGGCTTCGTGGATTTGGTCCGACTCAACCCAGACGATCTCCGCAAGATCCTCAAGGAGGTGGACATTGCCGATTTGGCCAAGGCTCTCAAGGGTTCGTCTGCCGAGACGGCCAACGCGTTTTACGCGATTATGTCCAAACGTCAGGCCGCAGGGGTGAAGGAAGAAGTCGAGGTGCTGCCCAATATGCGCGCCAAAGATGTGGAGAAGGCTCAGGACCTTGTCATCGCGGTCGCTCGCAAGTTGGACGAGGAAGGCGCCGTGTCACTCGATCTTTCGGACTAGCAAATGGTTCCTTCTGCTCGTTCTACATTGGTTTTTTCCGAGGTGCCCCGGTCCATTCACTTGGTGGGACAGCGGCCTGTCGTGACCTATACTGAGGAGCAGTTTGACGAGGCGGTGCATGAGGCTTTCAAGCGCGGCGGGGAGGAAGTCCGCCGAGAGTTAGAGCCAAAGCTACTTGAAGCTAAAGCAGATGTAAAAACCGCGACTCAGGGTGCTTTTTCTAAATTACTGGATCGTCATGACGAATCGCTTTCTCAAATGCGCGTCCTTTTGCCCCGCTTAATCGCGGAGGCCACGGCCCGTGTGGTCGGAGCACTCCCCATAGACGCCGCTTTTGTACGCAGTGTCGCTAATGATTTGCTCGCGGATGTGGCGCCTGGTGCAGACACCGTGGAGGTCCAATTTTCTCCCGCCGATCTGGCTAAGGTGGACGGGTTTGACAAGGAATTGCGTCATAGATTCCAGAATCTGCGTCTGGTTGAAAACGACGAATTGAAGCCGGAGATTGTTTGGTCAAAACGCGTTTCGGCGTGATGGACGGACGGATGTCCTCGAAACTCAAGTCCGTCGAGGGACTGTTGAGCTAGGAGTCCTATGAACGGCGAACTTTGGGCAGGGGATCGGTTGTCGGAGCGTTTGCGTTCTGGACGCTTAGCACAGCGCATCGGGCACGTGGTACAAGTGACCGGTTTGGTGATGGAATCAGACGGGCCTAACCTTTCTCTAGGCGAAGTTTGCCAGGTTGCATCAGAAGTCGGTGAAGAACCGATGTTCGCTGAGGTGGTGGGTTTCCGCGGGCACAGGCTTTTGTTAATGCCTTTAGGAGAGATGGATAGAATTCGGGTCGGTTCGGAAGTCATGGCGACTACCTACGCTACTGGCGTGCCCGTGGGGCCGTCCCTGCGCGGGCGTGTCCTTGACGGACTTGCGCGACCGATAGACGGCAAGGGTCCGCTTCCTGCGATGCCCACGGTTCCGCTGCGAGCCGCTCCGCCCCATCCTCTTTTGCGGCAACGCATTACGGAGCCATTCTCTACCGGTGTCAAAGCCTTGGACGTGTTCACTCCGGTGGGCCGAGGGCAGCGTATGGGCATTTTTTCCGGCAGCGGCGTCGGCAAATCGACGCTCATCGGGATGATGGCACGAGGTGCGCAAAGTGACGTGAACGTGATTGCGCTGGTAGGCGAACGTGGCAGAGAGGTGCGCGAATTTTTGGAGAAAGATCTGGGTGAGGAAGGGTTAAAGCGATCCGTGGTCATCGTTTCCACATCGGACCAGCCAGCTCTTGTGCGTCTTCGCGCAGCCTTTACAGCTACCGCGATTGCGGAACATTTTCGGGATCAGGGCAAGCAGGTGCTTTTCATGATGGATTCGGTAACCCGTTTTGCGATGGCGCAGCGGGAGGTTGGTTTGGCCATCGGAGAGCCGCCCAGCAGCCGGGGTTATACGCCCTCGGTGTTTGCGATGTTACCGAGGCTTATGGAGCGCACTGGCTCCGGCGAAGTGGGGGCGATTACGGCGTTCTACACTGTTTTGGTCGAGGGAGATGACATGAATGAACCCATCGCTGATGCGTCGCGAGGGATTTTGGACGGGCATATTGTGCTGACGCGGCAGTTGGCCACGGCGAATCATTTCCCAGCGATCGACGTTTTGGAGAGTATTAGCCGGTTGAATCGTGATCTTTGTTCAGAATCTGAATATCTTCTCGCGGCGCGGGCCCGAGACTTGCTGGCTGTATATCGCAGAAACGAAGACTTAATCACCATTGGTGCCTATGCTCGCGGGTCGAATCCCAAGGTGGATCATGCCATTGAGCGCTATGAACCGATGATGGAGTTTCTCCGGCAGCCGATGGGAACCAAAACCACCCGTGAGGAAGCTTGGCAGAAAGTCTCAGGCCTCGTTTAAGTCTTCCCGATTTTTGATTTGATCTTGTAAAGAGATGAAAGCCTTCAAGTTTAGTTTAGAGACTGTCTTGAATCTACGCTCCCGTGAGGAAGACGTGGCGAAAGACTCTTATGCCGAGGCGGTAGCTTTCTATAACCGTACATTTCTCTCTTTAGAGTCTGGACTCGGTGATTTGGAGATTTTACAGGACACGCTCGCCACGAAACGTCAAGGAACCTCTAGCAAGGATGATCAGTTGATTTATTTGCAAGCCATCAGGCAGCAGCGTTCCTTTTGCGACACTTTAACCCAGCGACTCGTGCGCGCGGATCAGTTACAGAAAGTTCGCTTTAATGTTTGGATGGAGGCGCGGCAAAAAACTCAGATGCTCGATAAGTTGAAAAGTCGACACAAAGAGCATCACAACTTTGAAGTCATGCGTCAGGAAGAGAAGGCCGTGGATGACCTAATCTCCACCCGTTGGGTCGCGGCTCGTAATGGGGCCAGTTTGCGCGATGCTGAAGAATCTTTAGAAGAGATGGCTATTAGGAATGGGGTTTCTGGTAGAGCCGGGACGCCTTGGGAAACTGAATTTATTTTTTAATTATGCTGGCTGCCCCTTGGTTTTTAGCTGTCCTAGCCTTCGTGATAAACGCGGCGTGCTCCTTTGTGTTCTTAAACATGGAAGTCGCTAAGCTCAAAGCGACTATCCGTCTTCCCGAGAAGCAGCCCAGTGCTGCTGAAGTCGCTGCGAAAGAAGAAAAAGCGCGCCAAGAAAAGGCGGATGCAGACGCTGATGAGGCTTACAAAAACATGACTAACGCTTACGCTAATGCGAAGCGTGCGAGTGTTTGGAACTTTAAGACGGCGGCGGTGGATGAACTCATCACCGAACTTAAGGGTGAGCGCCAAAATATTTTGGAAGAGCAGAAAGATCTGGCCGCGCTGTCTTCTCAAGTGACTGCGGAAAGACAGGAAGTTGAGCGAGTCAAAGCTGAGGTCACGAAGTTGCGTCAGGACTTAGAGGCGCGAATCGTTGAAATTTCTGACAACGAAAAGGATAATCTTAAAAAGCTGGTGTCGACCTATACCATCATGCCTCCCGCGAATGCGGTGCCCATTCTCCGCGAGTTAGACGAAAATACCGTGGTGAAGATCCTTTCTCAAATGAAACCGGAGCGTGTGGCGCTCATCTTGGGTGCCATGGGTCAAATGCCCGACAAGGGTAACGACGAACCTCCGTCCAAACGTGCCGCTCGTATCTCAGACAAACTGCGCTTGATGAGGGCAATTAAAAAAGAGGTCGCACAATGAAAGTTTCCAATCCAGAGCAGGCCAATTTCGTAGCGAGCTTTTTCCAAACTCCAAAGGCGGACAAGGCGGATCGCAGCGTCACTAATGATGCCACTGGACTCGATCAGAACGATCCAAGCGGCTTTAGTAAGCTTCTCGGCGGAGGGCGCGTAGATTCGACATCAAAGTTAAATTCGGTCGCCCGTAAGGATTCGCAATCCTCCAGGGTGGCTGCTTCTGACCGCGCTGATCGTTCCGGCCAATCCGAGCAGAAGGACGCGAGCTCGACGTCGCAGCCTTCGGCGTCGGTCGCTGGCTCGACTGCCTCGCAAAAGCCGGTGGAGAACCCGTCCCGAAAAGACGCGTCTTTTCGCGACTCACTCCACGCCGATCAGCTACCTTCCGATCCCCGCCTTCAAGATCCTACCGAACTCGCGCTTGAGGCCGCTGCGGCCGCTGCAGTCGCAGCTCTTTCGCTTGGGGCGCAAGCGTCAATGCCTGCTCAGGACGCCGCTCCTATCGTCTCCGATGTGCTCAGCTCCTTGTCAGCCTCGCTAGGGGAGTCGGCTGCTTCACTTACGACAGCAACACCGTCTAGCTCGCCCATAACAGACGCCGCCTTGCTCGCGTTCCAAGACAAATTTCGTGCCTCTGGGCTTGCCTCTGTCGGGGGTAATAACTCGAACGCTACAAACTCGAACGCTACACTCGGCAAAAATGTCCAGCCAGCCGTTGCTGGACAACCTGCCAGACCACAAGTAGCCGCGCCTGTTCAAGTAGCGATCGCACCACAAGCGTCTGCTCAGGCAGCTAACGATGCAGCGACGACCACTCTGCTCCCACAGTTTCTTCCGTCTGCGGATCAAGGAAGCGTGACAATCCAAATCTCCCCCTTGCTCTTGGACGCCGTGGCGAAGCAGTCGCGCGCCCATTTCTCAGCTGAGCAAAACCAGACGGCTTTGCAGGCTCTTAACGGCACGGCTTCCCAAGAGACCGAAGCTCAGTCTTCTGTGTTAGCCGCCCAAGGTGCGCTTGCTGCTCCTGTGGAAATTGCTGCGCCGCTTGATGCTAGCATCACATCAGTGGCACGTCTGGTCGTGCCTGTGGTGAAGGAATTGCCGCGGACTTCAGTGCCGTTCGCGACCCAGCAGACCTCTAAGGCTAACATTTCAACAGCAGCATCAAGCGCCGCATTACCGAATTCACAGCTCCAGTCCGCTGCGGTTTCTCAGGCAGGCCAGCCGTTGGTAAACGCAATGTCACCGCTCACGCAAGGAGTCGCAGCACAACAAGATTTACCTTTGACGAACGCCGTGGGTGAATTCTTCGCGGCAGCTCAAGAAGCCGCACGGAACGCCCCAAAGGTAGCTTCGTATAAACAGGGGGTTGCGGTAAGCTCCGACAAGGCAGTTGTTTCCGGTCAATCTGAAATTGCGCTCGTGGCGCCTGTGCTGTCTCAACCTGCCGGTGAACACGCGTCAAATGGCGGCCAAAGCAGTTTCCAAGGCCAGTCAAACGCCCAGCAGGCCCAACCGCAGCGCGGCGCTCCAACCTCAGATTCTTCGCCAGAAAGCGTCGTCCCAGCCCCAGAAGCCAAACATGGCACGCTAGGTGCTAATGGTACTTCTGTGGCAAGGGAAAACACAGCAAATCAAGAGCAGTCAACTGTCGAAACGGCCCTCGTTTCTTCAGGGGAGACCTCTTCTCTTGGCGTGGATCGTTCCCTATCGGACACTCCGGTTTCCGTGCCCGTCCATCTGCATACTCCTGAAGTGAAATCCAAGCCCACGGTTCTTCCCCCTGTGCAGGTGAAGGCCGGTGAAGTATGGAGAACTGTTCAGGATGCAGTGCAGCGCGCGCGTTCCGAGAATCCGAACCATCTTTCTGTGGAGGTTCGCCTTGAAGACGGCTCCTCGCTAGGGGTTGAGTTGCGTATGAGTTCGGCTGGCTTGCAGGCTTCTTTCCGTTCGGAGTCCCAGACGCTTTTAAAGTCGATTGAGGCCCAATGGAATGGTTTCGTCGCAAAGGAAACAGCCGACTTAAAAGTGGTTAACGCCTCCTTTGAGGGAAACTCCAACTTTGGAGCGGGTAATTTCTCTGAAAATGGTACCAGTGGCGGCGATCGTCGGCAGCAGATGGAAAACAACGCTGCCTCGGCTTCGTTGAGCCGTGACTTCCGGGCCCCCGCGTCTTCTGAGGCCGCCAAAAGTTTCCCAGTTGTTGATACCACTGCTTCCTCGCAACCTTCAGTCGAGTTCCTGTACGCCTAAGTTCGCTAAGTTCAGTTCGTCTACGTCTACGTCTCCTAGTTTTAATCTAACATCATGAGTACCACATCCTCCGTAACAGGAAGCACGAATACAACTCCGCTGGACCCTGTCGTCCAGAAGGCGCTTGAGGGTATTACCATCAAGAAGAATAAGAGTTCCTTGAGTCAGGATGACTTTTTGAAGCTCTTAACAGTTCAGCTTCAAAATCAGGATCCCATGAAACCGATGTCTGACGCAGAGTTCATGGGGCAGATGGCTCAGTTCTCCGCCTTGGAACAGACCAAGGAGTTAAATACTACGGTCACCAATCTTTCTAAGAGCCTCGGCTTCTCCTCCGCGCAGTCCTACCTCGGCAAGTTCGTCACCATTAACGACGGCGGCGCAGGCGTCACGGGCGTCGTCAGCGGAGTGAAACTCGCCAGCGGTGTGACTTCGGTCACTGTGAATGGAAAAGATTACACGGCAAACAATATTACCCAGGTCGAACAGACCATTGGTACCACTAAGTAAACACAACCCCAACCTCCACCTTAACTCACTTCTAATCTTATGTCTCTCGTATCTACTCTGAATGTCGGGGTCAGCGCCCTTAAGTCTTACGCTGAAGGGATCCAAGTGGTCTCCAACAACATCGCGAACGTCAACACGGTCGGTTTCAAAACTGCCCAAGCTCAGTACGCTGACACTTTCTCCAACCTGTTGCGTCCGATGGTTCCGAACCAAAACGCCACTGCAGTGAAGATTCCTCCAACCCAAGTGGGTGGTGGCGTCCAAGTGGAGTCCATCGCTGCGGTTTTCTCGCAAGGAACCATCCAGACCACCAGCACCAACAGCGACATGGGTATCGCTGGCAATGGTTTCTTTCGCGTGCGCAATCCCCAGACTGGCCAGTACTTCGTGACCCGCGCAGGCAATTTCCGCGTGGATGCGGACGGGTATCTTGTCACCCAGCAGGGCTATTACGTGCAGGGCGCAATCGGCGCGAGCACGAAGGTGATCTACGATACCACCACGGGGGGCTACAATGTCATGGGACCCCAGGACAATGCGTCTGTCACCATCCCTCCGGGCTTGCAGCAGTTTACTAAGACTGCGACGACCACGTTAGGGAGTTACACCATTAACGTGCCAACCGCGAAGGATGCAGCTGAACTACAGGTGGGTATGCCCATCACTGGCTATGGCATTCCCGCTGGAACAACCATTACCAAGATAGATACGATTTCCAGCGCGACTCCGATCATTACTTTGAGTAATGTATGCACCCAAACATCGGCAAGTACTGGAATTACGATCACTCTCAGCAAAAAGACCGTCGATTCAGGAAGTTTGACGCTCACTTTCCCAGCGGATTATAATCGGCCTGACGCCTTTGTTGGTATGTCGATCAATGGGCCTGGGATTAGTGCGGGGACAACGATTCAGACGACCACCGGCAACTACAAGAAGTTGATTCCGGCGTCTCCGAGTTCTCTGACTTTGCTGAACGCTTCCGGAGCTTTGGCGGCAACAACGCTGACTGTGACCAGCACGGAAGGTCTCGTTCCCGGAATGATCCTCGCCTCTGGGAATGGCGTTCCCTCAAACACGACCGTTACAAGTGTTGCCGCAGACGGAGTGACATTTACAATCTCCAACGCGCTCACAAGTGCTTTGGGTGGAGCAGGTTCGCTCGTCGCCGCAGGTGGGAAGACGTTGGATCCAACTAAGAACATTTTAAACCTACCCGACGCTACGAACATCCAAGTGGGAATGAAAATTTCTGCAGAAGGAATTGGGACGGCCTACGTGGGATACATTGACACCATAAACCTGAACGTGGACGGGACCACTCCTATTTCGTTGTTTGCTGCAGCTCCAGTAGACCTTTCTCCCGTGAGTGGAGCCATAACGATGAACACATTAGCAGGCACCACAACCGTAGCCTTGTCCGCGGCGAATGTAGCGTTATTGAAGGCGGGTACTGCGGTGGCTGGGGACGGCATCCCTGTGGGCACAACGGTTCAGAGTGTCGACACAGTTAATAATACGGTTACGCTCAGCAGTCTTTATACGGGTTCACTCACAACTGGCCTTGCCATGAGCTATGGCACTGCAGTTTATCCTTCGGGAATCTCTTATGGTGCAGTGCGCACCGGATTCGGAGACCAAACTGTGAGCCTCAGCAAGCGTCCCACTGTCGACAGTTATGACCCAGTGGTTTTCAGCTTGGGGAATAACTACAAGACCGCCAATAAGGTGGGTGATTTGCGCGTTAACTTCAGTTACGAAGCCACGGGGATCAATCCTCCGGATTACGTGTTCTACGGCACCAATGGCGTCGCCCTGACTGGTATCCCTTTGGCATCTGCACAGGCTTCCGCACCTCGTATCCGTACCTTCAACGTCGGCTCCGGCGGGGATATTAACGTGGTCCTCTCCAATGGGCAGACCTTCAACTGCGGTTCCGTATTGCTCCAGACCTTCAAGGATCCGGGCGCTTTAACCCGCGAAGGAGATAATCTCTTCTCCGGTATCGACACCGCAGGACCTTACAACGGGGCTTTCGTGGACTCCAACATCGACCACCTCAAGCCTGCTATTGGCGGTTTGGGTGCGATCAATGGCGGTGCGCTTGAGCTTTCCAATGTGGATCTCGGGCAGGAGTTTGCGTCGATGATCACCACGCAGCGTGCCTTCCAAGCGGCTTCCCGTGTCGTCACGACTACGGACTCGATGCTTGAAGAAACTGTCAATCTGAAGCGCTAAGTGAGTTTCTAGTTGGTTCCGCGCCGCAGGTTAGCTTATAGATATAGGCATGCGGCGTGACACTCAATCCTTTACCACCCGCCTCCCCCTCCAAAGAAACTATATATGGCTGACGAAGCAATTGATCCATCGCTAGAACAGCAACCTGGCCAACCCGGTGCTGCTCCTGCGAAACCCGCGAAGGCCTCGATGCTTCCGCTGATTATCGTGGTAGTGACCATGCCGTTGGTCTCTTTCGCGATGGTGAAGTTTGCTATCGTGCCGGGCATACGATCTGACATTGCTGCAAAGTTTGAGGCTTTGAAGTCAGGTGAAGGTGAAGGCGCTGAAGGGGGGACGGCTGAGGCAGGCAAGTCAGAAGCCAAGGATGGTGGAAACGGCAAGCCTGCGGAGAAAAAAGACGACGGTCACGGCGCGAAGCCAGCTGAAAAGAAGGACGATGCGCATGGAGCAAAGCCGGCCGAGAAAAAAGAAGGCGGCGGTCATGCAGACAGTGGTTCCGCTGAAAAGCCGGATAAAAACGCTGCAAAAAAGACCAAGTCAGGCTGGGAAATTGATTTTCCCACTGTGGTCTCTAGTCTCACGGGCTCGCTGGGCACAAAGTACGTGAAGTGCACTTTCTCTGTGGTCAGCGATGACGCTGAGATTCGTCAGATTGTTGACGAAAATAAGTCGAAGTTGCGCGATACCGTTATCACAGTGTTGCGTGCTCGGTCGCTGGCAGACATGGAAGCGCTCAACGCCAAGACAGTGCTTTGTAGCGAGATCGCAGCAAACTTCAATAGGGCGCTGAACTCCAACACGGTTAAGCAAATATTTCTTACGGAATTGCTGATTCAATGAGTGAGACAGAGGAAGAACCACAAGTAGAAGATCTCGCCGTGCCGGCCCCCACCGGGCTGAGTTTGATTTCCGTTTATTCGTCGGAAGGTCACTTGCGTGAGGTGGATTCGTCCACGGTCACGTCGTACAATTTCCGTCAACCCGGCCTCCTCTCCCAGAAGGATACGACGCAGTTTTCGATTCAGCACCAGAAGTTCGCGGCGGATTTGTCGGCTCGCTTAGCGACCTTCTTGCGCATGGACGTCACGTGTGCGAAGAAGACGGTGCGGTGTTCCAGTATTCCTTTCAAAACGTTTTGTGAAGGCGTGGCGCAACCCACCCATTTGACCGTCTTTCAGTTCGAAGGCCTCGATGGAGCTGGCGTGTTGGACTTACGTCCTTCAACGAGTATCTCGATTGCGAACCGTCTTTTGGGGGGAACTGGCAATGCAAAGGACGTGGATCGCAACCCAACTGAGATTGAGACAGCGTTGCTGGATGACGTGATCCTGATGATCTTGCGGGAGTGGAGCAAGTTGTTTGAAACGTCCAGCAAGCCGCGCATTGTCGGGCATGAGACGGGTTGCCGTTTTTTGCAGATTGCTGGAGATGACACCCCTTGTTTTGTTTTTAAGTGTCAGATCATTGTGGGTGAATCCGAAGAAGTTTTCCAGATTGGGGTGCCGTTTAGTATGTTTGATGGGTTGACTAGTGCGACCGGGCCCGCTGCCAAGGCTGTGCCCGAGGTCAAGCAGAAGCCCATGCATTGGCGTTCGCCTTATGCTGCGATCGAGGTTCCGATTATGGCAGGGTGGGATGTGCGCACAATCACTCTTGAAGAGGCCGCTGCGATCGCTCCGGGTGACTTGATCCATCTCCCGCAGGAGTTAATTGATCAGACGAAAGTAATCATCTCTCAGACAGAAGAATTTTACGGCACCATAGGCGTGGAAGAAGGCTTTCTCGCTGTGCATTTAAACGAACGAATCGTAAAAGAATAAGGTAAATGAACAGGTTATGGTAAACACGCTCGATGACTCTCGATTAAGCACCGTCTTGGATGTGAAGGTGCAACTCTCCGTTCGGCTTGGCTCTTGTCAAATGGCGATGCGTGACGTGCTTGAATTGCAGTCTGGTACCGTTGTGCAACTTGGGCAACGGGCGGACGATCCGGTGGGACTGTACATTAACGACAAACTAATCGCCTTAGGCGAGGTGGTCGTTGTGGAGGAGAAATTCGCTATCAAGGTGACGACCATGGTTGGCGGGCCAGCCTAACGAATGGCGGCAGCGCGGCTCCTCGCCCATCGAGGGTAAGCCGTTTGCCAGCTCGTTTTTGTCTTATGGCCGGCGCCAAACGGTTTGGAGTGCTCTCCCAGAGCTGCTGGACCGCTGGCTTGACGCTGCTGTTGCAAGTAGCGTTGTTGGGTGCGTTCCAGTTTCGTGGAATAGCCCAAAGCGCCGACCAAAGCGGAGAACATGTTTTTGGCGCAGTGGCGGCGGGATCCGCGCAGGCAGGCTCGCTGGGTGTCGGCGTCGCCTTGACGCCCTCCAACAGCATCTCAATGCTCGGTTATGTAGTCACTATTTTGGTGCTTCTCGCCGCTGGCTTGGCCCTTCTTTTTCGCGGAAGTCTTCCCATGGCCTTCGCCGCAGGTTCCAAGGGCCAGCGTAAATTGCACATCGAGGAAACCAAGTCCGTGGGCAACAGGCAGTATCTCTTGGTTGCTGAATACGAGGGACGTCGCTTTCTTCTGGGCGTTTGTCCAGGGCGTATCGACTATTTGAGCGGCTTGGATTCAGACCCAGCACCGCCGGCCGGAAGTTTCCAAGAATTGCTCCAGCCCAATATCGGGGATAAGCCCGAAACACCCATTTCTTGAGGGAGTAAAATGACCCAGACCGACACTGCAATAAGAGGAAACAAGTGCTCCGTAGGGGCCGTAAAGCCCGTGCTTCCATCACGGAGTATCCCTTCACGTTTATTCTGCAAGTGCTTATGCCTCGGCTTGCTGCTCGCATTTCTTTTGTGCGGGTTGGTGGGTTCCGTCTATGCTCAAGCTCCGGCGTCCAGTGCCGCGCCCACCTCTCTGACCCTATCGCTGGGAGGTGGTGGAGACGACCCCGCCAATGTCGCCACGGCAATTCAGGTCGTCGTGCTGATGACGCTAATCACCTTGGCGCCCTCTTTCCTGCTGCTCATGACGAGCTTCACCCGCATCGTCATTGTGCTAGGGTTTATCCGAGGTGCTATCGGCTTGCAGGGAGCGCCTTCCAACCAAATTTTGGTTGGCATGTCTTTGTTTCTCTCAATGTTCATCATGATGCCCACTGCAAAGCGGGTGAACGAGGAGGCGCTTCAGCCTTACATGAACAAGCAGATCAATACCGCTCAGTTTGCGGAAAAAGCTTCTGTTCCCATGAAGGCGTTTATGCTTCGTCAGTCGCGCCCCGCTGAAGTCGACTTTTTCCTCGGTCTCTCTGGCCAAGGAGCGACGAAGACCGAAGATTTGCCGATCACCGTGGTGGTCCCCGCGTTCATTTTAAGCGAGTTGAGAACCGCTTTCCAAATGGGTTTTCTCTTGTACGTACCCTTTCTAGTCATCGACTTTTTGGTTTCTGCCACACTGATGTCCATGGGCATGATGATGATGCCGCCCATGATGATTTCGCTCCCCTTTAAGCTGCTGCTTTTCGTGCTGGTGGACGGGTGGCACCTCATCGTGCGTTCCCTTGTGCAAAGTTTTGTTTCCTAGTCAGTTTCGTCAGTCGACTCCAACCCATCGCCATATCGCTGCATGACTATTGAACAGTCCGTTGATATTTTACGAGATCTGGTGACCGTCGCCCTCACGGTTGCTGCCCCGATTCTTTTGGTGGCCGTCTCCGTGGGATTGGTAGTAAGCTTGTTGCAGGCGGTGACCAGCATTCAGGAGGCGTCTCTTTCTTTCATTCCAAAGGTCACTGCTCTTGGAATCACCATGGTTGTGGCCGGCCCTTGGATTTTGAAGACGTTGATGAACTTTACGATCACTTTCCTGAATCGGCTACCCGAGGCCGCGCGTTAAAGTGGCGCGCAGGAGTTCTTTATTTTCACGGGTGTTGTCTGATTTTGTCTGATTATTAGCCAAGCCAGAAATCCTCATGCCATTCTTTAGCGGCGACTTCATGCTACTTTGGTTTCTGTCGGCAATCCGAGCTTCTGGAGTATTGTTGATCGCACCGGTTTTTTCTTCGAAAACGGTCCCAGTTGTCGTGCGGTTGATGATTACGTTCTTTTTGGCGCTGGTAGTCGCTTTAATGCGCACCGGAACCTATGCCCTCCCCAAGACGTTGGGGGATTTGGTCGTCGCTGTGTTGGTGGAGGGTATCATCGGGCTGATGATGGGGTGGGCTACCCGCTTGGTGCTGCATTCGGTTGAAATCGCCAGCCATATCATTTCCGGTGAGTTAGGTTTTACCATGGGTCAACAGATCGACCCCATGAGCGATACCTCTGAAAGTTCTGTCGGCCAGTTGTTAATGGCATTTGGCTCCATGCTCTTTCTTGTCTCCGGCGCCCATCAAGCCGTTCTCGCCGCTTTTTTGAGAAGTTACGACATCGCTCCGATCGGACTGTTCCGCGGGAATGACGGCGCTGGAACTTTGCTGGTTCACTCTACAGGCAAAATTTTCCTGCTTGGACTCCAAATGGCGGCTCCCCTAGTGGCGGTGAACTTTATTATCTCACTGACGTTTTCGATTCTGGGAAAGGCCGCCCCGTCCTTGAACGTGTTCGGTGAGAGTTTTGCCGTTCGAATCTTGGTGGGCCTGACTTTGCTGGGACTCACGCTCACGCTTTCTGCCCAACTAATCCTGCAGACTCTTAACAAGTCTTCAGAGCTCATGCTCCAACTGATTCCCTAAGCCGCAAAACCAAGGAATTGATCCTTTTCCATTACTTGCTCCGGCATGGCTGACGAACAAAATAAAACAGAGGAACCGACGGAAAAGCGGCTCTCCGAGGCTCAGGCCGAGGGGCAGTTCGCTCGTGCGCCGGATCTCCAAGTCGTCGCCCTTTTGGCTGCAGTGCTCTGGGGTATCTCCGTCATGGGGCAGGGGATTGCGGAACACGTGGCGTCGCTTGCTGTGGGAATTTTTTCTCACCTCGGAATGTCTGAAATCCGACCGGAGGCCGCTGGAATCTGGGGGCCGGATGCGCTGAAGACACTTCTTTCACTGCTATTGCCCACGGCGATTGTGTGCTTCATCGCCGCTGTATTGATGGGCGGAGCGCAAACCCGTTTTATCCTCACACCCAAAGTGTTAGATATTAAATTTGACCGTTTAGACCCCGTCGCCGGTTTGCAGCGACTCTTTTCCATGCAAGGCGTCGCGCGCGTCATAATGGAAACGGCGCGTTTGCTCGCAGTGGGTTGGGTGATCTGGGCCGGTCTCGCCAAGGTGATGAGCGACCCCATTTTTTATACCCCAGTGCCTATCGAGCGCCTGGGCGCTTTCATCACCGATTCGGCGATTGTCTTGCTCTGGCGGTGCATCCTTGCCTTAGGACTCATCGCCGCCGCCAATTATACCTATCAGTATTTCCGGATCAAAAAGTCGTTGATGATGACCAAGCAGGAGGTCCGGGACGAAATGAAGCAGTCCGAAGGCGATCCGAAGATCAAGAACGCTTTGCGCGCCATGGCCCGCCGCCTTCTACAGCGTCAAATGCTTGCCGCAGTTCAGACGGCGGACGTCGTCATCACTAACCCAGTCCATTTCGCCGTTGCGTTGCGTTACGACAAAAACAAGGAGTCTGCGCCCACCGTAATCGCCAAGGGTGAGCAGGCTTTTGCAAGGCGTCTAAAGGCTGTCGCTTTGGAACACGGCGTCCCCATGGTGGAAAATCCGCCCGTAGCGCGAATGTTGTATAAGTTTGGTAAGGTGGGAAATATTATACCTGTCAACTTATATCGTGCTGTGGCTGAAATACTTGCGTTTGTATATAGAACGCATCGTGATTATTTTCACGATCTTCAACGCAAGAGAGACCAGTCTTGAGCACGCGGTTTGCTTACCTGTATAGGGCTACTTTATGAACGAACTCGCCTTTCTATCACCTTCAGGACTGTTTGCCAGTCTGAAGAAAGGGGACATTGCCTTCGTAGCGGCCCTTTTTGGGACGGTGGTCCTGTTGGTTGTACCCGTCGGGCCGATGTTACTGGATCTCCTTTTGGCGACCAGTATCGCCATCTCCCTACTGATCTTGCTGATCATCGTGTACGTCAAGGAACCGGAGGACTTCTCGGGATTCCCCACGTTGCTGCTTTCCGTGACCTTGTACCGACTGGCTCTCAACGTGGCCTCCACTCGTCTTATCTTGGTGGATGGTCATGCGGGAGCCATCATTCAGGCGTTCGGAGACTTTGTGGTACGCGGTAACTATGTCGTTGGTGCCGTTGTGTTTCTGATCTTGGTGGTGATCAACTTTATGGTCATCACCAAAGGCGCTGGGCGTATCGCTGAAGTTGCGGCGCGGTTTACTTTGGACGCGATGCCAGGCAAACAGATGGCGATTGACGCCGAACTCAATGCCGGAATTATCGAGGAGGGCGTCGCGACCCGCCGCCGTGCTAAAATCCAAAAGGAAGCCGATTTTTACGGCGCCATGGACGGGGCCAGTAAGTTCGTGCGAGGCGACGCCATCGCGGGGATTCTCATTACTTTAATCAATATCATCGGAGGCATCGTGATTGGTGTAGTCCAGAAGGGGATGCCTGTTGCAGACGCCCTAAAGCAGTACACGTTGTTGTCCATCGGGGATGGTTTGGTTGCTCAAGTCCCAGCGCTCATTGTCTCCTTGGCCGCAGGTATTTTAGTCACGCGTGCCTCCGAAGACTCCGATTTGGGCAGCTATCTCTCCAAACAGTTGACTTTCTATCCGCGCGCAATGGGGATCGCCGCTGGGATGATGACCATTTTCGCGATTGTGCCGGGCATGCCGGTGATGCCTTTCCTCACCCTTGGGGTAACCTTGGGGATTTTGGCGTGGAGGTTAAAGAAAGCTGAGATGGAGGAAACCGAGAGGGCATCCCTCGAAGCAGTGGCAAGCACGGGCAAAATGCTCACCCAAGGCGCGCCGACCGCCGCGACTGGCAGCGGGGCAACCGGGGACTCCAAACCGCGCCCGATCTCCGACGAATTCCGTAAGCTCATGGAGGTCGATGTCCTTTGTATCGAACTCGGCCTCGGTTTGGTGGGGCTCGCCGACAAGAAGACCGGCGGCGATTTGCTCGATCGCGTGACCGGCGTGCGCCGCAACTTCGCCCGAGACATGGGCATCGTCATTCCTCCGATTGCGATCCGCGACAGTTTGGATCTCGAGAATTCAGAGTACCGCTTCCTCTTGCGCGGTCGCGAAATTTCCCGTGGCAAAGTCCTACTCAAGCACTGGTTGGCGATGAACGTCTCCAACAGCACCGTGGCGCTGCGCGGCGTGCCTACCGTGGAACCCGTCTTCGGGATCAAGGCCACTTGGGTGGACGACGACGAACGGCGCACCGCAGAAATCCACGGCTTCACCGTGGTGGACCCCAGTTCGGTGCTAATCACGCATTTGTCCGAAACGATGAAGCGTCACTCGTATCTGATCCTTGGCCGCCAGGACGTACAGACCTTGCTAGACTCTTTGAAGGAAACCCAGCCAGTGTTGGTGAGCGATGTCGTGCCCGAGCCTCTCGGGGTGGGTGTGGTCCAGCGTGTGTTGCAAAACCTGTTGCGCGAGGGCGTTTCGATCCGGAATCTCCCCTCCATCATGGAAAATTTGGGCGACGTGGCTGCTGTGACAAAAAATCCGGAACTTTCCGAACATGTCAGGCGCAAACTCGGCACGTATTTTGTCGCTGAATATGAGTCGGAGCCCGGTATTTTGAAGGCGATCACCATTGAGCCTCGTTTAGAGCAAATGTTGACGACCAAGGTCCATCGTACGCAATTTGACGTCGGTTTGGTGATTGATCCGCAGATGGCACAACACCTTCTTCATGAGCTCTCCAGGAGGATGACAGAGTTGGCCGAGAAGGGACTCAACCCTGTGCTGATTACGACTTCCGAGTTGAGATTGGCCTTCCGGAGATTCTTTGAGCCGTCCTTGTCAAAGTTAGTGGTGCTTTCTTACCAAGAATTGCCTTCGCAAACTGAGATTCAAAATGTCGGCATACTCATGCCGCCTTCCTCAGTTGCCGCTGCTGCGTGATCGTTAACTAAGTGCTCGCTGATAATCGGAGTGGTGGGTGCAGCGTTAGTTTCAGGGGACTTTGGAAGATCGTTTCTCAACTAATTTTCAGAGCATAAAACCCCTCTCTGAGTGTGAAAACGGAGTGCGGCGCTACTGGATCAATAGATTTTGAATGCTGATTTTCACAAAACTTCAGGAGCCCACACTTGTAATATAGAGAAATTAAGTTCAATTCTTAACACCGCTTTTTTTGCGAAACTTTTAGCTACTCGCTTGTAAATTATGTCTGAACAACGTTACCGATTCGTGGTCGGCTCTGCTGAAGAGGCCGTCAGCGTGCTGCGCCAGCGCTTCGGCACTCGTGCCCGAGTGGTCTCCGTGCGACAAGTAGAGGGGAAGGGCTTGGCTCGGTTTTTGCAGTCGCCAAAATTGGAAGTAATTGCAGCAGTCGGGGAGGCTCCCGCGCCGGTGCCAGCACACGGAAACGGGCCTGTCTCTCCGCAGCACGACTCCGTGCCGCAGGCTCGTACGGTTGTTACGGAAATGCCTCGGCAGGCTGCCCAGTCGCTCGATCACGGGGTCTCTGAATCCTCCTATAGCTCTAGCAGCCGTCTGTGCCGTTTGCTGGAGGCCGGCGGGATATCTAAACAAGTGCTTTCCAGACTTCAGATGTATCCAGCTTGGAGCACCATAGAAGGAATGCCCTTCGCCCGCTCTCTCCCAGAAGTCGGCGGCTTCCTGAGGGCGGAGTTTCGCACCATCCCTCGCCGTCCCCTAGGAGATCGTGTCGCTTTTGTGGGCCCAGCGGGCTCGGGGAAGACGACCGCGCTTTGCAAGCGCTTGGCGATGGACGTCTTTATGCGCGGTCAAAAACCCGCCGCCTTGAAACTGGACCTCGATCGAGCAAATCCCGGCGACGCTCTGTCTGTTTTTTGCGAAGCCTTGGGCGCCAACTACATACGTGCTGCAGTGGAGGCGCCCACCCCAGGGCACGGACGCACATTATACATCGATTTGCCGGGCTTCGGCCTTTGGGCCGAGGACGAACTGGTGGAGATTCGCTCCGCCCTCACACCCTTGTTTACCACCGCTCGGGCCATTGTGATTAACGCGGCATATGATCCTTCGCTCATAAGACGATGCTTTGAGGTCGGAGCGCGTTTGGAGTGCACACATGTTGTCTTCACTCATTTAGACGAACTCCAGCATTGGGGAAAAATGTGGGACTTTCTGCTGCGTTCAGGCCTCACTCCCATGTTCCTAAGTACGGGCCAGAACATTGCCGGGGATTGCGAAGAAAATGTTTTTGAAGCCGTACTTTCTCGAACCTTTTCCGGAGTTGGTTTGGAATCTGCTAACCAAGCTGCAAGCGCATGAAGTACTTTCTTCTAATGGGGGGATTTGTTGGTTTTGCAGTCGTTTTATTTGCGAGTTATTCCGCAGGAAACAGGCCAGCTGTGGCCTTACTCGACGCTTCGATTGGCTGTTTGGTGGGAGGCTTGCTTTTTAGGATGCTCCACGCCGCTTATATTGCTGGTCTCAAAGGATGTATAGCCGATCGGACGCGGTCTACCCGTGGAGACCAAAGTGATGAGGAGTTGGAAGGCTCCCAGCGCAAAATCTGAGAGCGTTCTTAGCGTTGCCTTAGTCTTATGTCCATGCAGACGCCTGATCCAGCTATCGTCTCACCAACTGTTTTGGTAAAGACTTATCAGACAGACGAGGATCGTGCTCAACTCTTGGAAGCGAATCTTGATTTGGTGAAGGCAGTGGTGGATAGGATGCGGATTTTTTTGCCCCCATCCCTTGACTTAGAAGATTTGTATAACGTCGGCATCATTGGTCTGATGGCTGCGGTGCGGAAGTTTGATCCCTCACAGGGTACATCTTTCGCGGGCTTTGCTTCACTTCATGTGCGCGGGGCGGTTCGCGACGAGTTACGCAAAATGGATTGGACGCCTCGTAGCGTTCGGGAAAAAGCAAAGAAGCTTCGCGAGGCGGTCGAAGTTTTGGAGCAAAAGCTGGGGCGTCCTTGTTTGGAGACTGAAGTCGCTGAGGAACTTAAGATCTCTCTTGAGGCTTACTGGAACTTGTTGGACGAGATCCGCCCTGTCAGTTTCGTTCCCTTGGATGATGAGACTTTTGGCGATGAACCTTCGGATGCCCGTCTGCATGAGCGCATTCAAGACGACACTCAAGAGGATGCTCTTCAGATATTGGAGCGGCGCGAAATGATCAAGCTGGTGACTGCTCAGATGCAGAAGATGCCTGACCTTACCCGCAAGGTTTTAGCCATGTATTATTTTGAAAACATGCGATTATCTGAGATCGCCGCTGTGTTTCGATTGACTGAAGGCCGTATTTCGCAGATTCACACACAGGCTGTTCTTAGCTTGCGCGGCTTTCTTAACAGAATTAACAAACCAAATTTATGCTCTTAATCATTGGATACATTATTGTAGTAGCGGGGGGGCTCATCGGGTTCATGATGGCCGGCGGGCATCCAGGTTCCCTTTTGGTGCCTTCAGAATTCGTTTCCTTGGGCGGCCTCACCCTAGGGATGATGGTCATTGCATCCTCACCAGCAGGCATTAAGGGGCTCATCGGCTCCGTGATGAGCGTGCTTAAAGGCGGCTATGTTTCCAAAAAGGACTGTGAGGAGTTGCTTAAGCTTTTGTATGAGCTCTTCAACACGGCTCGTCGTAACGGTCTCATCGCGTTAGAAGATCATGTGTTGGATCCGAAAAAGAGCGCTATCTTCTCGAAGTACATGACCCTCACGGGGAACCACAGCCGATTAGAGTTCTTGTGCAATGGTTTAAAACCCCTCATCGATGGTCGTATTAAGCCCGATCAGTTGGAGGGGCTCATGCAAGTCACTGCGGATTCCAAGGATCATGAACTTGCTGAGTCGATTCATTTGCTCCAGTTGGTGGGTGACTCCCTCCCTGGTCTGGGGATTATCGCCGCGGTGCTCGGGATCATTCACACCATGGCCATCGTGGACTCCGGCGCGGCCATGGTCGGTAAGAGCGTTGCAGCAGCTCTCACGGGAACGCTGCTCGGGGTGTTGGGCGCGTACGGCTTTGTGAACCCCACGGCCGCCAAAGTGAAGGCCAACAACAATTTAGAGTCCCAGTACTTCATTGCGGTTATGAAGGGGCTGTGCGGCTTCGCCCAGGGCCTCAACCCTGTGATGGCTGTGGAGGTCGCCCGTCGTTGCTTGGATCACCATTTAGTTCCTTCGGCTGAACAACTCGAAGAAATTCTCAAGGGCGCTGGGAAGTAATATTGCTTCTCATTGTTTCATCGGTCCGCGTGGGATCGAACCTAAATCTGATTCATGGCTAAGAAGAAAGACGAACATCACGGAGGTGCTTGGAAAGTCGCGTACGCTGACTTCGTCACCGCCATGATGGCGCTGTTCATCGTGCTTTGGATTTGTAAGGAGAAGCCCAAGCTCGCTGCCGCTATTCAGTTTACGTTCAAGGATCCTTTTGCTGGCTTCTGGGGTGGCTCAACTGTCGCCGAGCAGGCCCAGAAGATACTGGACGAAGAAGATCCCAAAATGACTCAGGAGGAGATCGAGAAAAAAATCGAGCAAATCAGTGAGGAAGTTCAGAAGATGATCAATAAGGACGAACCCGATGACAGCCTAATGGAGGTGCAAATTACCTCCGACGGGTTGAAGATCATGCTTTTTGACAATCCTAAAAAGCCCTTCTTCGAGACGCGTACTGCTAAGCTGACGAAGTGGGGTGAGTTTGTCATGGAGAGTCTTTCATGGATCATCGAGAAGAATAAGCTCAACGTATTGATTGACGGTTATGTGGCTAAGGCTGAGGAGCCTATTAGAAAAAACTACGGCTTGTGGGAATTGAGTATCGATCGCGCCACTTCCTGCAGACGCGCCCTCATTAACTACGCCTGTTCCCCTAAGCTAATTTTCCGAGTCACAGGATTCGGGGACAGCAAGCCTCTCGAAGACACCGAACCGGAGTCCGAAGAGAATGATCGCATGTTGTTCACCCTCAGCATTAATCCTAAAAAGTAATCTATGGACAGCTATCTCGCGAACCGTCCGAAAATCGAAGCCGCTAATCCTTATGACTCTGGAGTCGCAATGGATGGCCTTGCGTTCGGTGAGCCTGTTGGGGGAGACCATTTTATGGCGGGCCTCCCTCGTAGCGGAGGCTTCCAGTCTTTAAAGTCTGCGCTGGTTGAGGCCGGTAGTGTCGTGGACCCTTCCCAGATGCAGCTGCGCCCGACGCGTTCTAAAGAAGGCAAAGATACATTGACCCCAGAGCCCACTGTGGAGGTCATCACACATGAAGGTCGTATCGAAAAGGTGATTGTGACCTGCTCGTGTTGCCGCACCATCGAGCTGGAGTGCTCGTACTAAACTTCGTTTTAAGTTTATTCACGGCAACCCGCATGGGTCTCTTTTGTCATCAAGTTGCCTCACGGCGTATTACGGGATATTATGGCTAAGAAAAAAGACGAACATCACGGAGGTGCCTGGAAAGTCGCGTATGCGGACTTCGTGACTGCAATGATGGCGCTTTTCATCGTGCTCTGGATCATTGCGCCTGAGCCCAATGATAATAAAATTGTCTATGAAGATGAAGTGAGCGACGCCCCGCCTCCTCCCCCAGATCAGGGAGGCCAAGGAGGAGATGCGAAGACGATCGGGGAGAAAAACTTGGATAAGAACGGAGAAATGGCCGCCAAGAAAAAGAAGATGGATCTTCAATTTATCGCGGATGAGATCATTAAGCTTTTAAAGATTGAGGAATCGGAAGCTTATCAACCCGCGGATGTTAAATTGGTGAACGACACCATTAAGGTATCGTTGTATGATCGTGTGAGAAAACCCTTTTTCAAGAGCAACAGCTCTGAATTAACGGAGTGGGGCGATTTTGTGCTCAAAAGTCTCGCAACGATTGCCGTCAAAAATGACATGAGGCTTCTGTTGGATGGCCATACCGCGAAAATTGGCAGAGGCGCTCCCGTACCCCAAGACTACACCCCTTGGGAGTTGAGTGCCGAACGCGCTGCAGCTGCCCGCCGCCGCCTCTTGGCGCTTGATCTTCGTAAGGAACAAGTGATTCGTATCACTGGTTACGCCGACTCGCGGCCTCTAGAGGGTTTGGATCCTACTTTCGAGCACAACCAGCGCTTGACCGTCCACATGGGCATTCAGTGAGGGTAAGACGCGAGGGCGTCCCACTGACCGCCCCCCTATAACCGCCCCCACCTATAGATGCCGTTTCGTCCTTGGGCCCGCTTCACACCTGCCCATTGTCAGCTCCATTCGAACCTGCTGTGACTGACTCAGGGGCAGCTTGGAGCATCTGGTAAACGCCTCGGCCAGAACGCACAATTAGGGGGTTCTTTTTTCCCGTACTCGAGAGCCATACATGGACGTTGCGGCAGTGCATGCCAATGCGCGCGGCGATATCTGCCACGGCCAGCGCCTTACCTCCTTCAGCGTTTAGCACTTCCATGATCTTGCGTGTCGTCTCTCCTCGCCGTGCACGTCCGCCCCGCCGCACGATCCGCTGACTTTGTCCCAGAGTTGAATTGGGAATGCAGGCGGGAATACCGTCTAGATAATAGTGCCCAGGTGCCGATTTCTTAATTTCTGGCATCCGTTTGCGGGCTGAATGAAACCAAGAGTGAACGTTCACAGGCTTCATTCCCAGTGATCTCGCTAAGTCTGGTACGCTGATTCCCTGAGGCCCCACCGCTTCGAGGGCTGAAATGATTTGCATCCGTAATTGCCCGCGAACCATGCGTGTCGCTGTTGTCTCGTTCGCACGGGATGTCTCATTGAGACGCACACGCCCATTTTGAGCAGGACTCTCTATGCCAAGCAGTAGTAGCGAAGAAACTAAGTTTGTCTGTAAGTGGTTGATGCGTACTCGAATTAAGCCTAGTGATGCTTCTAACTCTAAGCGCCGTTCCTCAAGAAGCATCAGTTCCTTGATGGAGGCTAAACGTGGAACGGTATCGTCGGGGGCATTGGCTGATTTTTTACAGTTAGGTTCTGATTTTTGGAGATTCATCGCTGTGTGAAGGTACTAGGTTTACGAAGTGTTTGCTGACGCATTGTGAGGCGCCATGTCTGTAAGATCGAAGTTGCGTGTCAGACTGGATGCCCTAAACGAATGTTTTGCATATGGGTTGGGGGGCGGAAAAAGTTGGGAAAGAGCAGAGCAAAGAAAAACCCTTTTCGCCGATTAGTATGTATGCGTACTATATCGGCCTATTCCGTCGCTTTCTCTCGTCCCCATGAAACTTTCCTGCCTCCCTCCCTTTTCTATCCTTTGCGGGCTGCTCCTCACTTCCACCACGCTGGCCGCTGAGAAAAAAACGAACCCAGATCAGCCGAACAATCCTCCCGCCTCCAAAAACAAAGCCGCTCCCGTGCAGGGTTGGTTGGAATGGCGCGGACCTTTTCAAAACGGCGTTTCTCCAGAGACCCAACTGCCTTCTGTTGTTGACGCAAAAAAGCCCTTGTGGGCTGTCGACTTCCCTGGTCAGAGCGCTCCAGTGATCGCGAATGGCCGTCTTTATATCAACGGCTATCAGGGCGACGGTCCAGACTTGCAGGAGGCAGTGACGTGCCTCGACGCTGAAACAGGCAAGCAACTCTGGGTTCACCGTTTTAACGACTTCCTGAGCGACACTATTTATCTGCGCTATGCGACTTCGAGTCCTGCGGTAGATGCAGAAACCGGTAACGTATATGTTCAGGGCACGCAGGGGCTTTTTTCGTGCTTCACGAGGGATGGGCAATTGCTTTGGCAACATTCGCTCATGGAGGAGCTGGGGCGCCTGACTTTCCCGAATTCTAGAACGGCTTCTCCTCGGATTGATCATGAGTTGGTGATCACTCGGGGAATTACCTCAAACTGGGGCGCCAACGGTGCAGCGGGTGATCGGCTGTACGCCTTCGATAAACGCACCGGAGAATTAGTGTGGAGCAGTTCGCCCGGCGAGCGTCCGCAGGACAATACGTTCTCTCAACCTTTGCTCACGTGGTTGGACGGAAAGCGCGTCCTTATTTCGGCAGGAGGTGACTCGACGATTATCGGTATCAATGCGCGCACTGGTGATCCAATGTTTCGTTTCCCAGCAGCCAAGGCCGGTGCGAAGGGCGGCATCAATGCGGCGCTCGTGCGGTATAAAGATAATCTTATCGTGGTGCACGAGTCGGAGAATCTGGATTCGAGCGAGGTTGGGCGCACCGCCTCTTTCAAGCTTCCTCAAGGCAGTCAACCGCCTGAGTTTGGTAAGCCGCAAGTCTACGAGCCCAAAGAGTTGGAGCAATGGCGCAACCCCTTGGGAAGTCTCGCAAGTTCGCCAGTGCTGGTGGGGGATCGGATGTATGAAGTCACTGGCACTGGGGAACTCGCCGCAGTTCAGCTAGAGGATGGGAAAATCCTTTGGAAAAAGAAACTCGCCGCCGAGCAACGCCAGAGCTCCCCCCTTTATGGGGACGGTAAGCTATACGTCGCCATGTACACTGCGGATGCCACTGCATCCGGTGTGGCGAGCGGCAGCGGCGATACCGGAGGCAATGGCGAACTTTTTGTCCTCAAACCCGGTGACGCAGATGTACAAATTTTGTCTCGGACCATTCTGGAAGGACGTTGTTACGGATCTCCTATCGCCTTTAACGGGAAGCTTTACGTACAGACAGATCGCAAGCTGTATTGCTTCGGTAAAAAGGGTCTGAATCCAAGCTCCAGTCTGGTGAAGTCCAACGATGAGTGGCCAGCCATCGAGCCCGGCCCTGCCGCTCGTTTGCAAATTATCCCAAGCGAGTTGATCCTCAGCCCAGCTGAAGCCAAGTCTGTTCGTGTGCGCGCTCTAGATGCGAAGGGATTTACGGTGGTCGAAAATGTCGATCTCGCGAAGGTGACTTTTGAGAGTTACATTCCTCCAACTGCGTTGGTCAAAGCGCAGATGAAGGGCGCGTTTGACGCGAGCGGACGCCTCGTCGCAGATCCCGCCCCAGTGGCGAGTGCGGGCGCGTATCAAGCGACTTTTGGGGACATTAAAGGAACCATGCGCGCGCGAGTGCTTCCGGATTTACCCTTGAAAGTGGACTTCGAACAATTCGATCTCGCGCTCAGTACGGACGCTCCGCCCGCGCCCGCAGTGCCCAACACTTTCGAGCCGCCTACCGCATTTGCCTATCCGCCTCTGGCGTGGAACGCTGCTCGGTTTCGTTTTGAAGTGCGTCAGGCACCCGGCGAGGGAGGGACGAAGGCTCTTTGTAAAACCATTGAGAACAAGCTGTTCCAGCGCGGACAAATCTTTATCGGTCGCCCAGGCTCAAAAAATTACACCCTCGAAATGGATGTCTTAACTGAGGGGAACAAAAGGAAAATGAGTGAGATCGGCCTCATCAACCAACGCTATCTGGTGGTGCTAAAAGGAAATTCCCAGCAGCTAGAAGTCAGCTCCAATCAGGAACGTTTTCGGGAATCCGTCCCCTTCGCCTGGGTGCCAAATCAATGGTACCGCCTCAAAGCGCGAGTCGACGTTGCGGCAGATGGTAGCGGTTCAGTGAAAGCCAAAGCCTGGAAAAAAGGCGAGGAAGAGCCTGCCGTTTGGACCATCGAAGTGGCTCATAAACACGCTCATACCGAGGGTGCGCCCGGCTTGTTTTCCTTCACCCCGCAAGAGCAACGCGCCTGGATTGACAATATCTCCGTAGTCCCAAACAACACTGCAACTCGCTAATTTTTACTGTTATGAAATCCTCCCAACATTCTTCCATGCCCGTTGCTGGCATGATTGTCTGCTTTGCCGCCATCGCATTTACCGCCACCGCCGAAGATTGGCCGCGCTGGGGTGGTAACGATCAAGGACGTAATATGTTCTCCCCAGCCAAGGGGTTGCCAGCCGTTATCCAACCTGGAAAGTTTAAGCCGAACTCTGAAGAGATCGATTTGGCTACCACTAAAAACGTCAAGTGGATCTCGAAGTTGGGCTCGCAGTCGTACGGAAATCCGGTGGTCTCGCGGGGCGTCGTGCTCGTCGGAACGAACAATGCGACACCGCGCGATCTGCGGTTCAAGGACGACAAATCGGTGCTGTACGCCTTGCGCGAGTCCGATGGCGCGCTGCTATGGCAGCTCACTGTTCCCAAGCTTGCCTCCGGTAAGGTGAACGACTGGGAGTATCTCGGTCTGCTTTCCTCGCCCTGCGTCGAAGGTGACCGGGTGTACGTTGTGACGAGTCGGTGCGAGGTTTTGTGCCTCGATTTACATGGGCAGGCGAATGGCAATCAAGGACCCTTTACGGAAGAGGGACAGTACATGGTCGGTCCGGGAAAACCAAAGGTCGAGGTGCTTCCCACAGATGCGGATATCCTTTGGAAGTATGACATGATGGACGAGTTAGGGGTGTTCCCCCATAACGCCTCGAACTGTTCTGTCATCATCGAAGGGGACTCCATTTTTGTCTGCACCTCTAATGGCCAAGACTGGACCCATGTGAACATTCCCTCACCGCAATCGCCCTCGTTCATCGCGCTGGATAAAAATACCGGCGAACTCATAGGAGAGGATAATGCCGGCGTTGGTCCCAGAATTCTACACGGTCAGTGGACCTCACCTTCCATTGGAAAAGTGAACGGTAAGACTCAGGTGTTTTTCGGCGGTGGCGACGGCGTTCTTTACGCTCTCGACGCCAAGCCTGTGAAAGAAGGCGACACCAACACACTCAAGACGGTATGGTCATTTGATTGCGTTCCGCCCGAGTACAAAAAAGATAAGAGTGGCAAGACGATCAAGTATCCTGCGGCGGAAGGGCCAAGCGAAATCAATGCGACGCCGGTCTTTTATAAAGGTCGGGTTTATGTTGCCGTAGGTCAGGATCCCGAACACGGCGAGGGTGTTGGGCGTTTGCTTTGCATCGATCCGGCTAAGGAAGGCGATGTGACTTCCTCCGCACTCATCTGGGATTACAAAGGAATCAAACGCACCATCTCCACGGTATCAATCGACCCCGAAAACGGTCTTCTTTATATCGCGGACTTTTCCGGCTTCGTGCATTGCCTAGACGCGGATTCTGGCAAGCTGCACTGGGTTCACGATATGCAGGCTCACATGTGGGGCTCCACCTTTGTGGCCGATGGTAAAGTTTACGTCGGCGATGAGGATGGGGATCTCGTGGTCTTCGCCTCCAGCAAGGAGAAGAAGATTCTTAGCGAGTGCAACTTGGGAGCACCGATGCTCTCCACTCCGATCGTCGCAAATGGGATTATGTACTTAACGTCTCAGACTCATCTGTTTGCAGTCGGTGACGGAGCGAAGCCCGTGGAGGCTGCCGTTAAGCCGTAGCCCATCTCACTAGGCTGCCGCCGCGCTGCGAAGTGCGGCGGCGTGATGTTGGATTTTACTATCTCCCCTTTTCCTTCTTTTCCTCTCCATGAGCACCTCTCCCGGTATTTCTCCGATTGATTCACGGACGCGAATCCTTGTTCTGCTCATCGCAAGCATCGGGTTTCTTTTCGACACGTACGAATTGTTGATGACGCCGCTGGTGGGCGTACCGGCCATTGCCGAATTGCTCGGTCTGCCGCCGAATAATCCCTTGGTGACGGATTGGACTGGGCGGATGCTGTGGATTTCTGCGCTGTGCGGCGGCACATTTGGGCTGATGGGTGGGTGGCTGATTGATCGTTTCGGTCGGAAGCGCATCATGGCAGCCAGCATTTTTCTGTACGCCTTCTCGCCGTTTGCGGCAGCGTTCTCGACAACGCTCGCGAGCTTTGTTTTCTTCCGCAGCCTCACCTTTATTGGCGTTTGTATCGAGTTTATCGCAGCCATTACGTGGCTGGCGGAATTGTTTGAAGATCAGAAGCAGCGCGAGTTTGCGCTCGGATTCACGCAGGCTTTTGCCTCGCTCGGAGGCATTTTGGTGACTGCGTTAAATGGCTGGATTGTCATTCATTCCAATGACTTCATGGCGTTGCCTATCCCAGATATTTTCAATGCCCACGCTTCCTGGCGCTACACGCTGATGACTGGCATCATCCCGGCGCTTCCCATCGCTCTTTTGCTCCCGTTCGTTCCCGAGTCTCGTGTCTGGCTGGAGCGACGTGCCTCTGACTCGCTCGCTCGCCCAAGCCTGGCAGGCCTGTTTACTCCGGAGCTGCGCCGTACGACTTTGGTCACCGCGGCACTCTCAGCCTGCGCTTACGCGGCTGCTTTTGGAGCGCTGCAGCTTACGCCGCTACGGATTATTCCGGGCGTACCGGAACTCGCCGAACAGCGGGCGGTCCTAAAGCCACTGCAGGAAGAGGCGCGGACGATTAACTCCGGGATTTTGGAACTCGATCCGGCGCTAAAGGCGGCTTACGGAGCGGTTCCAGGGCTGCGCGAATTGGCTGCTAAACGGGCTAAGAATCGCATCGCGTTCCGCGCGGCCCTCAAGGCTGACGACAAAGCACGGGCGGCGGAACTTGGCGTCGAATTTAAGGCTTTGGGCGAGGCGTTGGATCAACTTACGGCCGCGGTGCCTGATGCTAAAAAGAGCCTTGTGGAAAGGGAAAAGCTGCTCAAACAACTCGGAGACAACCGAGAGAAACAGGAGGCGCCGGACAAGGCGATCAAAGCGCGGGGAAATGCCGCTCAGTTTTGGCAGGAGATAGGTGGTTTGACTGGCCGGATTTTGCTCGCGATCCTAGTGCTTCTCGCCGTGACGCGCCGCCGGTTGCTGAGAATTTTTCTAATCCCGGGATTGCTCGCAGTTCCGCTGACTTATTTCTCACTGTATCACACTGGAGGCGCTGGATTAAACTGGGCCATAGCGGTTTGTGGGCTTTTAGTAGTCGCGCAATTTTCGTATTTCGGCGAGTTTTTACCAAAGGTTTTTCCTGTGCACTTGCGCGGCACGGGTGGCTCCTTTGCCACAAATGTGGGAGGTCGTATGATTGGGACTTCGGCAGCCTTTTTAACAACGAACATTTTAGCACCGCTCATGCCGGGAGTATCGACCTTCGACAAGGTGGCTTTTGCGGCGGGCGTAGTGGGCACGACCGTCTTCGCCCTCGGATTTGCGCTGAGCTTTTTGTTGCCTGAACCGAAAGTTGAAAAGGCCGTAGAGCCTGCTCCCAGCGTACATTAATTCCCATCAGGAACGTCCGATTTATCTCATACCACCACGCCATCTAATCTATGACAGCTCCCACTCCCGAAGCCGCACACGCCGCGCTTGAATCACACCTGCAAGAAATTGTTCATTGGCATTTTAGCCCGGAAACCGGTTCCCCATTTTGGTTGAACTGGGCTGCCAAAGCCGGTTGGGATCCCCGCACAGAGATTAAGACGGTCGCGGATTTGCAGAAGTTCCCGCATTTCGAAGACGAATGGCTTCGTGATCTGCAGCCTGAAGTGTGGGTCCCCAAGGCATTTGCAGGACGCCCCTTTAATATTTTTGAAACTGGCGGCACCACTGGAATGCCGAAGCAACGTATCGGTTGGGACGACTATAAGGTCGATTACAGCGAGTTCAGCGATAAGATCAGTGACGAGCATTTTCCCCGTAATCATTACTGGCTGATGATGGGACCCACTGGTCCCCGACGGTTGCGTCTCGCTATCGAACATCTCGCCAACGTGCGGGGTTCTGCCTGCTACTTTATCGACCTCGATCCCCGCTGGGTGAAGCGTCTGATTACCAACAAACATTTTGATCAAGCTAAGGCCTACATGGAGCATGTCGTGGATCAGGCTGCGAACATCTTAAAACATCGCAAGGTGAGCGGTTTGTTCACAACGCCCAAGCTCCTCGAAGCTCTGGCAGAACGTGTGAACATTTGGGATGCCGGCATTCGCGGGGTCTTCTGCGGGGGTACAACGATGTTGCCGCAATACACCCGCTTCATCGTGGAGGAGGTTCTCGAGAATCGGATCGGCTTTTATCCGACGTACGGAAACACCTTGATGGGGCTGGCTGCGTCCGTTCCGTTGACGCCCGCAGATCAGTTCTCGATTACTTACTACGCTCCACAACCTCGTGCTATTCTGCGAGTTGTGGATCCAGAAAATACCGCGACGACTGTGGAGTACGACGCTTGGGGCCGAGTGGAACTCACCACTTTGACCCGCGAGTTTTTCATGCCCCGCTTCCTTGAACGCGACGAAGCCATCCGCCGCAAACCGCGTGGTCAGTACGCTTGGGACGGCGTGGCGGAGGTACGTCCTTTCGGCGCAATGCAAAAAACGATCGTGGAAGGAGTCTATTAATGGAAACTTTATCAATGGAAACTTTATCATTAGACACGCTGCCGCACTTGCCTGCGCTTCGGCGTGGACGTCCCTACGACAGTCTCGAAAAAACTGAGATCGTCGATCACAGCACCGGCAAGGTCGTGGCTGTGGTGAGTCAGGTGAATGCTGGGATTTTGAAAAAAGATCTCCAGCGTATCGATGAGGGCCGCGCCGCCTTACGCAAGTTTACGGTGGCGGAGTTGGTTGAGATTTCCGCCAAGGCTGGGGAGTTGTTTTTGAATGGAACCCTGCCGCTTGGAGATCGCGGGCACACGCAATCGGCCGATGAATATGTGCGCACGCTTTCTGGGACCAGCGGGTTGCCGCACGTCATGGTTCGCCGGAATATGGCGAAGATTCACTACGCGCTGACCCACGTAGGAACGGTGTTGAATGGGCTCACGCGCGGACTTCCCTTGGAGGTCATCGATCGGGGCTACGGTGAGCAGAGTGGAGCGGCGGTTAGTTATTATCCTACTACCCAGGCGCTTGGGTTGGTTATGCCTAGTAATTCGCCCGCAGTGAATTCACTTTGGCTACCAGCCATCGCGCTCAAGACTCCCGTGGTGATTAAACCGGGGCGTGAGGAGCCATGGACCCCGTATCGTTTGATCCAGTCATTTATCGCTGCCGGTGCGCCGCCAGAAGCGTTCGGTTTTTATCCGACGGATCACGAGGGCGCCGGTGAGGTCATGCGTTTGTGTGGACGAGCTCTGATCTTTGGCGATGCCAACACGGTCGCGCAATATCGGGACAACCCCAAGTTCTCTGTGCACGGCCCGGGCTTCTCAAAAATCCTGCTCGGCGAAGATTGCGTGGAGCAGTGGCCTGAATACATCGACTTGATGGCCGCATCCATCGCGGAGAATGGGGGCCGTTCTTGTGTGAACGCCTCGGCCGTAGTGGTGCCGCGTTATGGAAAAGAAATCGCCGACGCGCTGGCCCAAAAACTTGGCCCAGTGACACCGTTGCGTTCGGACGATGAGGGCGCAAAACTCTCAGGTTTTGCGAATCCAAAGATGGCCGACTACATTGATTCAGCAATCGAAGATGGACTGAAAGTCGATGGTGCTGAGGATGTAACAGCCCGATACCGTAACGGGGAGCGAAAAGCCATTTTTGAAGGCGGCACATTCCTGCGCCCGACAATTGTGCGGTGCGATTCGTTTTCACATCCGCTGGCAAACCGTGAATTTCTTTGTCCGTACGCAAGCGTTGTGGAAGTGGCGCAGAGTGAGATGCTCGGACAAATCGGAGCGTCTTTAGTGGTCACTGCAATCACGAAGGACCCAGCGTTTACGTCTCAGTTGTTGGATTCTCCGTTGATCGAGCGTCTCAATTTGGGCCCGATCTCGACGATGAAGATTTCATGGGATCAGCCGCATGAAGGGAACATGTTTGAGTTTCTTTACAAGCGGCGTTCGATCGAGCGCGCCTAAAGCCTTTTGCCATGCTCCCGTTTGACTACCAACCGCGGACGAGACTTATCTTCGGTGCGGGTACGCTTTCGCGCGTCGGGCAACTGGCGCGCGAATTGGGGGGCACGCGTGTCCTCGTGGTCACGGATGTCGGGATAGTTGCCGCCGGACACGCTGAACGCGCGCTCGTGGCGTTGCGTTCCGAGGGACTGTTCGCAACAATGTTCGATTGCGTGCGCGAAAATCCGGACGCGAGTGATGTGGAGCGTTGTGTGGCAGTCGCTCGAGCGCAGGGCGTTGATTTGTTTGTTGGTCTCGGTGGTGGCAGCGCAATGGACACAGCGAAGGGTGCAAATTTTGTTCTCACCAATGGTGGGCAAATTGCTGATTACAAAGGAATAGGAAAAGCCTCGCTGCCGATGCTTCCGCTGATCGCTATTCCCACGACGGCAGGGACTGGAAGCGAGTGTCAGTCTTTTGCGCTCATCAGCGATCCGGTTTCGCATTTGAAAATGGCGTGTGGCGATCCCAAAGCCGCTGCCAAAATCGCGCTGTTGGATCCTGAGCTTACGCTATCCCAACCGCCCAGAGTGACCGTTTGCACCGGAATCGACGCGCTTGTCCACGCGCTGGAAACTGCAGTGACTAAAAAGCGGGGCGCACTTTCTCAGATGTTTTCGCGAGAGGCATTTCGCTTGTGTATTCATGCGCTGCCGAGGGTGCTTTCTATGCCGGGAGATTTGGAAGCGCGCGGCCAGATGCAGCTCGGGGCGGCGTATGCGGGGATGGCGATTGAGAATTCGATGCTGGGTTGTACGCATTCGGCGGCCAATCCTCTCACCGCCAAATACGGAGTTGCGCATGGTCATGCGGTGGGGTTGCTCGCGATGGGCGTGCTTCGTCGCAACCTCCAGAGTGCGGCAGCGGCGGCTGAGTATTTGGCACTGGCTCAGCATGCCGGTTTGAATTCCGTGGACGAGTTGCAGACTCATTTTGCGGCGCTCCTGCCTTTGGCTGGTCTACAAGTTTCGCTCTCCAAACTTGGGGTGACTCGGGAGTCATTGCCGGAAATGGCGGCCGAGGCTGCGATGCAATGGACCGCGTCTTTTAATCCGGTCGAATACTCAGTGTTGGATTTTGAAGGGCTTTACCACGAGGTTCTTGCATGAACAATTCTTGGTCAAAAAATCCATTGTTTTGCAGCCTGTTTGGAGCCTCGATGTTCGCTGCTGCACCTGCGGTTCGTGCGGATTGGTTCATGCACCGAGGCGGTCCAACGCTAGCTGGGGTTTCCTCAATGGAGGCCGCTGAGCGTCCGAAAGAAGTTTGGAATTTTGCTACGGGCAAGCCGATCAAGGGCGGGGCCGCCATCGTAAAGGGTCGACTTTTTATTGGTGATGATGCCGGAGTTTTGCACGCGCTCAGTCTCGAAAAGGGCATCGAAATATGGTCCTTCAAAACGGACGCTCCAATTGAGGCCACGCCTCTCGTGATTGGGGGGCGCGTGATTGTGGGTGCTGGAGACGGCGTCCTTTACGCACTCGATTTTGAGACAGGCGCAAAGGTTTGGACTTACGCGACGGGTGATAAAATTATCGGCGGCGCCAACACGGCAAAGAGTCCGGATGGAGCGAGTGACTGGATTTTCATCGGGAGCTACGACTCTCAATTGCATTGCGTAGACGCAGCGACCGGCAAGGCGGTGTGGACCTTCGCAACGGATAATTACATCAATGGAACGCCCGCGTTATTACCGGATGGAGAGCTCGTTTTTGGAGGCTGTGATTCTCAGTTGCGAATCGTATCGGTGGCCGAAGGCAAGCAGTTGCGGCACATTGATTCCGACGCGTATATCGCATCTTCTGTGGCAGTTGCATCAGATGGAATGGCCTACGTTGGCAATTACGGAAACGTGGTGCTTGGGTTAAACCCGAAGGATGCTTCCGTTTCGTGGACGTTCCGCAGTCGGAGCTTTCCGTATCTTTCGAGCGCAGCGGTTGTGGCGGATCGCGTTCTCATTGGAGGTGGCGATAAGCGTCTGCATTGTATTGAGCGGCAGTCTGGAAAGGAGCTCTGGGAATTTGCGACGCGCGGGAAGGTTGATGGCTCGCCTGTGGTGTGCGGGGACACCGTCGTGGTGGGAAGTTTTGACGGCCGCTTGTATGGCGTCTCGCTCGCGGAAGGGGCGGAACGCTGGGCATACGACCTTGGCTCGCCCGTAACCGCATCGCCGGCGGTTTCCGACGGTTGGATTGTGATCGGCACTGAAGATGGAACCGTACACGGCCTTAAAGTCCCAAAGAAATAGCCATGACCTCTGCCACTTCGACAGTACCAACCACGAACGAAACTCCTGAAGCGGGCGAGACCACTGCGGGAAATTATTTCGTTTCCAACTATCCGCCGTTTCATTTTTGGGATCCTGGAACGGCGCGTCACTTGGGCGAATTGCTTTCCAAGCCCTCGGAGCCGCAAACGCCGCTGGGCGTTTATTTCCATATCCCATTTTGTCGTAAACGCTGTCATTTCTGTTATTTCCGAGTTTATACGGAGCGAAATGCGAGCGAGATTCAGCGCTATTTAGACGCAGGCGTTGCGGAGCTGAAGCGGTACGCGGCCACTCCGTTTGTCGCTGGGCGTCTTCCACGTTTTGTTTATTTTGGAGGCGGCACGCCAAGTTATCTGAGTGTCGCGCAGCTCAAGTCGCTGAGCGATCGCATGAAGGAAATCCTGCCTTGGGAGCAGGCGGAGGAAGTGACGTTTGAAGCCGAACCAGGAACTTTGAACGAGGGAAAGCTCAAGGCGATTAGGGAGCTTGGAGTCACCCGATTAAGTCTGGGCGTGGAGAATTTCGATTCGCATATTTTAGAAATAAACGGGAGAGCGCATAAAACAGATGAAATTCACCGGGCCTATGGGGCTGCTCGGGCTGCGGGCTTTCCTCAGATCAATATCGATTTGATCTCCGGGATGGTGGAGGAGACGGAGGAGAATTGGCGTGAAAATGTGCGCAAGCTTATCGAGCTGGAGCCGGATTGCGTCACAATTTATCAGATGGAAGTTCCGTATAACACGGGCATTTTCAAGCAGATGAAGGCGGAGGGAAAGCTGGTGGCTCCCGTGGCTAATTGGGCCACCAAGCGCGCGTGGACGGGCTACGCTTTTGCCGAGTTGGAGAAAGCTGGCTATACCGTGACGAGTGGTTACACCGCAGTGCGCAATCCTGAGCGCACGAAGTTTGTGTATCGCGATTCTCTTTGGAAGGGCGCTGATCTGATAGGCGCGGGCGTCTCAGCGTTCTCCCATCTGGGAGGAGTTCACTTCCAAAATATCACCGAAATAGAACAGTACATTGAGACGACTGAGCGGGGTGAATTTCCGGTGTTGCGTGCGATGGCAACGACGCCCGAGGAGCGGATGATCCGTGAGTTGATTTTGCAAATGAAGCTCGGTCGGGTATCGGCGGAGTATTTTCAGCAGAAGTTTAGCGAGGATATTCAGGTGCGGTTTAATCTGCAGTGGAGTGACTTAATCGCACAAAGCTTGGGTGTGTGGAACGGTGCTTTCTTCGAGCTAACCCGCGAGGCGCTCCTCAAAGTCGACTCTCTACTGCACGCCTTTTTTCTGCCACAACATCAGAACTCTCGTTACGTATGAGCACCGTATCGTTTGAAGAATTACTGTCTCCGCTGCGCCGCTTCCGTTCGGTGGGACGCGACACTTTCGAGCCCGTCGCGACTTCCGCGTTGCCCGAGCCTTTCCGAACTCTGTTAGTGCACGAGGGTGACATGACGTCGCGCCTTGAGGCGTTTCACCAAAGCGAAATTCATCTGGAGGTCTTGAAGTTGGAGCGGGCGGGAGGCTCATATTTTCGCGAGGTGCTGCTACGCGGGAGTGCGACTGCATGGCCGGTGGAGTACGGCGCGATTGAGATTTTTCTGGAGCATTTTGAGCCTGAGTTACAGCGCCAAATTTTGGACGGGCGCATACCGTTGGGCGGGCTTTTAAACGCGAGCGGCTTACGCTATCATAGCGAACCGCAGGCTTACTTTTCGGTGCGGCATGATACCCAACTGGCGCAACTGTTGGGCGTGTCTGCCGGGATGGAGATGTATGGGCGTTGCAATATTCTGCGCCTGGAGTGCGGAAAGGTTCTTGCGCGAATTGTAGAGGTTCTTCCTGTTAAACATTCTATGAATAAAATTACGAGCTCTGTACCAGTCAAAACTCAGTATGATGTAATCGTAATCGGAGGCGGACCTGCGGGCGCGACCGCTTCGGCGTTGCTCGCCGCCAAGGGCCGGAGCGTCCTGCTTTTGGAGAAGGAAAAGTTTCCGCGCTACCACGTGGGGGAGTCGCTGATGCCGTTTTGTTGGTTTACGCTTTCGAAGTTAGGAGTGCTCGAGGAGATGGAGCGCATCGCGTTTACGCGGAAGTACAGCGTCCAGTTTGTGACGCCCGAGGGTAAGAAGTCTCAGCCCTTTTACTTCTTCCAACATCTCGATCACCCGGCAGCAAATACTTGGCAGGTCGAGCGCGCGGATTTTGATTTGATGCTCCTTGAGAACGCCAAGAAGGCGGGCGTCGAGGTGCATGAACGCACTCGTGTGGAGCGCGTGCTCAAGAATGACGCCGGGACTGTGGTCGGCGTCCAGGCGATAGATGCGGAGGGAAATTCTTTTGAGGCGTTCGCTCCTATCACCATCGATTGCTCAGGCCGAGAACAGGTTGCGACTTTGAAGGAAGGCTGGCGTGTGCGGGATCCGAAGCTCAACAAAATGGCCGTATGGACCCTGTACAAGAACGCCAAGCGGGACGAAGGGATCGACGAAGGAAACACCACCGTCGCCTACGTCCCTCAGCGCGGGTGGTTTTGGTACATTCCATTGCGCGGAAATATCGTGAGTGTCGGAATCGTTGCGGAGCGCGACTACTTGTTTTCCGGTTCGAAAGATCCAGCGGAGATTATGCGGCGTGAAGTTGAAAACAATGCGTGGATTCGCGAGTACCTTGCTCCATCGGAACAGACTGGCGAGTATTGGGTGACGGGAGAATATTCGTACCGTTCCCGTGCGTGCGCCTCGGACGGCTTGCTATTGGCGGGCGACGCGTTTGCGTTTCTTGATCCGGTATTTTCCAGCGGCGTCTTTCTTGCACTTAAGAGTGGTGAGATGGCGGCGGAAGCGGTCGATGCGGCGCTCGCTCAGGGTGTTGTAAGTGCTTCGTTTTTCCAGGAATACGGTGATAGACTGTGTGAATCCATCGAGAATATGCGTAATCTTGTGTACGCGTTTTACGACGAAAATTTTAGCTTCGCCGATATGCTCCGCAAATATCCGGAAATGAGAGGCAAGCTCACGGACTGTCTTATTGGCGACGTCGACGGCAAAGATTACTCCGAACTGTTCGCCAGAGTTGCCGAGTTCGCGTCGCTTCCTGAACCGCTCAAACATGGCCGCGCGCCTGAGTCCCTCGTCACTGCATGAGCCGTTTTATCTGGCTGGCGCTCGGCTTGTGTCTTGGCCGTTCGAGTCTCGTTTCGGCAGCAGACTGGCCGCGTCTCTTCGGGCCGGGTAACGATTCGCGCGTGGCGTCCTCCGACGCCAAGGGCTTTTGGCCTGAGTCCGGTCTGGTGCGGGAGTGGGATTTTCCCAAAGGAAAAGGCTGGGCGCCGCCTGCGGTCGTCGACGGCAAGGTGTTGCTGTTTCATCGCGAGGCGGGGCAGGAAGTTTTGAGCTGTCTTAGTTTGGAGACTGGGAAAGTGCTTTGGCGCATGGGTTACGATGTTTCCTACCGGGATCGCTATGGTTCCGGCGACGCACCGCGTACCGGTCCTGTCGTCGCGGACGGCAAGGTTTGGACTTTTGGAATCACCGGGGTATTGCACTGCGTGGAGTTGAATTCGGGAAAAGTTTTGTGGATGCGAAACCTCGGCGAAGATTACGCCATGGAACCGAATTTTTTCGGGCACGGCTCCACACCGTTAGTGCTCGAAGGGAAAGTCATTGTGCCCATTGGCGGTTCTCAAGAGCGTTGCGTGGTCGCGCTTTCCACAAAGGACGGGGCGGAGGTTTGGGTGGCGAAGCATGCGTGGGGCGCTGGATATGCGTCTGCGATTCCCGCGAAGTTTGGAGCCGCGTCCGCACAGCGGGATTGCGTCCTCGTGTTTGCGGGAGGTCAGAGTCGGCCAGCGACGGGTGGTTTGTTGTGTTTGGATGCTGGCACGGGAAAAGTCCTCGGCGAAGTGCCTCACCGAGCGAGGATTGCGGAATCCGTGAATGCGGCGTCTCCGGTTTTGGTCGGGGCAAATCGTGTGTTCACGACCGAGGCTTATGGCAGTGGGGGCGTCCTTAGCGAGATTGAGGCGGATGGTTCGCTGCGCAAAGTTTGGGGCACGGTGAAGCTGGGCGCGCACTTTGGAACGCCGCTATTTAAGGACGGACTCATTCTCGGTTTCGACGGTCAGAGTCCGAGGCTTGCGGAGTTGGTGTGTCTGGAGGCAGAGAGCGGCGAGGAAAAGTGGCGGTCTGATTTAGGCGGAAATTTCGGGCGCGGAAGTCTGTTGGATCTTGGGGATGCGGGTGTGGTTGCGCTTGGGGAATTCGGCGAGTTGGTGCGCTTCAAGGCGGGCGGCAAGGGGCTCGAAGTGTTGCAACGCATCAGGTTGTTCGAAGCTCCGGAGACGTGGGGACTTCCGGTTTTGGCCGGACGCCGGTTTTTGGTGATGCAAAACGAGCGTTCTAGTGACGGTGCCTCGCCTCGGCTGATTTGCTATCGCTTTTAAACAGACGGACGAACCGTTGCGCGCCTTTTTACATCATCCTTTTCGGGTTTATGGATGAATCAAAGATCTCAGCGCCCGGGAGCGTGGTGCCGCAGCTCCGCAATGACTGTCTGAGTTTTTGGAGCGTCAAAGCGGAGCTGGGGCTCCGCGGTCCCAGGAGAGAAGGACCAGTTTTCTTTGGTTTCACAAGATCAGCTTGAGGGCTGCGGCCGTCGCGGAGAGCAGGAGCAGGGTTTCAAACGCGCGTTGGGGAATCCGGCGCACCAACGTCTTGCCCAAAATGTTTCCCACTAGCACCAGCGGCGTGAGCGAAAGATCCAGAAGCAGCGAAGGCGCGTGGAGCAGGCCGAGGGCCGCCGAGAAAGGGAGCTTGAATACGTTAATAATTAGAAAGAGCCACGCGCTCGTGCCTATGAGGTTCTCCTTCGGGAGTGCCAGCGCGATAAAATAGATGGCCATAATCGGGCCAGCCGCGTTGGCCACCATCGTGCTGACACCAGCCCAGATGCCCATCGCCCAGGCGAACGCGAGGGAGTTGGGAATACGCCCTCCGAAATCTGGGAAAGCTGTGCGCAATCCTTGCAGTATAATAGTGCTCATCAGCATCCAGCCCAGCAGCGGCCGGAAACTCGAGTCGGGCAGGCTGCGCATCAGGAAAAATCCCGCCACGATCCCCAAAAGGGTCGGCGGGAGCATCCGCGCGATTTGTGGCCAAAGCGTGTGCTGACGAAAGGAGTGCACCGCGCAAAGGTCGCCTACGATAAGAAGCGGTAATAGAATCCCCGTACTCTCGCGGGCGGGGAAAGCCTCCGCCATCAACGCCACGGTCACGAGACTCACCCCCGGAAAGCCACTTTTAGACAGGCCCACGCAAAGTGCGGCGAGCAAGCAAAGGAGCGGGGGCATCGTGCGTTGAAAGGGAACCGTCAGGCGCGGCGTGCGGTGTAGAGCGCCGCAATGCCACCGAGCAACGGCTCATAACGCGCTTCGGTGTAACCGTTAGCCTCTAGGCGTTCACACATCGCCGCCCCGTTTGGGAACGACTCAATGGAATCCGCCAAATAATCGTAAGCAGATCCGTGGCCGGTCAGCGCTGCCGCCAACCCCGGTAAAACATGGTGCAGGTAAAAGCGATAAGGCCGGAGCAACGGCGGCTTGGGCAACCCAAAGTCCAATATCAACAGGTGCCCGTCCGCAGTCAGCACCCGCCGCATCTCCGCCAACGCCTCCGTCCACGACGCCATGTTGCGCAACCCAAACGCGACCGTCACCACCTCGAAACTCTCCTTCGCGAAGGGCAACTGCAGCGCATCGGCCACGACCAAGTTCGCCAGCCTCTTGCCTCGCGCCACTCGCAACATCGGCTCGCAAAAGTCCGCCCCCACCAAAAACGCCTTCGGACAGGCGCGCCGGAGACTGCACGCCAAATCGCCGCTGCCCGTAGCCAAATCGAGAATCGACTTCGGTGCCCATTTCCTCACCACCTCCGCCGCGCGCAGCCTCCAGAGCACGTCGAATCCCGCGCTCAGCAGGTGGTTGACGAGATCATAGCGCGACGCGATTTTCGCAAAATATGCGCGCACGCGGGTTGCCTGAATGGAGCCGTCCAAAGCCATGTCCCCAAATTTGACGCCGAATCCACCTGATGGGAAGTCCGCTCTTGCTTAGGATCGCGCTGCAAGCTGTTCGCACTTTGGCCTCCCGCGTGCTTAGATTGGAGTCATGTCACTTCAGGCACTCAGCATTGGACGCTTTCTCATCGTGGATGATGAGGTTTCCAACGTGCGCCTTCTGGAGCGAGCCCTTGCGTACGCCAAGTCCGGCCCAGTGGCGAGCACTACGGACCCTCGGAAAGCGCTGGAGCTCCTGCATTCATTCAAGCCTGACATCGTTTTGCTGGATCTCCACATGCCTTACGTCGATGGCTTTGCGCTCATTGCCCAGATTAAGGCCGAGCTTCCTCCCGGCGAATATCTGCCCATTCTGGTTCTCACAGCGGATGTCACCTCTGAAACACGCCAGCGCGCGCTTAGCAAGGGAGCCCAGGATTTTCTGACTAAGCCGCTGGATCCCCATGAGGTCCTTTTGCGAATCGGCAACTTGCTTGAGACAAGGTTTTTGCACATGGAGTTGCAACGGCAAAACGGAGCCTTGGAGCGCCTCGTCGCCCAGCGCACCGGCCAGCTCGAAGACGCTCTCACTCGCCTCACCTCCGCCCAGCAACAACTCGTGAAACAGGAGCGTCTGCGCGCCTTGGGCATGATGGCTAGCGGCGTCGCCCATGATTTTAATAACGCGCTGACTTTGGTGCTCGGCCACGGCGCCTTGCTCCGGCCCTTTTTTGAGAACGACGCGCCCCCTGCCGAAGGCGAGAAGTTTCGCCATCTCATGGACGCCGCTGAAGATGCTGCCCATGTCGTCACTCGTTTGCGGGATTTCTACCGGCCCGCCGATCAGGACGAATTGCGCGTGCCTGTGGATGTAAACCTGTCCATTCAACAAGCCATCGTCCTCACAGCGCCCCGTTGGAGGGACAAGGGGCGGTCCGCGGGCGTCGCCGTGGAAATTGAAACGTCGCTCGCCGAGGTTCCGACTTTCGTAGGGCATCCGCCGGAATTTCGCGATGTCCTCACCAATCTGATCTTTAACGCCATCGACGCAATGCCCACGGGCGGGAAGCTGCGTTTTACGACGGCGTGCGAGGAGGGGCTTATTATCGTGAAAGTTTCTGATACGGGCGTTGGAATGACTGAAGAAGAGGTGAGCCGATGTTTAGAGCCGTTTTTCACGACGAAGGGAACATTGGGCACAGGTCTCGGTCTGGCAGCAGTTTATGGATTTGTGCAGCGTTACGGAGGCGCCCTTGGAATCGATACTAGCAAGGGCCACGGCGCTTGTTTCACCATCAAATTGCCGGCTGCTGCTGCTCTTTTGCCAGTCGCGCATGGAGAGGCGCCTCCCGATAAAAGAGCGTTACGCGTGTTGGTTGTGGACGATCAGGAGATGATTCGCGAGATCATAGCGGAAATGTTACGCGTAGAGGGTCATACCGCGAATCCTGTGGAGGACGGTGTTGCCGTTTTAACCGCGCTGCAGACGCGTTCTTGGGATTTGGTCATCTCTGATCAGTCCATGCCCGGAATGACTGGCGCCCAGATTGCGTCTGAGGCGGTGGCGGCTGGTGTGAAAGTTCCGTTTGTATTGCTGACGGGTTTTGGTGACGAAATGCGTGCGCAAGGTGGGACGCCTCCGGGAGTGGACTTGCTTTTAAGTAAACCACTAACCTCTAGTAGTTTGCGGAAAGCTTTGGAGGCTGTGTTCCCCGCCTCCTAAAAATTGGGCGAGCTCTGAAAGTGATGGAAATCCGGTCCGTGCCTGCGTTTTTGCGAAATTTCGATTAGATGGCTTAAAGCTTCGTGTGTAACGGGTTGCGAGGACGGGTCGTTCGGAGTTGTCGCGGCTTTCGGGCTCGTAAAGTGGTCTGGTGCACGAAAATCGACATCCGGATGGGTGTTTTTTAACAAAAGGCGTGATTTTTGCAGACTGTTTCAGGATCGCCATGTAATTGACACAAACCACCCCGAGAGTGCGCGGCGCTTGAGTTGCCCCGCGTGTGTCAACTTCCCTCGGGAAGTACCTGCTTGGAGGTGGACTCAACCAAACCAAAAAAACACACCATGTTGAATAAATCCACCGTTCAGCTGATGGCCCTCGGGCTCGTCGGCTCTTTCGCAGCCACAGCAGCAGCCCAAGATTCCGGCGCCCTCATCGACGCGTTGGTCCGCAAAGGCGTGCTGAAAGACCAAGAAGCTGAGCAAATTCGCTCCCAGCTTTCCCGTGACTACGCCGCAAACACTCCTGCCGGCAAGTTGAACATCTCCTCCTCCGTCAAGGAACTGAAGCTCTCCGGCGACGTCCGCCTGCGCTATCAGTATGACAACCGGGATTATCAGACTGAGTCCGCCACCACCTCCGCCAATGGCGAAAATCATCGTACGCGGTACCGCCTGCGTCTCCGCGTGAATGCAGACTACAAGCTCGCTGATGATTTCTTCGCTGGCTTCGGTCTCCAGACAACTCAGAACAACGATTCCGGTAACCAGACCATGGGTGACGGAAACACGTACCAGAACTACGCCGTGTTTATTAATAAGGCGTTCATCGGCTGGAACGGGATCCCCGGAGTGACGATCGTTGGTGGTAAGCAGGTCAATCCTTTCTACACCACAGATTTAGTGTGGGACGCTGACATCAACCCGACGGGGATCACAGAAAGGTTCGATCTCCATAAGTTTGCAGATCTTGGACCTCTTGAGCTGTCGCTTGTAGGGGGTCAGTTCGTGGCTTCCGATAATAACGAAGGGTCTGGTGTGTCCAGCGGTAACCCCGTTGGTTCCGGCAAAACGAACCGCGACGCGATCATTTACTCCACGCAGTTGGTTGCAGCACTCAAGCTCTCTGACGATGTGAAAGTGACCGTCGCACCCGGCTACTACACTTCTAACGGTGCGCAATTAAATGGTGATGGCGGCGGCGAAGCAAATTATTCATCTTGGAACACCTCTGGTCTTGACCAACTTCGCGGGTTGAAAGTTTACACCGCCCCAGGGGATGTGTCCTTCAAGGTCGCCGGCAAGCCCGTCAAGTTCCAGTGGGATCTTGCTTGGAACGCTGATGCAAACAAGCGCAGCACACTTTACAATACGGCAGGGGTAACTGGATCCAATTCCACCTACACCACTGTCAATTCGACTACGGGGGCTGTGACTGCTGGGGTGTCTTCATCGACTGTGGGTAAAGCTGTTGGCACCGCATTAACGGCGGGCAACTATGTCGTAGCGGAAACAACGGTTGGAAAAACCGCCGTGACGGAGAAATTGGTTTCCTCTTCGGATCGCGATTCGCTCGCCTACCTCGTGGGTTTTCAGATCGGCGAAAACAAGAAAAAGGGCGACTGGTCCTTGCTGGCGAACTATCGCGAAGTCGGGCTGTCCGCTGTTGACCCTAACATCAACGATTCTGACTGGGCGTTGAGTTACACCAACATGGCGGGCTTCAAGGTCGGATTCTTCTATAACTTAGGCGATGCGACAACGATCGGTTCGACATTCTACAGCGCGAGTAATTTGCGCAAGGACCTCGGAACTAACATGCCATCTGCTGGCCCCGGCTCAGGTTTCAACGCGGTCCAAGTCCTCCAGGTGGACTTAAGCGTCAAGTTCTAAACCTCTTCGGTGTGCTAACTTCAGCCGGGGACGCGAGGGTGTCCCCGGCTGGAGATCGCCACTGAAAGTTGCCAATTGTAAATCACGAATCACGAACCCAAAGCGCTCCGGCGCCGACCACTCGTGATTCGTCATTTGTAATTAGTCTCTTTTCTTCGCAGCAGCTTTTCCTCCCCGGAACAAACCCAACTCCGTTTGCACACACAACATCCTATGATCCGTTCGCTCTCTATCGCTTCTCTTGCTCTGGTTGTCGGCGTGACCGCCGCTCAGGCCGAAAAAATCATCATCAAGGGTTCTGACACCCTCGGCGCCAAGCTGGTTCCCCAGCTCGCCGAAGCCTACAAGGCCGCCAATCCCGGTACGGAATTCTCCATCGCCGCCGAAGGTTCCACCACGGGCCTCGCTGCTATCATCGACGGCAACGCCGATATCGGCATGTCTTCCCGCCGCGCAAAGCCAACCGAGCAGTCCGCTGCCGGCGCCAAGAGCGTGACCCTCACGCCGACCGTTGTCGCTTATGACGGGATCGCCGTTGTCGTCAACGAGAAGAGCCCGCTCAAGAACATCACCAAGGCGCAGGTGGAAAAAATCTTCACGGGCGACGTCACCGATTGGTCCGCAGTAGGCGGCAACCCTGGTAAAATCTCGATCTACACCCGTAACACTTCCTCCGGCACGTACAGCGACTGGAAGGAATTGGCGATGAACAAGCGCGACTACGCTGGTGGATCGCAGAAGCTCGCCGGTAACGAGCAGATCGTGGCCGAAGTTGCCAAGAACCCAAACGGTATTGGCTACATCGCGCTCGCCTACACGAAGTCCCCTGGCATCAAGGTGTTGGCCATCGATGGCGACCTCCCTACGCCCGACAAAGTCCGTAGCAAGACCTACGTGTACAGCCGCCCCACCTTCTACTTCACCAATGGCGAACCTTCTGGCAAAGCCAAGGCTTTCGTGGATTTCACGCTGAGCGCCAAGGGTCAGGCGATCGTGGACCAGATCGGATTCGTATCCGTCGGTAAGTAACCTGTTTGACACATAATGGAGTCCGCGCTGTAACACAGTTGCGGACTCCATTTGTGTTTTTCGGAAAGATGAAATTCTCCGGAGCTGAGCGCTCTAAGTAAAAAGTGCGGCGCAGGAACCGCGCGCCCGCTGACTTCGCTGAACGAGTAATACCCAATCTTCAAGAAAACTGGTCTTTCTCTCCTGGGACCGCGGAGCCCCAGCTCCGCTTTGACGCTCCAAAAGCGCAGACAGGCATTGCGGAGCTGGGGCTCCGCGCTCCCAGGTGCTGAGGTCTTCTGAGGCATCCAGAAAACTGAAAGAGACGGTGTAAGTTGCAATTTTATGTCCACCAATAATCAAAACGCAGCGCTGAGCGCCGCCCTAAAGGGCAGGGCTCGTGCAAAGGTTCTCGGACTCACGTTTGACGACGTGATGCGCTACTTTTTTGGTGGCAACGCCACGGTGGCCGTGATCGTGCTGTTGTTGATTTTAGTCTTTTTGGGGAAGGAAGGAGCGGGGTTCTTTGGGCAAAATCAGGTTAACCTTTCCGTGTACCGCAAGGCCGGTCTGGAATACGTCGACATGATGCGCCTCCCGATGGAGGACTTCACCAGCCTGACACGCGGGTTGAACGACGCTCGTTTGGTTCGGTTTCAGGCGCTTCTGGCGTCTGGCAAGGATGCGGAGCAGGCGAACGCCGCGTTGGCGGAGTTTGACGCCTTTGCGGACAAGTTCGGGGCTGTGGCCGGGGATGCGCGCGGTTTAATGACGGATTTGACGGAAGTGGTTTCCGCAGTAAAGACGCGGGTGCAAGTCGCCGCGGACAATGAATTGGAGCGGGACATGCTCCGGCACGCGGGTCGGGATGCGGAAGCGAAGGCGATGAAGATTGAGGAAGTCGATTTTCAGAAAGAGATTGCGTCGATCAAGACGGCGTCTGGTGCGTGGAAACCAACCGCAGAGGCAATGATAGCGGGATTGAAGGAGGCAACGGCGACTGGGCGGGCTGCGGCTTGGGCGAAAGGGGATGTGTTGCTGGAGAAGGTGTTCGTGAAGGCGGAAAAATTTGCGGCGGATCTCCCAAAGGTGGAGGCGCGTATGGCGGCTTGGAACTGGGATGAACCGGTGCCGTACTCGAGATCGGTGGCAGCATTTCTTTTTGGACGGGACTGGATCACGGCGAGTTTTTGGCAGGATTGGTATGGAATGTTGCCGCTGTTGTCGGGGTCGTTAATGGTTTCAGTGATAGCAATGATCGTGGCGGTGCCGTTGGCGATTTCGTGCGCCATTTACGTGTCGGAGATTGCGACGCCCGGTGAGAAGGCGGTGATTAAGCCGTACATCGAGTTCGTCTCGGCGATTCCCTCGGTGGTGCTGGGCTTTTTCGGGATTGCGGTGCTTGGGACGGCGATCCGGAGCTTGTCGCACGTGGAGTGGTTGAACTGGATTCCAGGTTTCCCGATGAGCGAGCGCCTTAACGCGTTCACTGCGGGGCTGCTCTTGGCGTTGACGTCCATTCCGACGATTTTCTCGCTGGCGGAGGACGCGCTTGCAAACGTGCCAAGGCATTTTAAGGAGGCGTCGTATGCGTTGGGGGCGACACGGTTTCAGACGCTGGTACGGGTGCTGATCCCGGCGTCGCTCTCGGGGATTATTTCAGCGGTCCTATTGGGCTTCGGTCGCGTGATCGGCGAGACGATGGTTGTGCTGCTTTGCGCGGGGAATCGGATCGCGATCCCGGATTTCTCGGAGGGAATGAGTGCGTTCTTCCAACCGGTGCACACGATGACGGGGATTATTGCGCAGGAAATGGGCGAAGTAGCGCAGGGGAGCATCCATTATCGGGCGCTGTTCATGGTGGGGATCATTTTGTTCTTCGCCTCGCTGATTATTAACTTCATCGCACAAAAAGTGGTTCGGAAATACCGCATCTCCATCGGGTAGGAATCAACGGAACTTCTCCTTTATGCCTACTCTAAGCATTTCAAACATGGATGACACGAAGCAGCATGTTTTCATGCGCCCCGCGACTGCTGCAATGCGTTCGGAGCGTATCGCGTTCAACGTGTTTCGCGTCGCGACTTATGCGGTTCTCCTAGCGGCCACGATCATCTTTGGTGTGATCTTTATCAAAGGCGCGGACACGATTTTCCAACGCGAATTTCCATTCATTAACGTCCCATTTTTAGTCGAAGCACCCGAGACGCTGCATGTCTTCGATCATGAAGGTCAACATCATGAAATGGGGGACCGCGAATTCCGGAAATACATGACGGCGCACGAAAATCCGACGATCGCCGAAGAAACTTACGTGTACAGCGCGGGCGGCATTTTTCCGTGTATTGTCGGTACGCTTTTCTTGGTGGTGGGCTCTATGACAATTGCGCTCTTTGTGGGAATTAGCGCTGCCGTGTTTCTCAACGAGTACAGTCGGGGCGGCCGGGTCGTGGAGTTGTTGCGTCTGGCGATTTTGAACCTTGCAGGGGTGCCTTCCATCGTGTTCGGGCTCTTCGGCTTCGGGTTGTTTGTGCTGTTTGCACCGGTCTTCGCTTCGGCCCCGGATGCGAGCCACGTCTATATTCCGTTGGGCTTCGGTTACCTGAACTTCTCGGGTTGGGGCGTTTCGCTGATCTCTGGATGGTTCACGCTCGCGTTCATGGTTCTGCCTGTGGTCATCACGGCGAGCGAGGAGTCGCTCAAGGCGGTGCCGAAGGGTTTCCGCGAAGGTTCGTTGGCGCTGGGCGCGACGCAGTGGGAGGCGATTCGCACGAATGTTCTCCCGTACGCGTTGCCGGGGATTTTGACGTCGTCGATTTTGGGGATCGCCCGTGTGGCGGGTGAAACGGCGCCCATCATGTTCACGGCCGCGTACGTGGTGCGGGATCGGTTGCCGTGGCAGGTTGAGCATCTATTGGACGTCCTTTTCCAAGGGGTGATGGCGCTGCCGTATCACATCTACGTGGTGTCGTCTAAAATTCCGCAAAACTCGTATACCGAACGGGTGCAGTTCGGGACTGCATTTGTGTTTCTCGGGTTGGTTCTCGCAATCGCACTTTCGTCGGTGATTTTACGGAACAGGCTACGCGCCCGTTACCGCTGGTAGTCCCAATTCAATTCTTTGATTATGAGCTCTGAACTCGTTGACAAGCCTTCCAAAATTGTGAACCCGCCTTCCATACCACCTACCACTGATATCGCAGCGGCTCCGATGATCGAAGTGGATCATGTGGACTTCTATTACGGAAAGTCTAAGGCGCTCCATTCCGTTAATCTAAACATTGCAGCCAAACAGGTCACGGCGTTTATCGGGCCATCTGGCTGCGGGAAGTCGACCCTCCTGCGTTGTTTCAACCGAATGAACGATCTGATCGAAGGCACTCGCATCGGCACCGGCGAGATTCGTATTCAGGGCGTGAACATTTATGATCCCACGGTGGATGTCATTTCGTTGCGGCGCCAAGTGGGGATGGTGTTTCAGAAGTCGAATCCGTTCCCGAAAAGTATTTATCAAAACATCTCCTACGGCTTGGAGTTGCAGGGGGTGAAGGACAAGAAGCGACTGGACGAAGTCGTGGAAAAGAGTCTGCGCGGGGCGGCGTTGTGGGAGGAGGTGAAGGATCGTTTGCACAGTAGCGCGCTGGGACTTTCCGGCGGGCAGCAGCAGCGCTTGTGTATTGCGCGTGCAATCGCAGTGGAGCCGGCGGTGATTTTGATGGACGAGCCTTGTTCGGCGCTCGACCCGATTGCGACGAGCAAGGTGGAAGAGTTGATCCAAGAGTTGAAGAAAGATTTTACCATCGTGATCGTAACGCATAGCATGCAGCAAGCGGGTCGTTGCTCGGATATGACTGCGTTCTTTTATCTGGGTAAACTGATCGAGATGGATGCCACGCAAAAGATCTTCACTAAGCCCAGCCAGCAGCAAACAGAAGATTACATCACGGGTCGTTTCGGTTAAAAGCGAAGCGGTAACTGTGCATTCATTTTATTCGTAATTTTTCATTCGTAATCTTTTACTCCTCTTTATATGTCCGTTTACTGGGAACAGCATTTGAACCAAATCCGCGAGCAGTTGCTCATGATGAGCGGCCTCACCGAACGCAACCTAGAGCAGAGCATTCGCTCTCTAATGGAGCGTAATGATAATATGGCGGAACTGGTTGAAGCGCAGGATGCTGAAGTTGACCAGTTGGAGAAGTCGATTGATGAACGGGTCGTTACGTATATCTCCACGCACGGACCGATGGCGCGGGATTGCCGGTTTTTGATTACGGCCTCAAAAATCGCCAGTGAATTGGAACGGATCGCCGACCAAGCTACGACGATCGCACGGCGCGCCCGGGATTTGAACCGCGGACCTGAGTTGAAGTCACTCGCCAACATACCTTTGATGGCCTCCGAGGTGCAGTCGATGTTGCGTCAGAGTATTAAGGCGTTTGTCGAGCGCGACACGGACATGGCGCTGGAGGTGATCGGGCGCGATAAGCTGGTGGACGCGGAATACAAGGAGGCCGCACGGGAGGTGGAGAACAGTATTGTGGCGGATCCAACGACGACCGCGCGGGAGTTGCACATGCTGACCGTGGCCAAGGCGTTGGAGCGGGCGGGAGATCACGCGACAAACATCGCGGAAGAAGTGTTTTACTTGTACAAAGGCGAGGATATTCGCCACCAGAAGGGCGAGCGGTAAGGGTGCGGTTGGGTTGCGTGCGGGGTTAACCTATCTCTTTTAGGTTTAAGGAGAGGTCAAAGACCTCAGCACCTGGGAGCGCGGAGCCCCAGCTCCGCAATTGCTGCCTGAATTTTTGGAGTGTCGAAGCGGAGCTGGGGTTCCGCGGTCCCAGGACAGAAGGACCAGTTTTCTTCGAGATTTGGTGTTGGTCCCGAATGCACGCGCTCCTTCACCAAGTGTAACGAACCGTGTACGTGACCACCGTTTCGCCTTCCGGCGGGACTGGCACCACGCTCTCCATCGTGTGGCTGTCCGAAGAACGGAAGTCGTGACTTTTCTTTGTTAACTTCCAACTCGTCGTCCGTACAAAGTGCTCCACGACGTGAATCTCGACGGGTTTTTTTCCTTGGTTACGCACCTTTATCTCAAAGCTCTCGTCCAGCGTCTTTCGAGCCGTATCTAATTGGAAATCGGTCCGTTTGCGCTCGCCCACCAGATCAAACGCGTTGCCCAGCTTTACTTGGACCTTTTCGTTGCGAGGTGTGTGATCCAGTCGGTCCTCCCCCACGAATTCTAGCTGATCTCCGTCCTTGCGGTAGACGCGCAACACTCCGGCCGGCAGCGCCATTCCAAGCTTGGACGCTTCGGAATTCGTGAACTCCAAGCGCGACTCCACCTTTTTTGAGGGCGTCGTTCCCCATTCGCTATCAAGCATCGGGTGGCTTAAAAATCGCACCCCAGCCTGCGGGTCGTAGAAGTAGCTTCGCTTGGTCGGTATTCCCGTTGCGCGCGCAAACTCCACTTGCTTGATTTCTTGATCTCGCAAGGTGGTGGGACGGGGCAGGGTGTAGAGATGAAAGTCGTCGAATGTTTTCTCTGAGACTTCGGTTAATGCATCACTCTGGAACCGAGCCATTAGAGACAGCACTTTATTCGAGGCGTTTGGCCTTTGGGCGCGGTGCACGTCTCCGGCGAGCAACTTGATGTGGGCACTCTCGAACTGTTTGCCAGAGCGGTTGTTCATGGTCACCCAGCCGTTCATATCGGCGAGGTCTCCGGCTTCGGGCAGCACTAAATTGTAGCTCGCACTCCACTCCAGTCCTTGCGTGAGATACGCGAGTTCCGCCTGTAAACTGGTAGCCTCGGGGCTTTGAATTTTCCAACTCAACACGGGCTTGAGCAGCACCCCCTCGTCCTTGACCGCAGGGAATAATGGCCGCCCAGGAAGCTCAAACACGATTTTGCCGTCCGACTCGATCATCGGTTCGACGGGTTGCCCTCCCGGAACGTACCCACTGCGTATGATTTTCCCCTCCACGATACGATCCCCTTTTTGCGTTTCGTGGACCAAAAAGCTCAGGACTTGCCCCTCGTATCGATCCAGTAATGTGAGCTCGTTGACTGGGTCGTTTTGGTAGTTTTGTTCCAGAATCGAAAGCGAAACCTTACCGGACGGATCTCTCAGAATGACCGTGCTCGGGTCCAGGCTAGCCGTCGCCCCCGAATAGCGGATGCTGTTTTCACCAGCCTTGAGTTCGAGCGGCACAGTGTCGCGCACAACGGCGAACTGCCCGTTGTAAATCGTGAGCCCGGGGCTAGCTAAAGCCGAGAGGCTCAACATGGAAAAAACGGCTACCATCGCCGCTTTATGCGCCAAACGCTTGGAGGAAAAAAAGCGTGGGGAACTACGCTGTTTGGAGCAACGATCTGGGTGGCGTGGAGCCAAAAAGAGGGAAGGTCGGTTCATGGGAGTTGCCGATAATACGCCCCTTCACTATCCGCCAACTCTGCGGCTTCTCAACCGCATTTTGTGTAAATTTAACGCCCTCAGTGAGGAAGGCTGACGCGTAACAGGGCCGCTCTTTCTGTTTGGGGGACAAATTCGACAGCCCCAGCCTCTACTGGGAGGACAAACCAATCGCCTCTCACCATCCGGTGCGCCCCCACTTGGATAGCCCCCTCCACCACCATAAACAGGGGACCCGTCTCTCCTGCGATATGGCGGCTCCCCTTAAAGTCGAGCCACTCCACTCCAAAAAATTCGCACTCGAACGCGGTCATCTGCAAAGAGGGCTCCAACGAGGGCTCGTGATCGCTAAACGTAATGCACGCGAGAGATTCAGCGATGTGCAGAGGGCGCGCCTGTCCGTCCAATCCGACGCGATTCCAATCAAAAATACGGTAGGTCGTATCGCTGTTTTGTTGCACTTCCGCAATCAGACAACCCGCTCCGATCGCGTGGCAGCGCCCCACCGGAATATAAATCGAGTCGCCCTTCTTCACTGGAATCCGGTGCAGTAGCGATTCCACTTCGCCCGTTTTCAACGCGTGTTCCAGAGCCACCCGATCTACGCCAGTCTTAAAGCCCGCGTAGACTGCGGCGCCCGGTTCAGCTTCAAGAATGTACCACCACTCATTTTTGGGCTCCGCCTCATGAGCTCCCGCCTCCAGCCTTGGCGGATGCACCTGCACAGAAAGTGTTTCCCGAGCATCCAACAGTTTAATTAACAGAGGAAATCGCTCACTTTCCATCGCGGCTTCACCGAAAACCGCAGTCCTGTGATCTTTCCACAGCGAGTGCAATGTTGCTTCCTCATAAGCTCCTGCGCGCACTGCACTTTGCGCCTCTGGACGGTCCACCACTTCCCAAGCTTCCCCTATGAGCGCTCCGGGTCGCAGGTGGCGCCCGTAATGCTCCTGAAACGCTCGGCCTCCCCACGGCCGTTCCTGATAAATCGGGGCAAAGACTATGGGTTGTTTGAGCATGGGTTCCAGTTGCGCTTGGGATGGCACACTAAATTCATCATCGCAATTCGCTCTTCATAGTCACAATCTTTTCCTCGTGTTCGCCGTTATTTCATCCGATTTTGCGGCTTCATTTTAAACAACTCGATTTGATGAAAGCTCTCGTTCTCTCCCAATACCGCCAACTCGAATTACAGGATCTGCCCCAACCCACCCCCGCTGCTGACGAAGTTCTGATTCAAGTTCGTGCTTGCGGCATCTGCGGCAGCGACGTGCACGGCTACGATGGGAGCACGGGCCGCCGCATCCCTCCTCTAGTGATGGGCCATGAGGCAGCGGGAGTCATTGCGGCCGTTGGCGGTGCGGTCAAGGACTTCGCCGTCGGTGACCGAGTGACTTTCGACTCCACTATCTCCTGCGGGCAATGCCATTTCTGCAAACGCGGTCAGGTCAATTTGTGCGATGCCCGTCAGGTGCTGGGCGTGTCCTGTGGCGACTATCGTCGTGCGGGTGCCTTCGCGGAATTTGTGACGGTTCCCGCTCGGGTGCTTTACCGGTTGCCGGACGGGCTTGCGTTCGAGAAGGCGGCGATGATTGAGGCGATTTCCGTTGCAGTTCATGCGGTTCATCTCACCCCCGTCGAACTTAACGACACCGCCGTCATCGTGGGCGCCGGCATGATTGGCTTGCTGACTCTTCAGGCCGCGAGGCTCGCTGGTTGTCGCAAAATCATCGCTGTGGATGTCGACGAAGGACGTTTGCAGACCGCCCTGAGCCTTGGCGCGACCCATTCTATCCTCGCCAAAGACCAGGATGTTCCTGCCTTGGTGCGCGAGTGGACTGATGGCCGGGGCGCCGACGTCGCCTTCGAATGCGTCGGAACCAGCGTCACCGTCCAGTCCGCGATCGAAAGCACGCGCAAAGGTGGCACCGTGACCCTTGTGGGCAATATCGCCCCGCGCATCGAACTCCCGTTGCAATCCGTGGTTACGCGGCAAATTCGGCTTCAAGGCTCGTGCGCCTCTGGGGGAGAAATCCCTGCGTGCATCGAACTCCTCGCGGCCGGTTTGATACAGGTCGAGCCCATGCTCAGCGCCTTTGCTCCGCTTGAGGATGGGCCCCGCTGGTTTGAGCGTCTTTACTCGCATGAAGCCGGCCTGATGAAAGTGGTCCTCCATCCTTAACTTGAGCATTTTTATGCAATTTTTCGATTTAACCGGCCGCGTCGCACTTGTGACCGGCACAAGCCGCGGTCTCGGACAGTACCTCGCGCGCGCCCTTGCCCTCGCGGGTGCGGATATCGCAATGACCAGTCGCAATGTCGACTCGCTGGCGCCGTTTCAGCGGGAGATTGAGGCGCTCGGGCGCCGTACCTTTGCAACGTCGCTGGACGTGCGCGATCATGGCTCCATTCAGGAAGCGGTTGCGCAAGTGGAGGCGGCCTTTGGGAAAATCGACATCCTAGTAAACAACGCAGGTTGCAATGTGCGCAAGCCTGCCCTCGACGTGACTTGGGAGGATTGGAATCTAGTCGTTGATACCAATTTGCGCGGCACGTTTTTCACCGCTCAAGCTGTCGCTCCATCGATGATCCGCAATGGTTATGGCCGCATCATCAACATTGGTTCGGTGACGTGCGTGGCTGGTTACGCGGGGCTGGCACCGTATGGCGCCAGTCGAGGAGGCGTCAAACAGTTGACCATGAGCCTCGCCGACGATTGGGGAAAACACGGGATCACCGTCAATTGCCTCGCGCCGGGTTGGTTTCGCACTGATCAGAATAAGGTGTTGTACGAAAACGCAGAATGGCTCGCTTACCTCTGTGACCGTATCCCGTTGAAGCGTCCGGGTGCCCCGCACGATCTGGATGCGCCGGTTATTTTCTTGGCATCGGAGTCCAGTCGCTATGTTACCGGTCAGACGCTCCTAGTGGACGGCGGCATTTCGACGGGGGCGACGAAGGCGACGCTCAGCTAAGGGGAGATGCGCTTGGGCCGAGGCTCTCGCAAGCGAAAGAGACGAGCTTCGGCATGGAGGATTTTAATGTGCTCCAGGCATGTCACGCTTGGCGTCGAACGATTCGGCTGGGTGTGTCTCTGGATACATCCCTGCGGATTCTCGGGCCATTTTTGCCAGAAGCAACGCACGCTCTTCCTCCCGGATCGGTTCCCATCCACTCAAAACTGCTACTTCTCTCACGGGTGCTTCTTTCACCTCCTCCTCGACCGCCGGTGTTTTGTTGCCCTCAAGCCAGACCACTTTGGAGACTTTTTTGTCCTTCTCCTCCACTTCCCCAGTAAATCCCAACGCATCCGCCCGTCGCGGGTCGGTGAGCAGTCCCCATTCCGGAGAAACCATCGTGACCCTCTGCCCTTGAATCACATCCCTGAACACAGCTGGCTTATCCGCCGACTCCCGCAACTGCTCCCTGAACTTTACCAAACTACGCTCCTTCATCACGCGGATGACCGGCAATTCGCCTCGGACACGGGACGCTACCCAGTTGTACGCGGGACCACCCACAAAGATGGATTTTCCCAACTCCGAGATGTTTGTGATGTTGACGGTGTGTAGAACGCAGCCGCCGTTTTCAGAGGCATCGATCAACACTGTGCTGAGATCTGTCTCATCGAAATCCTTGATGGAACAAAATACGTAATTGTCGGGGCCAGTGTTGTATTCGCGGTCTGCCCAGATGCCGATTCCAGTGGAGGGATTCCACTTGGCTTTGGGCGGAAGCGGAGCCCAGCCTATGGTTTCCGTCCCGTAGCGCCAGCTGACCCACGAGGCGGCCCATTCCAAGTCAGGGGCCCAACACCAGCCTTCTTCTTTGGCACGCACCCAGCGGCCGAAGTGGTACACAATTCCACCGAAGTCCTCGTTGCTCAGCCATGTCCAACCGTAGCGGGAGTAGGCCCAAGAACCGACTGTGTAAGGTGCCCACTTTTCATCTACATTTTTGGGCTTCCAACACCGGCCATACTCGCCCAAATCAAGCCATTCTCCGTACGGAGAAAGGGCTTCTTTGAAGAAGCGGCGTGCCATCTCCTGCGGCTCTACCTTTAAAACCGGTTTAATCGGGGAGGCCTGTCCAGTCTCGCTGTCCACAAGGGAACCCGGCGTGGAAGCCGCTTTTTTCTGAGGTTTAGCCGCCGTTTTTGCGGAAGCGGCCCCTGCCAGTCCTAAAAAGAGGGCCAGACAAGCGAGGCGGTTGATTGATCTGAAGCGAGATCTCATGGGTAGATAACGGGTGAGGCTTCCCAAGGCGACTGGGGAGGGTTTTGAGCCTGCAAAATGTTTTAAATTAGGAAGTTCAACTCCTGAAAATGGGTCTGAAAATGAATGGTAGGAAGGCCAGATTAGATGGGCGAAGTAAAATTTACCCCTCGGGGGATCAACTTTTTGAGGTAATCCAGTACGTGAAAAAATGAGGTAAACGGGGATTGTCAAATCAATGAAGCAGATTTTGGGCTAGAGGGGCACTTCACCTGAATTTTACTCATTTTCCCCAAACTTTTTCCCCACCGAATTCCGTAGCGAACATGGAATCAACAATATCAAGGAGGACTCAATGCAAACATCGAAAGACTTTAGTGGTAACCTTCGCAGTAAGCCCCAGCCAGCGGAGTTCAGTGTCTGGCCCACCAACCAACCCACTACCCAACCCATTTTGGTAAACTTCAGTTCCCGAGGGGTCTCGACTCTCGCGGAGGTCGCCGCGACCGTTCAGCTCTCGATCGCAGCCAGCGCTTCGTGGCTCGTGCGCCGGGCAACTCGTATTTTTGGAGACTTTCTCTCTAGCGCGGGCGTCAGATCCACGGGCTCGCGCGTGGCATCGATCCACCTGAGCCGGGGTCTGCCTGTAGGAGTTGTCGTCTTCGAGCCCGGCCAAATTCAGAGCACTGCTCCTCGCTTGAATCTCGGTTTCATTTCTCGTTGGATTTTCGGGGCGGCAGGGTTAGTTGCCTTGGTTTTCCTTTCCAGTTGCGCTCATTGCCCAATGTGCGGGAAGTGTGGCCAAGGAATGATGGCGGCCCCCTCGGCAAAAGCCTCCGCCAAAGAGCCTACGATGCATCACGGCTCTGGGCACATGCAACGCTCCGGACACCTTGCCTCGGGAGACGGGGAGGGGCAGCCCGCTTCCACGCCGGTGAGTCAGCAAAGGAGTGCAAAAGCTAAGCGCGCGAACGCAAGTGAACCTGCTGCAAACAAGGGGAGTGAGGCCGCGCCAAACTCGCTTGAGACCCCTGCGCCCAGAAGTTTCCGCTAGGGCGTTTGAGGCCGCTACGGATTGCATGGGCGAAGACTTCGCGTAGAGTTCATGCAAGGAGAGTTGACCGTTTCTCGCCGTCTAGCCATGGTTCGGCGCGTATGAACTACGACCTGATTGTCATAGGTGGCGGGCCGGCCGGCTACGTGGCGGCGATTCGAGCAGCGCAGCTTGGGAAGAAAGTGGCTTGCGTGGAAAAAGAGCGGGCGGGTGGCACTTGCTTGAACTGGGGCTGCATTCCGACTAAGTCTTTGCTGCGCAACGCTGAACTGTATCACATTTTCGCGCATCGGGCGGCTGAGTTTGGGCTCAAGGCCGACAATGTTTCTTTCGACTGGGCGAAGATAGTGAGCCGTTCGCGGGACGTTTCGGACAAAAACGCGGGGGGAATCGAGTTTCTCTTCAAGAAAAACAAGGTCGACTACATCAAGGGAGAGGCTTCTTTGGATAAAGCGGGCTCGGTGAGCGTGAAGGCCGCCGATGGTGCGGTTCAGACGCTTGCCGCTGCCAAAATTATGGTCGCCACGGGCTGTCTTCCTCGGCCGATGCCGGGGTTTGGGTTCAATGGTAAGACGGTCATTTCTAGCAAGGAGGCGATGATTTTACCTCAGCAGCCTAAGAGTCTTATTGTGATTGGGGCAGGCGCGATCGGGGTGGAATTTGCGTATTTTTACAACGCCTTCGGCACCAAAGTAACGGTGGTGGAGATGCTTCCAAATTTGCTGCCGGTGGAAGATTCCGAGGTTTCTGTGGAGTTGGAAAAATCCTTTAAAAAGCAGGGAATTAAGGTTTTGACATCGCATAAGACAGTCAAAACTGAGGCGGACGAGCACGGGGTAAAAATTACCGTAGAAGATGTGAAGGGAGTGCGGCAGGAGTTGGAAGCGGACGTGTGCTTGGTTGCGATCGGCGTGCAGCCGTTGCATCCTGGTGGAGCATTGAAGCTTGCGTTGAACGAGAGGGGTTACATCCAAACAAACGAACGTTATGAGACCAATGTGCCCGGAGTGTACGCGACGGGCGACATTATTGGGCCGCCATGGCTAGCGCATGTAGCTAGTTTCGAGGCTATTCAGGCAGTAAACGGAATGTTTCAGGCTGGGTTCCAACCCAAGAAGGTCGGGACCTTCCCTGGTTGCACTTACTGCCAGCCTCAGGTGGCAAGCGTGGGGTTGACGGAGCGGGCAGCGAAGGAAAAGGGGATTGCGTTCAAAGTGGGCAAGTTTCCTTACGCAGCGAGCGGAAAAGCGCGTGCGATCGGTGAAATCGAGGGGTTTGTGAAGCTGATCCTTGGTGAACCGCATGGTGAAGTGCTCGGCGCGCACATTATTGGGTCGGAAGCTACTGAGTTGATCGCGGAGCTAGGTCTGGCCATTACTTTGGAGGCGACCATCGACGAAATTGAAGGCACGATCCATGCGCACCCGACGTTGAGTGAGATGATTCACGAAGCAACGGGGCAGGCTCATGGTCACGCGATACACCTGTAAGTTGCTCACTTTTTAATCTAAAGCAGATCAAAATTAGTCCCATAACCCTATCACCCTAAAATTATGAGTACCCTTTCTCAACTTGAACAACTCAAGCATTTCACCAAGGTCGTCGCCGACACGGGCGATTTTGAGTCCATGCGTGAATTCAAACCCCAGGATGCGACCACGAATCCGTCCTTGATCCTCCAAGCGGCCACTAACCCGAAGTATAGCCCCATTTTGGAGGCGGCTATTGCGGATCGCAAAAATAGCGGACTCACCGGAGCCAAACAACTCGATGACATCATCGACCATATCCTCATCGCGTTCGGATTAGAGATTTTGAAAATCGTGCCCGGTCGCGTTTCTACGGAGACCGACGCGCGCCTCTCTTTCGACGTCGAAGGCACGGTGGCCAAGGCGCGTCAGTTGATTGGATTGTATGAAAAAGCGGGTATTTCCAGAGACCGCGTATTGATCAAAATCGCGTCCACTTGGGAAGGTATCAAGGCGGCAGAAATCGTTCAGAAAGAAGGGATTCATTGTAATCTTACCCTTCTTTTCTCCCTGCCGCAGGCCGTAGCTTGTGCCGACGCCAAGGTGCAGTTGATTTCTCCCTTTGTCGGTCGAATCTACGATTGGTACAAGAATGCCCATAAGCGTGATTACACAGGCGCTGAAGATCCTGGTGTACAGTCGGTTGCCACGATTTACAATTACTACAAGCACTTCGGTCATGAGACGGAAGTCATGGGGGCGAGCTTCCGCAATGTTTCCCAGATCGTGGAGTTGGCGGGGAGTGATCTGCTGACCATTTCGCCTGATTTGCTCGCGAAATTGGCAGCCTCCACGGAGCCTGTGGTGCGCAAGCTCGACGCGGCTGCCGCTAAGGTTGCCCACATCGAGAAAATGCACATTGATGAGAAAGCGTTCCGTTTCTTGTTCAATGAAGATGCCATGGCCACCGAAAAAACTGCGGAAGGCATCCGGAAGTTTGCTGCAGACATCGTGAAACTGGAGCACGCGGTGGCCTCCCACCTGTAAAATTTACTCAAAGTGACATTTGCAAAGCCCCAGTCTCTTACAGGCTGGGGCTTTTGCTTTTTGTAAGCTTCTCCGACTCGCCACCGCTGCGCTCTTTTCGTTCTTTGTGGTTTAACCTGAAAATAGAAGTTCACGCGGAGGCACGGAAGCACGGAGAAAGACAAATTTCTGTAAAAGAGGAGGTTCCATTTCCAAACTCCGCGCCTCCGCGCCCCCTCGTGATGACCTTTTTTAGCCTTAACTTCGAAGTTTCGGGTTCTGGATTCAAGTCGATGCGGTTCATAGGCCGATAGGAATTCCGATTCACTAGGCGTAATTTTTTAGATCTCATTCTCTTATGGATCGGCCTGATCCCCCAGCCACCCTCAAGTCCTTTGCCCCGTCCCGCCAAGAGTTGACTCGTTCTCTTTTGGTGTACCGGCTTGCCCTACCGTTTGCCGCAGCACTGTTGTCGCCGGGCTTTTTGCGGCGAATGTTTCGTCGGGGAAATTTTCAGTCTGGATTTGGCCAACGTTTAGGGCGATTTGAACGGGAAGACTGTGTGCGGCTTAAAAGTCGGCGGTGGCTTTGGATTCGTTCCATCAGTGTGGGTGAAACGTTCGTCGCGTTGAAGCTTGTCCGAGCCTTGAGGGTGGCAGTGCCCGAAGTGTCCGTTGTCCTCTCGGTGACGACTTCTACCGGATACGCCCTCGCTTCAGCCGAGGCTGCGGATGGGTTGTTCCCCATGTACAATCCTGTGGACAGTCAAAGTGCAGTGCGGCGCGTTCTTGATTTAATACGTCCCATTGGGCTCGTTTTGGTGGAGGGGGAAATCTGGCCAAATCTGATGGTCGATTGCGACGCGCGCGGGATACCGGTGATGCTCGCGAATGCCCGTCTTTCGCCGAGATCCGCGGGGCGCTTTGCCAAGTCCAAGCGATGGGTAGCGCCGTTTTTCCAACTTTTAGACTGGGTATGTATTCCCGACGAAGAAGATCGTGCGCGTTGGGAAGCGGTCGGCGTGGCCTCTGAGCGATTGCACCTCACTGGGAGCATAAAGTTTGATCAGACGGCAAAGGTGGCGTCGCGCGTTGCCGAGTTGCGGCAACTCTTGAGCACGTCTGGAATGCCTGAGGACGCCCCGCTTTGGGTGGCAGGTAGCACCCACGATGGAGAGGAGGTCTTGTTGGTGAAGTGCTTGAAGCGGTTGCACCTCCTATATCCAACACTGCGCCTCGCGATTGCTCCACGGCATGTGGAGCGTGTTGCTGGGTTGCTTGCGGAATTAGAGGCGTTGCAAGTGTCTGTCGTTCTGCGGAGCGCACTCCCCTCCGCCGCACCTTGGGAGGTCCTGCTGGTGGATACCACGGGTGAACTTACGGATTGGTACGCGTTGGCAAGCGTGACGTTCGTTGGTAAAAGCCTCACTGCGTCAGGCGGGCAGAACCCTGTTGAACCCGCGCTTGCTGGAAAGGCCGTAATATTTGGGCCGCACATGGAAAATTTCGAAGCCGTGGTGCGGTTGCTTCTGGCCGCAGAGGGAGCGGTTCAGGTGGCAGATGAGTCTGCCCTGGAGGAAGCCGTTTCGGCCCTGCTTGAGAATCCCCGTCGCTGTGAGGCCTTGGGGGGGAATGCGATCCATGCGCTAAGGAGCCATCAGGGGGCTACTGACCGGACGGTCGCGCTTGTTCTTCAGACTTGCCAGATCCGGTAGGAAACTATCGTCGAAAAACTGGTTCTTGGTTGTTGGTTGTTGGTTGTTGGTTGTTGGTGCGTGCCTAGGTTGCGCGTGGAATTCACCACGCGCAACCGATGTGCACTTCACGCGTTACGCGTTGGCCTCTGGGCCGGATTCATTTCCAGGCTTGGCGGCTTCAGCAGCGGCTTTGGCGGCGGCGGCGAGTTCGCGTTCTTCTTTAGCCTTGCGGTTCGCGGCAGCGCGTTTCTCTGTAATTTCGACGACGTTCTTGTCGAAGTCTTCGTAACGGGAACGCAACTGATCGAAGCCGCTTCGGTCTAGAACGTAGACGTCGCAGTACGTGGTCGCCTGAACGCTGGCGTTGCGCTTGTCTCCAGAGACCAAGGCCATTTCACCGAAAGGTGATCCCGTGGTGAGACCTGCAACGCGGTTGCCGTTCACGATGATGTCGACCGCCCCGTTTGTAAGAAAATACATCCGAGTACCGAATTCTCCCTCGCGGATAATGAAATCCCCAGGGATATAAGCTTCTGTCGTCAACATACCAACGACTTCGCGGATGAAAATCTCCTTCACGCCCTTGAAGAACTCCACCTTCTGCAAGATGTCGTTGTTGAGGAAAACGAGAACGTCTACGGAAAGAGCGTGCGGCAAGGTGCCGAGAACCTCGGAATCGGACACGTTTTTGCGGGACTCCCAGAGGTACTGGTAGTAGTCGCGAACGCGATCCTGCATGCCGATAGGCAACTGCTTGATGCGCATGAACTCGTTAATGATTTCATTGCGGCTTTCAAACGCGGCGCGTGCAGCGTCGCGGTTGGCGATCAAGACGGGAATGTTACCGACGATGTAGCCGTAGAAGGACACCCCGGCGATCTGTGCGAAAATGGTGAAGATAATCTGCTGGTTGTTGTCCTTCGATGGACTGTAGTCCCCGTAACCGATAGTGGTCATCGTGGTGACCGTCCAGTAGAGGGAGCGCAGGTACACCTCAAAATTGGTGAACTTCCGAGTTTCCGCCTCCGCGATGGTCTTTTGAACTAATTGCGTCTTTGCGTCATCTTCCCAAACCCAAGCGATTTTCGCTGGAGCAGTATCGATGGAATCTGGAGAGCCGCCGGCCCACCACCAACCCAAGGCCACAGCGTGTATGGCTTGAATTGCCCAGTATCCGAGCGACATGAGCTGCATCATCGCGCGGGGTAACTGGAGGATCATTTGGAGATCCGCGAGCACTGCGGACACCTTGAAGGTTTTAGTCAGAGGAAGCACGCGCAGCAGCAAGAACCAGTCGCTTTCCCAGTGAAAAACATCTGCGAAATACTCAAATGGAATGGCCGCCAAAAGATCGGGAATCATCCAGCCCCTAGAATAAAGGCGAAAAACGGATTTGAAGTCTTTAACTACCTCCATGCGGTGTTTCTTCGTGCTGGAAATATCCAGAAGGAAGTCCGCGAACATGATGGAAATCATCACCCAGTAGAACAAATCATGGACGATCTCTCCTGTGCGCATTCGATAAGAAAGCGTCACACCGAAGATAAGATTTGCTGGGACTAGAAAGAGTCCCCAATTGCCGCGGAGTTTACCGTTGTGACTGATGAGAGGCATAGCGCAGAAGGGTGGATAACTTGCGCACGGGAATTAGCAAGAAACGCGCCACGACTGGCCTTCTTCATCAAAAGCAGTAGATTTTCTTTCGATAATGGCGCGTCAGGGCGACTCCACCACCGACACACCGATGGGGGCCAGCGAGGCAAACGCGAGTTTCACATGTTGAAGTGCGAAGGGGATGCCGATGATCGTTACGGCGCACGCCAGTGCCAAGGTGAGGTGGACGACGGCGAGGTGCCATCCGGCAAAAATAAGCCATAAGACGTTGCCAAGGAGCCCCCAACCGCCTGTGCCCAGATCCTCTTGGCCGGTGAGCGCCCGTCGGCTGACGACCTGCCGCCCGAAGGGCCACATCGAGAAAGTCCCCAACATAAAGCAGGCACGACACCAAGGCAGACCTACGATGCTTAGCGCCATTAAGATGCCGACTACGTACCAGTGAATGGCATTCAAGGCCCCGCCGCAAAGGAACCAAAGGAGGTTAAGAAAGATCCTCATCACCACACTTTAACATATCCAGAGGATCCAGGAAGGGGCCGAATTGTAAAAGTCAGTCCGTTTCCGTTCAGTCGTTATTGGGGAAGATTCATAATCGGATCTCCGCGTTTAGCTAGTTCTAACCCGTAAAGTATTAAAACGAGGGTTATAACCCTAAAAAACCCAAAGCAGCGCTTTTAGACACTCAATGTCCTTAGAGCATCTAGTTTTGCTCGCGCGGCACCGCTCATAATGGACTCTCTCGCTCGGAGGATTCCCGCCGGCAAGTCGCTCTCCAACCCCGAAGCGACAAACCCGGCGGCACTATTGAGAATGACCGCTTCCGTTGCTGGTCCCTTCAACTCGCCTGATAAAATTCCCTCAAGAATGGCCGCGTTATGAGTGCGATCTCCGCCTCTAAGAGCGCTCACTGGTGCGGTCTCGAATCCCAGCTCCAGCGGATCTACGGAAAATGACCGCAGTGCGTTGTGTTCCACCGCGATAACTTGGGCCACGCCCGCGAGCGTGAGTTCGTCGGCACCGCAACCGTGGACGGCCCAAGCCCTGTGCCTGCCTAAGCGGCGGAGCGCCTCTGCGTACTTTGGAAGCAAGTCACCGGAATACACGCCGACCAACTGGTGGGCCGGCCGCGCTGGATTAAGCAACGGCCCCAGCAAATTAAAAACCGTCGATACGCCGCGCTCTGCCAGTGTGCGGCGCACGGGTCCGATCGTTGCGAAGGCCGGGTGGTACAGTGGGGCGAACACAAATCCCAACCCGTGACGGTAGACGCATTCACGCAGCGCGTCGGGAGGGAGGTCGATTCGCACGCCAAGCGCCTCCAGCACGTCTGCTCCGCCACACTGTGAAGTCACCGCCCGGTTGCCATGCTTTACGACTACCGCGCCTCCCCCAGCCAGTACAAACATGCAGGTTGTCGACACGTTGAACAGTTCGAGCCGATCGCCGCCGGTCCCGCACACGTCGAGCATCGGACCGGACAGTCGCGTCGGGTCGATTTCCGGGTCGCGTGCCATCTGCAGGAGCGCCTCCACAAACGCCGCAATTTCCGACGCCGTCTCGCCTCTGGTGCGCAGCGCTTCGAGAAAAGCGCATTTAGGTTCGGGGAGTGCAGCGGGATCGGCCAGCCAGGTTACGGCGCTAAAAATCTCCTTGCGAGAGAGTTCCTCTTGGGTAGCGACGGAGTGGAGGAGATGCTGCATGGGTTTTTGTACCAAGTGAGGGGTCTAACTGGCAATGGTATGGGCGGGGAAGGCGAGGCTTGGGCGGGTGCTTTGGAAGTGAAAAAGGCGGGACGATTCCGCTTGCAGACACAACGGCTTGTGGAAGAGTGGTGGTGTGGTTCCAAAGGACACAAGATAATGTATTGCTCTAAGTGTGGCGTGCTTGAAGATAAGGTGATTGATTCCCGTCCAGCGAAGGACGGAAGAAGCATCCGTCGTCGGCGCGAGTGCATCGGCTGCGGCTTTCGTTACACCACCTATGAGCAGATCGAAGTCGTGGAACTGCGGGTACTCAAGCGCGACGGACGTTCTGAGGCGTTGGACCTGCAGAAAATCGTGGGCGGGATGGTCAAAGCTTGCGAAAAGCGGCCGGTCAGTTTGGAGCGAATCGAAGAAGCTGCGCGAGAGATTCTCAGCAGCTTGGAGGCAGGTCTGGAAAGGGAGTTCCCAAGTAGGATCATTGGAGCCAAAGTGATGGAAGCGCTTCATTCCCTAGATGAAATTGCCTATGTCCGGTACGCATCTGTTTACAGGCAATTCGAGGACATTGGAGAATTTATTGACGAAATTCATTTGCTCGGAACTCGGGCAAAACCCAGCACGCTGCAACCCGAACTCTTCACTCCATGATTTGTCTTTGCGACGCTCCACAATTGATTCATTTGGGACAGGGGGGAGCCGTGGCTCTGGAACTTGGCTGGCTGGCGCAGAGTCTTGAGCAGGCCGCCTTCGCCGCTGGTTATGAGCATTGGCCCGCTGTCGATGTGGCTCGGAGCGTCACGGATTTTTTACGAGCCAACGGTTCATCTCAACCTTATTCTATAGAACACTTTAAGCTAGCAGTAAACCGGGTGTTGCGGGGTATTGGTTACGGCGAAGTGGCTCCGCACTTTCTACGTGGTGGTCTAGAACTGCGTTCTTCGCTGGTGGACTTGGTACGGGAAGTTCCGCTTGGCTTTCATATGGGCTTCTTCAAAGCCTGCGAAGTCGGGTGCCAACGTTTGCTCTCCAGCGGGCTGGCTACGCATATCGTGTTCGAGGACTTGCACGTCGCGGTCAAATTGCTGCTCGGGCGCTTGAATTGGAGCACGCATTGCCAGGCTCTCGCAGATGAGCTAGTGGAACATATTCGAGGCTGCTTACTTAAGGCGACTGGGGCGGCGAAAGTCACTTTCATCATTCGATAAAATGACATTGTTCGAAAAAATCATCGCCCGGCAGATTCCCGCAAAAATTGTCGCGGAAACTTCAGAGTGGCTCGCCTTCCACGATATCCAACCCCAAGCGCCTGTGCATGTGCTGGTTGTTCCCAAAAAACTCATCTCTCGCGTGGGGGAGGCCAAGCCCGAAGACTCCGCATTACTTGGCTCGCTTCTCCTTGGTGCTCAGGAGGTAGCCCGCATTACCGGAGTGCTCGGCACGGGGTTCCGCGTCGTCATCAACCACGGGGCGGACGGCGGCGAGTCTGTGCCGCACCTCCACGTCCACGTTTTGGGAGGACGTCCCCTCGGTTGGCCCCCGGGATAAGTGGCGCGCTTCCGGGATGCCGAGTTTCTTCTGCGGTGAAGGCGTTTTGGATGTGGCGCACTTCCTGATATCCTTCGTGTAGAATAACTTCCACAATGTCGAAGCGAATGGTCACGTCTTCCACATCGAGTTGTTCCAACCACTCCTGAGCCGCGCGCACGATGCGACGCTGTTTTTCCCAATCCACAGCCTCTTCTGGAGAACCGTGAGCTTCGCTGGAACGCGTTTTAACCTCTACGAAAACAAGTTCCAGGCGCAGGCGTGCCCTGCAAACTAGGTCAACCTCGCCTCCGTAAGTGGGTTTGTAATTGCAGTACAGCACTTTATATCCGGCCTTTTGGAGAAAACGAGCCGCCAGCCGCTCGCCCTCCTCGCCTAGTCGCCCACTTGCGTCGGACTCCGCAATCGACGTCCTCTTATTCCAGCGCGAGAACCAATTGCGACACCGGTCCAAAGCTGCGCCGATGTACTGGAGAAGGGCCATGCTCCCTCAATCGCGCCATGTGCAACTCCGTGCCGTACCCTTTGTGTTGGGCAAAAGCGTATTGCGGGTAAAGGGCGTCGATGGCAAGCATCAGCCGATCGCGAGTGACTTTTGCCACGACACTCGCCGCCGCGATGCTGAGACTGAGTGTGTCTCCACCGACGAGTGCGGTTTGGGCGAAGGGAAAGGGGCGGACGGGGAGTCCATCAATCAGTACATGATCGGGTGATTGAGGGAGTTGCAAAACGGCACGCCGCATGGCTTCGTGGGTCGCTCGCAGGATGTTTAGTCGGTCCACTTCCGGCGCATCCAAGGCGACTACCGAGTGAGTGACGGCTGGGTTTGCCAGCAATTCTTCGTAAATGCGCTCCCGCATTTTGGGTGACAACTTTTTGGAGTCGGTCAGCTTGGCGTGGGTAAAGTCTTCTGGGAGAACTACCGCAGCTGCGACAACGGGGCCAGCGAGAGGCCCGCGTCCCGCCTCGTCTACACCTGCTATCCGTAAAAAACCAGAGGCGCGGAGCTGAACCTCATAGTTGAGGGAGCACCGCGCCTCCATAATTGATTTTTGGGCGAAACTCAGCGCGTGCGCGCTGTGAAAAGCCACGCTATTTCTAGCGGGCTTTTTCGCGAACGGCCATCGCCTGTTTGCCCTTGCGCAGACGCAAGTAGTTCAGCTTGGCGCGGCGGGCAACCCCTACAGTCTCCACCTCAACTTTCGCCACGCGAGGCGAATGCAGCGGGAACACGCGTTCCACACCTTCGCCGTACGAAATGCGGCGTACCGTGAAAGACTCGTTCATGAGGGAGCCCTTGCGACCGATCACGATCCCCGAGTAAATCTGAATACGTTCCTTGTCACCTTCGACCACGCGGGTGTGGACTCGAACGGCGTCACCCACCTTAAAGGGGGCGACTTCTGACTTCATCTGCTCCTGATTGATCTTCGCGATAATGGCTGACATAAGATTTCCTCCAATGAGGTTTTTTGAAAAGGGGTGGGAATACAACTCGCTCCGGCAAGCTAAAGCAAACAAATTCCCATCTAAATTCATTTAAGACTCATGGAACCCGTAATAGACTTACACAGTGACGAATATTTTATGGGCGAGGCGCTCAGAGCGGCCAAGCGGGCCTTTCAGCAGGCGGAAGTGCCTGTGGGAGCGGTGATTGTGCGCGATGGGCGGATTATCGCTAGGGCTTCTAATCAAGTGGAACAATTAGTCGACGCTACCGCGCACGCTGAAATGCTCGCCATCACTCAGGCCGAGTCTGTTGTGGAAGACTGGCGTCTGACAGACTGCGATTTGTATGTGACAAAGGAGCCGTGTGCGATGTGCGCTGGGGCCATTGTTCATACACGGTTGCGGCGCGTGATTTTTGGCTGTCCTTCGCCTAAGGATGGCGCGGCGGGTAGCCTGCTCAACTTGTTGCAGCACCCCAAATTGAACCATCGTTGCGATGTCACGAGCGGGGTTCGCCTCGCGGAATGCGCCAGCCTGTTACAGGAATTCTTCCGGGAGCGTCGCGAGGAGAAGTCCTTGGAACTCGACGGGGATTAACCCGAACTCCTGAGATAGGATTAAAGGAGGCCATCACGCGGAGGCGCGGAGGTTGGAAATGGAAAATCTCTTTTTTACAAGAATTTGTATTTCTCCGCGCTTCCGCGCCTCCGCGTGAACTTCGGTTGTCGGGTTAAAACTCTCCGAATCGCTGCCGCAAAACTTGAGTGCGTCACCCTTGAGGGCGCGGGTGCTACTCCACGCGTTCGCCGAGGAGATCGTACAGTTGCCCTTCGGTGATGCGCACGTTGATGAACTCACCCAGCGGCGCGTCTTCGCTCAAGAGAATACGGCCGTCGATGTCAGGCGCGTCGGAATGGCCGCGCGCCACTCCGGGTTGATCCACCAAGGCGCGGATCACGCGTCCAACCTGCTGCTGGGAGTGTTCCTCTGCGATGCGTTGTTGCAGCTTCATCGCTTTTTTGAAGCGTGCCTGCTTTGTGCGGGCTGGAAGATGCCCTTCCATTTTCGCCGCTTTGGAGCCTTCCTCTTGTGAGTAAGTGAATACGCCCAATCGCTCGAAGCGCGTGCGCTTGATAAAATCTAAGAGGTACTCAAATTCCTCTTCGGTCTCGCCCGGGAAGCCAACGATGAAAGTGGTGCGAATGGCGATGCCGGGAATCCCCGCACGGATCCGTACGATCAGGTTCTCGATATGTTCGCTAGAAGTCTCCCGTTGCATGAGCTTGAGCATGCGGGGGTGGATGTGCTGAAGGGGCATGTCGATGTAGCGGCACACCTTCTCGCACTCTGCGATGGTCGTGATGAGTTCGTCGCTCCAATGGGCTGGATGTGTGTAAAGGAGACGCACCCAGAAGTCGCCTTCGAGCGCGTTCAAGGCGCGCAACAGATGGGAGAGCGTGGTGCCCCGAGCGGAGTCCACTGGCTGGCGAGGGCCGGCCTTCTCTTCCCATAAATCCATACCGAAGTAGGTGGTATCCTGCGAGATAAGATTAATCTCCTTCACCCCCTCCGCCACCAGTTGGCGAACTTCTTGGACGACGGAATCTACGGTGCGTGAACGATGGCGGCCTCGCATTTGCGGAATCACACAAAACGAACAAGGATGATTGCAGCCTTCCGCGATCTTGGTGAAGGCGGTGTGCTTTGGGGTAAGGCGCACCCGAGGGGTATCCCAGTCTGGGATGTAGACAGGCTTACGGCTGACCAGATTCAAGGGTTCCCATGCCTCGTTCGTGAGCGCCTTCGCCTTTGCCTTGGACGCGGGCGCTAGGTCCGGATGCAGAGGGCGGTCGAGCACCTGACGCACAATTTTTCCAGCGTCCGCGATTTGGTCGAGGCCGAGGAATGCGTCCACCTCGGAGAGCGACTTGGATAGGTCGGAGGAGAAGCGCTGCGCCATGCAGCCGGTGACGATGAGCCGCTGGCCCGCACGTTTTTTTAGGCCGCGCTGTTGGTGGGAATCAAGAATAGCCTCGATCGACTCCTCTTTCGCAGAGTCAATAAATGCGCAGGTGTTTACGATGAGCACATCTGCTTCATCCGCATCTGCCGTAAGCCCAAAGCCTTCCTTTTGAATGCCGCCTAGCATGATCTCCGCATCCACGAGATTTTTGGCACAGCCGAGGCTGATCATTCCGACTTTGGGTGGGGCAATGGTTTTCATCGAAAAAGTTTTAGTGCGCTAGCAGGGTGTTCTCAACGAGCATATCCTCGTTCTTGCCACGAGCCAGTCCGTTACGATGCAGGAGCGCGAAGACTGCGGGAACAAAAAAGAGCGTCGCGATGGTTGCGAGAAAGAGGCCACCGATGACGGCGCGTGCCAGAGGAGCGTTTTGTTCACCGCCTTCGCCCGCGCCCAGCGCCATGGGAACCATGCCGATCATCATCGCAAGGGCCGTCATGATTACGGCGCGCAGTCGTGTGGAACCAGCCTCCAAAGCCGCGTAGACCGGCGAGAGCCCCTCCGCCAATTGCTCCCTTGCAAAGCTGATAACGAGAACGGAATTCGCCGTGGCGACGCCCAAACTCATGATCGCGCCCATCAACGCGGGAACGCTCAACGGGGTTTGAGTGAGGTGCAAGCCCCAGACCACGCCAGCCGCGGCTCCGGGCAGCGCCATGATGATGACGAAGGGATCCAGCCAACTCTGGAAGTTTACTACGAGTAAAAGGTAAATCAGCACCACCGCGCCGCAGAGGCCAAAACCAAGGGCGAGGAAACTCGAGCGCATCGTTTCCGCCTGCCCACGCATTTCGATGAAAGAACCGCGTGGCAACTCTTTGCTAAAGCTGTCCAGTACGGGCTGTAGCTCGGAAAGCACGCTTCCAAGGTCTCGTCCGGCCACCCCTGCGTACACATCGATCACTGGAAGAATGTTGTAATGACTCGATAGCGGCGCCGTTTGGGTGCGTTGTACGCTGGAAAGATTGCTGAGAAGTTGCACGTCGCCCTCGCCTGGCGCACTTCGCGTGATCGGGATGCTGGCGAGAGATTCCAACGAATTCATGGCGGCTTCGGGTGCGCGGAAATTGACGAGATATTGGACGCCAATTTTCGGGTTCAGCCAATAGATGGGCTGCACCTGACCGCTGCCGCTGAGGCTTAGCAAAATGGAATTCGCCACGTCTTTCTCGCTCAGGTTCATCAGAGCGGCGCGTTCGCGATCGACGTTGATTTGAAGGCGCGGCAGGTCGGCTGGCTGCTGGATTCGCACGTCGACTATTCCGGGAATGGAGCGAATACGGTCAGAGATCTTCGCGGCGATGAGTCTGTTGCCGTCCTGGTCGCGGCCTCGCACTTGGATGTCAAACGGCGCTGGAAGGCCGAAGTTGAGCGTTTGGCTGATGATGTCGGCGGGGAGGAAGTAAAAGAGCGTGCTCGGGAATTCGCGATTGAGGCGGTCCCGCAACTGGCGCTCGTATTCGAAGGTCGAGGCGTGGCCGGGTTTGAGGGAGATGAGAATATCGGAGTCGCCGGTGCCGAGCAGCCCGTTGTTGGAGTAACTTAGACTGATCCCTGAATTGGGGATGCCCATGTTGTCGAGGATCCCATCCAAGTCTCTTTCCGGAATAATTTTGCGAATGGTCTCTTCCACCTTTTCCACCAGCTGCGCCGTCTCCTCGATACGGGTTCCAGAACGGGCGCGCAGATGGAGCCGGATTTGACCGCTATCGACCAGGGGGAAAAAGTCTCGCCCGAGCAGGGGTAAAATGAACATGGAGCCGCCGCAGAGGAGTAGGAAGATGGAGGAGAAAATTGCCCGCCTTTCGAGACAAGCGCTCAGACAGTAGCGGTAGAGACTTCTGAAACGTTCGAAGCCACGGTCGAAGGCTCGCTGAAAAAGAACGAAGGGGCGAAGCAGTCCGCCCGGCAATGCTCCCGTTCCGTGGCCTGCGTAGGAGCTTTTGCGATAGAACCACTGGACCATCGTTGGGATAATGGTCCGCGAGAGCACGTAGCTCGCGAGCATCGCGAAGACTACGGCCTCCGCAAGCGGCACGAACAAGTAACGCGCAACGCCGCTGAGAAAAAACATCGGGACGAATACGATGCAAATACACAGCGTGGACACCAGTGCGGGAAGGGCAATTTCCTCTGCTCCATCGAGAATTGCCTGTGTAAGCGGCTTACCCATAGCCATTTGTCGATGCACATTTTCGATCTCAACAGTGGCGTCATCCACCAAAATGCCCACAGCTAGAGACAGGCCGCCGAGCGTCATGAGGTTAATCGTCTCCCCGAGCGCGCTGAGAATGGCGACGGAACTCAGCACCGCCAGCGGGATGGAAAGCGCGATGATCACGGTGCTGCGCCACGACCCGATGAAGAGCAAAATCATGAGAGCGGTCAGGGCGGCGGCCACGATACCTTCATGCAAAACGCCTTGGATGGCGGCGTGCACGAATCTGGACTGATCGGAGAATTCCTTCACCACCAATTCCTTGGAGGCTGTCGAAAGTGCTCTGGGCATCTGCGCCTTTACGCCTTCAACCACTTTCAGGGTGGACGCCATACCGCTTTTCATAATGGTGAGCAACACCCCGCGTGTGCCATTGTGGCGCACTACATTGGTCTGGGGCTGCGAGCCATCGCGAACCTGTCCGACTTCCTTCAAACGGATCACAGTCCCGCCCACCGTACGCACCGGCACCTCGTTGAGCTCTTCCAAAGCCCTCGGACTCACGTTGACCTCCACATCGTATTCGGTGTCCCCAACTTTCGCGGTGCCGCTGGGCATGATCAGGTTTTGGCTACTCACCGCGTTGACTACGTCCTGCGCAGTCATTCCTCGTGCCTTCAGCGCGGTGAGATCCAAGTCAACCGATACAACCCTGGTGCGTCCACCATAAGGCCAAGGAATTTGAGCACCTGGAACTGTCACCAAGGCGGTTCGAATCTGGTTAAGTGTGGTATCGTAAATCTCTCCTTCAGAAAGAGTTTTGCTTGTTATGGAATACTGAAGCACGGGCACCGTTGACGCGCTGTAGCGAATCACCAGCGGAGGGGTTTGCCCAGGTGGCATCAAGCGGGTCACGGTTTGGGCAACGGCCGTAATCTGGGCGACTGCGCCATCCACAGAGGCACCGTCGCGCAAAAAAACCTTGATGATGCCCACCCCACTGTAGGAGTTGGACTCGATGTGCTCGATGTCGTTGACCGTCGCTGAAAGCGAGCGCTCGTGAACGTACAGGATGCGCTGCTCAATCTCCTGCGCATTTAAACCGGCGTACTGCCAGATAACCGACACCACGGGAATGTTGATGGACGGAAATATGTCCGTGGGGGTGCGCAACAACACCAGTGGGGTCAGCAGCAAGAGAGCGAGAGCCGCGACCACGAAGGTGTAGGGGCGACGGAGCGCCAAGCGAACGATCCACATAGATGGGTTTGGGTGCGCAGCCTTTTACTGCTCGAGACTAACTGTGATGCGAGAGGTAACGCTCTGCATCAAGGGCTGCTGCACAACCCTGGCCAGCAGCTGTAATGGCCTGACGATAAGTGCGATCTGCGACGTCGCCGGCTGCAAAGACTCCAGGGATGTTGGTGTGTGTGGTCTTGTGTTGAATGAGATAGCCGTCGGCGTCCATGTCCAGCTTGCCCTTAAAAGGTGCTGTGTTCGGAGTATGACCGATTGCGACGAAAACGCATTTCACTTCAATCTCGCGATCCGCTCCAGTGACCGTGTCCTTGAGCAGCAAGCCGCGCATTTCACCTTCTGCGTCCGTGAGATATTCCACAGGGGCGCTGTTCCACAAGATCTCCACCTTGGGATGGTTGAGGGCGCGATCAGCCATAATCTTGGAGGCTCGCAGAGAGTCTCGCCGGTGTATCAGATAAACTTTCGAGGCGAAGCGTGTGAGGAAAGTAGCTTCCTCGCAGGCTGAATCGCCACCGCCTACAACGCACACCGGCACATTGCGGTAAAAGGCTCCGTCACAAGTCGCGCAGGAAGTGAGTCCGTGGCCAATGCGCGCCTTTTCGTCTGGCAAACCAAGCCATTTCGCGGAAGCGCCCGAGGCGATAATGAGCGTCTCGGTTTCCAGCCAGTGGCTATCGACCTTCAATCGGACATGTCCTTCAGCGGGTTCGAACTCGGTGACTGTGCTGTATTCAAACCGCGCTCCGAAGCGCTCCGCCTGCGACTTCATTCCAATAATAAGATCCGGCCCATCAATGCCTTGAGGAAATCCCGGAAAATTCTCCACGAGCGTGGTGGTGGAGAGTTGGCCGCCCGGTTCGTGGCCTTCCAAAACGAGGGGCGCAAAATTCGCGCGCGAAGCGTAGATTGCCGCGGTGAGCCCTGCACAGCCTGTGCCGATAATGATCATCTTTTCCATGAGAAGACTGAACAGTAAGGTATGAAGGGCGATACTGGCAAACGGGATCCGTGGATGCGCAGATATCTGACGCGACGCTCCTCGGAAGCCGAACTCGCGCACCGCACGTCGGCTACGTTTTCGGCGCTTGGCGGGGCAGGCTCACTTTGAGCGCAGGTCCATTCGCGTGCTCGCCTCGGGCGGAACGGGTTGCCCTACGTCCTCAACGGGCGACGTGAACAGGTAGCGCCAAACCGCGTCTTGTGTGTAATTGCCGGCGGCATCGCGGGGGGAATTCTTGACGTTGGGGGTCACGTAGCCATGAGCGCGCGCGGCGTCTCCCTTGACGTCCCCTGTGGTGATTAGACGGCGGGAGTGGCCATACGGAGGCGTGGCCTCGTCGGTGTTCACGATGGGCCCGAATTTATTGAGCCCCAATAGAATCCAGGATCTGGGATAATGGTCTTCGGACCATCCGCCGTCCAGAACATGACTGTACCCGAAAAACCGGTTGGGGGCCGTGGCAGAGTTTAATCCCTGCCAGGATTCGTACTGGTCGCGCGGCCCGCAAAACATGACGCAGCGGTCCACGCGTTGTTGGATGGCGAAACGCGCCGAGGAGGTGGCGCCGTGTGAGGCACCTGAGATGATCACTTTCTCCCAGTTCAACCCGGCGCCATCCGGGGTGAGAAAATAATCCCAGCCGCCTTCTGGGTTAGTCTTGGCGAGCCATTTTACAAATTGAAAGGCGCGCTCCATCATGGAGTCCGGCTTGGGGATTGAAATAGCCTCGCTGGCATCGATGCCGGTAGTGGCTTCCAGACGGATGTTACCCAGATATTGCGTGTCAGCAGGCGCCGGCTCCTTGTTAAGTTTGGCGAACCAGCCGTTCGCATAACTTACTTGAATTGCGTGTAATCCGTAACTGTTAAGGCGCTCGAAAAGGGCGGCGTTGTAGCCCATTAACCACACGACGAGTTTTCCTTGCGGGGCAACGCGGGTGTCGACGTTGGCGTGCTCCGTATCTGTGGGCTTGCCGTCTTTTTCGAAAAGGAAATTGAGCTCGGGGTGAGGTTGAGCTTTCGGGTCCAGAACGCTGGCGCGCGCTGTCAGGTCGTACGCTTTGGGCGCTGAATCATGGTAGACCAGCGTCGTGGACTTTGGGCTTGAGGGTTCGGCGGCGAGGGCAGAGGTTGCGAGAGCGCAGGTTATTGCGAGTCCGCAAAGTGAGAGCTTGTGGGATGAAATTTTCATTGGGGTGAGGAACGGGAAGAGTTGAGGAGGGATAATTTGAAGCAAGATTTTGAGTCAGAAAGACAACTCTGTTTTAGCTGTGGGATTAGCGAGCATTAGAATGGAATTTTGGTCTGTTGTCGTGCTTTTCAAAAGCTCCGCGAGCGGCTTGTTTAGTAGGATGTGCGCGTCGTTTGAGTCATTGGGAAAACAGTTTAGGCCGGGCCGTATTGTTTCTGCATGGGTTGGACAGCGCGCTGAAACAGCGGTTTGGAGCGGCTTTGCGCGCAGCGAAATTCTCCCGTGGTGGCTGGGAAAAGGTTGCCGCAAAGTGGATATTCCAGCCGCGCGTTTTGCGGAGCGTTCCCGCCGCGATGGTCGGATGCATTGGGCGGACGTGTCTGCTGGCTTGGTCATTCGCGGCTTATGGGACTCGGGTGAGGAGGCCAAAGATTCGAAGGCGGCCGCGCCAAGGCTCTGGATTGTGACCCGCCAATCCTCTTCGGTTGAGGAGGAAGCGTTCGGACACGAAAGAATGCCTCTTTTGGAGGCGCCACTTTTCTCTGCTGCACCCATCGAAATTGTGACCGAACTCGCCCCACCTTCGCCCCAACTGGAATTGTTTTAATTGTAGGAGTTGCCGTCTGATGCGGGACGAATTTCTTTGAGCAAAAGTTCGGAGGCCTCCGTTAAGATGCAGGAATCCACCGCTTTCGGAATTCGTATTTCAGCGCTATTGGACGATCATTTTCCCGTTCATGATTACCCAGTGTCCTGGAAATGTGCATACAAACGGGTAAACGCCCGGTTCGTTGGGAGCGGTGAAGCGGAGGACTGTGCCGGTGTTGGGATCCAACAACTTGGTTGCTTGCAGTATTTTGTCGGAGGACGGTATGAAATTTTTAAGAATGCCGCTTGGGTCCTTTGCCATCTCGTTTGCCGCCACCCCGACCTCCTCCAGCGCGCCCGGTTGGACGATGAGAAAGTTGTGCTGCATCAGGTCCGGATTGCTAATTACGAGCTTCACGGGTTGAGCCCGTTTCACTGTGAATTCATTTGGGGTGAACAGCATCCGCTCTGGGATGGTCGCTATTTCGATGGTGGCAACGTCTTTGCCTGCGTCGAAAGCGATCTCCACGGGGTTGTGCGGCTTGCGATCCAGTAGCATTTTGTCCGGCCGAGTTGATTTCTTTAGGAATGCGTTTACCATCAGGGACATCGCGGCATCCTGTTCCCATTGATGGCGCAGCTTCTCAGAACCGAATGCAGTGACAACGGCATAGCGCAAATGATCGCTCATCGGGCTGTGCATCACAGGCATGACAGCGTCAAAGGCAGCGCGGGAGCCGACATAGCTCGCGGAGATGACAGCTTCCAAACGCACTAAGCCGACTGGATCGGCGGCAGCCTTTGCGATTGCGGACGCGCCGCCGTCCACGAATTGGTCGTGCCAGTGGCGGAGCATCCTCGCCGCTGCAGCTCGAGCGTGATGCTCCTCACAATTAAGGAGTTCTGTGAGTAAGTTTGGGCGGGATTCACCCAGTCCACGAAACGTCCACAGCGCTTCCACTTGATGGTGGCGGTGCCTGGGATCTTTCGTGTCTAGGCCGCTCAGCCAGTGGTCCAGAGCAGCGGCGACCTCCGCTGCCCCCCTCTCGCGCAACTCTCGCTTCGCCCAGTAGCGGAGGCGATATTCGGGCCGCTTGAGTTGAGCCAGAAGCGCTTCGACTGAGGCTCCAGCTACCACTGGCGCGGGTGGAAGCGGTGCGCCCTTTGGCGTGATTCGCCAGATGCGTCCCGAAGTTCGGTCCCGGCGTGGATCGCGCAACGAATACTGTGCGTGCCCTTTAATGGGATTGTACCAGTCGCAGAGAAAGAGTTCGCCGCGTGGACTGAACGCGAGATCGACGGGGATGAAGCTCAGGTTTTCGGAGAAGAGGAGGTCGCTGATAAACTTTTCTTCGAAGTGGTCGTCGAACTCTATCCATTGGTGGAGTTCGATTTTGTTGGTGGGTTTGTATCGAGCCTTAATGAAGCAGCCCTGCAATTCGGACGGCCAGTTGGGGAAGTCAATGAACTCCTGTCCGCAGGTGCCGGAGTAGGCGGGAAGTTTTCCGGCAGGGGGATGTTGTTGGGGATAAGGTGGATTCGTAGCGTGAAAGGCGTTTGCAAATATCGGATGGCTGCCGACGTGATTGCCCCAATCGTCAAAGGTAACTCCCCAAGGATTAGTGCTCGGATAACTCCCAAACGTGGTGAGTCGTTGACTGAATGGCGTGAATTGAAACCAGCCGCTATTTTGGAGTCGCACCGGACCATAGGCGGTCTCCACCTGCGAATGATGGAAAATGGATTCCCGCATGAGTAGGTCCCCGTCCGGCGTCCAAACCAAATCGTGGAGTGCGTGGTGACTGTCCTCCGTGCCGAAGCCTGCGAGAATTTTCTCGCGATGGTTCGCCCGTCCTTCTCCCGTTGTATCCTCGATCAGAGTGAGATACGGCTGCTCGGAAACGTAGATGCCGCGTTTAGTGAGCTCGAAGGAAAGCGGGATGTGCAGATGATCTGCCCAGACGGTACATTTGTCCGCCTTTCCATCGTGGTCGGTGTCTTCGAGGATGATGACTTTGTCGCTGGGTTCGCCGCCAGGATAAACGTGGGGGTAAGTCGTGGAGCAGGCAACCCACAACCGGCCTTTGTTGTCCCAGCGCATCTGGATGGGCTTTGCGAGATCAGGAAATTGTTCTTCTGATGCGAACAGGTTGACATCAAATCGGTTGTCGACGCGAAAAGCTTTTTTTTCCTGCTCCGGATCCAGCCATTCGTTGGCCCCCCTAGCATTCGAGACGGCTTCTAGCGCGGGCAGATTAGAATCGTCGATGGCGCTTGGAGTGCTTACTTTGCCCTGTGCGAGATCCCAGATTCTGCGCTCGCGATTGGCTGTGAGCAGATCGAAATTTCGCATCGCGGGCAGGAAGTCGAGATAACCGTAATCTTTGCGTCGGCCACCGGTGTAGTAGAAGCTGTTGAGCGGGCGATACCTGCGGAAGTACTGGGCGTTTTTGTCAACGACCGCCTCGCGCAAGGCCTCGTTCGGAGCGGGTGGTGAGGATTGAAAGAGGCCGCGATAGATACGCTCGGATACCAGAGCATCGCCAAATTTGGTGAGATGTACTCCGTTGATGGTCAGTGGGTTGTCTGGGAACGTTTTGCCGCTGGTGAAATGAAAGAGGTCAATGAACGCTACATTTTGTGCGTTGCAAACCTCCTCCATGGCGAAGGTGTAAGCCTCAATGTTGGCGTTGTTGAGATCAGCGGCGGGGATGCCTGGCAGGTTTTCGCAAGCCGTGGGCGAGAGCAGAACGAGCTGCGGGCTGCACTTTCCATTGAAAGCGCTGCCCTTCACAGACTGTACCCATTTCGTTAACCGGTCCTTGAAGGAATCCAACTTTTCAAGACCACCGAAAGATTCGTTGAATCCGAAAGCGGCAATAATGATGTCTATCTTCTCGTGGGTAAGATGCTGAAAGAGCGAGGCGAAGTTTTCGGGACGGGGTTGCAGGTCGACTTCGTCCGCAGACCAAGCGAGATGGCGTATAACGAGTTCATCTTGAGGACATCCGAGATGCAGGGCAGATTCGAGGTGGCCAAAGTCTTGTGCGCGCTCAAGCAAAGTATTGCCTACAAAGGCAATGCGATTTCCCTTGTGGAGTACGAGAGGAAGTGTTGTGTCCGTTGGCGCAGTGGGGATTGGACCAGGCGCGGTGTTTTGGTAAAGGCCGAATGGAGCGAGCGCTGGATCATCTGGAAGCTTTGGAAGTGCGGAGGCTGGTTTGCCCGTGGTCTGGGCAAGGGCGAGTGAAGCGCTTGTGAGCCAGCTAAGGGCGAGCCAGAGAAAGTGTGGGGCGCGGAGCGCCTGAAGTGCGTTGGACATTGGGAGGGATGGGTTCGCCAAATTCTAAAAACTGTTTAAGCCGATGACCAGCAGGCAGTCGCTTGAACGTGTTTAATTTGGAGGGAGAGTTGCAGTCGGACAGGTATCGACAGCCCTCGATGGAAGGAGTTTGGTCCGACTCAATTTTTCAACGCCAGCGCAGTTCCTCGCCGGTGAGGAAAGCTCGGAAACGCCTCTCAGGGCCGCCCCAGCCTTCTACCGCGCCAGTCGTTTCTTGCTGCCAAACAACAGCGCCTGTCCGGCGTTGGCGCGCTGCCCAGAGCCTGTTTGCTTCGTGGCGTGGATCTGCGCGACTGCCTTCAACCACGATAAGACGGGCACCGACGGCCCGCACGAAGTCGTCCGTGCCGGTGGTCTCTCGACTGTGTGTGCCGCGGATCCAAACATCGGCATGGAGTCGGTCTCGTGAGTTTGTCAGTAGCCAACGTTCCGTCGGAAGGCCGGCATCCGCAGTGAAAAGGATGGTCCAGCTCGGAGTGATCCATCGGAGAACGATACCCTTGTCGTCCGCCACTCCGGCCGGCAGTTCTGTGGGCGGATAGAGCACCTCAAGCGATTCGGTATAGCTTGCGTCGAGGTAATCGCCCGCACTGGTAGTCTGGACTGGAATGTGGTTTGCCGCGAACCAATGGAGGATGTGTCGCCTAGAAAGAGAGCTGTCTTCCAATGGGGAATTTACGATCCTCTTAGGATTAAAGGCTTCTTGAGCGGTGATCGCTCCACCAATGTGTGCGGCGTTTCCATGCGAAAGTAGGAGCCCGTCAAGTGTCTGTATGCCATAGGAATGTGCGGCGGGGACAAGCGTGTTGCGGGTATCTGATTCGTTCCCGCAATTCAGTAGCCAGCGCTTGTGGCGTCCGCGCAGAAGGACCGCGCCACCTCTTCCAAAGTCAAATACGACGAGCGCTGGCGGTGTCTTGAATGGCGTGCCAACCGCCCAGTGTCCCTTTGGGATCTCACTCGCACCGCGGACAAAATCTAAAAGTCGTTCCGCGACCCAAGCATTGGCACGGTTAAGCGCAGGCGTTGCTGAGCCGAATGGTGCGCAAAAGACGGCGAGGAAGCCAAGGGCGAGGTTGACGAATGCGACGGGAACCGCGACGAGGTTTACGAGAATGCCGATTGGCGTGATTTGATGAAACAGCCAAATACTCCATGGGATTCCGGAGATCCACGCAATGAGGCTGACGGAGCAGGCTTGGGCGACAGGACGACCAACGGAGATGACGTTTTTCTGCCACGTGTTCCAAAGTCGCTTTGGTAGAAGAGCGTCCGGCTCCAGAATGCGTTGGAGCCGTTGGGCAAGCGGACGAACACAAAGGGCAAGTGTGAGCACAATTCCGAAGGAGAGTTGGAAGCCACCCTCGAACAGATTGTTTCCGTCCCAAAATAAGAGGAGTAGTCCCGCTCCGCCGAGGCTGTTGAGCACCACTGCGGGCCGCTGGATCCAATCCGCTCCAAGAATAAGCACGCACATCACCATGGCCCGCACACAACTGGCCCCCATTCCTGTTGCAATGCCGTAGGCCATTAGCACCGGCAGCGCCATGAGAGAACCGAGCCTCGCCCCGAGGCCTGCCACCCGCAACGTGGTTGCGAGAAATGCGGCTAGCATGGTCATGTTAAGGCCGCTGACCGCAAAAAGATGAAGAGTTCCAGTGTCTCGAAACCAAGGCCGCGCTTCGAGCAGTGAGCCGGCATGAACGCCTAGTACCATACTGGAAATTAGCGCGTGGGTCTGTGGTCGTGTTTCAATTCCAAGGCGGAGCTGCTCTGAAATGGCGGTGGAGAGATGCGCCGCCCAGGTCTGGATCTGCCAGTGCGTATTGGGCGAAAGGATGCTCCCGTCTGCGGCGCGAAGCAGGTCGGCCTCGGCCCATAAATCTTGGCGGCAGAAATACTCCGCCGCATCGAATTGACCTGGATTCCTTGCGGCTGGAATGCGCCGAAGTAGCGCTCTAAACCGCACTACATCACCGCACCGTGGGGCGCTTCCTTTCCAGCGTACCAGCAGCTGTGTGTTCTGTGGGACGAGCGACTGGGGCTCTGCGGTGTACACGTTGAGACGAAAACGCTGGGAGTCGTCTGGAACCTCAAGGACGCGGCCTGTGAGTTCTACGGTCCGAGGGACATCTGGCGCAAGAGATTGCGCAGCGGCGCGCGAGGGAGAGAGCACGTGGCGTTGGTAATGAAGTGCTCCAGCGGCATCAAACACGAGCAAGAACAACACGCAGCGGCACAGCTTGATGCCACGAATCCGGAAGAGCCAAGCGAAGACAATCGCTGCGGTGCTAATTCCTAGCAGCGGGGCGAGCGGCCACTGCACGCTGTCGGCGAGTATCACGCCAAGGGCTGCGGATAAGGCCGCGAAAAACAAGGGTGCCGGCGGTCGGAATAACGGGTGCTCCACCCCAGCGGAATCGTAGCTCGTCTGGGGGTTGGGCCTCGGCTGGGCGCGAATGAGTGCGCGATTAAAAAAGAGCGGCGCTTACTTCAATCGGTGCTCCCGTGCGTACTCGGGATAACGGCTTTGAAGCCGGTTTAGAACCGTCAGGGACTCCTTCAACTTTCCTCCGGAGCGATAGGCGTAGTAGGCCTTTTCCATCGAGGCCGGGGCGATTTGGTCATCGTCAAAAACAATGGAAACGCTCTCAAATAATTTCGCTGCAGCGTCAAAATTCTTCTGCGCGACTTGAATGTCTCCAGCGACAATTCGAGCCTCCGCGTTGAGCGGGCCTTCGGGTTGGACGCGTATCATTTCGTCGACGGACTTCTGGGCGTCCGCGCTTAAACCGAGGTCAAGCTGAGCCTTTGCCTGAATGAGCAAGCCCCTAGCCTTTGATGTAGGGTGTTTTACCAGAGAGATATACGTTTTTGCTGACTCAATCGCTCCGTTGGGATTTTTTAATGCGAGCCGCGCGTTGGCCAGTTGAAGCCAGTCTGCATCAGTCACTTCTTCGCCAGCGCAGAGCAGAGAGAGTGCGGGTTCGGCCTTTGCGAATTGTTTTGCATCGATGTGCCACTGGGCACACCAGCGCAAAAGGTCGGGAGAGATCTTTGATTTGCCTTGTGGGAGGTACTCTTGCACCCGCAGCCAGAAGTCCTCTGGGAGGTTCAGGTTGTAGGTGCAATAAATCAGCCGCAAACTATCCGACTCAAAATAGTTAGCGGGATCGAGCTTGCGGGCCTCCATTAGATTCGGCACAGCGGTCTTGTAATCTTTCGCTTCAAAGGCGGAGCGGCCGATCCAGTGATGAGCCTCCGCTTTAGAGGACGTCTCGGGGTATTCTTTGAGCAGGCGTTCAAATCCTGCGGTCATGCCTGCGTTGTCGCTCTGTTCGCCCCGCAACAAAGCGAGTTGCTTCAGCGCCATCTCGCGGTCCGTGGACGCGGGGAATCTTTTGACAAGCTCTTCGTAATCTTTTTCAGCCGCCGCGTATTGTTTCGCGCTTCGCTGGGTCTCGGCCCGCCAGAAAAGAGCCGTACCAGCCAAAGGATAATTGGGTGCGGCAGTCAGCAATGCAGTGGACGCGGCGATAGTTCCCTGGGCGTCTCCAGCTCGTACGGAGCATTCCGCCCAACGCATGAGAGCGTCGTTTTGACGCTCCGATTTGAGCTGCTTTGACTTGGTGACTTGCGCGTAGGCTGCTGCGGCACCAGAGAAGTCGGAGCGTAACCGGAGGATCTCCGCCTTCATTAGCAGGGCGTTATTGGTCTCCGTTGGGGCTGGGTTGGTGGCCAAAAAGGCGTCTATATCTTGGGGTAGCTCTTTGCGCTCTAAATTGTAGTAGCAAACCAACCGCTCATAACGCGCGGTGGCTGCTGCGGGAGAGACTGGAGCTGCGTCAATGAGTTTGGTGTAAAGCGCGGCGGCCTCCGCGTACTGTTTGAGTGCGCGGTGTGCGTTACCGACAATTAATTGAATTTCAGGTAGTTGAGTGCTGTCAATTGTACCCTCGGCTACATGGTAAGCAGCAATAACACGCTCGTTGTCACCCAATGTCATGCAGGTTTTTAGAATGCCCAACTGCAAGATTGGGTGCCATTTAGCTGTTTCAGGTATTTTGAGAGCCTTCTCCAAGGCCGCTAGCGCCTTTTTGTGATCCGGTAACTCAACCAACGTCAACGCTGCTCGGGTGATGGCTTCCGCTTTGATGTCCGGATTGACGGCTTCCGCTGCGAGCTTTTCAAAGCGCATGAGCGAATCCTCAGTGCGCCCCGCTTCTCCCGCAAGTAAGGCGGCTTGGAATTGACTCACCTCTCGGAACGGGTGCGCATCGGCCATGTCCGCAAGCGTCTGGTAGATGACGCGGGCTTCCGTCTTGCGGTTCAACTCTTGGAGACAGCGTGCCGAAAAGTATCTCGCACTAATTTTAACATTCGCGTCCGCGATGAGTTGAGCGGCGAGCTTGTAGTGCGCTTCAGCGAGGCCGAAATCTTTTTCCTGCCGTTCAAACTCGGCCAGACGAAAAGCAGCTACACCGGCTTCTGGACCCGGGTGAGGAAGTTCCACAAGCTTAGCGTAATACAAGCGGGCGGAATTGGTATTGCCCAGCTTCATGTAAGCTTCCGCCAACCTGTAAAGGGCGGGCCCCAGCTGAGTGGAGCGCGGGAACTCGAAGAGGAAACGCTGATATTCGGTAATAGCAGAATCCCATTGCTGTTGCGTGTAGTAGAAGTCGGCGAGACCGAGTTGTCGCTGCTCGTTGCTTGCGGCTTGGGGAAGCGGGCGAGAAGGCGAGGAGGTCGCGCTGGGAGTGGGAGCCGTGGATGCTGGAGTGGGAGTCGGAACCGGTTGAGGAGCGGTCGGCTTAAGTCTGGAAGGCATGTCGAGCTTTCCACCCAAATCTCCGCGAAAATCTGGGGAATCTTCCGGAGCCGGCGGGCGAGGAGCCGCATCGAGCGCTGGTTTTTGGGGTGACGGAGTCAACGGCACTCCGGGTATTATAGGCACTACGGGAATGACTTTCGGAACCGTTTTGGGATCGCCGGAATTAACAGGGATTGCGCGCGGGGGCGGCCCGTCGTCGGGGACTTGTGCGAGCGCCCCAAGCCCTGAAAGAAGAAGCATCCCAGCCACCGAGCTTTTTTTCATACAAAATTGTAAAAGGACTATTCCGCGAAGCTTCAAACAGTCCGCGCTCCAAAGAATTCAAACGAGTCGAGGCTAAGGTCAGTCCGTTTTGTTAGTTGCAAAGGCCACGTTCCAAATCCCTGCTGCGCGGCAGGTATCCAAAACCTGCACGATGTGATCGTAGTCGGTTTTCACATCGCCTCGCAGGATGATGGCGTAGTCTGGATACAGTGCGGCGAGGCTTTTGAGTTTAGCCTGAAGCGCATCTCTGGTGATGGTTTTACGATCCAATACGATGGAGCCGTCCGCCTTAACATTCAGGACGGTCTGGTTGACTACCGGGTTGCTTTCTTGGCCCGCTTGGGCTGATGGAACACGCACGTCGAGTTCATTTTCTTTGCGGGCCATGCTCCAAGTGACAACGAAAAAACATAGCAGCACCAGAAGGATGTCCACCATGGGAGCTACCTGAAAGGCGACGGCTGTCGGTTCAGTGCGAGAGCGAAATTTCATAAAAAGGGATGGAGCGGTGGGCGGTCAGGCTTGAGATACGAATTGAACCTTTGGGGTTAAAACTCGTCTTCCACGCGGCCTGGTTCTCGGCGGCGTTGGTAGCTAGCCGCTAGCAAGCCCATCACATGGCTAGAAGCTCCTTCTAATTCCGAGATGAGCCCCTGAACCTTGTTGCGGAAAATGGCGTAGAACCCTGCGGAAATTACCGCCAGCACCAGCCCAGAAGCCGTTGCGATAAGCGCTTCAGAAACGCCGCTCGCAAGTAAGATGTCGCGAGAAATCGAGGCACCTCCCTTACCGATGGCTGCGAAAGAATGGATGATCCCGATCACGGTTCCAAACAAGCCCACCATAGGGGCGAGAATTCCGATGTCAGCTAGGTAAGCCACCCGGTGCTGCATCGCAGAGGCTTGCGCACTACCTTCCGCTTCAGCAACTTCCTTCAGTGATTCAAATGGCACCCCAGGATTCTTCGTGGCGAAATCCAGCGCCCGCTGCACCACTCTCGCGAGGGCTTCTCCATGTCGGTTGGAGACCGCCAGAACTCCGAGATAATCTTTCTTACGAATCAAAACCTCTACCGTACCAATGTATTGCCGCGTCGCAATAGTTCCGCGTCGGATCGTGAGGGTGAAGCCGATGACGAGCATTCCGACGATGACCGACAGGACGCCTAGGGGAATCATCGCCCACCCGCCTTTACGCAACAACTCCCAGAGGTTATTTACGGACAAGTCCTCGGAGTCAGCGGCGCTGTTTGTTGCTGCGGGCGCCCCAGCATCGAGGGGAGTGACGGCAGCAATGGGCGCGATCACCGAGGGCGTTGCCACGGGTGTTAGTAGTGGCATGTGCGTCGCCAGAGAGACGAGCGGCCCTGCGGGTGAGGCGGTTGAGTGTTGGATGAGCCCGTCTTGAGCGAAGGTGAGAGAGACACTGCAAAACAGGGCCGCGAAGGTTGCGATAGCTTTCATGAGCAGGGTGAGAGCCTTCTAATGTAACCATACTGCGCTCGGATGCAACCTTGAGGCGTTAGGAATGCGGCGAGTTTAGCTCACCGGCCTCGCGGGGCGCCGTCCTGAAGGTGAGCTCCTTTTGGTCCACCTTTAGTCCAAGATTTCAAAGCCTCGGGAGGTGAAAGATGGGATTGAGCGGGATTCTTCTTTTCGGATGTGAGACTTCACTTCGCTCTCGCGGATTGCTTCCACAAAAAGCTCCAATTCATCGGCTTCTCCGCAAGCCTGAAGCTCTACGCGCCCGTCTGGAAGGTTGCGCACCCAACCGGAGACGTCAAAGCCGCAGGCCAGTTGGCGCACGCAATAACGGAAGCCGACCCCTTGCACGCGACCCTCATAAAAAACCTGAACACCAGTCATTCCCAAGCTATAGGTGTTCGAATCGAGTAGGGCCTCAAAAAGTTTTCCCTTTTTCCTTAGCCCGTCCTTCGTTTAAACCTCCCACAGTTTTTTTCACCCAAACTCACCTGCTAACATGCCCTCTTACATTGAAATGCCCAAGCTTGCCGACACAATGACCGAGGGCACCCTCGTGAAGTGGCGCAAGCAACCCGGTGATAAAGTCGCTATGGGGGATGTAGTTGCCGAAGTGGAAACCGATAAAGCCACGATGGAAATGGAGAGCTTTGAGGATGGAATTATCCATGAGCTCCTGGTTCAAATCGGCCAGAAAGTACCCATCGGCTCGAAAATCGCGATGGTTCTCAGTAAAGGGGAAAAGCCGCCTGCGCCCGGAAGTGTCACCTCCTCAGGATCTAGCGTCAAAAGTGCCGCACCATCGGCCCCAGCCTCTGCGGCAGCTTCCGCTACAGGACATGCTGTGGCGGCGTCGCCTGAAGTCACGCAACTGGCGTCAGGAGCTCGGTTGAAAAGCTCGCCTTTGGCGCGGAAATTGGCCAAAGAACGCGGCGCCGACCTTGCGTCTTTGCAAGGGACGGGCCCGGGCGGCCGCATTATCGCGAAGGACGTTTTGCAGGCCCAGTCCGGAGTGCAAATTGTGGTTGCCCCTGTGGCACAGACCGTGACGTCTGTACCCGTGGCTGCAGCTGGGGCGGGCGACCAAGTCATCCCCCTAAGCGGGATGCGCCGCATTATTGCGGAGCGGCTTTTGCTGAGCAAAACGACCATTCCTCACTTCTATCTCCACATCGAAGTGGACGCCGCGCCGATGATGAAAATGCGCGCAGAGTTGAACGCTGGGGTTGATCCTGAAACCGGCATCAAGTTGACGGTGAACGATTTTGTTTTAAAAGCGGTCGTTGCAGCCGCAGTGAAAGTACCGACGGTGAATGCCGCGTTTAACGGCGACTCCATTTTACAATTTGGTTCAGTGGGACTGTCCGTTGCGGTGGCTGTGGACGATGGTTTGGTGACTCCGGTGGTGCGGGACGCACATTCCAAGTCGCTGGTGGCGCTGAGTTTAGCGGTTAAAGATTTGGCCACTCGCGCAAGGTCCAAAAAACTGAAGCCCGATGAGTACCAAGGCGGGACGATCACCGTTTCAAATTTGGGGGCTTACGGGATTGAATTTTTCGACGCGATCATCAACCCGCCTCAGGCTATTATTGTGAGCGTCGGAGCCATTGTGAAAAAGGCCGTGGTGGGGGCAAACGACACGATTGTGGCGGGCCAGCGTCTTGCAATTGGTCTCAGCGCGGATCACCGCGTGGTGGATGGTGCGGTTGGTGCGCAGTATTTGGCTGAACTGCGGCGACTGCTCGAAAGCCCAGCTCTGTTACTGGTTTAATGCTCTCTGGAATTGGAGGATGGGTGAGTTCCGTGTTTAGCGGCCCACTCAGTGCAACTCAAACAGAAGCGCTTCCAGCGGCTCTATACATTCCAGAAGGAGTTCAGTTTCGCCTTCCACGGCGAGCCCATCGCCCGCTTCCACTCGGGCTCCATTTCCGGAAACAAAACTCCCGGAAATCACTTGGATCCACACCCCCCAATCTTCGGAAAGGGCGTGACCCATGCGTTGGCCTGGAGTGAGGCGTAGTCTGTAAACGCAGGCGTCTTGATGGATGGTGGCGGAACCTTCGTGCCCATCCGGTGAGATGAGGAGCACTTTGGGACGCGTCTCCGAGCCGGGTGTCGGTTTCCATTCAGAGTAACTGGGAGTCAGGCTTTTATGCGCTGGTTGCAGCCAAATCTGGAGGAAGTGCGCCGACTGATTTGGGGAAGGATTGAACTCGCTATGAGTCACGCCGGATCCCGCGCTCATGATCTGGATCTCTCCCGGTCCAAGCTGCTTCTGGTTACCCATGCTATCCTTGTGCGCCAACGCTCCGGAGACCACGTAGCTGAAAATTTCCATGTCTCTGTGAGGGTGCGTCGGGAAGCCGCTACCCGGTGCAACATGGTCTTCGTTGATGACACGCAACGTTCTAAACCCCATGGATTCGGGATTGTAATAATCTCCGAACGAGAAGGAATGTCTGGAGTCGAGCCAACCGAAGTCCGAGTGGCCTCTGCTGGCGGCTTTGTGGAGCGTAAACATAGTGCGAGTTTAGACGCAGTGAGTGAGGCACTCAATGGGGAAGGCAACGTGCAGCTTGCTCGTGAGCGTGGCGAGGAAGGTTGAAGTGCAGTTGTATTTAGCCCGGAGCTATTTGCCTTTCTTCGAGAATTTGCCGGGCTTTTTTATCTTCTTTTGTGGGGCGGGCACGACGCCGGAGGTGCCTTTGAGTTCGCGAATTTGATCCCGCAACAACGCCGCTTTTTCGTACTCCAACGCTCCTGCTGCCTTTACCATGTCGGCCTCCAACTCGCGCAGAGTCTCGGCGATATCCATCGTCCCCGAACTCGTCGCGCCTTCCGCGCCCCCATCCGACCCTCGCAAAATGGTGTGCAAACTTTCCTGCACCGCCCGTTGCACACTACGCGGTGTAATCCCGTGTTTGGCGTTGTATTCCATCTGCTTGGCGCGTCGGTATTCCGTGATGTTAAGCAGCGCGCGTATGCTTTTGGTGACTGTGTCCGCGAACAAATAAACCTGACCATTGATGTGGCGTGCGGCGCGACCAGCCGTTTGAATGAGAGAAGTTTGTGAGCGTAAAAAGCCCTCTTTATCCGCGTCTAAAATGCAGACGAGTGACACTTCCGGCAGATCAAGGCCTTCACGCAAAAGATTGATCCCCACCAGAATATCGAAGTCTCCAGCGCGCAGGCCGCGCAGGATTTCCACCCGCTCGATCGTGTCGATATCGCTGTGGAGATAGCGCACCTTTAGTCCCACATCTTTTAGGTACTCGGCCAATTCCTCGGCGGTCCGCTTTGTCAGGGTCGTCACCAAGACGCGCTCTTTTAACTCAGTGCGTTGCCTACAGAGTTCAATGGTTTCGTCGATCTGGTCCTGCAGCGGTCGCACCGTAATCTGGGGATCCAACAAACCGGTAGGGCGAATGATCTGTTCGGCAATCAGGACGGCACCCGGAGTTGTGACATCAAACTGCTCAACGGGCGTGCCGGTTGCGGAAATGCGATTGAGGGGAGCGTCATTGCTCTCGCCGAGGCCCGCCTTTTGGAGGGGTAAAAAGGTGGTGTTGCCCACGATGGAATTTCGCATCTCAAACACACCCGGAGTCGCACTGATGTAGAGGGCCTGATTCGTCATTCCCATGAACTCAGGAAAGTTTAACGGTCTATTGTCCAATGCACTAGGCAACCGAAAGCCATGCTCCACCAAGGTCGTCTTGCGCACACGGTCGCCCTCGTACATGCCGCCCACTTGCGAAAGTGTGGTGTGCGATTCGTCCACCACCAGCAGGTAGTCCTTCGGAAAAAAGTCCAGCAACGTGTACGGACACGACCCCGGTGGTCGACCGGTGAGATGTCGCGAGTAATTTTCGATCCCGCTGCAAAATCCCATCTCCTGCATCATCTCCAAGTCGTATTCAGTCCGCATTTTAATGCGCTGCGCCTCAAGTAATTTCCCTCGTGATTCGAACCACGGAATACGCTCATCTAACTCGGTACGGATGGAGCGCATCGCGGTTTGCAGCTTTTCCGCAGGTGTGACGAACTGCTTGGCTGGGAACAAGGTAAACACAGTCAGTTGCCCGAAAGCGTGCCCCGTAAGCGGATCAAACTTCGTGATCCGGTCGACCTCGTCACCAAAAAATTCGATACGAACGGCCTCGTCTTCTTCAGAGCCCGCCTGGATTTCCACGGTATCGCCGCGGACGCGAAATTTTCCGCGCCCGAAATCGTAGTCATTGCGTTCGTAGAGCATCTCGATGAGCTTGAGTAAAAGCACCTCGCGAGCAAGGACTTGACCTGAGCGAATGGTGAGTAGCATTTCGAGAAAGTCCATGGGCGAAGCTAGGCCGTAGATGCAGGAAACTGAGGCGACCACGAGCACGTCTCTGCGTGTTAAAAGTGAGGACGTGGTGGAGAGGCGCAGACGTTCGATCTCCTCGTTAATGGAGGAATCTTTTTCGATATAGGTATCGGTGGTGGGGATGTAGGCCTCGGGCTGATAATAGTCGAAGTAGGAGACGAAGTATTCCACCGCGTTATTGGGGAAGAACTGTTTGAATTCCGAGTAGAGTTGGGCGGCGAGGGTTTTGTTGTGGGAGATGACCAGAGTGGGGCGGTCTAGATTCTGGATGACGTTCGCGGCGGTAAATGTTTTACCAGAACCGGTTACACCGAGAAGAGTCTGGTGTCGGTTGCCTGCCTCAAGAGAGCGGGTTAACTTGGCGATGGCCTGTCCCTGATCGCCACAGGGTTGATATTCGGAGGCAAGCTCGAAGGGCATTCGCACAGCATAGCGTAGAGGCTGTGTTGGGCAATGTGGTCTGCGAGCACCCAGCATTTGAGCGCAAAGGAGTGCCAGAGGCAGGACAGGGTTGCAGCAGGGTCGTTTGTTATCGAAGATGCGAGACGTCAACCTGCTATATCCAATTCTAATGAAAACGGTCTACCTCCTTGCTAACGGTGATTTGCGCCAATCCGCGAATCAGAAATGTGAAGCTGCCCAAGCTGCGATGGAGTTGCAAATTAAGGCGGCGCTGAAAGCTGAAGGCTGGACGTTGAAACGTGCGCACGCTTTTGATGCGGCGAAAGGGCACGGGTTTATTGATAGTCAAAAGTATGGGATGGAGGTGTTTTTGAATATCCCACCAGACGCTCCTCTCATCGTGGCGGAGGCCGTTTGGCAATACAGTCACCATATCCTGCCGGGACTTCTGACTCACAAGGGTCCGATTTTAACGTTGGCAAATTGGAGTGGAACGTGGCCGGGACTAGTGGGGATGTTGAACCTGAACGGCTCACTCAAAAAAGCCGGCGTCAAATATAGTACGCTTTGGAGCGAGAATTTTGACGACCGCTTCTTTCGCAAAGGCCTCAAGCGCTGGCTCGAAAAGGGCCGCCTCAAGCACGACATTTCTCACGTGCGCCCGCTGGCGGATTGCAAAGTGCCCGGCCCTGCTGCGCGTGAGGGAGTGCGATTTGCGAAAGGTTTGTTGAAGTATAAGGCGATCATGGGAGTGTTCGATGAGGGCTGTATGGGGATGTATAATGCGATCATTCCAGACGAGTTGTTGCATAAGGTTGGCGTGTTCAAGGAGCGTCTCAGTCAGTCTTCGCTGTATGCCGCAATGCTGGAGGTTTCTGACAAAGAGGCGGCTGCCGTTTACGACTGGTACGTAGAGCACGGTGTGGTTTTCAAACTCGGGCGCACGGAGGCAGACTCACTGACTCGCAAACAGGTTTTACTGCAGTGCAAAATGTACATCGCCGCGGTGCGGCTCGCGGAAACCTTTGGATGCGCCACCATTGGTATTCAATACCAGCAGGGATTGAAGGATTTAGTGCCGGCTTCTGATTTGGTGGAGGGAACGCTGAACAATGCGTTACGGCCTCCAGTCTTTCAGCCTGGCAGTTCTGAGGAATTGTACGAAGGGGAGGCTTTGCCCCACTTTAACGAGGTGGACGAATGCGCAGGCCTCGATGGTTTGGTGACTTACCGTTTGTGGCGGCAATTGGGTTTTGAGCCGGAGAATACGCTGCACGACCTGCGCTGGGGGCGTTCTTACCGGTTCGAGGATGGACGTGAGGAATACGTTTGGGTGTTTTTGATTTCGGGCGCGGCACCACCCGCACATTTTATTGGAGGCTGGGCAGGAGCAGTGAGCGAGCGCCAACCGGCCATGTATTTCCGGCTTGGCGGTGGTACGTTAAAGGGTGTTAGCAAACCGGGTTGGATCGTATGGAGTCGGGTGTACGTGGTCGATGGCGTCCTGCGTTTTGACACGGGTTTGGGAGAGGTGGTGGAACTGCCGCAACACGAGACCGAGGAGCGTTGGGCCCTGACAACCGAGCAATGGCCGATCATGCATGCGGTATTAAAGGGCATTTCCCGGGATCAGATGATGGCGCGCCATCCGTCGAATCACATTCAAGTTGTTTACGCCCCCGATGAGGCAGCGGCCCGGCTCGGATTGTTCGCCAAGGCCAGCGCCATGGAGGCGTTGGGGCTAGAAGTGTTCATCTGCGGAGACGTCTAACCATGAATATTACGGATGAAAAACGGGCCGCGCTTCTCGCGCTTTCGCACGAGTTGGGAGCGGAACATAGAGACCTCGCGATCTTGGGTGAAGGCAACACGTCCGCCCGTCTTGAGTCGGGACGGTTTCTCGTCAAGGCTAGCGGTTGCAACTTGGGAACACTTGGTGCCGAGGATCTTGTGGAGTGTAATTCCTCTCCATTGCTCGAATTGCTCAACCACGCCGAGGCCACTGACGTCGATGTGGATCGCGCTGTGATGGGGTGCCGCCTCGATCCGAATGCCCATCGACCATCGGTGGAAGCGCTCTTCCACGCCTATTTTCTCTCGTTGCCCAACGTGGAGTTTGTCGGGCACACCCATCCCACCGCCATTAACGCGGTACTTTGTTCTCCGCGTGCCCGTGACTTTGCTCACAAGCGGACGTTCCCGGATGAAATTGTGTGCTGCGGTCCGGCTTCAGTGTTCGTCCCGTACACGGACCCGGGTCTGTGGTTGGGACAAGAGATTCGCACCCAGACGGAAATGTTTATAAAGGAGCACGGCGTTCCTCCACGGGTGATTTTATTGGAGAGCCATGGAGTGATCACGCTTGGTGCCTCGCCCGAAGCAGTGAAGGCCGCGATGTTTATGGCGGTCAAGGCGGCGCGTATTTTTGCAGGAGCGGCTGCTTTGGGCGGCCCCGTCTTTTTATCGGACGCGACGGTCGCGCGTATTGGTGGGCGCAAGGACGAGCATTATCGGCAGGCAGCGCTGAAGTTGTAGACGCTGACGTGCGTCGTTGGCTTTTTAAAACAACGCGGCAACGAAACGCCGGTGGCAGTCTTACTTTATTTTATCCGACTGCAGATAGGCCACGATGTCTGAGATGCGTTGTGCGTCGAGGCCCAGCATTTCTGGTTGAGGCATCAACGAGCGGGGCAGCTTGTTGAGCGACGCCATCTTGGCGCGTTCCACTTTCTGCACCATCCCGCCCACGCACTTGATCACAACCGGATCCGCATCCGAGATGACAATTCCGTCGATGGTGTGGCTGATGTTCCACTTGTCACCCTTCTTCACGCCTACTTCCATTCGAGTCCCTTCGTAGCCGTGGGAAATCTCTGCAGATGGATTTACGATTGCATTCACCAAGACCTCGCGAGGCTGGGTCTTTCCAAATGCCGTCAGATCAGGGGCGTACTCCGAGCCCGCAGCACCGATTTTGTGGCAACTATAACACACGGCGACGGCAGCCTGACCCCGTTCGACGTTTCCTTTCAGGGCCACGATATCTTTTATGGAAGGCAACGTAGAAGACGTGGCGGGCGGTTCGGGCGAAACGATACTGACTAATCCAGCCGGTTTGGGAAGCGAGACGCCCCGCTTTTCAAGTGCCAAGTCTACTGGGTAATTTTGCCATTCCTGAGTGCGGCGGCTGGTGAGCCACCACTTCGTCGTTTCCTCCAAATCTTGAACGTCTTTGTTGGCGAAAACATCAGCCATCGCCTCCACCGCAGCGGGATCGTTGATGAACGCAAGCGCGGTGACCATCAACTTGCGATCCTCCATCGGAAGCTTCTTGGATAACGCGCGATCACGTAAATCCATCGCTGACTCCGCAGAACCGAGTCGCCAAGCGATCCGAGCAAAAGCGGGCGACCAATCTTCTGCCGACCTCGGCTGATGCGAGCGCAGAGCGGCATAAACTTGACTCTCCTTGCCTTCGGAACCTAACCCCAAGGCTTCCAAATAAGTGGCATCGTTGCCGTCGTAACCTTGCGCGATTTCTTGAAGAATGGGGCCGCTCTGCGCAAAGGGAACGTCTCTAAGGCTGATTGCGACTGCTCCCCGAATTGCGGCGGAAGCGTCTTTAACCATCCGCGTAGCCAGAGGCACCACGTCTTTCCCAGCCCGCAAAAGTGAACGGAACGCCACGAGCCGAACATTTTCGTCTTTGGAAGATAAAAGTTCGCGCACCTTGGCTTCGCCACTCGGGCCCATTTGAGCGAGAACCCAGATCGCACGGGCTGCCAAATAGGGATTCGAGTCTTTGAGAAGTTCCGCGACCACAGGCACCGCCTTTTCTCCCTGCGCCTTGAGCCGAATGAACCCACTGTAGCGAACATTTACTGCCGGACTCTTGAGCGCTGCAAGCTGGCCCTCGGTGGTTGCGAGATCAAACTTTGGCACTTTTGAAACAAAGCCCTTTGGCGCGATCCGGTAAATGGTCCCGCAAAACTGGTCATCTAAAGTTCCATGTCCACCCACTCGTGCGTCAAACCAGTCCGCGACGTAAATCGCACCATCAGGCCCTACTACGACGTCCGCCGGACGGAACAACGTTTCAATTTTGTGGGAGGGTGTGCCGCCTAAAAAGTCGGATCCGGCAAACTCCTTGGCTTTGTTGGAGGTCACGAAATCGAAGCGTTCCATCTTGAATCCAGCACCTTCTTGCTTGGGATAATATCCAAAGACGACGTTCTTCCCCGCTTCGCAAGCCAGTAACAAGCCGCGGTATTTATCCCCCAGCGCGCCGTTTTCGTAAAAGGCGACGCCTGTGGGAGAACCGCCGCCGTACACGTCCCCGGCGGGCATTGTGCCGGGATCTTCCTGCCGCCATTCCGCGACGGGAGTTTCCTGGCCGGGGCGTTTGTCCGCCTGCCAAGTACGTTTACCGTTTTTGGATGCAAAGCCTGCGTTGCCGCCCTCTAGAATCGGCGTGACGCGGCACGCGGGCGGATCGTCGTTGTCGCTCTGGTACATCTGGCCAAACGAGTTAACGGTCTGCTCGTAACTGTTGCGGTAATTATGACCGACAATCTGTGCGTGGGTTCCATCTGGGTTCATGCGGATGGTGGCGCCGCCAATCCAGACGTGACCATCATCGCTTCGCCGCCCGGCAACGGATTGGGAGTCTGCGTAAGGACTTCCAAGATAAAATGTTTTTCCAGATTTATCCGTAAACTGAGCTCCCGTATTTCCCTGGTTAAAGTACCATAGACCATCAGGGCCGGCAGTGAGGGAATGCAGGCTGTGATCGTGATTGCGCCCGTTGAAGCCAGTCAGCAAGACCTCGCGCTTATCCACGGAGGGATCGAAGTGTGCGCCGCCCTTTGTGTTTGAGTAAACGAGAAGATCGGGCGGTTGGGATACGACCACTTTGTCATCCAGAACGGCGATGCCTAAGGGCGAAAGCAGATCTGCTTCTTGAACAAACACTGTGCTCTTGTCCGCCCTGCCGGCACCGGTCGTATCTTCCAGCACCACGATGCGATCGCCTTCGGGTCTGCGCTTCGATTTGCCTCGATAGTTAACCCCCTCAGCCACAAAGAGACGTCCGAAGCGGTCAAAGTCGATGTTCGTGGGATTGTTCAGCAAAGGCGTCGTGGCCCAGACCGTGATTTCGAGGTCGGTTGGAACAGAAAACAGCTCTGTGGGGACGATCGTTGGAGCCGCCTCACTCCCCGCGTTCTGCGTGGGATTTTGGGCGGCATTCTGGGGGGCATTCTGTGCCGTCAAAAAGGCGGCGCCGCCAAATAGGCAGAGGGGCGCCAAGAGCATTCGAGAGGTGGAAAAATGACGGTAATTTCGGGAATTTCGGAGGCTCATTGTTTGGGGGATAATGGTTAGTTGAAGCTCGTCTAAGGGTTTTTCCGTTCACGGTTTAGAACTAGTCCGTTCCTACGTGCGCACTAAAATAATACAGCCCTCAACGTCCATGTGGACGTTGAGACCAATTCACCACTTTTCTGGAGCAGTAACGACTCCACGCAGTTCTGGACTGCGTGTACGGTATTCCAATAAATTCCCCAGTGGATGCGTGGGAACTATTTACCCACGCCGAATTCGGCGCGGCGATTCTTGGCCCAAGCGCTTTCGTTGGAAGCCGAGTCCACGGGCATTTCCGAACCGAAGCTGACGGTCTGAATCTGACTTGCAGAGAGGCCCTTTTCGATGAGCGATTGGCGCACGGCTTGTGCTCGGCGCTCTCCCAGACCGCGGTTGTATTCCGCCGTCCCGCGTTCATCGGTGAACCCAGCGATGATGAGTGAACTGGAGGAGCCTTTCAGCGCTGCGGCCACTGCGCCAACCTTGGACTGTTCGGCGCCACCAACGGTGTAGCTGTCGTATCCAAAGTGAACGGGGGCAAAACGATGCCGATCCACCCCTGAGGACGTGAAGGAGGATCCCTCCGAGCGCTCCGGAAGCGGGCTGCCGAGGTTTCCGCCGCCGCCCGCCATGTCGGAGCCACCAAGAGGTGTTCCCTGAACAAAGTCAGAATCGCTACCGCTTGAGGACTTTTTCTTTTTCTTGAAAGCGGCGCAAGAAGTGGAGGAAATTGCGAGAGCCGCAAGGAGTAACGTGTGAGTAAGCGTGCGCAAAGTCATAAATCTGATTGCAACCTGTATTACTGCAAGAAGGCGTGTGTTCGCTAGCCCTCTTTTTGACAAATAACAATATCCCCCAAAATAACTCTTTTTCCCACCACTTTCCCCGTTGCTCCTCCTTGCTCGAGTACTGAATCACCGCTATTTGATAGTCAGGGCTATGAAATTATTTGTTACGGGTGGTGCTGGGTATATTGGAAGCATTTGCGTCGAGGAAATCCTCAATGCAGGCCACTCCGTGACGGTGTTTGATAATCTGAGCGAAGGGCATCTAGGTGCGCTGGATCCTCGGGCAACGTTCGTGCAGGGCGACCTGTTGAACCCAGCGGAGGTGGGCAGCGCACTCGCAGAATCCGGGGCGGAGGCCGTGATGCACTTTGCTGCCAATGCACTTGTGGGAGAGTCCATGACAAACCCCACCAAGTATTTCCGCAATAATGTCACAGGCGGGATGCATCTCCTCGAGGCCATGGCCTCCTGCGGCGTGCGCAAGATCGTCTTCTCTTCCACCTGCGCCACTTTTGGGACTCCCGAACGCGTCCCGATTGACGAAACTTTCCCGCAACGTCCCATCAACCCGTATGGCGAATCGAAGTTAATGTTTGAACAAATGTTGCGTTGGTACGACGAAATCCACGGAATTAAGTACGTAGCGCTGCGTTATTTTAATGCGGCGGGCGCCAGTCAGCGGTTTGGTGAGGATCACCGAATCGAAACGCATCTTATTCCCAATGTGCTCAAAGTCGCACTTGGCCAAAAAGAATCCGTTTCCATTTTTGGAACGGATTATCCGACTCCGGACGGCACTTGCATTCGAGATTACATTCATATTTTAGACCTCGCCCAGGCTCATATCCTTGCGCTCGGTTCAAATGAATCAGCCAAGTATAATCTGGGAACCGGCGGCGGAACCAGCGTGCGTGAAATCATCGCCACCTGTGAAAAGGTGACTGGTAGGGCGATCCGCGTAATGGAACAACCCCGGCGCGCCGGAGATCCAGCGAGGTTGATCGCCTCCTCTGAGAAGATCCACGGGGAACTGGGGTGGACGCCCAAATTCGGGGCCATTGAGGGCATTATCGAGAGCGCTTGGCAATGGCATCTGGCGCATCCCTTCGGATATCAAGGGTAAGTGGCAGTTGTAAGGAGTACGATAGCATGCAGGCTCGCTTGAAAGGTCTCCTCTGGGGCACCGTGGGTTTAACGCTCCATTCCATCTCACTGTGAATTTCACTGATCTGTTCATTCGGCGCCCAGTAGTTGCTACGGTGGTGAGCCTTGTCCTGCTTTTGGCGGGGATTCAGGCTTACTTTTCTCTTAATGTTCGACAGTTTCCGCGCAGCGACATCGCCGTCATTAACATCAAGACGCGTTATGTCGGGGCCAGCGCCGACTTGGTTCGGGGCTTCGTGACGACCCCCTTGGAGCGCACGATCGCTAGCGCGGATGGAATCGACTATTTGGAAAGCCAGAGTGCCCAGTCGCTTAGCGTCATTACTGCGCATCTCAAGCTGAACTTCGACACCAACGCCGCGCTCACACAAGTTCAGGCGAAGATCGCCCAAATCCGCAACGAACTCCCGCCTGAGGCAGAGGCGCCTTCGATCGAGTTGACCACGTCGGACAGTCAGTTCGCCTTGATGTATATCTCGTTTTACTCCGAAAGCATGGAGGCCAACCAGATCACGGACTACCTCACTCGTGCCGTTCAACCGCGCATTACGGCGATCAACGGAGTCCAAAAGGCAGACATTCTCGGTGCTCGTACTTTCGCAATGCGTATCTGGCTTAAACCACAGCGCATGGCGGCGCTTGGAATCACTCCAACGGAAATACGCAATGCGCTTTCCTCCAACAATTACCTCTCCGCACTGGGTGGCACTAAAGGCACGTTAATCACGGTCAATCTGGTGGCTAACACGAACTTGAAGTCCGTCAACGAGTTCAAGAATCTGGTTCTCAAAGAGCGTAATGGAAGCATCATTCGCCTTCAGGACGTGGCGGACGTCGTTTTGGGCGCAGAAAGTTACGACACCGATGTGCGGTTTTCTGGTCAGAAGGCGATTTTCATGGGCGTGTGGGTGCTCCCAACCTCCAACAGTCTCGACGTTATCTCCGCTGTTCGCAACGAATTGCCGCAAATTGAAAAGCAGCTTCCAAGCGGAATGCACGTCCACCTCTCCTACGACGCTACCGGCTACATTCGCGACGCGCTTCATGAGGTGCTCTGGACCCTTTCCGAGACGCTTCTGATCGTCATCTGTGTGATCTTCCTTTTCCTAGGTAACTGGCGCTCGATCCTCGTGCCGGTTGTGGCGATCCCGCTTTCGCTCGCAGGTGCCCTTTTTATAATTCAGACGATGGGCTTTACGCTCAATCTGTTGACGCTTTTGGCGATTGTACTCTCAGTGGGGTTGGTGGTGGATGATGCCATTGTGGTGGTGGAAAATGTCGAGCGCCATTTGCAGGAGGGGCTTTCCCCGCTGGACTCGGCGATTAAGGCGGCGCGGGAGTTGGTGGGGCCGTTAATTGCGATGACGGTCACCTTGGCGGCGGTGTATGCGCCCATAGGCCTTCAAGGGGGACTCACGGGGATCTTGTTCAAGGAATTTGCCTTCACGCTCGCCGGGGCGGTGGTGGTGTCCGGCGTGGTCGCGCTGACGCTTTCGCCGATGATGTCGTCCAAACTGTTACGGGCGCAGGATTCCCATACGGGCTTCGGGGGCTGGGTAAATCAGCGCTTCGACGCGCTACGCCAATGGTACAAGCGGCGACTCATCGAGACGTTGCGATGGCGGCCGGTGACGTTGACTTTGGCGGGAATCATTATGCTGTTGGGCGTGCCGTTCTACATGCTCTCCATGAAGGAACTCGCACCGAAGGAGGATCAGGGCGTGATTCTTGGGGTGATCCAAGCCGCCCCCAACAGCACCATAGATCAGACAATGTTGTATGCCTCGCTCGTAAATGATGTGTACTTCTCGCTGCCTGAAACTTCTACGAGCTTTCAGATTACTGAAGCTTTCGGCGGTTTCTCTGGCTTGGTAACCAAACCGTGGAGCCAGCGTAAGCGTTCGACCGAGCAGATGGTCGGCGAAGTCTTTGGAAAAACGGCGCAAATTCCTGGAGTACGCGTCATCGCCTTTACGCCTTCGGCACTCCCGGGTGGCGGGAACTACCCAGTGGAATTCGTGATCGCCTCTACCGCGGAGCCCAAGGAATTGCTAGAATTTGCCAATGCCCTGGTCGCAGCTGCGTTTCAGAGCAAATTATTCGTGTTCGCCGACACCGATTTGAAGTTCGACTTTCCCCAAACCGAGGTTGTGTTCGACCGAGATAAGGTCGCCTCCATGGGGTTGAATCTCAGCCAGGTGGGCGCCGATTTGGGCACGATGCTCGGGGGAGCCTATGTGAACCGTTTTTCTATCGACGGGCGTTCTTACAAAGTGATTCCGCAATTGGAGCGTGCGAGTCGTCTCAACTCTGACCAATTGAAGGATTTGTATGTAACGGGGCCGGGAGGGAAGCTGGTGCAGTTGTCGACCTTCGCGACGCTTCGCAACACGACGGAACCGCGCACGCTAAATCGGTTTCAACAGCTCAATAGTGCGCGCATCCAGGGCGTCATTCCTCCCAACATCACCTTGGATCAGGCCCTCAAGGCCCTAGAGGCAGAAGCCGCTAAAATTTTACCCAAGGGATATTCAATCGACTACGCGGGTGAAGGCCGCCAACTGCGGGTGGAAGGCAATAAATTGCTCCTGACGCTGGCATTTTCTGGCGTACTGATTTTCCTCGTTCTGGCCGCTCAGTTCGAGAGTTTTCGCGACCCGCTCGTGATTTTGGCGGGGTCGGTGCCCTTGGCGCTCTCCGGTGCGTTGTTGTTTTCGTTCCTCGGGTTTACGACGCTCAACATCTACAGCCAAGTGGGCTTGATTACCTTAGTTGGGCTGGTTTCGAAGAACGGGATTCTTATTGTGGAATTCGCCAACACACTCCGAACGGAAGGTGCTTCCAAGTTGGAGGCCGTGATCGAGGCGGCTTCAACTCGGCTTAGGCCGATCTTAATGACCTCTGTGGCAACGGTTTTCGGGCACTTTCCGCTTGTCATCGCGAAAGGACCCGGAGCAGGCGCACGCAACAGCATCGGTATTGTGCTGGTAACGGGGATGATTATAGGAACGCTGCTGACGCTTTTTGTCGTGCCCGCGGTGTATATGGCGCTTTCTCATCAAGGCGAAAAAGACCCTGCAAAGGCAATTTAAACTGCTAATAATTAGGAGTTTAATCTGATTTTTATGGGTGTCGCACGCTCGGTTCGACGGGCGCTTTTCTCATGGCTATGCGCCAATTTTTAAGGTCTCAAATTTCTTGGTTCCAATTAGACCCGGCTATCTTGCTAACCTCTAAATAGCTTCACATTTCCCAAACCTTTTCGCCCTCATTTTCGTAGCAATGAGGGGAGGGATGCGATGCATTGCACAACACTTTCGGGGTGGGTCAGAATTTACGGCGGCTGGGTTGAAAAATTTCTCAGGCTACTTCTTTGGGAACTTTCTGGGGGCTCAGGCGGCAAAGAAACTGGGATGCCTTTTCAAAGGCAAGTTCCTCGCTGGATGTATTTTATTCGAGAACCGTTGGCTCGGTATTACAGAGCTGAAAACTCTATGGTGCCACCGAAGGACTTGTTGGTACGTCCGTTTGAGGTGTTTCGACTTCGAGTGTTAGCCGTAGTCATGATGGCTAGCGCCCCCTGCATTCTTTGTGCAGACGCTGTCGTGGCGAATGTCAGCCCTGTTCCAACTGAAGTGGCTCCATTCCTCGCAAACCAAAAGGGCGATGCCACCGCCTCGTCGGGGCTGGGTTCGTTCTCTGAGGATTCGTCCGAAGATTTGCGAGAAGATCCGCCCGACATGTCGCACTCTTTTTGTCTCGGCTCGCGAGAAGTCCTAACCGGCATATTCCCAATCGAAGTGCGAACAACTGGGGAGTCATTGCGGCCTGACACGCTTCGCCGAGGGCCCGCGCCATCCCATGGCGGCTTCCTTTTTCGGCAATTTTCACCGATTCGGAGTTCCTCGAAATCAATCCTTGCAATGCGGCGTCCAAAACCAGGCACGCTTTGGCTTGAACCTTTGGATGCATGGTGTGGCTCCGGAATTTTTAGCGGAAGACACACGTCTGCAGTTGGATGCGGCGCGCGCGGGCCTTTGCTGATCTGTAACTCCACGCAAAACGAAGTTGTGTCAACGAGTCGTGCGGTTGCTGCTGAGGCCAAGGCGGGTGCGAACCTGCGGATGGGCGGAGATGTTCTGAATGGTGAAACGGAGGAACGAAGGCGCGTGGCGCATCTTCCGGAGTGGGTGCCGGCTGCGTTACGGCAGGCGGGCGCTTTGGTAAACGAATTTCGCACAGAAAGTCTCAAGCTAGATACGTCACCGAATTTGGCTGATGTGAGGGAATACTTTGAAGACGCGCTTGGAGAAACCCCCGTTGAGGACGCTGCGGGTCGACTGCTTTTCGAGAGATGGGATGATCTGGATTGGGGAGTATCGTGGAGACGGGGTATCCTGAGCGGTTTGGACGGTATACTTTACTTGGACTGGTTGACCAATGACGACTTCGGATTAAGCGAGGCGCGGGAGTTCTTTGAAGCGCCTTTTTTCGACGCGGTCCAAACGCGGCTTTGGTACACTTGGCTCGCTGCGGGTGGCTGGCACGAGGCCGTGGTGAGGGGGCGGCGCATGGGGATGAGTGTGGGAGTGCGTGGCCACGTGGTGCACCTGCGACTCTACTGGTAGGAATGGAACGCCGGCGGGTTTGTTTGGCGTGCATGGGGAAGCTGCCCTAGGATTGAACGAGGTCCTCGTTGGGCGAAGCTGGGGTTTCTTAACTCCAAAACCTCCACGCTTAGTGCTTCGAATTGTTTTTTTGTTGTGTCACAAGCACAGGAGTAAGGGGACAAATTTTGAGTTGGGCATTGAGAGCGCGTCCGCGTTGCGCTAAAATCCGGCCTGCGGAGATTGTGTTCTCAAAGCATGGAGGGCTTCTAGCGTCTCCGCAAAACCTCATCCCCCTTTTCCAATATGGTGCAAGATTTTACCGGAGGTGGCATCCACGCCCTGCCCATCAAATCGACGAGATCCTGCGGCGATCCAGAGTTTGATCATCGTATCGCTTCTCTGGTCGAGGAGTGGGGTGTTGATGAAAAAACTGCAGGCCTGATATCCGAGCTGATCATCACAGCCCTCAAGTTGGGGCGGGACAAAACACCCTTGGCGGATCTCAAACTTTTCAATCGCTCTCTGCGAGAAATGAGAGCGGGCTCTCGAGTATTTGCTCCGTACAGGGACAGGCGCAAAGTGGTGGTGTTTGGATCGGCAAGGACAGACCCCAGAGAGGAGGAGTTTCAAGCGGCGGAAGCATTCGCGACGCGGATCCGAGAACTTGGCTACATGATCATCACAGGGGGAGGTGACGGAATCATGGGCGCGGCCCAAAAGGGGGCTGGGAGGGAGTCCTCTTTTGGATTAAACATCCGTCTCCCGTTTGAACAGCGGGCGAATGAGACCATTGATGGCGATTCTAAGCTGGTAAACTTCAACTACTTTTTTACTCGGAAACTAAATTTCGTAAAAGAGTCTCACGCAGTTGTTTTGTTTCCCGGAGGTTTCGGAACCATGGATGAGGCATTTGAAGTTTTAACTTTAATGCAGACGGGAAAAGCGCGGATCTTACCGGTCGTAATGGTGGACAAACCCAATGGCACTTATTGGCGTACTTGGAATAGCTTTCTTGCAGAATACCTTTTAAAACTTGGGCTGGTTTCCCCCGAGGATTTTCACCTTTTCAAGGTCACAGATCATCTCGAGGATGCTATTTCGGAAATTGAGCAATTTTATCGCAACTTCCGTTCCTACCGCTGGGTGGGTAATCGCCTTGTAATTAGGATGAATTACGCTTTGTCGGATTCGGCTTTGATCGAATTACGCGGACGTTTCCACGATATTGTGGGCGACCATGTTTTGGAGCAAACCGTGGCACTTCCCGAAGAGCAAAATGAGCCTGAACTCGCCGCCCTTCCTCGTTTAGTTTTTGTGCCAGTTCATAAAAACTTCGGGAGATTCCGACAACTCATCGACGCTATCAATGTCGCTCCACCCGCAGAGTAAACCGGAAATGCGTAATACTAGAGTTCAATGGGGGCATTCTCTGTGCGTATTTCCACTTTTCTCTTTCAGCCATGCGAAATATTTTCGACCTAGCAACGATCAACAAAGCTATTCCGAGTAATGGAAGCGTTGAGCTCCCAGAGCTGGATCAGGGCATTGAATTAGAGCAGCCGTGGAACGTGGTGGTTCATAACGATCCGGTCAACTTGATGAGTTATGTCGTCAAGGTCTTCGTGAAGGTACTCGAGTTTTCGCAGGCGAAAGCTGAAAAACACATGTGGGAGGTTCACAAAAAAGGGCGCTCCATTGTGTGGTCGGGGAACCGCGAGAGGGGCGAATTATATGTCCAGCAACTCCACGCTTACCTTTTGCTCGCAACCTTGGAGCAAAGCGTATGATTCAGAGGCTGTTATTCCAAACCAACGAAGACGGCTCTGTTCTTCTTGGCGGGTTGGATGAATTTCTGGTCACCCTGATCCGTGATCTGCCGGAAGTCGGCTCCCCTGAGCCGGAGTCTGAGCCGCGCCTCTTCCCTAGTCTCACCGAGGGGCGCCAACCCGAAGCTGATGCGGATTGGGCAGAGTTTGTGCGACCGGAACTGGAGGCACATTTCCAAGTCAATCGAGATCGAGTCTTGGAAGATTGCTTAAAGATCCGACAGGAAGGGCAGCGAAGCTTTACGCTGGAGATTCCTCAAGAAAGCGCGCCGGCTTGGATTCATGCGATCAACCAAGCGCGGCTTTCTCTGGCGGCGAAATACCATTTTTCAGAGGAGCAACTGGAGCACGGTAACGTTGGAGAGGGACCAGAGCGACTCGCTATGTTTCAAATGCAATTTTATGGCATGCTGCAGGAGTGGCTTTTGTCCGTGACGGAAACGTTATAGTTTTTTGGCAGAGTTGGCTTAAGTGGTGTCATTCGACGGTCGGTCGGTCCATGCGCACCAAGTTGGGTCTCATGTGCTTGCTCTGAATAAGCCTTCTGAAAAAAAGGTTTGGTCTCTCGGGGTGACGGTTGTTTCCTGAGGAGGATCCCCGCCCTGAAGGTAGAGCGATTCCCCTCGGCAAACAAAAAGGCTCCCCAAAAATCGGCGGACGCGGTAACTGCATTTAACGCATGTTTTCGCTACGGCCTCTCTATCTTCTTTGTTTCCTGTTTCTAGCTAGCTGCGCAAGTTCTCGGTACGAGTACAGCTATGTTCCAGGAAAAACCGCAGTTCTCCGTGATGGACAAGCAATTGCTCCTGCGAAAGCGCCCGAAGCGGTTCGTCTGGCGATAGCCGCTGCAAACCAAATCGCTGGGTCACCCTATTGTTATGGTGGCGGGCACGGTCGTGAAAATGCCAAGGGCTACGATTGCTCCGGAGCGGCGTCCTATGTTTTAGCCGCCGCGGGTGCTTTAAAGGGTGGCGCGACGACTTCTTATGGGTTCCGAAGCTTTGGCGACTCAGGAAGAGGGAAATGGATCACGATTTACGCCAGCAAAGGACACGTCTTCCTGAGTGTAGCAGGCCTTCGTTTTGATACGGGCTATACTGGCCAAAGGGAGGGACCGCGATGGACAACCGGAAATCGGCCCGCTGCTGGTGCTGTTCTTAGGCATCCCCCCGGCCTCTAATTTTGCCGGAGTTCACGAGGTTTTTTCGCAGGGGTTTGGTTTCCACGAAGAGCGTGTAGGTAGGGAAAACGCTAAGACCAAGGCGGTCCGTCTGCTTATGGGAAGCTGCGGCTTTGCTTAAGTGGCGAGCTGAAGCCTTATTTGTGATAACGTAAAGCGCGACACGAGAGTCAGGAGCGATCTTCCTTTTGGAGAGAATAAAGTCACAGGGGAGAGGAAGGTTGGTTGGCCTGGTTTTGAGCCCGGTTCGGAAGGCCGTGAGGTGGGCGTTTCGAGGCTTTCGCGGAATCCGAGTTGGCGACCGTGTAAAATGATCTCTGCGCCGCTCCAATTCGCAAGTGCAAAGCATACAAAGTTCATTATGAACTACAAACCATTAGTGAGCGTCTCGATGATTACCTATAATCACGAGAAATATATCGAAGAGGCGATTCTCGGCGTACTCATGCAGGAGACCAGCTTTGATATAGAATTGATTATTTCAAACGATAATTCTCCTGATGGGACAGACGCGATTATAAGGCGTATTCTCAAGGAGCACTCAAAAGCTTTTTGTATCAAGTACATCAAGCATAATGAAAATATAGGCGCTATGCCTAATTCGCTGCACAATCTTCAACTATGCAGCGGAAAGTACGTGGCTCTTTGTGAGGGGGACGATTGCTGGACAGACTCGGAGAAGCTTCAAATTCAGATCGACGAAATGCAACGTCGGCCAAATTGCGATATATCCTTTCATGCGGCTGAAATTATATCTGGCTCCAATCGCACAAACCGAGTCATGGCGTTTCACCATTTTACGACAAAAATCTTCAGCTCGCGTGACGTAATTATGGGAGGAGGCGACTTTTGTCCCACAGCCTCCATTGTCATAAAGCGTTCTATTATTGAGGGCGTGCACGACTTTCTACGGCAGGCTCCAGTGGGCGATTATTTTCTTCAAGTCATGGGCAGCTTAAAGGGAGGCGCTCTCTACTTGAATAGAGTGATGAGTGCTTATCGGCGGGACACCCCATTCTCATGGACTACGGAAATGCAATGTCTGCAAAAGAAGAGGATATTTTTTAATTCAATTTTATCTACTATTCAAAAGTTTGATCGCTATTTGAAACGAGCTCACACCAGTGAGCTTAATTTCGAAATTGAGCGTCATTACCTCCACTTATCTCTTACTTATTTGGGACGAGATCGTATGGGCGACTATCGTTCTTTTTTTGAGGAATATTCTCGGAAACATGACAGCACGCTCAGGGTCAGAGCGCTTTTTCACACTGGAATCCTAACCAAATCCGTAGGGTTTGTGGTGTTCTTGGACAGACTTTTTTTCGGGTATCCCGGTGCTTGGACACGGGTCTTTAGGAAGCTGTTCTCCTACTTGTGTCAGTGCCGAATGCGGCAACGAATTCAGCCGCTCAACGCAACCGTCGCGCCCCCTTGTGGAGTATTAGAAACCCAATCCAGTTCGCGATGATTCACAAATCCATTTACGTAACGGAGCCGGCTATGCCGCCGCTGGAAGAGTTCATCCCTTATTTACAAAAAATATGGGAAACCAAAATCCTCACTAACGGCGGTCCGTTTCACCAGCAACTTGAGGCAGCGCTTTGTGCATACCTCATGGTAAAACATATTTCACTGTTTGCTAACGCGACGATCGCTTTGGTGACTGCGTTGCAAACCCTTCGGATCACGGGTGAAGTGATTACGACGCCATATTCGTTTGTCGCCACGGCTCACTCACTTTTGTGGAACGGCATCAAGCCCGTGTTTGTCGATATTTGTCCGAAGACTCTCAATATTGACCCTTCCAAAATAGAATCCGCGATAACGCCCCAGACCACGGCGATCATGCCAGTTCACTGTTATGGACATCCCTGTGATGTCGAGGCCATCCAGAAAATCGCCGACATTTATAACCTGAAAGTCATTTACGACGCCGCACACGCCTTTGGGGTGCACGGGGAATCGGGAAGTGTCCTCGGCCATGGCGATCTCTCGGTGTTGAGCTTTCACGCGACCAAAGTATTCAATACGTTCGAGGGCGGCGCTATTATCTGCCCGGATGCCAAAATAAAACAACGGATAGACAACCTCAAAAACTTCGGCATCGTCAGCGAGGTCAGGGTGGTGGCTCCTGGTATCAATGGGAAGATGAGCGAGATCAATGCGGCTTTTGGGATGTTGCAACTAAATGGAATTGAGGCAGCGCTTCGGAAGCGGATGGCGATTGATACGATTTACCGCGAGCAATTGAGCGGTGTGCCGGGGATCCGGTGCCTCCAAAGCGCTGGTGAAAAAGTCGCCAATTACTCTTATTTCCCAATTCTTGTAGGGCCAGAATATGCGCTCAAGCGCGACGGACTTTACGATAAGCTCGCACAGAATGGCATTCATGCGCGCAGGTATTTCTACCCCTTGATTACCGAGTTTCCCATGTATCGCAGTCTTCCCTCTGCGGCCCATTCCAATTTACCGGTCGCCATTAAGGCGGCAAACGAGGTCCTGTGCTTGCCGATTTATCCTGATCTGCTGATGGCGGAATTGGAGAAGATAATCAATATCATTAAAGAATAAAATGAAGATAGCAATTATGCAGCCGTATTTGTTTCCCTACATAGGGTATTTTCAGCTGATTGAGGCTGTTGATCAATTTGTTATTTGTGATAATTATCAGTACACGAGGCACGGATGGATTAGCCGAAATCGTTATCTGCAAAATGGGAAGGACGCTTTCTTTAGTCTGCAAATTAAAGGTGACTCACAGACCAAAAATATTTGCGAACGCGAACTCGCAGCCGATTTCAAGGCGGATAAAATATTAAACCAATTAAAGGACGCTTACAAAAAAAGTCCACACTTTGAGCAAACCATGGATTTGGTGGAGTCTGTTTTGGAATATCCGGACCGAAACTTATTCCGGTTCCTAGAGAATTCGATAAACCAAGCTTGCACACGCCTCGGTATCACGCGGCAGATCTCTAAAACATCCGAAATTTCAATCGATCACTCTTTAAAAAAAGAAGAGAGAGTCATAGCGCTATGTTCCGCGATGGGTGCTGATGTCTACGTGAATGCGATTGGCGGGAGGGAAGTGTATTCAGCAGAAAACTTCTCAAATAAAAATATTGAGTTAAAATTCTTGGAATCTAAATCTTTGACTTATCAGCAGTTTGGTGGAACTTTCGTTCCATCGTTATCCATCATTGATGTGATGATGTTTAACCCGATAAACGTCATTAAACGGTGGCTCGAGTTTGATTATGAAATGGTTTAATCCTTTTTCAAAGTAACCTTAAGTTTTTGGTAGTTCGTTAATCGCTTAACAATACCGCTGCAGCGCGATCGACAAAAAGGCACACCCCGTCCCTAGTTCTCAAAATGCTGGCGGGGCAGTCCGTGGAGACTTCCCCTTGGCAGGTTCCCCGCACCGCCGCCGCCTTGCGTTCTCCCGGAACCACCACACTTAAGTGAGTGGCACGTCGAAATACCGGAATCGTCAGGGTGATTGCGAGGAGCGGCACCTCCGCTAGCTGTGAAAAACAGCCGTCGTGAACCTGTTGCTCTCGGCAAGTCAGGTCGAGTTCCACCACTTTGACTGAAGCCGTATCGTTAAAATCCGCTACAGGCGGGTCGTTAAAAGCGAGATGCCCGTTTTCGCCAATCCCCAGACAGATTAAGTCGATGGGTTCGGCCTCTATCAGTGCGGCATACCGGGCGCACTCGGCTTCAGGATCGATTGCCTCGGCTGCAATTGGGTGAAAGTTCTCGAGCTGCACGTGGGAGAGAAAATGACGGTTGATGTATTTTCTAAAACTTGCCGGATGTAATTCACTTAAGCCGACGTACTCGTCCATGTGAAAGCCGGTGACTCTGGACCAGTCGACACGCTCGCTGGAAAATTCCACGAGCGACTCTAGGAACTGGTCCTGCGAGGGGGCGCAGGCAAACACAACTCGGGCCCGACTCTGTTGACTAAGAATTCGCGAAAGGAGTGTCACGACGTGTTCCGCAGCTGCTCGGCCCATTGCGGGGCGGTCGGCGTGAATGGAAAGTTTGGGGGCACCCGAGATTGGGACGAGGGAGGAGGTCATTGATTTTAGAGCCCCTCGATCAGACCAAGAAAAGGGTACCGAGGGGGAACGGTAAAACTTTGTGATTCACAACTCAGCTCGCAAAGAGCGGCCAAGATCTCCCAAGAACCAAAGCGGTTTAAACGGCAGAAGACGAGTTTAGTTTTCGCTTGGTGTCCGCGGTGGCAATCGAAGCTCGCCGCACTTGTCTTGACCTTACCCGCCAGATGACCGTGATAATGTCGCTTGATGACCCATTCATTGACGCCGGCAGAACAACAACTTTCTGATGCTTTAAAGTCTTCTTTGGAGACGATTGAATCGCATCCAATTTTTGGAGACCTCAGGACGGAAGCCCAGCTTCGTGTCTTCATGGAGCATCATGTTTTTCCAGTGTGGGATTTCATGTCTTTGTTGAAGTTTCTCCAAGCCACGCTTGCCCCTGCGACTTGGCCTTGGCTGCCCCGTGCCCATGGCGATTTAGCCCGGTTGATCAATGAGATCGTAGTGGGCGAGGAGTGCGACGAGTTGCCCAAGTCGCATCGAATCGAAGCTTCGCATACAAGTCACTTTGACCTCTACCTGATGGCAATGAGAGAAGTGGGGGCTGATACCGGAGCAATCAGTGAATTTATTGAGGTTGTGCGGAATAAGGGTCTTGAGGCAGCTCTTGATGCGCAGTGTGTCCCCGATCTTTCGCGAGCCTTCATGCGAGACACTTTTGCACTGCTTAAGCAGGGGGAAGCGCACCGTGTGGCCGCCTCTTTTTCGTTCGGACGGGAGAACGTGATCCCGGGAATGTTTAATTCCCTACTGGACCAACTCGGGATCGGTGAGGATCGTGCGCCCATTTTCCACTACTATTTGAAGCGCCACGCCGAACTCGATGGGAACGAGCATGGCCCAGCAGCACTTCGCTTGGTGACGACCCTTTGCAACAACGACCCCGTGAAACTCGAGGAAGCAGTTGCCTCGGCAAAGGCTGCTCTGGCAAGCCGAGGCCGCTTTTGGGACAACTTAAGGGAGAGGTTGAACAATCATTAGTGAGCCGCGCGGCACGCTGTGATTCTTGAAGTGGGCTAATTTTCCCCGCTTTTTTGTAAGTGCCTTTCCCTTAAAGGGCTGGCGGATGGGGAGGGATTCGAACCCTCGGTACCCTTATGAGGTACACACGCTTTCCAGGCGAGCCCGTTCGACCGCTCCGGCACCCATCCATCTCGTGACGAGCCTCTCACAATCGGGGGTTTGAAGACGTTGTGCAAGCGAGAATCGTTTAAATTAGCCTGACTCAAATCAATCAACCATGATCAGGCTAATTTTCAGCGAATGTTGCGGCGTGCTTTATTTCCGTCTAAGTCACAGCAGTCACTCAGTTGAGATTTGCGTAGCCAGTTGTACGATTCGTGCGGGGGAACCGCTTAGAGTCGCGGAAGCAGTTTGCATTTTATTGGATGCGCTCCTGTGTTACTCTACAAACGATGAATGCTCGGGGGCTGTCCGTCCTTTTTGGGATATTAAGTGTGGGAATCGGTGTAGCAATGTCTCCGCTTTTGGAATGCCGCGCTCAGGGGGAAGTCGCGCCTGTGCCCCCTGTCTCGGAGGGTGCCTCGCCTGGCTCGCCCGCAGCGGCGTCTAAAATTTATAAGGACTCCGGTTGGTCTCCTTCGCCTGAGAAGCCTAAAAAAAGAGCAGAGACCGAGACGCAGGGTAAACGCGTTTCGCCTATTATCATTCTGGCAGGATGGTTTTGTTTGATTGCGGCGATTCGTATTTTCAGCGACTGGCGCAGAAAGCGGATCCAAGCTCGGCATGTTGCGGAGATGCAGGAATATTTTCGACGGGGCGGCCGGTAAGTGGGAGTTTGCAGAAAATCGTCGAGGCGGGGCGGGAGCCCGCTTAAGTTGACCGCAAAAGTGGCTTGCGTAACGGGCAGGGAGCGATCGCTACTCCGACACTGCTATCGCCGGGGAGGCATCAGTTCACTAAAATCTACCAGCGGTTTTATTGTCGTCCGTGTTTCGGGAAAACTGACCCGAACCGGGACCCAGGAGCTGATTTGGTTGCCCACGCCAAGCTCCCCATGCCGGTTATCACCCCATGCCCAAAGCGAACCATCCTTCCGTAGTCCTATGGTAAAATGTTCACCTGCAATAATATGCATCCATGTGGCCTGTGGTGGAATCCGCACGGGTGTTACTTGGGGGAGCGTGGTTCCGTTGCCTAAAACTCCTCCGGGATTTTCGCCCCATGCAAATAAATCTCCCTGTTTGGTTAGTCCAAAGGAATGCCGACCAGCAGCGCCAACTTGCATCCAATGCGCGGCGTTGCCGGATTGAGCGGGTGTCAGACGTTTGGAACGCGCTCCGTCTCCTAATTGGCCGCTCAAACCTTCCCCGACCGCCCAAAGTGTTCCATCCAAGCGGACTCCGAGGGCATGGTTTTCTCCACCCGCAATCGCGGCCCAATCTGAGTCGAATCCCAGTCTGGTGGGACGCGTCCGATCTCTTCGACTTAATGCGCCGGAACTGGCAAAGTCGCCGTCACCCCAAAGCCAGACAGAATGATCGGACGTGAGCGCGTAAGTCATACGTTTTCGCCCTTCTATTTTTATCGCGGGCGCTGGTAGCGGTATGATTGATGGCACCGATCTGTCGGTGTGATCGCCCATCCCGAGTTCGGCAAACGTGTTCCGACCCCACGCATATAAAGCCCCGTCCTCGAGCACGGCGAAGCTGCTTTCTGCCCCACATGCTATGGAGACGGCTGGCCTAGGAAGTGTGACTCTTTGGGGTCTGGCTATCCCCGATTCCCCAGAAGTCCTAAGAAATGGATTATTATTACCGCCCCAAATCCAAACTGTTCCATCACTGCGCAGGGCCATGGAGTGGGAATCGCCTGCAGCAACGGCAACCCAGCGAAAGGAGTTTTGAGTGAGTTTTGAGGATTCTGTCGTCAAATTAGCGACAATTTGAATGGGAAAGGCGCTCGCCAGCTTCGAGCCGTCTCCTAACTGACCGTACTCATTGGCGCCCCATGTCCAAAGTGTACCGTCGGATCTCACTACCAAAACGTGGTGTTCTCCCAGCGCAAATGCTGCGCGGGAAGGCGCGGTAGGAGGATTAACAACTGAGTTAACAGTGGTCGGTGGGCTGTATGGAACAGGAGTCGGAGGCGTTGGTAGTGGCGGGACGACTGGAGCCTGTGGTTTGGGAGCGTCCCTTGCGACGGGCATCGGCGCGGCCGGCTTCTGCGCAGGTTCGGCGACAACCGGAGCAGGCGTTGGAGGTGGAGGCGTGGCTTTGGGCGGGACAACGGGAGTCTGCGGTTTGGGAGCGTCCTTAGCGACGGGCATGGGCGAGGCTGGCTTCTGCGCAGGTTCGGCGACAACGGGAGCAGGCGCTGGAGTCGGGGGCGTCGCTTGTGGCGTGACGACTGGAGCCTGCGGTTTGGGAGCGTCGTTTGCGACGGGCATGGGCGCGGC
>Ga0114967_10000022_pt1 | contig 124209 bp, 97 predicted proteins | sample M_130628_MF_Meta_FD_92639 | JGI IMG/M metagenome (GOLD analysis project Ga0114967, IMG submission 92639) | Freshwater microbial communities from Lake Montjoie, Canada to study carbon cycling - M_130628_MF_MetaG | ecosystem: Environmental > Aquatic > Freshwater > Lake | place: Lake Montjoie... | reverse complement strand
TTGAGATTAGGGTCAGTGACCTTCGCTTTTGCGGCAGTGATGCTGGTTTTTGCAGCAGCAATTTCATTTTTAGCATTGGCTAAATCTCCCGATTTCTGGTACAAGCGAGCCGATTCGTAGTTTAAATTAGCTATTTCTTGCTCTGTTTTGAGTTGCTGTCGAGCAGAAGATAGCCATCGTCGGGCTTCACCTGCAAATTTTCCATCAGGGAATGTATTGTTGTAGAACGTAACGTAATATACCAATAACTGAGGTTGAGTTTGGTCGTTTATTAAGCCTTTCAAGAAGTTAAATGCTACATCTTGTCCTTTTTCACGAAGCAAAGCTGGGCATTCTATTTGCCAAGTATTTGCCGTAACGTAAGATCCTACCCCCAATAACTCCATGTAGCCTTTCAATTTATTTACTTTGGCCAGAGAATAAGTGGATGCTTTTGGAGAAAAAATCTCTAATTGTAATAATCGTCCGAGAGCATTACCTTCTTGACCAGCATGACCCTCTTCGGCTTCGTATTTTCCACCAATGGCCAAATTATTGAACCAAAACTGCGAAAAACCATTATTCAAATCCATTATACACTTCTTCATAATAGCCCAACTAAATTTATCGCCTAGTTGGTCTTTCGGATAAGTAGTGTACAAGGCATCGGCTACTTGCTTGTTTTTTAGTGTATCTTGCGTAATGCGTAAATAATATGCCAAACCAACCATTTTATTTACGTCTCTATCGCCTGCTTGAAATTTATTCCAAAAACCACTAGTTTGTTGATTTGGGTCGAGGGCTGTTTGGGCGTGTTTGATAATATCTTTTGGGGTATTGGTTGGGTCGGTAATATGCAAAAGGTTTTGGTCTTTATCAAAGTAGAAAAACAGCGGAAATCCAGGCAAATAAATATTCTTTTTATTCAAGAAAGACACTTGTTTGGCGTCTTCGACGTTGAGTTTAAAACTCACAAAGTTTTGGTTGTAAAATTTGCCTACTTCGGAATTTTTGAGTGTTGGCTCTAAACTCATACAAATCGGGCAATGTGCCGAATAACATTCCACAAAAACGTTTTTCCCCGAAGCTTTCGCCTTCTGAAAAGCATCCTTAATTGTAGGTTCAAACGAAATGCCTTGTGCAAATACAAAATTGTTAAAAAATAGAAAACCGCCAAGCAAAAATATCTTTTTCATGTATTTTTTTATTTTTTGTTTAGCAAATTAGTTGATTTTTTGAGAAAAAAAGCTTAAAAATTGCTATTCTTTTACAAGTTATCAATAACCGCATACTGGAATCGACCGAGCGTTGGCCGCCGTCGCTCGGTTCTCACCACAGATCAATTATTCAATTTAACGAAACCACCGTCAATCAGATAATCACAGCCTGTGATAAACGCTGCCTCATCGGAGCAAAGATAAACTGCCAATGAGCCAATTTCTTCGGGCTTTGCCATTCGTCCGATTGGTTGAGTTTTTGAAAGTTTATCAAACATTTCCTTTTCTTTACCGGGGTAAGTTTTCTTCAAAAACCCGTCGACAAATGGCGTGTGTACACGAGCTGGTGAAACGCTATTACAACGAATATTATATTTGAGGTAATCTTTTGCAACCTGCAAGGTCATGGTATAAACCGCTCCTTTCGACATTGAGTAGGCAAATCTATCTGGAATACCAACAGTTGCTGCAATCGAAGCTACATTTAAAATTACGCCACCTCGGTCTTTCATGTAAGGAATAACCGAATGAAGACAATTATAAGTTCCTTTTACATTTACATTGTAAATTCGGTCTAAATCTTCTTCGGTCGTCGATTCTACCGTTCCAACGTGGGCGATTCCTGCATTATTTACCAAAATATCAATCGCGTTTTCTTTCGCTATTTTATCAATCACTTTTTTCACATCTTTTTGTTTCGAGACATCTACTATATGAAAATAGGCCTCTCCGCCATTGGCATTGATGAGATCGGCTTCACGCTCAGCTTGGTCGATATTTAGTTCCAAAATATGAACAACGGCCCCTTGTTGAGCAAAAAGTCGAGATATAGCGAGTCCTATACCACTTGCACCGCCCGTTACGATGGCTAATTTATTGTTAAGACGAAACATTTTTAATTTCTGTTTAGATTTATTTCAAACGGTTTTGAAATTGTTGATAATCAATTTGCAACCAAAACGTCAACAATGCAACAATTTTCTTTCTTAATTTTTTATGAAAAATAACTTAATTCTAATATTTTTTTGATATTTGAATTAAAAAAGGCAATTTCCTTCTTCAAAATTACTTTTCAAAACTGGAACAAAAAATAAAACGCTTTACATTTGATAAAATAATTATTCAACCTATAACTTATTAGTTTTTACAAATTGTTGCAAGTAATTGAAAATATACAAATAGTTTAATTTTCTACCAACACTTTTTCAACAATATTGAACCATTTTCAACAACGAAAACAAAATTAAACTCTTCGTATGCACACTGTTTTAAAACTACATAAAAACGACAACGTAATTGTTGCTTTACAAAACCTAAAAGCTGGTGAAATTGTAAATTGCGACAACGAAAATTACGAAATCCAACACGATATTGAAGCAAAACATAAATTTGTTACTGAAGATTTATCAGTAGGGGACCACGTGACCATGTACGGTGTTTTGGTAGGAAATGCTACTCAGCCCATTAAATGTGGAGCACAAATAACAACTTTTAATCTCAAACACGAATCAGACCCTTATTCGGTTGAGAAACGCCAACCAGCACCAGCATGGAAACCGCTGGATGTTTCGGCATGGAAAGATAAAACTTTCAATGGTTATCACCGAGCCAATGGCAGCGTTGGAACTCGTAATTATTGGTTGGTAGTGCCTTTAGTTTTTTGCGAAAACCGCAATATTCTAATAATAAAAGATGCTTTCGAACGTGAGTTAGGTTACTCTCAGCCAGAAATTTATCGAAATCAAGTAAAAGATTTATTAGTTGCCTTTCATTCAGGAAATACCGAAGCCATTGAAACAATCACTTTGGCCGACCCAAATAGCGAAAAAATCAAAATTTCGCCTACACATATATTTCAAAATGTTGATGGTATCAAATTTTTGACGCATGAAACTGGTTGTGGCGGAACTAATCAGGATACCGATGCTCTATGCGATTTATTTGCAGGAATGATTGTAAACCCCAACGTAGCGGGTGTAACGGTACTGAGTTTAGGTTGCCAGAAATCTCAAATTGATTACCTAAATGCAGAAGTTTTAAAGCGTGACCCCTTGTTTGATCGTCCGATTTTATATTTCGACCAACAAACTTATGGTTCTGAACATACAATGATGTCAGACGCTATTCGTGAAACTTTTAAAGGAATTATAGAAATCAATAAACATAATCGTCAGCCTGCATTAATAAGCAAACTTACTATTGGTTTGAAATGCGGTGGTTCAGATGGTTTTTCGGGAATTTCTGCCAACCCAGCTATCGGACATTTATCTGATATTATGGTAAGTTTAGGTGGAAAAACACTTTTGGCTGAATTTCCAGAGCTTTGTGGTGTTGAGCAAGAATTAATCAACCGCTGTGTTGATGAATCTAAAGCCCAAAAATTTGCCGATTTAATGAAAGAATACTCCGACCAAGCGGCAGCCGTAGGAGCAACTTTCGATATGAATCCATCGGTTGGAAATATCAAAGATGGCTTAATAACTGACGCTATCAAGTCGGCAGGTGCAGCAAAAAAAGGTGGAAATGCACCAGTAGCCGATGTGTTAAATTATACTGAACAACCAACGCAAGCAGGTTTACACTTGCTTTGTACACCAGGGAATGATGTTTTGGCAACCACAGGAATGGCTGCTTCGAGTGCTACGATTATATTGTTTACGACTGGACTTGGCACGCCAACCGGAAATCCGATTACACCAACAGTCAAGATTTCAACTAATAATAAATTGGCCGCAAAGATGTCCGATATTATTGATTTTAGTTCGGGGAAAATCATCACAGGCGAAGAAACCATTGAGCAAAATGGCGAATCTTTATTGAATTGGTTGGTTGGACTTGCGAATGGAGATTATCTAACCAAAGCCGAACTTCTAGGCCAAGACGACTTCATTCCATGGAAACGTGGGGTGAATTTGTAAATTTCCAAAGACCATTTGTTTATATGCAAATAAAAAATTCTCTTATTTGTATAAAAACAATAAAATGTCCTTCGGGACTGGGAATATGAAAATTCAATTTTATGGAGCAGCTCAACGAGTAACGGGCAGCAAACACCTTATTACGACCAATAAAGGAACAAAAATATTGCTTGATTGCGGACTTTTTCAAGGAATTGGTACAACCGAACTAAATCTTCAATTCGGGTTCGACCCCAAAGAGGTAGATTTTCTTATTTTGAGCCATGCTCATATCGACCATACTGGCCTTGTGCCTCGTTTAGTCAGAAAAGGCTTCAAAGGTATTATCTACGCCACACCAGCCACCAAAGATTTATGCGAAATAATGCTCATGGATTCGGCTTTTATTCAAGAAAAAGACCTCGAACGCATTAATAAACGAAGAATCGGCCGAAATGAAGAACCTTACGAATTGCTCTATAATGGCGAAGATGTAGAAGCAGCTTTAAGTTTGTTCAAAACAGTTGATTACGAGACTCCTTTTTTGATAGAAGCAGGCGTTATCGCCAAATTCTATGATGCAGGGCACTTACTCGGAAGTGCAGGAATCTATCTGACTTTTGAAGAAGAAAACGTTTCAAAAAGTTTATTTTTTACGGGCGATATTGGCCGACCAAACGATAAAATTTTAAGAAGTCCCCAGCCATTTCCACAAACCGATTATATTATATGTGAATCGACCTACGGAAATAAACTCCACCAACCAGAAGCTGATATAAAAGCCCATTTACTTAAAATTGTAAATGAAACCTGCGTTGAGAAAAAAGGCAAATTACTCATCCCTGCCTTTTCAGTTGATCGTACACAAGAATTAATTTACGCCCTCGACCAACTCGCACACGAAGGACTTTTGCCCAAAATCCCTGTTTATATTGACAGTTCATTGTCTGTAAAAGCAACAATGGTAATGCGAGAAAACGAAGAATGCTTTAACCCCGAAATATTAGCTTACATTAAATGCGATGGCGATGCTTTTGATTTTGAAAACCTTCATTATATAATAGACGTGACAGCATCAAAAGCTCTAAACGAAAGTCATGAAGCTTGTATCATTATTTCGTCTTCTGGCATGGCAGAAGCTGGGCGTATCAAACATCATATTAAGAATTATATCGAAAAACCCTCAACAACCATTCTTTTGGTGGGCTATTGTTCACCCGAAAGTTTGGGGGCTATTCTGAAAACAAAACCCAAAGAAGTAAGAATTTTTGGTGAAAGGTTTGAAGTCAGAGCCAATATCGAAGTAATGGATTCGTTTTCGGGTCATGCCGATTATAATGAAATGATAGCACATTTGTCCTGTCAGGATGCTTCTAAAGTTAAAAAACTTTTCTTGGTTCATGGCGAATTGGATAATCAAATGGCGTTTAAAAATCGCTTGTATAATGTAGGTTTTCAAGAAATTTTTATTCCCATGCAAGGTGAAAGCTTCGATATGAAATAATTTAAAATAGCTTTTATATTATTACTTTGTAATTTTGCCCAATTAATCTAAAATCATGGGTGAATTTTGATTTATTCACTAATTCTCATAATCACTTAAACTAATATTCTTTCACTCACTCATTATGCTTAATGAAAATAGCCATACACGGTCGAAAATTTAATGTAGAATTTGTTTCTTACATTCAACAAGTTTTTGACGAATTAAAGCAACATGAAGTTGAAGTACAAATTTCTGAGCCATTCAAGCGTATTCTTCTGCAGTCTGGAATTCGTTTGGATGTAAAAGCCGTTTATACCATACCCGAAGAAATTTTCGATGCCGACTTTGCTTTTAGTCTTGGTGGAGATGGCACCTTTCTTGAAACCCTTGCACACGTAGGCAAACGAGAAATTCCGATTTTGGGCTTCAATTTTGGTCGTTTGGGCTTTCTGGCTGCCATTTCTCCCGAAAAAATTCATCATACAGTATATCAACTCATTAATGGTCACTATACCGTCGATGAACGAACAATGATTTCGGCAGCTTCCGAAACTGAGCTTTTTGAAGAAGGCACGAATTTTGCACTTAACGAAATAGCGATTTCAAAAACCGATACATCATCGATGATTGTAATACATGCTTACATAAACGGAGAGTTTTTGAATACCTATTGGGCTGATGGGCTGATGGTTGCAACTGCTACGGGTTCTACTGGCTACTCATTGAGTTGCGGTGGGCCATTGGTTATGCCACATTCTGCCAATTTCATTATAACTCCAATCTGTCCGCACAATTTATTTGTTCGACCAATGATTGTTTCTGATGATAGCATAATTTCGTTTAAGGTTGAAAGTAGAAGTAATAATTTTCTGGTTTCGATGGATTCGAGAGCAAAAATTGTCGGCTCTGACGAAGAAACAAATATTACTGTTAAGAAGGAAGATTTCAAGGCCAAAATGGTAAGAATGGAGGGCGACGATTTCTTGAGTACATTAAGAGGAAAATTAAAATGGGGTATTGATGCCCGAAATTAACAATAAACCTGTCTGTGTTAACGTTAAATAAATTCGACAAACCTTTTACTAATTCGTATGAAATTGTTAAAAACTAACAAATTGGTGTTTGGCCTTATTCTAAGTTTTTCGATAGTGCTTTTGGAAACACAAGAAAACTTCGCACAATCTGGAATTTTCAGCAAAAAAAACAAACTCAAACAATATTCTACCGTAGGAATCGGTGGCGGTAGTTCGCACTATTTTGGTGATTTATCACCCTATGGATATGTCTATTATGGGCTTATCACAAATGTAAGATGGAATGCTACCATCAACTATACCCGTCAGTTATCCCCACAAATCGCTGCTCGTGTAGGTTTTACTTGGGCAAGAATCGCTGGTGATGATTATACGTTTTCTCAGCATAATATTGATAAGCTTTTTCAACCATTTTTGAGAAATTTACATTTTCGCAATGACATAAAAGAATTCACCATTACTGGACTAATTAATTTATTACCACAATACAGTAATGGTCTTCGAGGTAGAAGTTTTATAACGACTTACAGCTTTATTGGATTTGGTTTTTTTTCCCATAATCCACAAGCAAGAGACGTCGCCGCCATTAACCCTGCCACCGGTAATATATTATTAGGAGGTTGGACAAATCTAAGAGATAAACAAACTTCAGGTCAAGGCATCAACCCAACTTATCCGAAAGCATACTCATTGATTCAACCTGTTTTTCCTGTAGGTATAGGTGTGAAAATAAAAATAAATGAGAAATTTAATTTAGGAATTGAGGGTGGATTAAGAATTACCCTATCTGATTATTTAGATGATGTGGGTAAAAGTGACTACCCTGACCCAGCCGACTTAGTAGCTGTATCGCCATTGAGTGTTGCCTTTGCCAATCGTGCTGGAGAGGACTATTCAGCTTTTACTGGAGCAAGTAGAATAGCACAGTTCGCTGATATTGCTACAAATCAGCTTTCTCTTGCAACACCAGGAACCCCCTCTAGTAATGGTTTGGCAGTATTCGGTTTTCCAATTAGTGAAAGAGGGAAACAAAAACTGGATTCATATTTTACAACTCAAATAACGTTGAACTATATTATTTCGAGCCAAGTAAAATGTCCGCCTATTAAATAAACCCACAACTTCATATTTTCTATGTAAGCATTAAAACCTATTCCTTGATGATTATTTATTATTCGATAATAAGAAAGACTTTCTTTTTAATTTATCTATTTACGTTATCTTCAATTAGCTATTCCCAAAGGTGGGAAGTAGGAGTTGGAGTTGGAATATGCAATTATAAAGGAGATATTATGCCTTCATTCAAACCCTTTTTTGCTCGACCAGCAGGAAGTACATTTATACGAATGAACTGTACACGGTCTGTTTCCTTTAAAGTACAAGGAATGTTCGGAGGAATTGCAGGTGATGATAAAGCCATAAAATCAGACCCCTATCATCAAGCAAGAGGGCATAGTTTTAGTGCAATAATCCTAGAAGGAATAGGGCAAATAGAATATAATTTTGCTAACTTCCGAACAACAGCATCAAGAATAGTAAATAACTGGACCCCATACGTTTTTAGTGGTTATGGCGGAACAACTATCCAAACTAGAGCTAAACTTGCGACCATTAATAATCCTACTTATACAGCAAGGTCAAGCCCTAGCTTCTTGGCATTAGGGATTGGTTTTAAAAAAGAATGGAAAAACCAATGGAACTGGGGGATTGAGTTTGGCTCCAGATGGACGAATATAGACCTAATTGATGCTGTAGGCTATAAAGATGGGATAGTTCAAATAGCCCCTAGCCTTACACTGACTCCTGTAATTTTTCCGTACTCATACCAAAAAAACCAAATTCCAGGTACCAAAGTCAATGATATGTATTATTACACAAACTTTTCAGTTAGCTATTTATTTTACAAAGTTCATTGTCCCCCTCGTCGATAATACACACCTAAAACTAATTTTTATACCTCATTTGTAATTTCGACAGCACTTTAAGTATAAAAACTTCATAATCAGCTACAAATCATTAAAAACTTATCAAAAACCGTTCTTTTTTTTTACCTTTACAATCCTTTTCGCACTTACACTTAAATTAAGTTCTGATAATTTATTAATGTTAATTGATTTACCAGTGAAAGAAAACATTGATTTAGGCAATTTACCTTCTCACATTGCCGTTATAATGGACGGTAATGGGCGTTGGGCAAAACAACAGGGTGCAATGCGAATATTTGGGCATCACCATGGAGTTAAATCAGTGCGAGATACTGTTGAAGGTTGTGTAGAGTTGGGATTAAAATATCTTACATTATATACTTTTTCTACTGAAAACTGGAATCGCCCTAAATTAGAAGTTGATGGAATCATGCAGTTATTAGTAAAAACAATTGCTGAAGAGGTTCCTGAATTGCACAAAAACAATGTTAGGGTCAAAACAATAGGCAATCTTGATAGTCTTCCGTCATCAGCACGAAAGAAAATGTTGGATGCTGTCGATTTAACAAAAAACAATGCTGGTTTAACACTAATTTTGGCTTTAAGTTATAGCGGCAAATGGGAAATTGTACAAGCTACAAAACAGATTGCAGAGAAAATTAAAACTGGAGATCTCGATGTTGAAGATATTTCTGAGAGTGTATTTTCACAATATTTGGCCACCGAAGATGCTCCTGATGTTGATCTAATGATTCGTACAGGTGGCGACCATCGCATCAGCAATTATCTACTTTGGCAATTAGCTTATGCTGAATTATATTTTATGGACGATTTGTTTTGGCCAGAATTTCGTAAAAATCACTTGTTTGAAGCAATAGCATCTTACCAAAACCGTGAAAGACGTTTCGGGAAAACCAGTGAGCAAGTAAAGTAAAAAAGAATAAAGCTTCTTAAATTTATATATAAAATCGAAGCATTCCTCAAATAGATTTTTCTGATATCTTTTATATTATGCGTATCCAAAAGTTACTTTCTTTTCTTATTCTACTGCTTGTTACCACCAACGCCATAGCACAATTCCCTTTGGGGCTTGGTCGTAAATACGAACAAGCAAAAGATGCTGGTGTTAGCTATGAACAACCAAAAGAATATACCATTTCTAAAATCTCGGTCAGTGGCGTAAAATTCTTAGACCCTAATACACTTATTTCGGTATCTGGTCTAAATATCAACGATAAAATCAGTATCCCTGGCGAGCGTATCAGTACAGCCATTCGCCGTTTGATGGAGCAAGGTATTATCGAAGATGTTGCAATCAATATTATCAAATTAGAATTAGATAAAGTTGAGCTTGATATTCACCTTCGTGAGCGTCCACGTCTCAATAAGTTTGTTTTTAAGGGAATCCGTAAAGGCGAAATTGATGCTGTAAGCGAAAAAGTAAAAGCCAATAAAGGTAAAGTAATCACCGATGCCTTAATCAAAAATATTCAGCTAACAATCAAGCGTGTTTACATCGAAAAAGGTTTCTTGAATACCAATGTTCAGATAAAGCAAATTTCAGATACAATTAGAGCTAATAATGCTGCCCTTATCGTAACTATTGATAAGAAAAGTAAAGTAAAAATTGATGATATTCAATTAGTTGGTATAACAGAACTCCCTGATTATAAAGTGTTATCTAAGCTGAAAGCTACCAAAATAAAAGCTCCACTACGTATTTTTACACCATCGAAATTCATTCCGAAAAAGTTTGAAGAAGACAAACAAAAAATCGTAGAATACTATAATAAAAAAGGCTACCGTGATGCTCAGGTAACTTCTGACTCAGTGATTTCGACCGATGGAAATAATATCAGATTGGTACTGAATATCAACGAAGGAACTCGTTTTTATTATCGAAATATAATTTGGACAGGCAATTATTTACGTAAAACCAAAGATTTAGAAACAATTCTTGCCATCAAAAAAGGTGATGTTTACAATCCAGAAGACCTTAATAAAAAAATAAACGGAATTCCGCAAGGCGACGTTAGCTCGGCCTACATGGATGATGGTTATTTGTTTTTCCAATGCGAGCCCGTAGAAGTTGCCGTTGATGGCGACTCTATTGACATTGAAATGCGTATCCGTGAAGGAAAACAAGCAACAATCAACCGCATTATTTTAAACGGAAATACCAAAACCAGTGACCACGTAGTAATGCGTGAACTTTTGACCCGCCCAGGACAAAAATTTAGCAAAACAGACCTTATCGAAACCCAGCAAACGCTTTCAAGATTAGGTTATTTCGACCCTCAAAAAATCGAACCTAAGCCTATCCCACAAGCCGACGGAACAGTTGATATTGAATATAACGTAGAAGAGAAGCCAAGTGATAACATTGAACTTTCAGGCGGTTGGGGCGGTCTTCAAGGCTTTGTTGGTACTTTCGGAGTTGTTTTTAATAATTTTTCAGCAAAAAGCATCAATAACCTTAAGAAATGGAAACCACTTCCTGCAGGTGATGGCCAGCGTTTAGCCCTAAGATTACAAGCCAGTGGACGTTTCTATCAGACATATTCATTGTCATTTACTGAGCCTTGGCTCGGTGGAAAAAAACCAAACTCATTTGCGGTAAGTATTTTCCATACATCATCTGACAACAGAGGCTACCAAAAAGCTCTAGAACGCCAATATGGCTCTGCTTATGCCTCTATTTATGCAGGTAGTAGTTCTGGAATTTATTCTGGATATTTCAAGAATACTGGCGGTTCGATTACTTACGGAAAACGCTTAAACTGGCCTGATAGAAATTTTAGTTTTAATGCTTCTCTTTCATATCAAAGATACAATGTTGATAATAGTTACTTCATCCCCGGTTTCCAAAAGGGAGTTGCTAATGACCTTTCAATGGCGTTTGTATTATCAAGATATAGCTTAGACAACCCTCAGTTTACACGGTCGGGTTCTCAATTTACTATCAATGCAACCTTTAACCCTCCTTATTCATTATTTAGAAATGCACCAGTAATTGACAAGTTTAAGTGGGTAGAAGGCCACAAATGGATGTTTGATGGCGATTGGTATGTGCCTGTTGTCGGAAAATTGGTTTTCCACGCAAAAGCAAATATGGGTTTCTTGGGTAAGTATAGCACTAGCTCAGATTTTAGTCCATTCGGAAGATTTATCTTAGGTGGTGCTGGTATGGGTATGCAAAACTCCATGAATGTTGGTGCAGATTTGATTGGTCTGAGAGGTTACGAAGAAGGCATTGTTCACGAGCTATCTTATGCAGAAGCCGAAAAACTCCGCACCAGTGACGGAAGCGTAACTTTGAGCCGTATGGGTGGTATAATTTACAGCAAATACGCAACTGAGCTACGTTATCCAATATCACTAAATCCGCAGGCAACAATATTTGTTTTAGGTTTTGCTGAAGCAGGAAATAGCTGGGGAAGTTATAAAGATTTCAACCCATTCAAACTTCGTCGTACGGCAGGTGTAGGAGCGAGAATCTTCATGCCAGCCTTCGGTATGATTGGTCTTGATTTTGGAAAAGGCTTCGACCCAATCCCAGGACTATCAAATAAAGGTTTGAAATCGTTTACATTTAGTATTGGTCAACAAATTCGCTAAGACCAACAACAAATGTTAAATATCTGTCAATGGTATAATAATTTTGTATATATTATACGTTAGTTAGGCTACAATCCAAAACAGAAAGGTATGTATTAGCTAATCAATAAATAAAAAACATTCAATAATTTACGCATTGAAAATTTTTTTTGAATGAAAAAGACAATATTTTTATTAATTTTGATACTTATTTCTGTACCAAGCTTTGCTCAAAAGTTCGGATACATTGATTCTGAATTCATTACAAGCAAAATGCCTGAGTATAAAAAAGCCCAAGAGGATATTGATAAGTATTCCGAAAAGTGGGTATCTGATATTCAAGTTAAGTATTCGGAATTAGAAAAAATGCGTCAACAGTTTCAGCAAGAAGAGATTTTACTAACAGCAGAAATGAAGCGTGAACGTCAGAAAAACATTGACGATAAAGAAGCCGAAATAAAAGAATTGAATAATAAAGTCTTTGGAATGAACGGTCTGTTATTTCTGAAAAAGAAAGAAATAATGAAGTTAATCCTTGATGATATTTACAAGGCCTGTGAAAAAGTGGCTCGACAAAAACAATTAATGTTTATTTTTGATAAAGCATCGGATATGAGCATGATTTACACAGACCCCCGCCACGATTACACTGATTATGTAATGGAAGCCTTAGGGATTTCGTTGAAAGAAGATAAAAATCAAAATAACCAAGTAACCAAACCCAAAAAATAAGTACAAAGATGAAGACAAAATTTTTCGCCGCAATTATCACGGCTCTAATGTTTGTTGGTGCAGCAAATGCCCAAACTACAAAAATTGGATATACTAACGTTGACTATATCCTAAATAATCTTCCTGATGCAAAAGATATTGAAAATAAATTGAAAACTGAAAAAGCTCAGTATGACAAACTTTTGCAAGATAAAATTGCTACCTTTCAAGCAAAATATGAAGATTATCAAAAAAATGGTGCAACGATGTCAGCAGTAATCAAAGCTGATCGTGAAAAGGAATTGCAATCAGGTCAAACGGCTATCCAAGAGTTCCAACAAAACTCTGAAACTGCTCTACAACAAAAACAACAACAATTGTTGGCCCCAGTTTTGGAGAAAATCGACAAAACTGTAAAAGATGTAGCTAAAGAAGCTGGTTATACTTACGTTTTTAATACGGATGCTGGCCCTGGTACAACTCCTATTCTTTTGGTTGCTCCAGATGCTGATAATATTTCTGATTTAGTATTCAAGAAATTGGGCGTTACACCGCCTGCTAAAACGGCAGCAACAACAGCTCCAGCAACAGCACCTAAAAAGTAATTGTTACAAAATCATAAAAAAACCGCAAAGATGAATTCATTTTTGCGGTTTTTTTCGTTTAATTTGGTTTATATTTTTTGAAAAAAACGTTTATAGATTAGCTTTTTTATGCAAAATACCCAAATTTTTTATAAAACAGTATTTTCTTCATCAAGGTTACAAAAAGTACAAATGCAGATGCTGGAAAAAAATTTCGAGTATTGGAATTTTTAACTGTTTACTTTTTCAGTTCTCCATCTACTAATCGCCAAATATTCAGTGGATTATCGGCCTTTAGTTCATCAATCAGGAGACTATCGGGAAAATTCTGATAACATACAGGTCGAGTAAAACGTGAAATAGCCATAGTTCCGACCGAAGTACTTCTAGAATCGGTTGTCGCAGGGAAAGGTCCGCCATGCACCATTGCGTGCGAAACCTCCACTCCTGTTGGGAAACCATTAATCAAGATTCTACCAACTTTCTGTTCCAATATTTCTATTAAATCGGCATATTCAGCCAAATCTTCGGGCGTTCCATGAACAGTTGCCGTTAGGTGTCCTGTCAAACTTTGAGCGGCTGCCAGTAATTCATCTTTTGTGTTGGCTTCCACGACCACGCTCGTTGGCCCGAAAATCTCTTCTGATAAATGAGGGTTTTGAGTAAAATCTTCAATCGAAGCATGAAAAATTATAGGTTCTACGGCAGTAAATCCTTCGGGTGCTTTTCCCACACCTATCACTTTTGTATAATTTTTAGTATTTTCAATGCCTCTCACATACGCATCCCGAATGCCAGTTGTGAGCATTACACCTCCCATACTAGTGTTGGTGTGCTGCTCGAGAGCAGCGATAAATGCTTCATTTTTTTGTAATAAAAGCATTCCTGGATTTGTACAAAACTGTCCAACGCCCAAAGTAACCGAACCCACAAAGTTCTGGGCAAGCGTCGTTTCGTTTGCTTTAAGGATGCGAGGCAATAAAAATACAGGATTTACACTTCCCATTTCGGCATAAACGGGAATCGGTTCGGGGCGAGAGGCAGCGGCATCATAAAGTGCTTTTCCTCCTTTGTATGAACCTGTAAAACCTATAGCTTTTAAATTTGGGTGTTTTACTAATGCCAAACCTATTTCGTGTCCATCATCAAATAATAATGAAAAAACACCATCGGGCATATTAGTTGCCTCGGCAGCTTTTTGAATGGCCAATCCGACAAGTTCAGATGTACCTAAATGAGCAGGGTGAGCCTTAAAAATAACAGGGCAACCAGCCGCCAATGCTGAAGCGGTATCGCCACCTGCAACCGAAAACGCCAAAGGGAAATTACTCGCCCCAAAAACCCCAACTACTCCAAGCGAACGCTCAACCGAGCGAATATCGGGGCGTGGTAATGGTTGACGGTCAGGTAATGCGGTGTCAATTCGGGCATTTACCCATGAACCGTCTCTTAATAATTGTGCAAACAAACGAAGCTGACCAGTTGTTCGTCCACGTTCGCCCATTGCACGACCTTGCGGAAGCCCAGATTCGGCTACGTATCTTTCGATGAGTGCATCGCCCAAGTTTTCTATCTCCTCAGCAATTTTCTCCAAAAACTCAGCTTTTTGTTTACCTGATTGTTTTCTGTAAATTTGAAACGCTTTTTCGGCTTTTTGGGCTGCAAGGCTTAATTCGTCAATGGTAGCTTTAAAAAATAATGGAGCAAGAGTCTCGCCATTGGCTGGATTTACGGCTTGAATAGCTATATTACCTTCCGAGAAAGATTCAAAACCAATAATATTTTTTCCTGTAAGTTGCATTTATGGTGCTAATAATAAGTTTAAAATGAGAGTAAATGTTAAAACTATTTCATTTCAACGGTATTGATTAATGTACCGATACCTTCGATAGTAATTGTGACGACATCGCCTTCTTCGAGCGTAAAATCATCGTGCGGAACAATACCTGTTCCTGTCATCAGAAAACAACCTTGTGGGAAAGACATTTCACGAAATAAATATTCTACTAAATCAGTGTGCTTGCGTTTCATGCGATTTATTTCAATTGAATCGGTAAAAAGTGGAATCTCATATCGTGAGATTTCAAGCGTGATTTTTGAATCACTATCAATCGGACTGCCAAAAATAGCTATACATGGTCCGATAGCTGCACTTTTATCATAAGATTTGGCTTGCGGCAAATAAAGTGGATTTTCGCCCTCAATATCTCGTGAACTCATATCATTTCCTACTGTATAACCCGAAATCTGCCCTTTTGAATTAATAAACAAGGTAAGCTCTGGCTCTGGCACATTCCATTTCGAATCTTTTCTAATTCTTACTGCTTGCCCTGACCCAACGACTCGCTGAGGAGCGGATTTAAAAAATAATTCTGGACGTTCAGCGTCATAAACTCTATCATAAAAATTATCACCACCAGCTACTTTCGATTCTTCCATACGTGCATTACGGCTACGCAGATACGTTACGCCCGATGCCCAAACTTCCTGCGACTGAATTGGAGCTTGCAAGCCATTATCAATTAGAAATCTATATTCCGCCGCAGCGGGTAATATTTGTATTTCTCTTTGCAATTCAAAAAATAAATCTTCGCGATTGATAAATAAGTCCCAATCAGTGTGTCTGGAGATATAGTATTGCCCTTTATGTTCGATAACGAAACCTTGTATGGTTTTATAAATTTTCATGAAGTAAAATGTACATTTATTAGACCCCAATATTAATCAAAAAGAAGCATATTCGGTGTATTTTTATGACTACTTTTTTTAAATTTCAATTTAAATAACTAAAAGGCATCAAATATTTTCAAAAAAGTTTGGAAATATAAATGAAAGTAAATTTCTTTGCAATAGAAATTGTTCGCAACTGGCGAATATTCGCAACTGGCGAATACTTTTTAATGAAAAACAATATAATACTAATCATCCCAATTATTTTTCTTCTCATCTAAAATGAGTGGAAAAGGCTTTGCCATAAACAACAAAAGCCTTCTTCACACCAAGTGAATAAGACTTTTTCATTATCAAATGACTATTAATAAAAATCAATAAAGTTTTTAAATTAAATATGGAACTAAATAAATTCAGTCGCACCCTTACGCAAGAAATTCATAATCCTGCAGCCAAAGCAATGCTTTATGGTATTGGTCTGACAGAAGAAGATATGCAAAAAGCCCAAATCGGTATCGCAAGTACTGGTTATGAAGGAAATACTTGTAATATGCACCTTAATGGTTTATCAGTACACGTAAAGAAAGGCATCCAAGAAAACGGAATGGTAGGCTTGATTTTTCACACAATCGGTGTTTCTGATGGTATGACAAATGGTAATAACGGCATGAGTTATTCATTACCAAGTCGTGATATTATCGCAGATTCGATTGAAGATATTGTGGCTGCTCAATGGTACGATGGCGTAATTGCAGTAGTTGGTTGCGATAAAAATATGCCTGGAGCAATGATGGCAATTGCTCGCTTGAACCGTCCAGCAATGTTGGTTTATGGAGGAACAATCCGCACAGGATTGTATAAAGGAAAAAAACTCGATATCGTATCGGCTTTTGAAGCATTGGGTCAAAAATTTGCCGGCACAATCTCAGACGAAGACTACGAAGGAGTTATAAAAAATGCAATTCCGGGTGCTGGAGCTTGCGGCGGAATGTACACCGCCAACACAATGGCATCATCAATGGAAGCAATGGGTTTAACTTTACCAAATTCTTCAAGCTATCCTGCAACACACGAAGGTAAAAAAGCTGAGTGTATTGCAATCGGAGCGGCTATGAAAAATATGTTGGAGAAAAACGTTTGTCCACATGACATCATGACTCGCAAGGCGTTTGAAAACGCCATGACAATGGTAATGGTAATGGGTGGATCAACGAATGCAGTTCTGCATTATTTAGCCATTGCAAGTGCCGCAGGTGTAGAGTTTACATTAGATGATATTCAAGTTATTTCAGACCGTACGCCATTAATTGCTGATTTGAAACCATCAGGAAAATATTACATGGAAGATATGCTTGAAATTGGTGGTGTACCCGCTCTAATGAAATATTTACTCAATAAAGGTCTTATTCACGGCGATTGTATGACTATTACGGGCAAAACAATTGCTGAAAACTTAGAAGAAGTTCCAGATTTAGATTTTGATTCTCAAAAAATAATTGTTCCGCTTGAAACTCCAATCAAGGCTACTGGTCACTTGTAGATTCTATACGGAAATTTGGCTGAAGGTGGGGCCGTTGCAAAAATAACAGGAAAAGAAGGCGAAAGATTTGAAGGAATTGCCAAAGTTTGCGAGCGTGAAGAAGAAGTAATAGAATATTTAGAAAAAGGCGAAATCAAAGCTGGTCACGTAATAGTAATCAGAAATGAAGGGCCAAAAGGCGGCCCTGGAATGCCAGAAATGCTTAAACCAACGTCGGCCGTGATGGGTGCAGGTCTAGGAAATAGTGTGGCGATGATTACTGATGGCCGTTTTTCTGGCGGTACACACGGTTTCGTAGTTGGGCACATCACACCAGAGGCTTTTGACGGCGGAACAATCGCTTTGGTAAAAGACGGAGATAAAATCACAATTGATGCAGTTGATAATAAACTGATTTTGCACGTTTCAGACGAAGAATTGGCCGAACGTAAAGCTGCTTGGAAACAAATTCCATCGACATTTACAAGGGGCGTTTTGAGAAAATATATTAAGAATGTGAGTTCGGCGAGTGAGGGTTGTGTTACGGATTTGTAAAACCCCTAACCCCTAAAGGGGGGAGAAATGTTTGGTATCACAAATTATGATACCAAAATAGTACAAGATTTTTACAATACCATATTTATAAAACATTGGTTATCAGTTAAAAAAATCTAAGGTCACAATTTGCAACCTTAGAAAAATACAAATAATGGAGCTAAAAGTTATTCAAAATAAAATACACGAAACCAGAGGTCATAAAGTGATGCTTGATAGTGATTTGGCTGAACTTTATGGTGTTACAACGGGGGCATTGAACCAAGCTGTAAAGCGGAATAGTACAAGATTGCCTGAAGACTTTATGTTTCAATTGTCTGATAATGAGCTAAATTCTTTGATATCACAGTTTGTGATATCAAAGAAGTACAATTTTTCTTCTTCAGGTCGTGGTGGTGTCAGAAAAATGCCCTTTGCCTTCACCGAACAAGGCGTTGCGATGCTATCAAGTGTTTAGAAAAGTGATAAAGCGGTACAGTTAAATATTGCTATTATGCGAACATTTGTTGCTATCAGGCAATATGCTCTCAATTATCAAGACTTAAAAGAGAAAATTGAGGCCATTGAGTCAAAATATGACAAAAGTTTTGAAGACATTAACCAAGCATTGAATTATTTATTAAGTCCAAAATATGACCGAAAACACATTGGTTTTATACAAGAAAAAGAATCAACAGACAATATATAACTCACTGACAAACAGCAAGTTATTAACCAAAATATAAATTTAACTTTTATGGGAAATTTATTAGAAATAGAATTAAAGCAAGAAACGTTTGCAGCTGTTGCTGAAGTAAAAGAAGGTCAAACTTTTCTTTCGGGAGCTCAGGTAATGATGGAATGTTTACTGGCCGAAAATGTAGATACAATTTTTGGTTATCCAGGAGGGGCAATTATGCCAACTTATGATGCCCTTTATGACTATATTGATAGAATCAATCATATATTAGTTCGTCACGAACAAGGTGCTGGACATGCTGCACAAGGCTTTGCTCGAGTGAGTGGACGTACAGGCGTATGTTTGGTAACTTCTGGCCCAGGCGGCACAAACCTCATTACGCCAATTGCCGATGCAATCATTGATTGTACGCCAATGGTTTGTATTGTGGGTCAAGTAAAGTCGAATTTGTTGGGTACTGATGCTTTCCAGGAAACAGATATGATAGGCGTAACTACGCCAGTTTGTAAATGGAATTATCAAATTATCGACCCCAACGAAGTGCCAGAAATCATGGCAAAAGCTTTCTTTATCGCAAAATCGGGAAAACCTGGCCCAGTAGTGATTGACTTTGCTCGTGATGCACAAGCTGCAAAAATGACAAAGCCATTTGTCTATAAAAAAGTAGAGAAAATGGTAAGCTATAGTCCACGAATTGTACCAAAACAAGAGCAGATCGAAAAGGCAGCAGAGTTAATTAATAAAGCCAAACGCCCATACATTTTGTTCGGTCACGGAGTTTTGATTGCTGATGCCGTTCAAGAATTACTTGATTTTGTTGAAAAAACTGATATTCCTTGTGCAAGTACATTACTTGGACTTTCGGCAATGCCAAACAATCACCCCAACTACATGGGTTGGTTGGGTATGCACGGAATGTATTCTCCAAACGTAATGACTGATGAATGCGATATCTTGATTGCCGTTGGAATGCGTTTCGATGACCGTGTAACGGGGGATTCAACTAAATTTGCTCCTCAAGCACGCATTATTCATATCGAAATTGACCCTTCAGAAGTTGATAAAATTAAGAAAGCGGAAGCTCCAGTAATTGGAGATGCCAAAGAAGCCCTGAAAATGCTCATGCCTTTGGTGAAAAAAGGTGACTTTACAGGCTGGAAAAACGAATTCCGCAAACTTGACGTTAAAGAATACGATAAAGTTACACTCCGTGATTTAAGCCAAGAAGGAAAAATCAAAATGGCAGAGGTCGTGGCTTTACTTTCTGATAAAACTAATGGCGAAGCTTGCATAGTGGTTGACGTTGGTCAGCACCAAATGGTTACGGCACGTTATTACCAGTTCAAGAAAGCAAATTCATTCATCGCATCAGGTGGACTTGGTACGATGGGCTTTGCCATTCCTGCATCATTTGGTGCTAAAGTTGGAGCTCCTGATCGTGAAGTCGTCGGAATTATCGGTGATGGTTGTTTCCAAATGACGATTCAAGAACTCGGTACAATTGCCCAAAGTGGTTTGGCCGTGAAGATGATTATCTTGAATAATAATTTCTTAGGAATGGTGCGTCAGTGGCAGCAATTATTTTATGACAACCGCTACTCATTCGTAGAATTACAAAATCCAGATTTTATCACAATTGCTCGTGGTTTCGGTATAGATGGACATACTTGTTCAGAAAGAGAAAACCTAAGCGACTCATTGGATAAAATGCTCGACTCAAAAAAAGCATATTTACTCGAGGTTATCGTAGAAAAAGAAGAAAACGTTTTCCCAATGGTTCCTGCGGGAACAAGCGTGAGCGAGATTCGACTTGAATGAAAAATTGAGTGATTTGTGATTGTGTAAATGGGTAGTTTATTTTCAAGCTCATTTCTTACAAATTTCTATCAAAATCACTCATTCGCTCATTCACCCATTCAAAATTAAAAGATGACAACATACACTATTTGCGTATTTACCGAAAATAGCATCGGATTACTCAACAAAATCACAATCATATTTACACGCCGCAGAATCAATATTGAATCTCTGACGGTTTCTGAAACTGAGCGTAAGGGTATCTCTCGTTTCACAATCGTTATTAAGCACGAAAAACGTGAGGACGTAGAAAAACTCGTTCGCCAGATTCGTAAAATCATCGAAGTTTTAGCAGTATTCGGTTATCTCAACGAAGATATTGTTTATAACGAAATCGCATTATACAAAATTTCTACCCCGCTGAACGGCAAATCTGTTGATGTCGAAACTATCAATAAGGTTTATAAAGCGTGGGTAGTTTACTGGGGGCTTGACTATGTGGTTATCGAAAAAACAGGTACTGAAATTGAAATTTTTGATTTCTTTAGGTACATAAAACCTCATGGAATCATCGAATTCGTTCGTTCGGGAAGAGTTGCGGTGTGTAAAACGCCTCAAGGATTAATCGAATATTTACCAGAAGAAATTACCGAATGGGAGTATTATTTGTAGATTTGTTGATTAAAAAGCATTAAAAATAAATTTTGGTTGTAGCATTCAATAAAACAAATTCAATAAAATGGCAAAATTAAATTTCGGCGGTGTTGATGAAGAAGTAGTAACCCGTGAAGAATACCCTCTCGAAAAATCAAGAGAGTTTTTGAAAAAACAAACCATTGCAGTAATCGGCTACGGTGTACAAGGCCCAGGTCAAGCAATGAACATGCGTGACAATGGTTTCAACGTAATTGTTGGACAACGCCCTGGTAAAACCTTCGACAAAGCAGTTGCTGATGGTTGGGTTCCAGGAAAAACGCTTTTTGGCATCGAAGACGCATTGAAAAGAGGCACAATCATTTGTTTCCTTTTGTCGGATGCAGCTCAAATAGCCCTTTGGCCAACAGTAAAACAACACCTTAAAAAAGGTAAAACTTTATATTTCTCTCACGGATTCGGAATCACGTACAGCAAAAAAACTGGTATAAAACCACCTAAGAATGTTGACGTGGTTTTGGTTGCTCCAAAAGGTTCGGGTACTTCTCTTCGTCGTCTGTTCGTTGAAGGAAAAGGTCTTAACTCATCATTCGCAGTATTCCAAGATGCTTCGGGTCATGCTCGTGAAACAGCTATTGCAATGGGTATCGGTGTAGGTTCAGGTTATCTTTTTGAAACAGATTTCTACCGTGAAGTTACGTCTGACCTTACAGGGGAGCGTGGAACTTTGATGGGTGCTATTCAAGGTATTTTTGCTGCCCAATACGAAGTATTACGTGAAAATGGTCACTCTCCTTCTGAGGCTTTCAACGAAACTGTTGAAGAATTAACTCAATCATTGATGCCACTCGTTGCAGAAAACGGAATGGATTGGATGTATGCCAACTGCTCTACAACTGCTCAACGTGGTGCGTTAGACTGGTGGAAACCCTTCCACGATGCTACGAAACCTGTTTTCAAAAAATTGTATCAAAGTGTAAAATCACAAAAAGAAGCAACACAATCTATCGAACGTAATTCTCAACCAGATTATCGTGAAAAATTGGAAGTTGAATTAGCAGAACTTCGTGAGTCAGAAATGTGGCAGGCAGGTAAAACTGTTCGTAGCTTACGTCCAGAAAGAAACTAATGATATACCACAGTAGATAAACGATGAACAACAGTTTCATAAATTACAGAAAGCACAGGGACAAAATCTCTGTGCTTTTTGTATATTTGGGCGTATTATAAAAATACACAACAAAACTTCATACAATGGCATCAACAATCAGTAAAACAAAATCAGACTTTGGTCTCCCTGATTTGGACAATATTTATCTCGCCGCCGAGCGTCTTCAAGGAGTAGCTGTGCATACCCCCCTGATGTACAATCTAAACCTTTCGGATCGTTATGAAGCAAATATTTACCTCAAGCGTGAAGATTTACAGGTAGTTCGTTCATATAAAATCAGAGGAGCATATAATAAAATGATCAGCCTTACGCAAGAGCAACGAGAAAAAGGCGTGGTTTGTGCAAGTGCAGGCAATCATGCTCAGGGTTTGGCCTACGCTTGCCGAAAACTAGAGGCTCTTGGAACAATTTTTATGCCTACAACAACTCCGCCACAGAAAATAAAACAAGTAGGAATGTTTGGTAAAGAATTTGTTACCATTGAACTGGTTGGTGATACTTATGACGATGCTTTTTATGCAGCCAAAAAGTATTGTGAAGAGCAAAATGCTATTTTTGTTCACCCTTTCGACGATTTGCAAGTTATCGAAGGACAGGGAACGGTCGGGTTGGAGATTTTCAAAGATGCTAATTTCAAGATAGATATGCTTGTTTTTGCTATTGGTGGCGGAGGTTTAGCTTCGGGAGTTTCGACTGTATTTAAGCAACTTTCACCCAAAACAAAACTCATTGCAGTAGAGCCTTTGGGTTCGCCGACAATGAAGACCGCTTTTGAAAAAAACGAAGTAGTTACCCTCGAAGAAATTGATAAATTTGTAGATGGTGCTGCTGTAAAACGTGCAGGAGATTTGACTTTTCAAGTATGTAAAGCCAATCTCAACCATGAAATTTTGCTCATCCCCGAAGGAAAAGTATGCTCAACGATTTTACAATTATACAACGAAGAAGCAATTGTTGCCGAACCCGCAGGTGCATTGTCGGTGGCGGCTTTGGATTTTTTAAAAAATGAGATAAAAGGCAAAAATGTAGTCTGTATCGTAGGTGGGGGGAATAATGACATCACTCGCACCGAAGAAATAAAAGAACGTTCGTTGCTTTATGAAGGATTGAAACATTATTTTATTGTTCGTTTTCCACAGCGTGCAGGTGCTTTTAAGGAGTTTCTGAATGATGTGCTTACTCCAACTGATAATATTGTTTATTTTGAATATTCCAAGAAAACCGCTCGTGAGCGAGGACCTGCTTTGGTAGGAATCGAGTTGAAACAACCGTCTGATTTTCAACCACTTATCGAGCGGATGAAAGCTTATAATATTCAGTTTGAATATATCAATGATAAGCCACAGCTATTTGAATTTTTGATTTAGTTTTGATAAATTCTTAATTAAAAGAAGGCCTTTCACTATCTTTGCGAAGTGATATCCTTTTATTTTGAATAAATGTACCTAGTTTTTCTTGTTTCTTTTTTATTATTCCTATGGCAAATCCATCGAAATGCTTCATACATTTCTGACAGCCTAAGCGACTATTTCATCAAAATATTCTTTGGTTTGGTTTCTTCCGTGATTCCAACAGGCTTCTTTTTATCTGAACTCAACCAACTAGGTCACGCGGTATCATGGGGTTTAGGTATTAATGTTTTGGCTTTTTTATTTTATTTCTTTTTTATAAAAATCTCAGAAAACCACCAATATTCTCTTAACAATTCCCTTAAAAATCTTCCGAAAAACCTGCTTAACATTTGGCAAAAACAAGGATTTTTAGGCAAAACAGTATTTGGAATATTGAGTTTAGGCTTACTTATTGTCAGTATTTTAAATTGGGGAATATTTTATTTGACTTATCCTAACGAATGGGATAGCATGACTGGGCATTTGGTTAAATGTGCCTTGTACCTCCAAAATGGCAACATGAATCGCCTACAAGGCACAACTTGGACGATAGATTTTTACCCAAACTCATTACCAACTTTACAGATGTTTGGCTTTCATCTTTTTGGTGAACAAGGATTTAAAGTTATTCACTACTTATCTTATTGGCTTTTTGCAATCTCAGCTTACGGAACAGCTTTTAAAATAAGCAAAAATAAAACTGCAGCTTTACTTGTTTTTTTACTTTCAGCTTTACTTCCAACGGCTTTAGTACAAGCGACAACCACTGAAACTGACATCGTTTTGTCAGCCTATTTAGGTTGTTTGATCTATTTTATGTTTGCGTTTAAAGAAAATCCTTCTCGACTCAATGTTTCGCTTATTGCACTAATGGCAGGTATCTGGATTGGACATAAAGTTACTTTCTTACTTATTGCACCAGCGGCAATGGTTGTAGCGTTTCATACCGTTTTATTGAAAAAGCAGTTTTACCAACACATCAAACTGTTTTTTATTACATTTATAACAGCAATAGGCATTTATGCCCTGCCAACTGGCTATATAAGTAATATAAAAGAATCTAAAAAATTTAGTTTGGGAAGTCTTTCGGCACCCCAAATGGTGATGCAATGGCACGGAGTTGAGCATTATACAGGAAAGGAAAAAATCAAAAACTTAGCTTATAATATTGGTCGATATTCTTCTGATTTTTTGAATATGGACGGACTTAGAAGTTCGCCTTTAGGTAAAGAATTAAACGATATTGTACGATATTGGCCAAATAAAGTATTAAGAAAATTGAATCTTGAGGGAGAGCACTTCACGGTTGTTTCTTATTTTTCTTTTGAACATCCAGTAAGATTCTATCTCGAAAGACCTTATTGGGGATTTATAGGCTTTGGTCTTATATTACCATGCATAATTTTTTTATTTTGGAAAGTATTACGAAATTTTAAGAAATTAAATAGTGTAGAAAAAAGTCTTTTGATACTTGTTTTAGCGGCAACATTACACTTTTTATCGCTATGTTATTCAGCTCCTTATGACCCTATCAAGGCTCGTTATTTTCTGAATATGGCGGTTTGGTGCATGCCTATGCTTTCGTTGATTGGCTTATCTTGGTTTCAGAGAAAATCAATCCTTAAGAGTATTTTCTTAATAATCATTAGCGGTTTTATTGTACTTTCGGCAATACCTACAATTCTGTACTTGCGTATCCACCCAGTTTTTGAAGCCAAAAATATCTTTAATACCACTCGTTTAGAAATGATAATGATTGGTCGACCTAATGTTTATGAAGCCTACAAAAAGTTTGATGAACTCGTGCCAAAAGATGCCATAGTAGCACTCGGAACTCAACAAGAACACGAAGATTTTGAATATCCACTTTGGGGTGAAAACTTTAAACGGAAACTCATTCCGATTCATCCATTTAGAAGTGTCGTAAAACCAATTCCTGCCGAAGCACAGTATTTATTTTATTCAAAAGGGGTTATTCCATTTCAGGAAGGAGATATTAAGCTCAATCACATCAATAGCGAATTGCACACAACTATCAATGATAGTGAGTTTTATTTAAGAAAGTTAACCCCCAATTCGTAAGTACCCCTAATCCATAAAGGGAAATAAAATATAAAAAATGCAAAATACATCAAATAGCAATATAAGTTCCCCTTTAGGGACTGGGGGTGGTCAGGGATTAGGCATAATGCAACCCTACGTTTTTCCGTATATTGGCTATTTTCAGCTCATCAAGGCAGTTGATAAATTTATCGTATACGATGATGTAGCATTTATCAATAAAGGTTGGATAAATCGAAATAACATCCTGGTCAATGGAAAAGCTATTATGTTTACAATTCCGCTGGTTGGAGCAAGTCAAAATCGACTAATTCGAGATATTCAAGTTGATAACTTATCGGGATGGAGTAAGAAGTTTTTAAAAACCATTGAACAATTGTATAAAAAAGCACCGTATTACAAAGAAGGTTTTCAATTAGTAGAGCACGTTTTCAACTTGTCATCAACAAATATTGCTGAATTAGGAGTAAATAGTTTGAAAGAAACCATCAAATACTTGAATATCGAAACAAAAATTGTAGAAAGTTCAACGATTTATAATAACCAAGACCTAAAAGCACAGTGCAGAATTTTAGATATTTGTTTGCAAGAAAAAATAAATCATTACATTAATCCAATTGGTGGAATAGCTATCTATAACAAACAACTTTTTGCGGATAACGAAATCTTACTTAATTTTATAAAAGTAAAACCCATTCAGTACAAGCAATTTAACAAACAAGATGAATCTTTTGTGCCGTGGCTTTCAATCATCGACTTGCTGATGTTTTGCTCTGTTGAAGAAATTAACGAACATTTAAATAAATTTGAATTAGTCTAAAAAGTCAAGAGACATCAGTTCATGAATAGTGTTATAAATTCTAAAAAATAAAAATAAAGATGGCCAAAGTAGTAGTTTTCGGTACGGAACTGGTAGCAGAATTAGCACATTATTATCTAACAAATGATTCAGAACACGAAATCGTTGCATTTACTGTCAACAAAGAATATATAAAAGAAGATACTTTCTGTGGCTTGCCAGTTATAGCTTTTGAAGATGTAACAACATTTTATCCACCAGCCGACTACCAATTTTTTGCTCCTTTGAGCGAACGTAAAATGAATATGGTACGGGCCAAAGTCTATGCCGAGGCTAAAGAAAAAGGATACTCTTTTATCTCATACATCAGTTCAAAAGCCACCGTTTTGACTGACCAAATCGGTGAAAACTGCTTTATTCTTGAAGATAATACGATTCAGCCTTTCGTAAAAATCGGTAACGATGTTGTGCTTTGGAGTGGTAATCACATCGGGCATCATAGCGAAATCAAAAACCATGTTTTTTTTACTTCGCATGTAGTTTTATCGGGAAGATGTGTGGTTGGCGAATACTCATTCTTTGGTGTAAATGCCACAATCAGAGATGGCTGTACGATTGGCGAAGGCACTCTCGTAGCAATGGGTGCAAACATAACCAAAACAAAAACTGACTCTTGGAGCATTTGGAAAGGCAATCCCGCCGTAAAATCTGAAGTATCAAGTAAAGATATTAATTTATAATAAAACGCATATAGCTTTTAAAAATCGTTCAAAAACTCGAACTTTGAGCACTAATATTTGAAAATTTCTGAAAATGAATCAATTTTTTGACCAACTAATTTGCCCAAAAACACATACAAAACTTGTTTTATCGGCCGATGGCAAAACCCTTAATAATACCTCAAGCGAAGAACCTGTAAGCTATGACGTAAACGAAATTGTTGATTTGGTTTTTCCGAGAGAGCTTTTTGAGCAAGACCGCAAAGAACAAGTAGCCTATAACGATGCACACGCTCGATATGACCGTGGAGTTTCGTGGGTTTTTGAATCACTTCACGCCAACGAAGCAGCTACCCGTAAACAAATGATTAGCCTATTAAAATTGAAACCAGGAATGAAAGTACTGGAGGTTGGTGCTGGAACTGGCAAAGATTCAGCTTTTATTATTGATAAAATTACACCTGGCGGACACGCAGTTTTATCTGATTTATCGCCAGCAATGCTAAGTCACGCAAAAGAAAAATTTGCTGACAAAAAAGACGTTACGATTGATTATTTCATCGGAAATGGCTCTTATTTGCCGTTTGAAGACAATTCTTTCGATGCACTTTTTCATTTCGGAGGAATCAATACTTTCTCGGAAAGAGCAAAAGCTTTTGAAGAATTTAACCGCGTAGTAAAAGTTGGTGGAAGAGTGGTTGTTGGTGATGAAAGCGTAGGTGCATGGCTTCGTGACCAAAAAACATATCAAATTTTGATGGATGCCAATCCTATGTTCGCTGACTTAGTACCGATGCAAGATTTACCAAAAAACATCAAAGACGTAAAACTGCAATGGATTTTCGGAAATGGTTATTATGTTCTTGATTTCAAGAAAACAAAAAAAGCTCCAACCGTAAATGTAAATTTACCTATTCCCAACAAAGATTTTGTTGATAATTGGAAATTGCGTGCTAATAAAAATCGTAAAACTAAGTAACAAAAATTACGGCAAAACCATAATTCTTAAGATTTTTGAGGCGAATGAACAAGAAAAATAATCACTCATTCACTCATTCACTCATTCACTCATTCCACAATGTGGCAAAAAAAAGGACTCATTTATAAACCTGATGGTAGTTTATCGCATAGTCGTTCGCATGCACAAGTGCCTTATGCGTACAAACATAAAGATTTTTTAAGAGTTTATTTTTCATCAAGAGATGATAATGGGTATTCTCGCCCAACTTTTATTGATGTTGATTACGACGACCCAACTAAGATTCTTTATATCCACAATACATCTGTTTTGGATTTAGGTGGCCCGGGAGAATTTGACGAAACAGGTGCTATGCCGTCATGGTTTGTTTCACAAGACAATGGAGACATTTGGTTGTATTATACTGGTTGGAACCGAACTCATAATTCATATCGCCTTTCAATGGGACTTGCTATCAGTACCGACGGTGGCGTGAATTTCAAGAAAATGTTCCGTGGGCCAATAATGGACCGCTCGATTCATAACCCTATTTGGGCAGCACAGCCTTCGGTGATGTTTGTCAACGGAAAATGGATGATGTGGCATATTTCAGGACAAAAATGCGAGTATATTCACGGCTATCCTGAGCCTTTCTATGATTGTCGAGTTGCAATTTCTGATGATGGGATCAATTGGACACCAACGGGTGATGTTGCCCTTCCTTTTGATGATTTTCTTCATGCCGTAGGTCGCCCAAGTGTTTTTCACGAAGTCGGTATTTTTAAAATGTATTATTCTTATCGACATACACTTGACTATCGCACTAACCGCAATCAGAGTTACCGAATGGGCTATGCCGAATCGGTTGATGGTTATAAATGGGAGCGTAAAGATGACTTAGTTGGTATTCATAAATCAGAAAACCCAGCTGATTTCGACTACCAAATGATAAATTATGCTCACTTTTATGAACATAATGGCAAAAAATATTTATTATACAACGGTAACGGTTTTGGAGCAGCTGGTTTTGCCTATGCTGTTTTAGAAAAATAAAACAATTATTGATAATTATCATTATTTTCTCAATCAGTAACATCTAATTTTACTAAAAATTAAAAACCCTTTTCTGGGCTAGATGAATAATCGTTAGGAATTATGAAACAACAATTCAACAAAGAGGGATATATTATCATCAAAAACTTCTTTTCAAAAGAAGAAATTAATAAAATTTACACCGAAGCACGTAATCTTTTTGCCTTGCAAATCGAGCGAGTTTTGGGTAAAAAAGTTGACATCAACGACTGTGATACTTTCGAACAAGCCATGTTCGATTTATTCGAGGCTGATTTTACAACTTTTGTAAATACAGGAAAACAGGCACAACATCTAATATCTTTACACCATTTAGGTACTGACCCTAAAATCATCAGTGTATTGAAAAATTTAGGTTATGAATTCCCAATGATTGGTGTGCGTCCTTCGATGCAATTCAACAGTCGATATCTATCAAAAGGCGGTAGTCACTGGAAATTGGGTGCTCACCAAGATTGGCGTACAGGCCAAGGATCATTGGATAGTATGGTTATGTGGTTTCCAATGGTTGATTGTGGTGCCGATTTAGGTGCATTACAAATCCTTCCTGCAAGCCACAAAGAGGGACTGCTAAAATCTGATACTTCAGGTTATTTGGGAAGTATTCAAGAAGAATTACCTGAAGAAAATTATGTTCAAACATCTTTTGAGGTTGGCGATTTATTGATTTTTTCTGCATTTTTGGTTCATCGTTCAGGCGAAAATATTACCAAAAATATTCGTTGGTCGATTCAGTTGCGTTATAATAATATGGCCGAACCGACTTTCAAAGAAAGGGGTTTCCCGATGCCTTATATCTACAAACCAGAAGAAAACTTGGTAACGCCTGATTTTCCGAAAAAAGAACAACTTGAAGAAGTATTCGCATAAATTAAGATAGGCAAACAAGATATTTCACCACTCATAAATACAAAGCGTATCAAATTTAGAATAAACCCATTTTTTTAGATGGAGTTTCTTGATTTGCTACGCTTTTTGCTTATTTTCGCAATTATAGATATTCAATACTTGAGTTTTATTAAAAAAATATTTTTTTATAAATTAAGTTATGGTAAAATATTATGTTTTGCAGACTTATATATGATGTACTGAAATAAATAATTTTTACATTTGTAAAATATTTTTATTTAGAAGAATAAAACCAAAAACTACTACAATAATGAAGCAACAGCTTATTACAACCGAACCTATTGCTTACGAAAAGATTCCAACCAAGATTTTTAAAGATTCAAAGGAAGCATCGAATGCTGTCGCTCACGAAATTGCAGAGTTAATTCGTGAACGCCAACGCCAAAACCGAAATTGTATTTTAGGTCTTGCTACTGGTTCGTCTCCAAAAACAGTTTATGCTGAACTCATTAGAATGCACCGAGAAGAAGGATTAAGCTTTAAAAACGTGGTTTCATTCAATTTAGACGAGTATTTTCCGATGGAACCCGACTCTTTGCAAAGTTATGTAAGGTTCATGAAAGAACAACTTTTCGACCATGTGGATATTCCAAAGGAAAATTATTTTATACCAGATGGAACAGTTCCCGCAAGTAAAGTAAAAGATTTTAGTGAAGAATATGAGCGTAAAATAGATGCCGTAGGGGGCTTAGATTTTCAATTATTAGGTATTGGTGCAAACGGTCATATTGGTTTTAACGAGCCAGGTTCGTTGATTAATTCACGTACTCGTTTGATGATGCTCAATCACTCAACTCGTGTTGCGGCGGCCTCTGACTTTGGTGGTAGCTTAGTAAAAGTACCCAAGAAAGCAATTACATTGGGAGTTTCCAAGATTTTGACAGCGAAAAGAGTAGTTTTATTAGCTTGGGGTGAAAGAAAAGCTCCAGTAATTGCTGAAGCGGTCGAAGGCCGTGTAACCGAAACAATTCCAGCATCCTATTTACAGACACACCCAAATGCTTTGTTTGTCATCGACGAACGTGCCGCTCACGAACTTACTCGAATGCGTACTCCTTGGGTGGTAGAAGACGTTGTGTGGACAAGCGAGATGGTCAAGAAAGCCGTCACAAACTTGGCTCTTTCGCTTGGAAAGCCAATCTTGAAATTGACAAACAAAGAATATAACGATAATGGTTTAAGTGATTTATTAGCTCGCCATGGACAAGCGTATGAGATAAATATTGATGTATTTAATCAATTACAGCACAGTATTACGGGATGGCCAGGTGGAAAGCCGAATGCTGATGACACCAACCGTCCAGAAAGAGCTTTACCTGTTAGAAAACGGGTGATTATTTTTAGTCCACACCCTGACGATGATATTATTTCGATGGGAGGAACTTTCCAACGTTTGGTTGACCAAGGACATGATGTACATATTGGCTATCAAACTTCGGGAAATATCGCCGTGGCCGACGATGAAGCCATTCGTTTTATTGATTTTGTAGTTGATTTCAACGAAAAATTTGTTATCGAAAATAAAGAAACCCAACAACTCTTTGCAGAAGCAAAAGCATTCTTGAAAAACAAAAAAGATAGTGATGTTGATATTGATGCGGTGCGGTATGTAAAAGGTATAATTCGTCGAGGAGAAGCAAAGGCAACTTGTCGTTATGTGGGAATTCCAGAAGAAAACGTACATTTTATGGATATGCCTTTTTACGAAACTGGGCGTATCGAGAAAAAACCACTCGGTGCAGATGATGTTTCAGTTGTTGCCGATTTGATAGAATTAATAAAGCCACATCAGGTGTATGCAGCAGGCGATTTAGCCGACCCACACGGCACGCATAAGGTTTGTTTAGATGCCATTTTTGCGGCAGTTGAGCAGCTCAAACATAAAAATTTTATGAAAGATTGTTGGGTTTGGTTGTATCGTGGTGCTTGGGCAGAATGGGATATTCATGAAATCGAAATGGCAGTGCCGATGTCTCCAGATCAAGTTCTTCAAAAACGCATGGGTATTTTCAAGCATCAATCTCAAAAAGATGGTGTGGTTTTCCAGGGAACTGATGCCCGTGAGTTTTGGCAACGTGCCGAAGAGCGTAACCGTGGAACAGCTCAACTCTATAACAAACTAGGCTTGGCCGAATACGAAGCAATGGAAGCTTTTGTTAGATGGAAATTCTGATGAATTAAGTAATTTAGACAAAAAACGGCCGATTGCTAACGCAATCAGCCGTTTTTTGTTTCTAAGTGTTATCGATATATTATTTAAGCTAATCAAACTGCCGAAGTAGCTGAAGCCTAAATTTTTATTCCCATCGAATATTATTACAAGTGTATAACCTCACCATAGGCAGCCGCAGCGGCTTCCATAATAGCTTCTGACATCGTCGGGTGGGGATGAACCGACTTCATGATTTCCATACCTGTTGTTTCAAGTTTACGAGCTACAACTGCCTCAGCAATCAATTCAGTTACGTTATTGCCAATCATGTGGCAACCTAACCACTCGCCGTATTTAGCATCAAAAATAACCTTCACGAAACCTTCTGGTACACCACCTGCTTTTGCCTTTCCTGATGCAGTAAATGGAAACTTCCCAACTTTTATTTCGTATCCCGCTTCTTTGGCTGCCTTTTCAGTATAACCAACAGATGCAATTTCTGGTGAACAATACGTACAACCTGGGATATTTTTGTAGTCAAGTGGCTGTGGGTGGTGACCCGCAATTTTTTCAACACAAATGATTCCTTCAGCCGATGCTACGTGAGCCAATGCTTGTCCTGGAGTTACGTCACCGATGGCATAATATCCTGAGATATTAGTTTCAGAAAAAGCGTTTACCAAAATTTTACCTCTGTCTGTGGCGATACCGACATCTTCTAAACCGATATTTTCGATGTTTGCTACGATACCAGCTGCCGAAAGTACAACATCAGTTTCAATTTTGATTTCTCCCGTTGGTGTTTTTATCGTCGATACACAACCGCTTCCCGAAATATCTACATTCTCTACGCTTGAACTTGTGTAGATTTCAATACCAAATTTCTTGTAGATTTTTGCCAATTCTTTAGAAATATCTTCATCTTCTACTGGAACAATATTTGGCATAAACTCTACGATGGTTACTTTCGTACCCATGCTTGCATATATATATGCAAACTCAACACCGATTGCACCCGAACCCATCACCAACATCGAAGAAGGTTGTTTTTCGAGGCTCATAGCTTTGCGGTATTCGATTACTTTCTCACCATCAATTGGCACGTTGGGCAATTGTCTTGCTCTTGCACCAGTTGCAATGATGATGTTCTTTCCTTCTACGTCAGTTTTTTTGCCTTCTGCATCAGTAACTTCTACTTTCTTCCCAGTTTTTATTTTTCCAGTACCGTAGATTACATCAACCTTATTTTTTTTCATCAAGAAGGTTACGCCTTTGCTCATACCGTCGGCAACGCTGCGTGAACGCTTGATGACAGCACCAAAGTTTGCATGAGATTCGCCAACTTCGATACCATAATCTTTTGCGTGCTTGATATACTCAAAAACTTGAGCCGATTTTAACAACGCTTTTGTTGGAATACAACCCCAGTTGAGGCAAATGCCACCCAAACTTTCTTTTTCGATGATGGCTGTTTTCAAGCCTAATTGTGATGCACGAATAGCAGCTACATAACCGCCAGGACCACTCCCAAGTATAACAACGTCGTATTGAGCCATAAAATGTTTCTTGTTAATTGAAAACTTGTTGCAAAAATAGACAAAATAGCTGATACTCAAAAGGTAGGGCAGAATATGTTAAAAATGAAGCGAAAAAGTATTAAGGATATTCAGTTTAAATGGTGTAACTATAGATAAATAAAATAAGCCATTACTATTTTACATTAAACAACTATATGAATAAGTCGGAATGACTTAAAACTAAAAGTCATTTATTTTGAGAAATTTTTTTTTAAAAATATAATTTTAACAAGTTTGGGATGTCCTAAAAATGTATAAAAAGCGAAAAACCCAGAAAAGTTTAAGTTTTAAACATAAATATAAATTTGACAAACAAATTTACCAATCAGGCAATGAAACAGTATGAATTAAAATTAAAAAACATTTAATCTTTCAGAGGATATCAAGATTGTATATTGTTCGGTCTTTTCAATCAAAATAGCTAAGGAAAACACTTTCAATTAAATTGGGATACTAAATAACTTTAAAAAAAACATAGAACATCTTGAATGCTATTAGATATAAATACGTCAATCTACTTTTTTCTCCCTCAATTCATAGCAAATCTACTTTTTCTTCCCCAAATTTGGGCTATAAAAACACTAATATATGTTTGATGCGTTGCAGAACGAATTTGAAGGCGAGCTTTACTTCAAAAATACAACTACCGACAAAGCCATAAAGAAAGTCTATTCGACTGATGCTTCGGTTTATCAAGAAGAACCGCTGGCTGTGGCCATTCCTAAGACCGTAAATGATATAAAAAAACTGATAGAATGGGCAAATAACGCCCACCCTCTAGGGTTGGGGCGAACGCCACAAAGGGTCACACTTATTCCTCGTGCTGCTGGTACATCACTGGCTGGACAGGTTGTTGGAAAAGGGCTAGTTGTCGATATTTCAAAAAACTTCATCAATATACTCGAAGTAAACCAAGACGAAAAATGGGTTAGAGTGCAGCCTGGTGTAATTCGTGACGACCTCAACGCTTATCTAAAACCGTATGGTTTGATGTTTGGTCCCGAAACCTCTACATCGAACCGTGCTATGATTGGTGGTATGATTGGCAATAATTCGTGCGGACTTCACTCAATTATTTGGGGTGCAACTCGTGATAATCTTTTAGAAGTAAAAGCTTTATTATCAGATGGTAGTAAGGTTATTTTTGGCGATTTAAACCAAAAAACATTTCAAGAAAAATGTAAATTAGAAACGCTGGAAGGTAAAATTTATCAAAGTCTTGAAAAACTAATAAATAACCCTGAAAACCAAGCTGCCATAAAAGAGGGTTTCCCGAATGCCAATGTAAAACGTCGAAATACAGGTTATGCATTAGATGCTTTGATGCCCCACCCGTCAGATGCTGATTGTGCTTTTGAGTTCAATCTCTCCAAACTAATCGCAGGTTCAGAAGGTACACTTTGCTTTGTTACTGAAGCAAAACTTAAACTTTTCGACCTTCCTCCCAAAGAAGTAGGCATGGTAGCTGTTCATACGTATTCAATTAATGAGTCGCTTTTGGCAAATTTGGTGGCTCTCGAACATCATTGCTCCGCCTCTGAGTTGGTTGATGATTTTATTTTGGAATTCACAAAAACGAATATAGAGCAATCAAAAAATAGATTTTTTATCGAAGGCGAGCCTAAAGCCATTTTGATGGTTGAATTTTTTGATGAAACCAAAGAAGGATTACTGCAAAAAACCAACAATTTAATAAAAACTCTTAAAGAAAAAAATCTGGGTTACGCTCACCCAATTTTGCTCGGTGATGACTCCAAAAAGGCGTGGGAAGTGCGAAAAGGTGGATTGGGTCTTCTTCGCAACCTCGAAGGCGATACTCAGTGCGTAAACTTGATTGAAGACTGTGCCGTTGACCCACAAGACTTGCCAGCGTATATCAATGATTTGGAGATTTTACTAAAAAAACACAATGTTCAATATTCAATGTACGCCCACGCAGGAGCGGGCGAGCTACATGTTGAGCCGATGATTAATCTAAAAACCACAGAAGGCCAACAACTTTTTCGGACAATTTTGGCAAAAACAGCAGTTTTGGTAAAAAAATATGGTGGCTCTCTCTCGGGTGAACACGGAGACGGGCGTCTGCGTGGCGAATTCATTCCATTTATGATGGGCGAAAAGAACTACGCACTTTTCAAAGAAGTAAAGCAAATCTTCGACGAAAAAGGCATTTTTAACCAAGGAAAAATCATTGATTCGCCTCCAATGAATGAGTTTTTACGATATGAAGCTGATCTGGAATCGCCCAAACACGAAACAATTTTTGATTTCTCGAAACAAGAAAGTATTTTACGCTTGACCGAAAAATGTAGTGGTTCGGGCGACTGTCGCAAAACCGAAATCACAGGCGGAACGATGTGTCCAAGCTATATGGCAACTCGAAGCGAAAAAGATACAACCCGTGCCAGAGCCAATGTTTTAAGGCAATATTATACCAATGAGGAAGCAATTACACAGGAAAGCGTAAAAGAAGTACTTGATTTGTGTCTTTCATGCAAAGGATGTAAGTCAGAGTGTCCATCGAGTGTTGATGTGGGCAAGATGAAAGCCGAGTTTTTACAGAAAACTTATGACACAAAAGGTATTCCATTTCGCACAAAATTAATTGGGACTTTTACCAAACAAATGAAACTGGCGTCGATTGCACCGTGGGCGTACAATTTTATTTTCAAAACCGACGCCATTCGCCGAATCGCTAACCGAATCGTAGGTTTTCACCCTGACCGCACAATGCCTTTATTACATAGCACGACATTAAAAGAGTGGTTTGGCAAGCAACTTTCTTCACAAAATGATAAAAAAGTATATCTCTTCTGCGATGAATTTACGAATTATAATGATGTAGAAGTAGGTAAAAAAGCGATTTTATTGTTACAAAAACTTGGATATGAAGTAACCATACCGAATCACTTAGAAAGCGGACGCACTTATTTATCAAAAGGAATGGTGCGTAAAGCTCAGAAAATCGCTATAAAAAATGTTGAATTGCTAAAAGATATTGTATCGGAAAATACGCCAATTATTGGACTTGAGCCTTCCGCAATTTTGACTTTGAGAGACGAATATTTGGAACTTGTTCCGCACAATTTAAGAGATTCTGCTGAAAAAATCGCCAAAAACGCTTTTCAATTTGATGAATGGTTTGCTCGTGAAATTGACCGAGGAAAAATCAAAAAAGAAGCTTTTTCAGACGAAAAACGATTGATAAAACTGCACGGTCATTGTCACCAAAAAGCTTTATCGTCGCTTACACCTACCAAGAAAAGTTTGTCTTTACCTGCAAATTATGAGGTACAATTAATTCCATCAGGTTGCTGCGGAATGGCAGGTTCATTTGGCTACGAAGTCGAACATTATGAAGTTTCAATGAAAATAGGAGAATTAGTTCTTTTTCCGACCATCAGAAAACAAGCCGAAGATATAATTATCGCTGCTCCAGGTACAAGCTGTCGCCATCAAATAAAAGACGGAACGGGCAGAATCGCAAAACATCCCGCCGAAATTTTGTATGATGCCTTAAAATAATCTATGATAAAAAATGGAGAATGGATAATGTCCCGTTCGGCATTACTCATTCTCCATTATAAATGTTAGGTTAAAAATTTTAAGCTTTCATCAACTTCACTAAATCCTTATCATTTACTTCTTTGATTTGATCGGCTAGGTCAAGGAAACGCTTGTAAGTATCATCTAAGAAGGTCTTTTCAAGTTTAAAACCAAGCATTTCGAGGCGATGCTTCAATGCGTGGCGACCACTTCTCGCAGTCAAGACAATCATAGATTTATCAACACCAACTTCGAGCGGATTGATAATTTCGTAAGTATCGGTATGTTTCAAGAAACCATCTTGGTGAATACCCGATGAGTGAGCAAAAGCGTTACGCCCAACGATTGCCTTGTTGGCTTGTACTTGCATACGCATTGTTTCTGAAACCAATTTACTCATCGGAAATAGTTTCGTGCTATCAATATCTGTATAAAAACCAAGTGTTTTATGTACTTTCAAAATCATTGCAACTTCTTCCAACGAAGTATCTCCAGCTCTTTCTCCAATGCCGTTGATTGTTACTTCCACTTGTCTTGCCCCCGCCCTTATCCCCGCAATCGTATTGGCTGTTGCCATGCCCAAATCATTATGATTGTGCATCGAAAGAATGGCTTTATCAACATTTGGCACATTGTTCATTAAATAATGAATACGGTCAAACATATCGTTTGGTAGAACGTACCCCGTTGTATCAGGAAGATTCACAACCGTAGCACCTGCTCTAATGACACTTTCGGTCAATCTTGCCAAAAACTCTAAATCAGCACGGCCAGCATCTTCTGCATAGAACTCAACATCATCAACCAAGTTTCTAGCATGTTTTACAGCATCAATCGCTTGTTCAATGATTGTGTCTCGGTTGCTATTAAATTTATGTTTGATGTGAATATCCGATGCACCAATTCCTGTATGAATTCGAGGGCGTTTCGCAAATTTCAAAGCTTCGCCAGCGGCATCAATATCACCTTTTACAGCACGCGATAATGCACAAACTGTCGGCTCGATAACTGCTTTAGAAACCTCCACAACCGAACGAAAATCGCCAGGGCTCGATATTGGAAATCCTGCTTCGATGATATCAACACCAAGCTTTTCGAGTTCTTTCGCAATCATTACTTTTTCGTCAGTCGTTAACTGACAACCTGGTACTTGCTCGCCATCTCGCAAAGTGGTGTCAAAAACATAAATTTTATCGCTCATTTCTGATGAGATTAATATTGGTTAAGTAAGAATCATATCAATCTGTTTTCACAAAAAAGCCCTTTCTTACAATGATAAGAAAGGGCTTTCGTATATACAAAATCTCCTTTTCTCACAACGATAGTTTGAGTAGAAGGAGAAGTGAAATTTCGATTGATGAGTGTTTCAATGATGTTTGATTTTAATATTACAAATTTAAACAAATATTCTATTCAGACAAAAAAAATCACTTTTTTTTCAAAAAAATCAAGCTGAAAATATGGCTTTTCCAAGTTAAGTAACTTTAGTTTTAAGACATAAAAAGTTACTTTATTATGTTTTATTATACTTTTTTTATTTCTTTTTTACATTTAACATTAACATAAAGAGGTTTTAAGTCGCTGATTATAAGATTATTAAGCGTTTTTTCAAAAAACCTTCCTCCTTTCTATTTCAAATATTCTTAAATTCTCACTAATAGTTAGTATTTTTGTACAATTCCTAAGCCAAAGAAAAATTTTATTTCACCTATGCAAAGAAAAACTAAAATAGTAGCAACTGTCGGGCCTGCTTCCGAAAGCGAAGAAATGTTATTGGCATTGGCAAAAGCCGGTGTAAATGTTTTCCGTTTGAATTTTTCCCACGGAACGCACGCCGACCACCAAACTCGTATCGACCGTATTCGCAAAATCAATAAAGAGCATGGTTACAAGTGTGCCATTTTGCAAGATTTGCAAGGGCCTAAAATCAGAATTGGTTTGATGGAAAGTGGCAATGATGGCGTTGAAATTTTTGCAGGAAATCAGTTAAGATTTGCTAGTGACGACATCATTGGAAACGCTGATAGAGTAAGTACTCCATACAAAGGAATGTACAATGACGTACAAGTTGGAGAACGAATTTTGATGGATGATGGAAAATTAGAGGTTAAAGTTATAGGAAAAGATGGTACTGACGTAATCACAGAAGTAGTTTATGGTGGTCTTTTGAAACAAAAGAAAGGTGTAAATCTTCCGAATACAAATATTTCTCAACCATCGGTAACTGATAAAGACTGGGAAGATTTGAAATTTGGTTTGGCAAATGACGTTGATTGGGTTGCCCTTTCATTTGTTCGTACTGCCGAAGAAATTCAAGATATTCAGAAATACATCCATGAACAAGGCAAAACAGCTAAAGTAATTGCTAAAGTTGAAAAGCCAGAAGCAATCACAAACATGCAAGAGATTGTTGATGCAAGTGATGCTATTATGGTTGCTCGTGGTGATTTGGGTGTTGAACTTCCTTCTGAAGATGTGCCGATGATTCAAAAACGATTGGTTGAAATGTCTAATTTAGCGGCAAAGCCAGTTATCGTTGCAACACAAATGCTCGAAAGTATGATAGACAGTCCACGTCCGACTCGTGCGGAAGTTGGTGACGTTGCAAATGCAGTATTGGATGGTGCTGATGCCGTAATGCTAAGTGCAGAAAGTGCTTCGGGAAAGTATCCGATTTTGGCAGTTGAAACAATGGTAAACACCATCGTAAAAGTAGAAGAGTTGGCTGATGAGAAAAAATTGTATTTCCGCCACCACACGCGTGTTGCGGAAGACGATTATATATCAGACGAAAAAGAAAATGATAATGTGGTAATGACCGCTTGTCGATTGGCTCGTGACTTGAAAGTAAAGGCCATTATTGGTATTACTTCATCGGGTTATACAGCCGTTCGTTTATCACATCACCGACCTAAAGCGGGTTTATTTATTTTTACAAATAACGAAAAACTATCTACTCAGCTGAGCCTTTATTCGGGTGTTCAGGTTTTTATGACAGAGACAATGAAAGGCAAAAATGTAGAAGAAGTTGTTGATGCAATAAGAGATATTTTAGTTAAAAAAGGCGAACTAAAAAAAGGAGATTTGTTTATTAATACCTTGAGTTTGCCATTACAAGACAATAACCGTACAAATACTGTAAAGTTAAGTAAGGTGGAGTAACAGCCCCCAGAGATTAAATAAAAAGGCCTTATTCTTGAGCGAAAAAGGTCTTTTTATTAGTCATCTTTTATTCAGCTAAAGCTAAAGCCATTATTAAATGGCACTTGTAACTTGAATCAAGCAACTGAAATATAAGATAATACTCTTAGAAAGCATCAATTTTCGACCAAACATTCTCTCAATTTCACTTCAAACACCATCCAATCTAAATCATAATTGGCAATAAGTTCGATGCGGCTATCTCGGCGGTAGGCTATATATTGTACCGAAAACTCTCGGTCTACAGCATTTATTAATACCCAATCCTTACCCGTTCGGAAAACACCTTTGGCTCTATCAACGCCTTGTAGTGTACTAAAAAATTGACGCAACTTAGGCAAACTATAAACCTCATCGGGAGAAAAAACCCAACCACAACTGTACATTCCCAAGCCTTTACTTAGTTTTTTGATAGGTTTCCCGATTTCAGGAATTTCGTCTGTTTCCTCCGCTTGATGGTGATGATACTCGTGCGAATGTGCCTGCGGAAATTCTGCTTTTCTACCTGCAAATGGCTCAATATCAAGCCAATCTACATTTATTTCACCATTTAAAACTGTTTCCATCAAAAGTTTAGGCGGAAACAAAAATGTTGCCCAAAGTTTAAATTTCTCAGCAAGCTCCTCCCCTACTAAGTCAGCTTTATTAGCCACCAACACATCGGCCAAATTGATTTGGTCTTGAAAAGTCTCATGCGAACGCACATTTGCATCAGCCCAACGACGAGGGTCAACCAAGCAAATAGTCGCTCTGATTTCAAGAATATCTTTTAAATATTTGCTTTGCAACAAATCTAAGATACTCGCAGGATGCCCCATGCCCGTTGGTTCAATCAAGATTCGGTCAGGCTTTTGGTTGCGTAAAATTGAGGTGAGTATTACTTGCATAGGCACATTGGCCGTGCAACAAATGCAGCCTCCTGCTACTTCTTTTATTACGAGACCATCCTGCTGGTCAATAGCTGTATGATCAATCGAAACTGCACCAAATTCGTTGATAATAATTGCCCAACGCTCATTAGTGGGTTTGCTTGCTAAAATATGTTTAATGGCAGTAGTTTTGCCAACGCCCAAAAAGCCTGTGATAATATTTACTGGTATTTTCATAAATAAAAGGTTCTTTGTCGATATAAAATCAAAAGGAAGGCTTTACATAGAGCGAATGTCGCCCAATAAAGCCTTCCTTAGAAATAACACCTTTTATTTAAAAAAGTTTACTTAGCTGGAGTTATGATAATGTTTCTGTATTCAATCGGACCATGGTCGCCTTGGAAGAAAATTGGGCCAGGTTCTCCTTCGTTGCTATCTAAGGCTCCACCCGTGATTCCTGGAATTTCGTTTTTATAAATGATTGTTTTACCATTTAAAACAACCGTCACAACTCTTCCTACTAAGGTAATATCGAAACTTTGCCACTCCCCTGCTGCTTTAGCGGGCATTTCGAGCGGAGCAATAAAACCATAAACAGCACCCAATTGGTCTTTTAATGGTTCTCGACCTTTGCTATCTGTTACTTGCACCTCATAGCGACCTCTCAGATAAACTCCGCTATTGCTTTCTTCTGGATACTTAAACTCAACATGTAACTTAAAATCTTTGAAAATTTTAACCGTACGAAGATTAGCACCGGATTTTGGACTTTTTAAAATACCATTTTCTACAAGCCATTGGTTTTCGCCACTTACAACTTGCCAGCCATCAAGATTTTTGCCATTGAAAATTTTGATTGGCGTTCCCCAAACTGGGTTTATCGTATTATTTAATTTGGGAGCCCTAACTCCAACCCAACTCAAAGTTTCGCCACTTGGCGTGTTCATTGTACCTGTTAGTTTGTCATCTTTCAAAACAGCCTCTACTGATAAATCTTTTTCAGCTCTATCCCATTGTGGCGGAATTGAGAAAGACATTTTATCATCAGCGAAATTGATGCGTGAAATCGGTCTGGCACTTCCTCCGTCTCCCACAAAATGTCCGTTTAAGTATTTGACACCCGAATGGTTTACCTCCAGCCAAGAAGGCACTTTTTTATCGCCTTTGGTAATTGTAATGTCCCAACGGCCTTCTATACTTTTGATTGGAGCAAGTTGTGCCATTAAAGAGTTACTGATAAGGATTACTCCTAAAAATTTTACAAAGTGTTTCTTCATGATTGTTTTTGGTTGAATTAAAAATATGGTTAAATATGCATTGTCGAATTTTAAACCGCAACGACGGTTTGTTCGGCACTATAAACTGTGTGAAGATTAAAACTTCACACAATTCAGTGAATTTTACTACAAATTTACTTCTTGGTTTCTTCAAAACCCATTTCTTCGTACCATTCTTCAAATTCAGATGGTGAAGCTGTTGGTTTCGGACTCATTGCTCGGCGTGAACGACGCTCCGGTGCTTTGATTTCAAGGTCTTTTTCTAATTTATCGCCGTTAAGTTCGATGATAACTTTATATTTTGCAGGACGGAAATAAACCTTTTTATCGTCGGCAAGTTCCAACGGGCGGCGTTCCGCATTTATTTCTTTATCGTCTTTTTTCTTTACATCGTTCAAATATTTTTCGTAATCTCCTTTTGATGCTAAATCAATCGCTTGGTCGAAGTTTACGTTATTTAAACCTGCTTCTGCATCATCGGTGATATTTTTAATTATCAAACCCTTATCTGTTTGAATTTTAATCGTTGCCTTTCCTGCTGCTTTTGCGTAGTAAGTGATATCATATTTACGTTCTTTTGGCTCGGCATATTTATCAAACATTTTACCCCACGAAGCAATGTAATTAATTATTGGTAAATCAAATAAATGCACATTTTTGGCTAAAACTTCGCTGCTCAATGCCTGTAAAGGTTTCACATCAGCAATATAAATAGAGCGTCCATGCGTGCCAACTACCAATTCGTTTTCTCGTGGATGAATCACCAAGTCGTGGATTGATACATTAGGCATTCCATCGCCATTACCACGCATGAACGTTTTTCCTTTATCCATCGAAATGTACAATCCATTATCGGTTCCGATATAAATGATATTCGCATTTTTCATGTCTTCTTTTATTACGTTTATTGGCTCAGCTGGCAAATCGGTACCGATTGCTTGCCAATTTTGACCGTAATCGTTCGAAACAAATAAATAAGGCTTGAAATGGTCGCCACGATAAGCATTTAATGACGCATAAACCGTTCCTTCCGCATGAGCTGAAACCGCTATGCCACTTATCCAAAGATTCGGTTTATCCATGATTTTGGTGAAAGTATAACCTCCATCTTTCGTAACATAAATTAAACCATCATCTGAACCTGTATAAATCAGACCAAATCTACTTGGCGATTCTTCGATTGTGGTCAAAGTTCCGAAAGGCACGTCACCTTCTTTTTTGCCACGAGTCAAATCACCCGAAAGGGTTTTGAAAGTATCGCCTTTATCAAAACTTCTATGGAATTTATTTGAACCAAAATAGATAATATCTTGATTGTGACGAGAAATCGTAAGCGGAGATTCCCAATTGAAACGGAACGGTGCTTCACCTAATTCACGTGGAACATCTAATTTTTTACGTTCGTTGGTTGCTTTATTGATTCTGAAATAGTTTCCAAACTGAAAACCTGCGTAAACAGTATTGTTATCTCGCCAATCGACTTGTACTTGCATTCCATCGCCACCGAGCAAGAATTTAAAACCATCTCCATTATCGAAAATACCATAATTATAATCAAACGAATTGGTTGATGAACCAAACCAAACGCCATTATCCTGCAAGCCACTATAGACATTATATGGTTTTGCCATATCGACCGAAACGTGGTAAAGCTGTCCTACAGGAATTGAGTTTGCCTTAAACCAAGTTTTTCCGTCGTCGTAGGTAATGTTTATACCTCCATCGTTTCCGTTGATATAATGTTTGGTGTCTTTCGGGTCGAACCACAAAGCGTGGTGGTCAGAGTGTACGTTTTCTCGTTCAATACTTTTGAAACTTTTACCACCATCTTCCGAACGTACAATTGGCACACCGACAATCACGATTTTCTTATCATCGCTTGGGTCAACCCAAATTTGTCCGAAATAATAGCCGTAAGTAAAATAAATATTGTCCAAATAATCAGCGTGGGTACGTTTCCAAGTTGCACCAGCATCTTCGCTACGGTAAACCTCAGCTCCTGTTACTTGCGTATCGAATAAATCGTTATTGCCATTGTAAGTGTATTCGTAAATATCTTGCACCTTGATTTTATCAGCCTTTAGGTCTTCTTTGAAAGTCTTTGCAGTAAATTTCTCAGGAAAACCTTGTCCATCTAAATATTCATTGATGGTCGCATCACTTAAAGCCAAAAACTCATCTTTGGTGATAGTTTTCATTTTTTTTGTGGTCAAACGGCTAGCATCTTCTTTTTCTTCTTTCTTTGGTCTATTCGCTTGGTTATCAATTATAGCATAAATGATATTCGGATTTTTGGGATAAACCGCCAAACCAATGCGTCCATTGCCAGCACCCGTCGGGAAGCCACTGCCTTCGCCTGAAATTAATTTCCAAGTTTCGCCCGCGTCGGTACTTTTATAAATGCCCGATTCTTTGCCACCTTCCACAAAATTCCATGCAGTACGTTCTTTGTACCACAAAGTTGCATATAGAATATTGGCATTATTTGGGTCGAGTTTTACATCTATCGCACCTGTGTTTTCATTGGTGTAAAGTGTTTGCTTCCATGTTTTTCCGCCATCAGTGGTTTTATACATGCCACGCTCTTTATTTGGCGAATACAAATGTCCCAAAACTGCTACCCACGCAATATTTGGGTCGCTTGGGTGCAAAGCAATTCTACCAACGTGCTGAGATTCTGGAAGGCCAAGATATTCCCAAGATTTACCATTGTTAGTAGATTTGTACATTCCTACGCCCGAATACGACGAGCGACTTGAGTTATTTTCGCCAGTACCAATCCAAATCGTGCGAGTTTTCCAGTCAACGGCAATGTCGCCGATTGTCATAACTGCCTCATTATCAAATATTGGTGTAAAAGATTGTCCATTATTAACAGTATGCCAAAGTCCACCCGAAGCGTATGCGGCATAAAACTCAGTTGGGTTTTCGGGATTTGCATCAATATCTACAATACGGCCACTCATAATGGTTGGGCCGACATTTCTGAATTTCAGATTTTTTACGATTGATGCTTCTTGCAATTTTTTACGTTGCTCATAACCAGCCATTCGCTCAGCAGCTGATGTTGGAGAAACCGCATCGGCTAAGATTATTGGAGCGGTTTCGACGGTAATTTTCTTTTTTTTCTGGGAAAAACCAGTAAAGCAAACGATTGATAGTAAGGTGATTAGGGTTAGTTGTTTTTTCATTTTTTATGTTTGAAATGTTTTATTCAAGTTTATTTTTTTTGCAAGACCACCGATGAGGTTGCCTAATTTGTAAACTTTTACGTGCGAACGAAAAAACTTACAAAATTGTCGTTCAAAAGTTGAAAATCAAAACCCAGCCGCCTGACCATCTTTTCGAGATTCTGACGCTCCGAAATATACTTTTCTCATTGGGTCGTAGCGAATCGCTTGATAACCACCATATTGACCGAGCGTATAGCCAACTTTATGCCCTTTTTGCATCAAACCTCTAATAGTTTCATACGGGATCCCCGACTCCATCGTTATCATGCCCACGCCTTCCATTGGCTCGCCAGTTGGCTCTGATGAACCATCGTGGTTGAGTCTCGGAGCATCGCCTGCTTCTTGTAAATTCATGCCAAAATCTACTACATCCATAATTATTTGTACGTGTCCCATCGGTTGGAAAGCACCGCCCATTACTCCAAAACTCATAAATGGATTGCCATCTTTCGTTACAAAAGCCGGAATAATTGTCTGAAACGGACGCTTGTGCGGAGCATAAGTATTGTTTTCGCCTTCTTTCAAATTATATAATTCGCCACGGTCTTGGAAAATAAAACCTAAGCCATCGGCCATCATTCCCGAACCAAAACCACGATAATTACTTTGAATCAACGAAACCATATTTCCGTCTTTGTCAGCAACTGTTAAATAAATTGTATCGCCTTCTCGTAGAGCTGGGTTTCCTGCATCGTAGTGAGTGGCTGCTTTATTTGGGTCAATCAATTTGCGTCTTTCAGCAGCATACTCTTTCGAGATCAATGATTTTACTGGAATTTTAGCAAATTCGGGGTCGGCATAAAATTTCGCACGGTCTTCAAAAACTAATTTCTTAGCCTCGGTGAAAAGATGTACGTGTTCGGTACTTCCATAAGAGATTTTCGAGAAATCATAAGCTTCTAAAATATTGAGCATCTGCAAAGCGGCAATTCCTTGTCCATTTGGTGGTAATTCCCAAACATCATAGCCACGATAATTGGTAGAAACTGGCTCAATCCAAGTTGAAGTATGGTCGGCAAGGTCTTTTGCACTCAAAAAACCACCGTTTTTCTTCATAAACCCATCAATCGTTTGGGCGATTTCGCCTTTATAAAAAGCATCACGACCACCTTTGGCAATTTTTTCTAAAGTATTTGCCAAATTTGGATTTTTAAAAATTTCTCCCCTCCTTGGCACTTCTCCGTTTGGATAATAATGTTCTTTTATGTTTGGAAAACTTCCATATAAACGTGGAACATTTCTCAAACTCATCGCCAGCTCATCATGCACAGGGAAACCATTTCGGCCATAACTGATCGCGTGCGACAATATTTTTTCCATTGGCAACTTGCCAAATTTCTTGTGTAACTCAAACCAACCATCAACACAACCAGGTACGCTGATTGGCAAAGGGCCCGTGGCAGGAATGTGCGTCAAACCCCTTTTCTTAAATTCTTCCAAAGTCAAAGAGTACGGTGAGCGACCTGAACCATTCAAGCCATACAGTTTTTGAGATTTGGCATCCCATACAATAGCGAAAATATCTCCTCCGATTCCATTTACGTGAGGTTCGACCATTCCCTCCATAGCGTTAGCGGCAATAGCTGCATCAACTGCACTTCCGCCCGCACGAAGAATCTCGATGGCGGCTTGGGTTGAAAGCGGGTGCGACGTACACGCCATTCCGTTTTGTGCCATTACTTCAGAGCGGCCTGCCCATGTCTTGCCATACATTCGGTCTTGGGCAAAACTGGAAATTGAAAAAATAAAAAGTGAAATTAAGGTTAGGTGTTTTTTCATGTAGTTTGTTAAATTTTTCATAAATATAATTTTTTTAGACAACGCTTCCAACCAAATTCTAAAAACCAGAATCATTATTGTTGAAAAGGGTTATTTACTCAGACAGAAATACCTTGTTTCGTCGTGGGAGGAGAAGTGAGTGATTCTTCGTGATTATCACTTTTTTCTTCTCTTCGACAAGCTGAGTTTTTTTGTTTTAAATCCACTGGACATGCTAAATTTTTATAATTATTAAATCTACTTTTTTAACAAAAATGAAAAAACTAAGTTTTCTTGTAGTTTTCGCCGCCTTATTTGCCTTTTCTTGTAAAAAAGATGTTGTTTTGGCAACAGTAGTAAGTACTTCATTGGCTGGCGAGTGGCGTTGGGTTTCGTCAACAGGAGGAATTGCGGGTACAACCATCACTCCTACTTCAGCTGGATATGAACGGAAACTTATTCTTACTTCCGATTTTAAATTCTCTCGCTATAAAAGTACAGTTTTAGAAAAATCAGGTACTTATGAAATAACCAAAGCAAAATCAATTTACAGAACCGAATTGGTCGATTTTATAAAGTTTAGCGATGGCACATCTTTGGTAATCATGAGCCAGCCAGCAGATGAGCTTTCACTCGCCGAAAATACTTATGATGGCTTTAGCGTTATCTATCAACGAATTAAAAAGTAAATCCATGAAAAATTTATTAAAATCAATCATTATCAGCACTTTCCTTTTGAGTGCATGTTCAAAAGAAATGGTAGAAGCAGATGCTATGAAAAATAGTGCATTGAGTCAGTCCGAATTGCTTGGTCAATGGAAATTTAAATTCTATTCCGATGGAAAAGCTCCTGCATTCGATGTTACGCTCGAAATTAAAGAAGAAGCTGGCAAATATGCGTTCAACGGTCGTTCATCAGTGAATTTTTATAATATTTCGCCAAAAATTGACGAAAGCAAAAAGACTATTTCGATTGAAGCTGTTGGAAGTACCAAAATAGCGGGTACTCTTGAAGCCAATCAATTTGAAATGGCATATTATGAAAACCTTCGAAGCGTAGAGCGTTATGAATTGAAAGAAAAAAATACGCTCATTTTTCATATTTCTAAGCCAACGAAAGAAACAATGTATTTTGAAAGAAAATAATTAGTCAATAGTCCAAAGATGAAGGTCAATAGGCGAAATGCCTGTTGATTTCCGTCCAAAGAATTCAAACCAAAATCCAAACAAATGACAAATTTTAAAATACTAACACTCGTTGGAGCATTGTTTCTGATGGATGCAAGCTGTAAAGAAGAAGCCGATTCTGTTCAACCCAACCAATTATTAAAAGCAATTCCTGCTGCTTTTGCAGACCAAACCAGCGAGTTTGCTTTTGATTTTTTGAAAAAACACAACGCCGCTGAAAAAGCTGACAAAAACTATTTTGTGTCACCGTTAAGTTTGCACCTAGCACTCGGAATGTTGGCCAACGGAGCTGATGGTAAAACCAAAGAAGAGCTTATAAAGGGTTTGGGTGTGTCGTCTGATTTAGTAACAACAAATAGAATTTACAAAGATTTGATTGATAATCTACCTAATTCTGACCCAAAAGTGACTATTACGATTGCTAATTCGGTTTGGTACAGAAATAAGTTTTCGGTAGAAAAAACTTTTTTAGAAATTCTGAAAGCGTCTTTCAATGCCCGAACTTATCCCGAAGATTTCAGCAATTCCGCCACAGTTGGCAAAATCAACACTTGGGCAAGCGATAACACAAACGGAAAAATCAAAAAAGTTATTGACCAAATTGAGCCAACTCATGTATTGTTTTTGATGAATGCTCTTTATTTTAAAGGAGATTGGAAGATTCCATTTAAGACCGAAAACACAAAAGATGCCAGTTTTGCAGGAATAAGTGGCACAAAATCCGCAAAAATGATGAACATGACTGAAAAAGTAAAATACACCAATCGACCTAATTATCAAGCTATTGAATTAGCTTACGGAAATGGGAATTACGTCATGACAATTCTTTTGCCTAATGAAAAAAGCAATGTGAGTTATATATTAAACTCATTGTCGGGAAGTGAGTGGAAAAACTTCAAGACAGCACTTTCCGAACAAAAAGTAATTGTTGGACTTCCAAAGTTTACACTCGAATACGAAACAAATTTAAATAGCGTATTGATTAATTTGGGAATGCCTACGATGTTTAGTGATTTTGCCGATTTATCGAAAATCTCACCACCTGCGGGCAAACTTAAGGTTGGCTTAATGAAACAAAACACTTTCGTAGCCATTGACGAAAAAGGAACCGAAGCCGCTGCCGTAACTACAATAGGTATTGAACTTACTTCTGCTCCAATCATGCCCGAATTTATTTGTAATCGGCCATTTGTTTTTTTTATAAGTGAAAAACAATCAAATACGATTCTTTTTGCAGGAAAAATTGTGAATTTATAAAGTTTACCACAAAGACATGGCCGTTTCGACTCTACAATTTTAGAATTACATAAGAGATTGCAATAATAATCTTTGTAATCTGAACCTCTCTTGTAAATTTCCATAAATACAGTTTTCTTTGGCTTTGATTCCAAAGAGTTTTTATCTTTAATAAAAATCAACCAAAGAAAGCCAAAATGAATAAACCTATCCTACTAGTCATTTGCATACTATTAAACTTTACAATTTTTGCTCAAAAGAAGCGAGCAAGAGATTATGGCATTGAAATCGGTGTACTTCGTACAGGCAAACTCAACGCCATTACTGATGTTTCTGGGGTAAAAGTCGGACACGTAACTTTACATCAAAATTATGGCGTACATACGGGTGTAACCACAATTTTGCCGCACGACAAAAATATTTTTCAAAATAAAATTCCTGCAGCAATTCACATTGGAAATGGTTTCGGGAAATTGGCGGGCTATTCACAAGTTGAGGAGTTGGGCAATATCGAAACACCAATTGTACTTACCAACACCCTTTCAGTGCCAACCGCAGCGGCCGCAATCATAGATTATACTTTTCAATCCCCCGATAATAAAGACATAAGAAGTGTCAACCCAATAGTAGGCGAAACCAACGATGCCGGACTAAACGACATCCGCCGAAGATTCATAACAAAAGAACACGTATTGGAAGCTCTTATGAAAGCTCAAACAGGAGCTGTAGAAGAAGGCAACGTCGGTGCAGGTGCAGGAACTGTCTGCTTTGGGTTTAAGGGCGGAATTGGCACTTCTTCGAGAATTTTACCAAAATCAAAAGGAGGTTATACGGTTGGAGTTTTGGTGCAATCAAATTTTGGTGGGGTTTTACAAGTCAATGGCGTACCAATTGGAATCGAGCTTAAAAAACATAAATTTAGCAAAATTGACGAAACCTATAAAGATGATGGTTCGTGCTTGATTGTTGTCTTGACCGATGCCCCGCTTAGTGCCAAAAACTTAAAGCGATTAGCCGCCCGGGCAATGCTAGGTTTGGGACGAACTGGCGGAATGGCCGCCAATGGTAGTGGCGATTATGTTATTGCAGCCTCAACAGCCGAAGATTTAAGAATTACCCATAATTCTGATTCAATGTTTGAAACATTCAAAGTATTGAGAAACAATAACTTAGATTTACTTTTTGAAGCCGTAATCGAAGCAACCGAAGAAGCAATAATAAATTCTCTTTTTGCTGCCGAAACCCTCACTGGTTTTGAAAATATTAAAGTCGAAGCCTTACCAATTGGTAAAACCATCGAAATTTTAACGAAATATAACAGGATAAAGTAATGTTTGAAAACTTAAAAAGCCTCGATATTCGAGGCTTTTTAAGTTTATTATAGTCGAAATTGGAGGCAGCTGATACTCGGTTCGACCCATTGATTAAGCTTCACCCATTGGGCCACCAAAATTCATTGGAAAAGGCATTGTTTCGCTTGTTTCTCTAATACTGCCAAAATTATCTTCATATTTAGAAATATTGTCCTGTAACGCAGTCAATAAACGTAGTGCATGTTCTGGTGTTAAAATCACTCTGGATTTTACTTTTGCCTTCGAAACACCAGGCATCAATCTGATGAAATCAATGACAAATTCTGTGTTAGAGTGAGCTATCATTGCCAAGTTTGCGTAAACTCCTTCGGCCATTTCTTCTGATAACTCGATATTTAGTTGCTGATCAGGTTCATCCTGAATATCTTTTCTTTTTGCCATTATAATTTGTAAATTTAAATAGTTGGGAGTCCTAAAACTTTAGTTTTTTAACCAAATATAAGAATGATTTTCTTAAAAATAAAATTACCCTTAAATTTGTTATTTTTATATCAGATTTCTTCAAAAACAAGCTCTTAGCTCACAGCTTCACGCACTCTTATTAGTTTTTCGAGTAAACCTTCGAGTTTATCAAGAGCCAGCATATTTGCACCGTCAGATTTTGCCACCAAAGGGTTTGGGTGCGTTTCTATAAAAATTCCATCTGCACCAACGGCAATGGCCGCTTTTGCGATTGTTTCAATGAGAGATGGTTTTCCACCTGTTACGCCCGAAGATTGATTTGGTTGTTGAAGCGAGTGCGTACAATCCATAATAATTGGCACCTTAAAGGCTTTCATTTCAACAATATTTCTATAATCAACCACTATGTCGGAATAACCAAACGAATTCCCACGGTCAGTCAACATCACATCAGCATCTGGATTTACAGCTTTCACTTTTTCAACAGCAAAGCCCATACCCGACCCATGCATAAATTGTCCTTTTTTCACATTTACGGCTTTTCCCGTTTTTGCGGCAGCCACCAAAAGCTCTGTCTGTCGACAAAGAAATGCAGGAATCTGTAAAACATCAACGTATTGAGCAGCCAATGCTGCTTCTTCAGATTCGTGAATATCCGTTATGGTTGGCACTTCAAATATTTGTCCAACTTCCTTCAAAATTCCCAGAGCCAGTTCATCGCCTATGCCTGTAAACGAATCCAATTTTGTTCGGTTTGCTTTGCGAAATGAAGCTTTAAAAATGAAAGGAATTTCCAAACGGTCAGTAATAATTTTTATTTTTTCAGCAATTTCCAATACGATATCGTGGCCTTCAACAACACAAGGGCCAGCAATTAGGAAAAAATTGCCAGAATTCTGATTTTTTAAGTGATTGATTTTCAATGCTTTGTATTATTTTTTAATTATTATTTACAATTCTTTTATTTGCCAACTGAATATTTTTCAATGCAAATACAGCATTTTTGATAACATTTTGCCAAATTTTATGTGCAAAAGGGTGATTTAACAAATTCTACTATACAGGTTTAAAAAATTCTTGTACTAAAAAAATTTCGTGTATTTTGTTGTTTTCGTTTAAAAGCGTTTTCTTTGCAATCGTTTTTAACCAAACTAAAGTTCAAAATGTCAATAATTGCAACTAAAGTAACGCAAATTATCGTTGAGAAACTCGGCGTTGATGTATCAGAAGTAACTCCAGAAGCTTCATTCACAAATGACTTGGGAGCGGACTCACTCGACACCGTAGAATTGATAATGGAATTTGAAAAAGAATTTAATGTCTCAATTCCAGACGACCAAGCAGAAAATATCCAGACCGTAGGTCAGGCTATCACTTACTTGGAAGAAAATTCTAAATAAGTATTCTTAGTACTGAGTACCGAGTATCGAGTTTGGTGTGCATAAATTTCTTTGTATTTTTATGCACTCCGAGCTCTTTATTTCTATTTCTGTATTTTTTTACTTTGACAAAAAACATTTATACTTTATGGCATTTAAACGAGTAGTCGTAACAGGATTAGGAGCATTAACTCCTATCGGTAATTCGGTAGAAGAATTTTGGCAAGGGCTATCAACAGGAAAAAGTGGAGCGGCAACTATAACCCGATTTGATGCAAGTAAGTTTCGAACACAATTTGCCTGTGAAGTAAAAAATTTCGATGTGACGCAGTATATTCCTCGTCAGGAGGCTCGTAAGATGGACATGTTTACCCAGTTTGCGATGATAGTTGCTGATGAAGCCGTCAAAGATTCGGGCATCGATTTAGAAAGTATAAATAAAAATAAAGTTGGAGTAATTTGGGGCTCCGGTATTGGCGGGTTGAAAACTTTTGAAGAAGAAGTTATCAATTTTTCTAGTGGCGACGGTACACCGAAGTTCAATCCATTTTTTATTCCAAAAATGATTGCAGATAGTGCTTCTGGCCAAATCTCCATCAAATATGGTTTCCGTGGGCCAAACTACATAACGGTTTCAGCTTGTGCTTCAACTAACAATGCAATCATTGATGCATTTAATTATATTCGTTTAGGTAGAATCAATGTTTGTGTTTCGGGTGGCTCAGAGGCAGCCATAACCCAAGCAGGAATCGGTGGATTTAATGGGCTTCGTGCTATGTCGGAAAGAAACCATGACCCAGCAACAGGTTCTCGTCCTTATGACAAAGATCGTGATGGTTTTGTACTTGGCGATGGTGGTGCAGCTTTGATATTGGAAGAATACGAACACGCTGTGGCTCGCGGAGCCAAAATCTATTGTGAAATTATCGGTGGAGGATTCTCATCTGATGCTTATCACATTACAGCTCCACATCCAGAAGGAGAAGGGGCTTATTTATCAATGATTGATGCTCTTGACGATGCTGGAATCAAACCTGAAGAAATAGACTACATCAATACACATGGAACTTCAACACCACTCGGAGACCCTCAAGAAATCAAGGCAATTGAAAAGTTATTTGGCGACCATGCCTATAAAATGAGTATTAGTTCTACCAAATCTATGACAGGTCACTTACTCGGAGCAGCAGGAGCTGTTGAGTCGGTAGCCGCTATATTAGCGATTCAACATCAAGTGGTTCCACCAACAATTAATATTTTCAATATTGATGAGTCGATTGACCCACGAATAGATTTGACACCAAATATTGCAAAAGCTAGAAAAATAGACGTAGTTTTGAGTAATTGTTTTGGTTTCGGTGGGCATAATGCTACCTTGATATTTAAGAAAATTTAATTTTTGATTTCGTGCTGTCAGTAGTAAGCAATTCTTTTTGGGAGCTTTTTAAATCTGATTCTAAGGAACGCAGTTTTAGGAAATCAGTAGAGCAGATAATTGGTGCAAAACCAGGAAATCCGTTGCTTTATCAACTTGCTTTCAGACACACGTCTGCATCGAAAGAAACAATTATTGGCGGTTTTAGAGAATCAAACGAAAGACTAGAATACCTCGGTGATTCGGTTTTGGGAATGATTGTAGCTGAATATCTCTTCAAAAAATATCCTTTTAAAGATGAAGGTTTCTTGACCGAGATTCGCTCTCGTATTGTAAACCGCGAATCTTTAAACATTTTAGCACGAAAAATAGGTTTAGAGTTACTCATTGAGTTCGATGGACAAAGAGTCGCTCACAACCGAACTTCTATGTATGGCGATGCCATGGAAGCTTTAATCGGTGCAATTTACCTGGATAAAGGTTTTCGTTTTACGAAAAAATTTATTTTGAAAAAACTCATCGCTAACTACTTCGACCTTGATACGGTCATTCAAACAAATACAAACTACAAGAGTATTCTACTTAGTTGGTCTCAACAAGAAGGCAAAAAGGTTTCATTCGATATTATTCAAGAAAATGGCAAACATCATTCTAAAGAATTTGTAGCTCAAGTTTCTGTCGATGGCGAAGCTGTGAGCAAGGGGGGGGGATGGAACAAAAAGAAAGCCGAACAAGAAGCCGCTCGCCGAGCTTGTGAAGCTTTGGAAGTGAAATCGTAGCTTGGAAAATGCCACCCTTGCGGTTACTAAAAGATTGTTATTTGTAAATTGAGACTTCCACAAAATTCACGATTTCGATCAGTTTGCCATAAAGATTCTTTTACTCTATATCGTTGAGGAAAATCGAGTTTATAATTTATCTGCTGTCAAACACTACCATTTAGAAATACGTAGCTCTAAATTTGCTTATTCAAAATCATCTGCTTAATTTGAAAAACTTTCAATAAAACAATGAAGGTCTTTCAAAAATTTTAAAATTCAACTCTCTAAAACAATGAAAAAAGTAATGGTTTTAGCACTTGTTGCTTGTAGCACATTTGCTTATGCCCAAAAAGGCAAAACAGTAAACGTATTTGACGGCAAAACTACCAACGGTTGGCATACTTGGCACGAAACTACGGTAAAAGGCTGGCACGTAATGGATGGAATACTAATGACTAACGGAGGAAATGGCGATTTAGTAAGCGATAAAGAATATGAAGACTTTGAATTAACTTTTGAATTCAAGGCCGCACCAAAAGGCAATAGTGGTGTAATCTATAAAGTTTTGGAAACTCCGGAAGCAACTGCCTCGTATATGTCAGGGCCAGAGTACCAAATCATTGATGATAAGAACTATCCTTCACCGATTAAAGATGTGCAGAAAACCGCTGCAAACTACGATATGCAAGTGCCAGCCGATTTAACAGTAGTAAAACCAGCAGGGCAATGGAACATAGGCAAAATTATAGTAAAAGATAACCACGTTGAACATTGGCTGAATGGCAAGAAGATGGTTGAATACGAATATGGTAGCACTGACTGGCAAATGATGGTAGCAAAAAGTAAATTTGCCAAAGCAGAGTTTGCAAAAGCCCATCCAAAAGGTAAAATTGCTCTTCAAGACCACGGAGATATGGTTTCGTTTAAGAGTATCAAGATAAAAGAATTATAACAAAAAAAAGAGAGCCATTGAAAGCTCTCCTTTTTTTTAATCTATAAATTTTAACGTGATGCCTAATGAACTTATGCAAAAAAACTTTCGTCATAAAAACCAAACTTTTCTTTGGAATACTTAGAATAAGTAAACAGAAAATTGAAATTATGTTTTTTGTGATTATTTATGTTTACTGATTTCTATGAATTTCTCTTTTAATTTTAATCGTTTTATTGTTCCTTTCAACAAGTCTTGCCAAGTATAAATTAATATTGGCAAAACAATAAAACTTAAAATATTATAATAAAGAGCCTCCTCTAAATCAAAATGTATAAGGTGCATTATAGCTCTTGTAATTCCGCAACCATAACATTCAATATCCAATAACATCACTGATAAACAAACTGATTTTCCGTCATCAAAAAAATTCGCTGGTAAAATTAGTAATGTTATTGGAATAAGTATTAAAAGTATTAACTTAATATATTGTATTAATTTCATTAAAGCTTATCAGTGTATGAACCATCTTTTGGACCTAACTTACCTGTTGCAATATTTATAATGTCAATTAAAGCCCAAATTCCACATCCACCTGCTGTTAACAATTGGATAATTCCGTATTTAGTATATCCCAAATAAAAACGATGTATTCCTAATCCACCAAGAAATATTGCTAAGAGTAAAGCAACCAACTGACTTTTTCCTTCTGCGGCAGGCTTATTTGTTTTCTTTACTACTTTCTGTAATTCTTTTAACTTCAAGACTTGACCAAATGTCATTTTCTTGCCCGTAATTTCTTTTATTTTATTCGGCGACAAAGCTAAAATTTCATTTCGCGTCGATTGTTTCATTTCTACAACTTCTTGCGATATATCATTCGAAACTGACTGTACTTCTATAACTGTTGCGATTGCTGATTCTTCCGAAGAAGCTAATAAATTAGGAGCTACAATATCTGAAGGAGCAATTTGCGATTCTTCTACTTGTGAAGCAGATACTTTAACATTCTTTTTGTGTGCAAAGTTTTCAACTTTACCTTGTTGAACATAACCATATTGTTTTTGATGACAATTGGTAAAAGAAAAAGTTACAAGTAATGTTAAGATAATTGATAATGTTTTTTTCATCGATTTTGGAACGTTTAAATAGTGAATAATTTATTTTTGATTTGCAATATACTATTTTGCGACATACTATTAAATTAAATAAATAAAAAGTTTTCAACAAAAAACCTGATTTAATCTATCGCTAAATACTTTCTTGAATTTTTCAACTTTCGGCTTTACCACCATTTGACAATAAGGATTCGAACCATTCAGATTGAAATAATCTTGGTGATAGTTTTCAGCCTTATAAAAAACACTTAATGGCTCGAAGGTCGTTACGATTGGAGCGTTATATGCACCTGACTTGCTCAAACTGTTTTTGATTTCTTCGGCAATTTCTTTTTGAGTAGCATTGTGATAAAATACTGCCGAACGATATTGTGTACCTACGTCACCACCTTGGCGGTTGAGTGTAGTAGGGTCGTGGGTTTTCCAAAAAACTTCCAATAATTCTTCAAATGAAACAATATTAGCATTGTAGGTAATCTGACAAACTTCGGCGTGACCCGTTTGGCCCGTACAAACCTCTTTATACGTTGGATTTTTGATTGTACCTCCCATATAGCCAGATTCTACTTTTTCAACACCTTTTAGTTTTTGAAATACAGCCTCAACACACCAAAAGCAACCTGCGGCTAGCGTAGCAACACTATTGATTGCTAATTCCATATTTTCTTCTTTTACATTTTCTTGATTCATTTTCTTAACTTTGTTTTATACGTCTTGAACATTGGACAAATATCCAAAAAACTGCAATGCAATTAGTTGGACATTGTAATTCTTTTTAACAATTTACTTTTGGGTTATGTTTCCTTATTATCATATTTTTAATTAACTCTTTTTGAAACCATCACGCTACATTGGGTAGCAAAATCTACGAACTAATGAAGAAAATTGATATTGACAATTTTAAGTTTAATGGTACAGGAAAGTTTTCGATTAAAAAAACTCTGACTAAAATTACTGATTTTTATGATGATAAAGAAGATTATGAAATTGCTTTAAAGTCGATTCAATCCGAACTTGACGAGCTTCAAGAAAAAATGTATGCCCATAATAGATATGGTTTACTAGTTATTTTTCAAGCAATGGATGCGGCTGGAAAAGATGGAACTTTGAAGGCTGTGTTTTCGGGAGTTAATCCACAAGGCATGAAATTTTATTCTTTCAAGCGTCCAACCGAAACCGAACTTGAACATGATTATCTTTGGCGAACAAATATGCAATTGCCTGAACGAGGAACAATTACTGTTTTCAACCGTTCTTATTATGAAGAAGTATTGGTCGTAAAAGTTCATCCAGAAATCCTTTTAAATACGCAACGACTTCCCACCGAAATTTCTGTTGATTTAGAAAAGATATTTAAACATCGCTACGAGGATATTGCTAATTTAGAAAAATATCTTACCCGAAATGGAATTCAAGTTGTGAAGTTTTTTTTGAATGTTTCAAAAAAAGAACAATCGGAAAGATTAATTGAAAGAATTGAAGACACTTCAAAAAATTGGAAGTTTGAGGAACAAGATGTAAAGGAACGAGAATTTTGGAGCGATTACCAAAAAGCTTATGAGGATGCTATCAATTCCACCTCAACCGTGCTATGTCCATGGTATATTATTCCTGCCGATGACAAAAAAAATATGCGATTGATTGTAGGGAATATTCTAGCCGAAAAGCTGAAATCACTTGATATGGATTATCCAAAATCTGATGCAGCAAGACAAGTATTGCTCAATGGCTTGGTTGAAAAAATTCGTTCACAAGACTAGTTTATTTCGCTTAAAAATCAAATAGATATTAAATTGGTATGTTATTAAACGACAATTTCTTTTGTAAATTACTAATAATCAGTACTTTAAAACATTTTTCTAATAAAAAACTCTAAGAATATTTTTTGACAGCATTAATTTGTTTTTTGAAGGTCTTTTTTATCTTTGTTCCTTATTTAAAAAGGACGCAGAATTATATCTGCGTCCGTTTCGTATTTATAAAAGCATAATTAAAGTGAAACCTCACGAATTATTAAAGATTTATGAAGAGGATAGTTTTATCAAAACTCTTCTTGAAGAAATAAAATTAAAAAAGAATCTTTATATCAAAGGTCTTTCAGGTAGTCTAGACGCCATCATTGCTTCCGTTAATTACAAAGTAAATCCTCAACACAATATCTTTATTTTAAGTGATAAAGAGGATGCGGCATACTTTTATAATGACTTACAAAATTTATTGGGTGAAGAAAATGTTTATCTTTTTCCGATGTCATATAAAAAACCTTATTTATATGAAGAAATTGATAATGCCAATGTTCTTCAACGTTCGGAGGTTTTGAATCAACTTAATAACGAAAAGTCCAATTTGCTAATCGTTACCTACCCAGAAGCCCTTTCTGAAAAAGTAATCAATAGAAAGTCATTAATTGCAAACACACTAAAAATCAAAATAGGGGAGAAGCTCGATGTGAGTTTTATTTCGGAGTTGCTAATTTCTTATGATTTTGAAAAAACGGACTTTGTTTATGAGCCTGGTCAGTTTTCAATTCGTGGTGGTATTGTTGATGTTTTTTCCTTTGCCTCCGAGTTTCCTTGTCGTATCGAACTTTTTGGCGATGACATTGATAGCCTACGCCTTTTCAATCCAGAATCTCAATTATCTCTTCAATCTGTTAATCAAATTAATGTTATTCCTGATGTTCAGAGTAAACTTATTCAAGAAACAAGAGAGTCTTTTTTTAATTTTATTAGTAATAAAAGTATTATATGGACAAAAGATACTGAATATACTTTAGAATGTGTTGAAGAGTGTTTCAATAATGTGGAACAACAATTCCACAAAATCCTAGAACAAAGCGGTGGAATAAAAATAATTTTAAAACCCGAAGAATTGTTTGAGACTCGTCGAACGTACTTAAACGAACTAAAAAAGTTTGATGTAATAGAATTCGGTACAAAGTCGTATTTCAAAGATTCGGAGAAAATGGTTTTTCCATCAAAAAGTCAACCTTCATTTAATAAAGACTTTAAACGCCTCATTGATAATGTAAAGGAAAATCAACTCAATGGTATTTCAACGCTTATAACCTCAGATTCACTCAAACAAATAAATAGACTTGAATCAATCTTTGAAGAAATTGACCCTCTGACTAAATTCCAAGCCTTAGAGGTTTCACTTCGTGCGGGATTTGTTGATGAACTTACCAAAGTTGCCTGCTATACTGACCATCAAATTTTTGACCGTTATCACCGATTTAAAGTCCGTGATAAATTTAGTAAATCAAAAGCACTTACTTTAAAGGAATTAAAGTCTTTACAAACCGGCGATTTTGTTACGCACATAGATTACGGCATTGGTCGTTTTGTAGGTTTGGAAAAAATCGTGGTCGGTGAAAAAGAGCAAGAGGCAGTAAGACTCATTTATCGTGATAATGATATTTTACTCGTAAATATACATTCTTTACATAAAATTGCGAAATATTCAGGTAAAGAAGGTATTCCGCCAACGATGAGCAAATTGGGTTCGGGAGAATGGGAAAACAAAAAATCAAAAGTTAAGCGTCAAGTAAAAGATATTGCCAAAGAGCTTATTTCTCTTTATGCCAAACGTCGCCTTGCTCCTGGCTTTCAGTTTTCTAAAGATGGTTTTATGCAAGCTGAGTTGGAGTCTTCTTTTCTTTACGAAGATACACCTGACCAAGCTAAATCAACTGCTGATGTAAAAGACGATATGGAAAAACCGTATCCAATGGATAGGCTCGTTTGTGGTGACGTAGGTTTCGGAAAAACAGAAATTGCAATTCGGGCAGCATTCAAAGCTGTGGCAGATAGCAAACAAGTTGCAGTCTTGGTACCAACTACGATATTGGCAATGCAACACCATAAAACTTTTGCCGAACGTCTTTCTAAATTGCCCGTTAATGTTGAAGAAATTAGTCGCTTCCGAACTGCAAAAGAAATTACGCAGACCCTCAAAAACATTAAAGAAGGCAAAACCGATATTCTTATTGGTACGCACCGAATTTTGAACAAAGACATAGGTTTTAAAAATCTCGGCCTTTTGATTATTGATGAAGAACAAAAATTTGGTGTAAAAGCAAAAGACCGTTTAAAGGAGATCAAACACAATGTCGATGTATTGACTTTAACAGCAACGCCAATTCCAAGAACTTTACACTTTTCTTTATTGGGTGCAAGAGATCTTTCGATTATTTCAACACCTCCACCAAACCGCCAACCTGTTACGACCGAGGTTCATGTTTTCAAAGAAGAACTAATAAGAGATGCCATAAGCTATGAACTGAAACGTGGCGGACAAGTTTTTTTCGTACATAATAGAGTCAATGATATTGAGTCAATCGCCAATATTCTTCTCCGACTTGTGCCAGATGCAAAAATAGGTATTGCTCATGGACAAATGGATGGTGATAAACTCGAAAAAGTAATGATGAAATTCATCGAAGGTGAGTTTGATATTTTGGTTTCAACCAATATTATTGAGTCAGGACTTGATATTTCAAATGCTAATACAATTATCATCAATCAAGCTCAAAATATTGGCATGTCAGATCTTCATCAGATGAGAGGTAGGGTAGGGCGTTCAAATCGAAAAGCCTTTTGCTACCTACTTACGCCAGCTATTTCTTTACTTTCAAAAGATGCACGAAAGCGTTTACATACGCTCGAGGAGTTTTCTGATTTGGGCGATGGATTTAAAGTTTCGATGCGAGATTTAGATATTCGTGGGGCAGGAAATCTTCTTGGTGCCGAGCAAAGTGGATTTATCAACGATTTAGGATACGAAACTTACCACAAGATTTTGGATGAAGCCGTTCAAGAATTAAAAGAAACTGAATTTAAAGAACTTTTTACCAAAGATTTGTCTTCGGTGATTGATTTGAGACTCCCTGACTGTCAGATTGAAACTGATTTGCAAATTATTATTCCCGAAACCTATGTAAGCAATATTTCAGAAAGACTATCGCTTTATAATCAATTGGATAACATTGAAAAAGAAGAAGAACTTCAAGAATTTCAAAAATCTATGGTCGATAGATTTGGCCCAATGCCCGAAGAAGTGGAAAATCTATTCAAAATTGCTCGAATCAGATGGAAAGCCGAACAGATTGGATTTGAAAAATTAACTTTAAAAAACAATATACTAAAAGGATACTTCGTTTCACAAGAGCGAACAGAATATTTCCAGACCGATAAGTTTGGCAAAATTCTTGATTATATTAAAAACAATCCTAAAAAGTGTTTGCTGAAGGAAATAAAGTCAAAACTGCTACTTACAGTCGAAAAAGTACAATCAATTGATATTTTAGATAAGTTATTAAGCAGTTTAATCTAATTTATCATGTTTTCTAAGTAATTGATTTTCAGATTTCTACTGAAATTTATATTGAATTACCTATTTTTACAAAATGTTTCTATTTATCAAAAATCATTCCGAAAATGAAAAAACTACTTTTTAGTTCGACTGCGGTTGCATTAGCTTTCATGCTAATTCTAAGTGGTTGTTCGAGCAAAAAGAAAGCTTCAAGTCTCAATCCTGGTCGCAAAAGTACAGCTACTGGAATTGGATACAACAAGAAAACCAGTAAAGGCAAAGAACCTGAAGGTTTACAAGTTAAGGACTTCAAGGGCCAACCAGCAGGGCCAAATCTTGTATTTATTGAAGGTGGCCGTTTTACGATGGGTACAGTTGAAGAAGACATGACTTTTTCTCGTGACAACCTTGAAAGAACGGTTACTGTTTCGTCTTTTTATATGGATGAGACTGAAATTACGAATCTTAACTGGTTAGAATACCTTCAGGCTGTACAAAAAGATTCTTCGCAAGAGTTTTATGAAACTGCTTTACCTGATACAACAGTTTGGTTAAGCAAACTATCTTTCAACGACACATTCACTGAGCAATACTTACGTTACCCAGGTTTCCGTATGTATCCAGTTGTCGGAGTTTCATGGGTTCAAGCTTCTGACTATTGCAAATGGAGAACTGGAGCAGTTAATGGTGAAATGGCAACTCGCTTTGGTGACAAAACGAAATCTAAAGGTGGTCGTGGAAAAAATTCACCTAAAGGTGCTCCTGAAGCACCAACGGCTAAAACTGGTGGACGCTTAGCTATTGAATCTGGCAATGTTTTACCTGATTATCGCCTTCCAACAGAGGCAGAGTGGGAATATGCAGCCAAATCAATGATTGGTACTCAGTATATGGATGAGAATCAATCAAACCAACGTATTTATCCTTGGGATGGATCATCTATGCGTAAAAGTAAAGGTAAAGCTAAGGGAACTATGCTTGCTAACTTTAAGAGAGGTCGTGGTGACTATGCTGGTATTGCAGGTCACCAAAATGATAAAGGAACAATTACGATGGAGGTTTATGAATATCCTGCAAACGATTTTGGTTTATATAACATGGCTGGAAACGTAAACGAATGGGTTATTGACCTATATCGCCCAAATTCATTTCAAGATGTTAATGACTTAAATCCAATTCGTCGTAATGATTTCATGGATGAAGATAAACTTTATGATAAAAAAGGGTTTAACTCTTTAATTGATAATAACCTTAGAGTTTATAAAGGTGGTTCGTGGAATGATGTAGCATATTGGTTAACACCTGGTACACGCCGTGCCTTGGATCAAGATTCTTCTACTTCTACTATTGGTTTCCGTTGTGCTATGATTGCAATTGGACCAAAAGGAAAACGTAAATTATAATAATATATAGGTTATCAGGAAAATCCCCTCCCAAAAGAGGGGATTTTTGTTTTAATAAGCTGCCGCAATTGTAACAATTGAAATCTCTTTTGCTTCGGCATTTAACAGCGTTATCCCCAAAGATTCAAGAGTTGAACCAGTTGTCAACACATCATCCACAATTGCAATTCTTTTGTTTTTAATCATCTCAAAATCAATTACTTCAAATATGTTTTCAACATTCTGAAAACGCTCAATTCGACTCTTTTTTGTTTGTGATACAGTATGTTTAAGTCTTATTACAGTATTTGTGTCATAAGGCACATCTAAAGCTTCAGAAAGTCCTTCAGCTATGCAATCAGATTGATTATAGCCTCTTTGCTTAAGTTTAGTTGGATGAAGCGGTACGCCTATTATTAAATCAATTTTTTTATCAAATCCACCTGCTTTTAGGTCAAGCCCGTAGATTTTACCTAAATACTTTCCAACTTCTGGTTTATTTCTGTACTTTAGTGCATGTAATAATTTCTGCACTTTCCCTTTTTTAGAAAACTTCAAGAAAGTTATTGTATCTGTCACAGGAATTTTACCCCAAAAACGATTAGAAACTTTATCAAGTTTTTGAATATGGGAATTTGTCCGTGGCAAATCAATCATACAATTAATACAAATAAGATTTTCTCCGCCTAAAAGGACATCTCCGCAGGCTTCGCAAGTACGCGGAAATATTATATCTAAAAAATGCTTAAACCATTTCATAGTGTTTGTTTAAGTTTGTATATCAAATATATTAAAATGACTCAAGAAGAAAATATATTAAAAGAAAATTGGCAAACATTACAAAGTTTCCTAAAGAATAATCTTGGTAAAAAACCTACCGACCTAAATGGTGTTTTATTTCTCATTGGAGTTCAAGAACTTGGACAAGGTAAAAAAGTTTTTACTAAAGAACAAAAACAAGACCTTATGCATATTGCTATTTGTAAGGTTTTAAGTTTTGGTGGCTATTATGATCTCGAAGGTCGAGACGAAGAAGGCTGGCCACATTGGAAATTAATCGCTCCATTACCTCATTTTGATATCCTTTCTCAAGAAAAATTACTTAAACACTTTGTTTTAGATTATTTTAGAAAAGAAGTTGGTCTTCACGTTTAAATTAATCTAAACTTATAATAATATCATAAAATGAAAATTATATCATATAATGTCAACGGTGTGCGTTCGGCTATTAATAAAGGCTTAATTTCTTGGTTAAAAACTATTAATCCTGACATTTTATGTTTACAAGAAATAAAACTCTCCGAAACAGAATTAGTTAGTCCTCTTTTTGAAGAACTTGGCTATTATTGTTATTGGTATCCTGCCCAAAAACGAGGTTATAGCGGGGTAGGTATTTTAACTAAAGTTAAACCTAACAATGTTCAGTATGGAATTGAAAACTCCCTATTTGATGATGAAGGTAGAATTTTACGAGCCGATTTCGATACATTCTCTATTCTAAGTGTTTATTTTCCATCTGGTTCATCAGGCGAAGAGCGTCAAGGTTTTAAAATGACTTTCTTAGATGCTTTTTACGTTTATATAAAAGAACTTCAAAAAGAATTACCAAATTTAATTGTCAGCGGTGACGTAAATATCTGTCATCGGGACATTGACATCCATAATCCTAAGGGTAATGCAAATTCGTCGGGCTTTTTACCCGAAGAACGAGCATGGGTTGGAAAATTTCTTGACAATGGTTACGTTGATTCTTTTAGACATTTCAATCAAGAACCACATAATTATACTTGGTGGTCATATAGGGCAGGAGCAAAACAGAAAAACTTGGGCTGGCGTATTGATTATCACTTTACTACCGACAGCCTGAAAAAATGTTTAGAAAGTGCGAATATCCACCCCGACCAATTGATGTCTGATCATTGTCCAATTGAATTAAATTTGCTGTAAAAAACTATTAAATTTTATACCATTATGTCAACATCTCTAAAAACTGTTTTTGAAAAAATAGACGATTACAAAAGGAAGTATTATAAAAACCTTCTTATCAAAGGTGCTTTATTTACTTTGGCTTTGATATTTTCCGCCTTCTTAATAGTTAGTATTGTAGAATATTTCGGTCGTTTTAACTCAATCATTCGAGCAATTTTGTTTTTTGGTTTTCTCGGAATGGTCATTTATTCACTTTTAGCTTGGGTAATTAGGCCTTTACTATACATTTTTCATTTCAAAGAGCCTCTTACCTACGAAAAAGCTGCGAATGAAATCGGCAAGTTTTTCCCAGAAATAGAAGATAGGCTACTAAATACACTTCAACTTTCTCTTATCTCTGATATGGATAACTCCTTACTTCAAGCGAGTATTAGCCAGAAAGCCAATGAATTACGTTTCGTAAAGTTTGCAGAAGCAATAAAAATTGACGAAAACAAGAAATACCTTAAATTTACTATTCCGCCTTTATTACTTATTCTTTTGATTGCGGCGGCTTCTCCCAAGTTTTTCAAAAGTAGTACTGAGCGTATCGTCTATTTTCAGAAAGATTTCGCCGAAGAAGCCCCTTTCAAGTTTAAAATCACAAATGAAGAGTTAACAGCTGTAAAAAACGAAGATTTCAACCTAAACCTTTCACTTATTGGTAATGCTGTTCCTGAAGCTGTTTATTTAGTAGCCAATGCCCGTAAGTTTAAAATGACTTCTATTGATAACAAGAATTATACTTTTACTTTTTCAAAGGTGCAAAATACTGTTGACTTTCATTTTTTAGCATCTGGTTTTAAATCAAATGAATTTGAACTTGAACTGATTAGCCGTCCTAATTTACTTTCTTTTGATGTTGCTTTGAATTATCCTTCTTATTTGAAAAAATCAAACGAAAGTTTTGATAATGTTGGAAACCTTGTTGTGCCAGAGGGAACAACCGTAGAGTGGAATTTTAGAGCTGCTAATACAGATTCATTGTATCTATTGTTTGAAAACGAACCAAAGCATTTATCAAAGGATGATTTTGGAGATAACTTTTCTTACGTTCGTCGGCTAAAAAATTCATCTTCGTATAAAATTCAGCTTAATAATGAATTTAGTGTTAATCGTGAAAACATTGATTTTTATATTAATGTGATTCCAGACAAATATCCTCAGATTCAACTTGAGCAAATTCGCGATACTACACTCTTTAATTATATAGTTTTAGGAGGAAATATAAATGATGACTATGGTTTGGCTCAATTCAAGCTATTTTATCGTCCTGTGCGTGATGTAACGCAAAGCCAAACACCTGTATTTACTTCGATTGATGTTGCTTTTAATAAAAATCAAATTTCCCAAAGTTTCTATTACCAGTTTCCTTTAAACGATTTAAAACTTAATCCAGGTGAGAAAGTTGAATACTTCATGCAACTTTGGGACAATGACGGCGTGAATGGTTCTAAAAGCACAAAAACGCCAGTTCTGACATTTGCTCTTCCTTCTGCTAAGAATTATGATGCTGAAGTAGAAAAAGCAACTGAGAAGACCGAAAATATGCTTGAGAAACTCAATGAGAAATCGAAGAAGTTGAAAAACGAACTCAATAACTTAGAAAATAAACTAAAGAGTAAAAAAGATTTAGATTTTCAAGAGAAAAAACAATTGGAAGAATTGCTTAAAAAACGTGACGAATTAATGTCAGAGATGAAAGCAATCCAAGAACAGTTTGAGAAGATGCAAGAAAAAACAAACCGTTTCCAACAACAGTCTCCAGAACTTCAAAAAAAGATGGATCAACTTAAAAAGTTGATGGATGAAATAATGAATGACGAAACCAACAAAATGTATGAAGAGTTGAAAAAAATGATGGAGAAAGGCTTAGACGAAAAAACTGTTGAACAACTTGAAAAGCTTAAAAACCAAGAGCGTAATATAGATAAAGATATTGACCGTACGCTTAAACTTTTCAAACAACTCCAAATGCAACAGAAAGTTGAGAAGACTGCTAATGAATTGGAAAAACTTGCTGAAAAACAAGATAAATTAGGTGATGAATCTCAGAAAAATGAAAATGAGCAAAATCAACAACAAAAAGATACAAAGAATGATGAACTTAAAAAAGAGCAAGAAAAACTTTCAGAAGAGTTTGAAGATAAAAAAGATCAAATGAAAGACATCGAAGAATTGAGCAAAGAACTCAAAAAAGAATTCGATGAACAGAAAGAAGAACAACAGGATGTATCGGAAGAACAAGAAAAGTCTGAAAAACAACTTGAACAAAAGCAAAGTGGTGCTGCGTCTAAGAATCAAAAGAAGGCTGCTTCAAAAATGAAGAAGATGTCTCAGAAAATGAAAGAATCAATGCAGTCACAAGAAATGAAAGAAATGGACGAAGATATGGATGATTTAAGAGCGATTCTGGAAAATCTAGTAAAGCTATCTTTCGATCAGGAGAAGATTATGAAAGATTTCCGCAATATGAATGTTGGCGACCCACGCTTCGTGAAACTATCACAGGAACAATTGAAGATTCAAGATGAGGCTAAAATGATTGAGGATAGCCTATACTCATTAGCAAAGCGTGTACTTCAAATTCAATCTTTTGTGACAAAAGAAGTTACATCCATGCGTAACTCAATGGATGAAAGTATGAAGTTTATTAAAGAGCGTAAGTTGAATGTTGCTTCTTCAAAACAACAGTTTTCTATGACATCCATAAATAACCTCGCTTTAATGCTCAGCGATACCTTTAGCCAAATGCAACAAATGATGGCTAATGCAATGCCCGGTTCTGGTAAAAAAGGAAAGAAAGGACAAAAACCTTCTCCTATGTCAATGGGTGATAAACAAGATGAAATTAATAAGCGAATGGAAAAAATGGGAAAGTCTGGTCAAGGTAGTAGAGGTATGTCTGAGGAAGCCGCCAAACTAGCACAAGAACAATCTGAACTTAGAAAACGTATTCAGCAAATGCAAGATGAATTGAAAGGTACGTATGCGGGTAAAAAACTTGGCAATGAGTTGAAAGAGCTAGAAAAGAAAATGGATGAGAACGAAACCGATTTGGTAAACAAACGCATAAATCCAGATTTGATTAAACGTTCTCGTGATTTACAAACAAGACTACTTGAAGCTGAGAAAGCGGTGGAACAGCAAGAAGAAGACCCAACACGTCAATCGAAAACTTCACAACAATTCAACCGTCAATCTCCGCCTTCAATGGATAAGTTCTTGCAGGAGAAACAAAAGCAAGTGGAATTAATCCGTACAGTTCCTCCTAATTATACACCATATTATAAGAAACAAACCGATAATTATTTTAGAAAAATTAAATAAACGTTTTTCTTATTAAATTTGCGAGTACGCACCAAACGCGTTTCTTTTTTATAGACTATAAAAACACAATATCGCTTGTTCGAAATATCCACGCTTTTTCTGAATTAATAAAGAAACTATAAGAATTTTTTTTGGTTTAAAATTTTTATTTTTTTTTATGGTTAGGTAACGGAAGAAATTGGTTCGAAACAATATACCAAAACTTCACGTTTCACGTGGAACACAATAAATAATAAAGCAGCAAACGTTTCACGTGAAACATAGATTAAAAAACAATGTTTAAAGAATATGATGTTATAGTAGTTGGAGCAGGTCATGCAGGCTGTGAAGCAGCATCTGCTGCTGCCAATATGGGTTCGTCTGTATTATTAGTAACTATGAATATGCACACTATCGCACAAATGTCGTGCAACCCAGCAATGGGAGGTGTAGCTAAAGGACAAATAGTCAGAGAAATAGACGCATTAGGTGGACAATCAGGAATTATAAGTGATAAGACTATGATTCAATTTAGAATGTTAAACCGATCAAAAGGACCAGCTATGTGGAGTCCAAGATGTCAAAGTGATAGAATGATGTTTGCACAGGAATGGAGAGACACTATGGAGCATATATCAAATATTGACTTTTGGCAAGAAATGATTGAAGGTTTAGTTATAAAAAGCAATAGGGTAATAGGCGTCCGTACAGGAATGGGCACAGAAATAAAAGGAAAAACGGTAGTCTTAACAAATGGAACATTCTTGAATGGAAAAATTCATATAGGAGAGAAAAGCTTTGGCGGCGGAAGAACTGGAGAAAAGGCTTCACATGGAATTACAGAACAGTTAGTGCAATTGGGTTTCGAAAATGGACGCATGAAAACAGGAACTCCACCAAGAATTGATGGCCGATCATTAAATTGGAATTTGATGGAGGAACAAAAAGGTGATGAAAATCCTGAGAAATTTTCATATACTGATACACCTCGATTAACTAAGCAAAGAAGCTGTTATGTAACTTATACGAACGAAAAAGTTCATGAAGTACTGAGAAAAGGATTTGATAAATCACCTATGTTTAGCGGTCGAATAAAAGGACTTGGTCCAAGATATTGTCCATCAGTTGAGGACAAAATAAACAGATTTGCAGATAAAGACAGACACCAAATATTTGTAGAGCCCGAAGGATGGAATACAGTAGAAATGTATATCAATGGTTTTTCAACCTCACTTCCAGAAGAAATTCAATTTGAGGCTTTAACCAAAATAGAAGGTTTTAAAAACGTAAAAATGTTCAGACCAGGATATGCAATCGAATATGATTTTTTTCCACCAACACAGTTAAAAATATCACTTGAAACCCATTTAATTGAAAACCTTTATTTTGCAGGACAAATAAACGGAACAACAGGGTATGAGGAGGCAGCTTGTCAAGGATTAATGGCTGGAATAAATGCACACAATAAGGTTTACAATAAAGAAGAATTTATATTGAAAAGAAACGAGGCATACATCGGAGTACTAATTGACGACTTAGTAAACAAAGGTACTGATGAACCGTATAGAATGTTTACATCAAGAGCAGAGTTCAGGACTTTATTACGTCAAGACAACGCAGATATGCGTTTGACACAAAAAGGATACGATTTAGGATTAGCTTCTGAGGCTCGTTTAGAGAGAATGACATACAAAAAAGAAACGACTGATGCGATTATTAAGGAAATTAAAACAAGAAAAATAACACCTGAATCGGCCAATAATTATCTTGATAGAATAGGATCAGCAACAATAAGAGAAAAATCTTCGTTTTATAGCATATTAAAACGCCCTGAAATAGACGTCGATAATATTTGTTTACTTGATGATAAAATGAAAGAATTTTTAAATCAATACGACGAGGAAATAACTGAGCAAGCAGTCATTCATATAAAATATGAAAGTTATATTGAGAAAGAATTATTGATGGCAGAGAAAATGACCCGATTGGAAGAATTAAATATCAACCCTAATTTTGACTATGAAAAGTTATTATCAATCTCAATCGAGGCAAGGCAAAAACTTAAAAAAATAAAGCCTCAAACACTCGGACAAGCATCACGCATTAGTGGAGTTTCACCATCGGATATTTCAGTGATAATGATTCATCTCGGAAGATAATAAAAATTAAAGTTTTTTAATTACCCTCAACTATTCGTTGAGGGTTTTAATTTAAATTAGAATAAAATCATAAAATGCTTAAAAGTAACATTATAAAAAGTGTAGTTCTGATAACTGCCTGTAAGATAATAATTGCTTGTGCTCAGTTTGTTCCACCAACGGGAGGAAAGAAGGATGAAATTCAACCAAAATTAATCAACTCAATTCCTACATCAGAACAGAAAAACTTCAAAGAAAGAACGATAAAATTAGAATTTAATGAATTAGTTGATGTCACAAGTCTAAGACAAGAACTTTTAATTATTCCAGAAACAGAGGGAACTTACGACATAAAGTCGAAATCAAATACTGTAATACTGAAATTTGATAAAGCATTTAAAGACAGCACAACATACACACTTAATTTCAGAAAAGGAATCAAAGACTTAAACGAAAGAAATGAGTCGAAAAATTTAAAGTTAGTTTTTAGCACAGGAAACAATATTGATTCTTTGAAAATAGGAGGAAATATAAAAAACTTACTAACAAATCAACCAATAATGGATGCTCACGTTGCATTATATAAACTTCAAGATTCGTTAGAACTGAAAAAAACAAAACCTAATTATTTTATCAAAACTGATTCAATCGGAAATTATCAGTTTGAAAACATTAAAAGCGGAAAGTATCGTATTTATGCTTTTATGGATAAAAACAGTAATCTGAAATACGATACAAAAACAGAAGCTATCGGATTTAAAAATGATACAATAAATCTTAATAAAAACATTACCAATCTAAACTTATTGTTGGCAAATGCCAATAATGAAAAACCAAAAAGTCAAAAAGCATTCCCAAGAACAGATGACTACACAATATTATATGATAAAAATATTAAATCATTTGAGGTGAAATTTGAAAACCAAAATGATAGTATTCCTTACTATGGCGAAGAGAAAGAATTAAGATTCTATAATTCAACACAAAGAAAAGATACATTAAAAGCAAATATTACAGTAACCGATTCGAGCGGAAATGCTTTAAGTTATTTACAAAAAATAAAATTCAGAGAACCAGAAAAAAAGAAAAAAGAAAAAAGGGAATACTTAGCATTAACCTTGAAACCTAAAAATGGAGAAGTAGTTGAAAAAAACCTCAAATACGAAATAAGTTTTAAAACACCGGTTTTAACTTTTGATTTAACTAAGTTTAAAATACTATCAGATACGATAATAGAAGAGAAACTCGAAAACAGCAATATCACATGGAATAAATCAAAAACAAAGTTATTAATCAACAAAGAGATAAATTCAGAAAGAGAAATTAAGATACAAATGAGTAGGGGTGTATTTATAGACTTCAAAGGAGATTCGAGCGATAAGCAAGATTTAAAGTATCCGATCTCAAAATCAGATAACTATGGCTTGATAGAAGGGAGCTTTGAAGAAAAGAAAAGCAGTAAAATTATTCAAATTATCAACGATAAATATGAAGTATTAGCCGAACAAATAACAAAGGATAAATTTATTTTCCAAAACATAAAGCCAAGTATTTATTTATTAAGGATAATAAAAGACAGAAACGAGAACGGCTATTGGGATTATGGTAATGTAGAAAAGAGTATTCAACCCGAGGAGGTAAACTTTTATGAAGAACCAATTAGATTAAAAGCCAATTTTGAAGTACGTGGACTTGTTATAAAATAATCAAATATTTGAAAGCTTAAAAGTTTGTTTCTAAAACAATATTAAAAAATAAAAAAGATAAATGAATAATGTGGACAAAACTGTGGATTAATGCTACATTAGAGGATATTTAAAGTTGAAAAGTTTGTGAGAAAGGTTGATAAATAGTCGAAAATAAAAAAAGAGGTGGAAAATATACAAAACTTGTAGTTTATACTCGATTAACATAGTGTTAATCAACGTGGACACATAGTGTGGAAGAACATAAAAATAATAAACAAAAAATGATAAACAAAACTGTCTGTAATCAAGAATAGTATTGAAAATGAACAATATAAGTGTTATTAAAAATGATTAACCTGTGGAAAAAGTAATAAGTTATATACAATCGATCTGAGCATTTTATCAACAAAGGAAATTTATAAACATACCCACAGCACTAATAATTTATAACAGTAATTAAATATAATTTATTTCTTTTTTTAGGAAACTATGAAACAATATTTATTGATATTTTTATTCTTTTCAATTAATTGGTTGGCCAAAGGCCAAGACATAGATTTAGCAAACGAATATTTCAAACAGGGCGAGTACGAGAAGGCAAAAGACATTTATCTAAAAATTTCAAAGGATAAGAACTACATACGATTAATTCATCAAAATTTCGTACAGTGTTTATTCAAACTAAAAAACTTTGATGAAGCTGGAAAATATTTTAAACGTCAAATCAAAAGCAATGACCTTACTGGAATAGTATATCGTTCAGATTATATCAACTTGCTCGAAATAACTGGAAAGTTTGAAGAAGCTCAAAAAGAAATGGAAATTCTAATTGACCTTGCTGCCCGAACAGAAGGGACAATCTACGAACTTCAAGATATACTTTACAGAAATTCAAAAACAGAATTAGTAATTCAGTTATTTAATAAAAGCAGAGAAATTGCAAAGGATCAAAACAAGTACGCATTATTGATGGCCAGAGCCTATCTCTACAATGGTCAGAAAGAGTCAATGATTGAAGAAATGCTTAAATACGGTTTGATAGAGGGAAACCAGGATTATGTAAAAACGACCTTCCAAGATAATCTTAAAAACGAAGCTGAGATAGATATGCTCGAAAAGGCACTTTATAGCAAGGTACAGAAGTATCCAACAGAGCAGTACTACGTTGATATATTAATATGGCAATTAATCCAACAGAAAGAGTTTATTAAAGCCTTCATCCAAACAAGAGCATTAGACCGTCGCTTTAAACAAGATGGGCAAAGAGTTTTTGAATTAGCTCAAACCGCATTGGTAAACAAAGATTATAAAAGTGCAATTCAAATGTACGAGTATGTGATGAAAGAATATCCAGAAGGACAGTTTTATGCTTATGCACGCCGAAATTCATTATTTTGCAAAGAAGAAGTAGTAAAAACGAGCTTTCCAGTCAATATCACTGATATTCGTTCATTGATAAAAGATTATCAAGGTTTATTTTTAGATTTAGGTCGAAATATAAAAACAATGGAAGCACTTAGAAATACTGCACAACTTTATGCATTTTATCTCAACGAGAAAGATACTGCGATTAAAGTACTTGAAAATGCTATTATGATTGCAGGTTCTGACAATGCTTTCAGGGATAGGTGTAAATTAGATTTAGGGGATATTTATGTTTTAAAAAATGAACCTTGGGAAGCGACTTTGCTTTATTCACAAGTCGAAAAATCACAAAAAGAAGACTACCTCGGACAAGAAGCAAAACTAAAAAATGCCAAATTGTATTATTACAACGGGGAGTTTGATTTATCAAAGGAAGTTTTAGATATTTTAAAAAAGGCTACCACAAGAGAAATCGCAAACGATGCCATGCAGTTGAGTTTATTTATTTTAGATAATATCGGAATTGATACTTCAGAAGTTGCCATGAAAGAATATGCAAAAGTTGACTTATTACTCTTTCAAAATAGAAATTCTGAAGCAATGACAACTCTCGACCAAATTTTTGAAAAATATAAAACAAATTCATTGGCCGATGATATTTTGTGGCTGAGAGCGAATACCAATCTAAAAACTAATCAGCCTCAAAAAGCTCTAGAAGATTTAGAGTTGCTTCGTAAAAATTATAACTTCGATATTTTGGCAGATGATGCCTTATTTTTGGAAGCAAAGATTTACGAAGAAAACTTTCAGCAAAAAGATAAAGCAATGGAATTATACCGAGAAATACTTCAAAAATTCCCTGGTTCAATCTTCGGAGCAGAAGCCCGAAAACGATTCAGAAATTTGAGAGGCGATACAATAAATTAAGCCTTTTTTCATTTATAATATTGAAACGCCTCAAAACTTTCGGCTTTGAGGCGTTTTTGTTAAAACTATGTTAACAAGCCCCTTCAAAAAGCTATGAAACTACTTTTCCTCGTTAATTTTATATAATCACTTACAAACTTTCAGCCGATGAAATTCAAGTTTTGCACATTATTTACTGTATTATCCACAATTGTGTTTTTGGCAAATGCTCAAGAAGAAAAAGTAAAATCTTTGGGATATAACTATTATGGACAGAAAATTAACGAAAAAGCATTTTGTAGTCAATTTAGCTTTCGATCAAAAGAAGTAGCTGAAAAAGCAGTTGATGAAATTGTAAGAAGAAGTGGACTCAAACGAAATTTTTATGTGATGGAATGCCCAAATACAGATAACTGTTTTGCTGCTATTCAAGGACAAACCAGATTAATAGTTTACGATGGTTCATTTATGAAAAAAGCAAATGATTTATCAAAATCAGATTGGGGAGCATTAAGTATTTTAGCTCACGAAATAGGGCATCATTTACAAGGACATACAATTATCGAAGGTGGAAGCGACCCAATAAAAGAACTCGAAGCCGATGAGTTTTCGGGTTTTGTTATGTACCAAATGGGAGCATCACTAAAAGAAGCACAAGCTGCCATTAGTAAGCTAACTTCTGATTATGATGGTGGAAGTCATCCAGCAAGACCAAAGCGTTTGGCTGCAATAAAAAAAGGTTATGATAATGCCCAAGAACTTTATCCTAATATTAAAAAGAATGATGGAAGTATATTAACTCAGCCAAAATCACAACCATCGCAAGCACCAGAACCGCAAATTCCATCAAGGTCAAGTTCACAGCCTGTTCCACAAAGAATACCACCTCGAACAGAGCCAAAGCCAAATAATACTCAAGAAAATGTGGATAAACCAGTGGATAATTCAGAAATACCAACAAAAAGACCTGAAATTATTGTAGTCACTCCTACAAATTTGGAAAACAATGGAGAACTTGTAAAAAAAGGTGGCTGTTTTGATGGAAATTGTAATGATGGTTTTGGAAAAATGATAAATCCAAGAACCGAAGAAAAGTATGAAGGTGAATGGAAGGGGGGAAAACGGGACGGAAGAGGCGTAGAATTCTATGCTGATGGAGAAAAGAAATATGTAGGAAACTATAAAAATGGGAAATATGAGGGTAACGGATCATTTTTCTATAAAAATGGAGATAAATATGTGGGTAAGTATAAAAATGGCTCAATGAATGATGATAAAGGATATTTTATTTTCAATAACAATATCAGATTGGTTGCTCGTGTAGAAAACAATATTAAGCACGGAAAAGCCATGAGAATATACCCAGATGGTAGGAGGGAAGACACTTTTTTCGTAAATGATATAGAACGAAAAGGATACATTCCAGATAAGAAAATTAGATAAATTACTTTAAGGAAGGTTTCGCTTTATAGAAAGCCTTCCTTACTTTAATGGGCATAAAATAAAATTTTGGACTAAACCCAATAAATCAACGGCCAAGTTTATTTACCTTTGTTCCCTCAAAATACTACAACCTAATATGTCTTGGTTTAAGAGAACTGATAAAGGAATACAAACTCCGACGGAAATGAAACGTGAAGCTCCTGATGGGCTTTGGTATCAGTGTCCAACTTGCAAGAAAGCAATGCACACCCGTGAGCATAAGTTAAATGCCTTTACGTGTATAAATTGTAACTATCATGAAAAGATTGGCTCAGAAGCATATTTTCAACTTTTGTTTGATGAAGGTGAATATACCGAATTGGATGAAAACTTACGATCAGGTGACCCTCTGAAATTTACCGATACAAAATCCTATGTTGATAGGGTACGGGCAACCGAAAAAAAATCAGGTTTGAAAGATGCAGCCCGAACAGCCTACGGTAAAATGTCAGAAATTGATATTGTAATCACCTGCATGGATTTTAGTTTTATTGGCGGTTCGATGGGTTCGGTGGTTGGAGAAAAAATTGCTCGTGGAATCGAATATTCCATGCAGAATAAAATACCATTTTTGATGATTTCAAAATCAGGTGGAGCGAGAATGATGGAAGCTGGTTTTTCATTGATGCAAATGGCAAAAACCTCCGCAAGATTAGCTCAACTATCAGAAGCAAAACTACCGTACATATCATTACTTACAGATCCTACAACAGGTGGAGTAACAGCATCTTATGCCATGCTTGGAGACTTTAATATTTCAGAGCCAGAAGCACTAATTGGTTTTGCTGGTCCTCGTGTAATCAAAGAAACTATCGGGAAAGAATTACCAAAAGGTTTCCAAACTGCCGAGTTCGTTTTAGACCACGGATTTCTTGATTTTATTGTTGATAGAAAAGACCTAAAAGATAAACTCGCAAGTTTATTGAAAATGCTGAAATAATACGGACAAGAGATTTTAGAAAAGAAACTTGAGATAATTTTCCTTCAAAAATAAAAAATCTTTTGTCCCTTGTTTTTTACATAGATTCTCAAAAAATGAGGTTAATCAAACACCCAGTTTTGTGCAACTATTACTTAACTTATCGCTGCAATGCTACGTGTAGTTTTTGTGATATTTGGGAAAAGCCCTCACCTTATATTACCCTCGAAAATTTCTTAGAAAACCTTACAGGACTCAAAAAACTTGGTGTCAAAATAATTGATTTTACTGGAGGTGAACCTCTTTTGCACCGTAAGTTAGATATATTGCTCGAAGAAGCTAAAAAAGCAGGATTTTTAACTACTGTAACTACAAATTGTTTACTCTATCCCCGGTATGCCGACCGCCTAAAAGGTAAAATAGATATGCTTCACTTCTCTCTCGATTCTCCAGATGAAGAGGAACATAATTTTTCAAGAGGTGTTAAGTGTTTCGATAAAATACTAGATTCAATAAAAATAGCGAAAAAAAATAAAGAAAGACCAGATATCTTGTTCACAGTATTTGAACAAAATGTTGATAAAATTGAGCAAGTGTGGAATGAAATCACTCAACCCAATGATTTGGTCTTGATTCTTAATCCAGTTTTCAACTATAATGCTGTTGAAACTGGGGAAAACCTTTCAGAAGAAAGTTTACAAAAACTTTTGTGGTGGGGAAAACAAAAAAATGTCTATTTGAATGAAGCATTTATTGAACTCAGAAAAAATGGGGGAAATCATGTGGAAAACCCAGTCTGCAAAGCAGCTTCTACTACAATTGTTATTTCACCAGAAAATAAATTAGTGCTTCCCTGTTATCACCTTGGAACAAAAGAGTTTGAGATTAAGGGAAATCTATTTGATTTATATAAATCGAAAAAAGTGCAAGAAATTGTGGCCTTGGAAGGAAAATTGAAAGAGTGCGAAGGTTGTGTAATCAACTGTTATATGCAACCATCTTTTTCAGTAGAAATTAACAAATACTTCTGGAAAGCACTTCCAAGCACCTTTAAATACAATTACATCAAAGGCACTTGGAAGAATTTGTTTTAACTTTAATTATACTTGTTCCATGAGCTTAGTCGAAGGGCTACTTTTTAGGCTTTGCCTTATTTTTATCAATAATAGTTTCCATAGAACTTACCGCCGAAATTCCAAAAAAACCGATTGCCTTTTTTGTAGACTTTAAATTTCTATTGACAACATTAGTTGGAATATTTGCTAAAGGTGTAGAAAACAAACTACCAGCTTGCGAAACCTGTTGAACAAACTGTAAATAGAAAAACTGTTCTTGCGTGATAGAATAAACATCAACTTTCAGCGTATCTTTATCTGAATATAATTCACGACCAACTGAGGTGCGAATCGGCAAAATAAATAAAAGTCCATCAGTCTTTGAACCAGGACTAAAACCAGCATCGTACGCAACTTGAATCTCCGTGGCTTTTGAAAAATACTTCTTATTTTTAGCTGACTTAATCCAATAGCAATCTCCTTCACCTTCAAAATCTTTGGCATAAAATTGGGGTTGAAATCCCTCTTGTGGACCATTAGCAGGTTTAACAGGAAGTTTATTTACTTCATAATTGATTGAATCAATCTTCGGCACGCGATTTAGCTTAGAAACCGATACAAATTCATTACCACCATAATTTACATAAAGAGCATATTGTTTACCAATTTTATTTAGGGGCTTATTTTTAGCATCATAAATATAGGTGCCATCCTTTTTTAAATCCTTAAATTCATAAGATACACTATCTTGGTCGAACACAAAAACGGAAGCTCCAAGAGCAGGCTTGATAGCCGAATTATCGAAATAACCTTGTGTCAAAGTAAGTTTAATTGTTTGTGTTTCGGCCTTATTATTAAGAAGTGCATCAACCGAAAGCTGTGATACACCTTCTTTTACACTAATATCAATCACATCCGTGCACGAAAATATAATTACGGATAAAAGAGAGATAATGACTAAATTGTGTATTTTTTTCATATTTTTAAGAGTTTATCTTTGACTTAGCTCATATACCAGCGGTGACGGAGCAAATCAGACTACCGAAGCAGCCAAGGTCAGAATTTAAAATTATAAGTAACTGCTGGAATAACCGAACCGAAAACGGCATAGCGAACTGCCTCTGTTTTGGTTGGATCTGTTTCGTTTTGACGAACAAAAACTGAAAATGGATTACGACGATTATAAACATTATAAACCGAGAAAACCCATTCGCCAGTTCCACGCTTAAAAAAACCATATTTGGTTTGACGAGTAGCTGCAAAATCCAAGCGGTGCGAAGCGGGAATTCGGTAAGTATTGCGAGTATCGTAATAATTATGTGGTAAGGCATAGCCTTGCCAAATGAACTTATTAGTTGGAAAACTTGCAGGTGTCCCTGTGCTGAAAGAAAAATTACTTGAAAAAGTCAAACGTTTATTCAAATCATAAATAGCCACGACTGATAAATTATGAGTTTTGTCAATTCTACTTGGAAACCACGCATTTTGATTCAAACCTTCTATCTTTCTTTCGGTGCGAGCAAGTGTATAACTTACCCAACCATTAAATTTACCCTTAGCTTTTTTCAAATAAAACTCCGCACCATAAGCTCGTCCTTTCCCTGTAAGTAAATCCGCTTCAACAGCGGGATTCAATAATAAATCGGCATTTCTTACATAATCAATTTGGTTATAAAGGTCTTTATAATAAACCTCAACCGAAGTTTCAAATAGATTATCGTTGAAATTATGAAAATATCCCAAAGCAAATTGGTCGGCCAATTGTGGTTTAATATTATTACTACTCGGGGTCCAAACATCAAGAGGCGAAGAGGCTGTAGTATTAGATAAAAGATGAATATATTGGGCTAAACGATTATAGCTCAACTTGATTGAATTATCTTGCCCAAGTCCAAAATTAGCCGAAAATCTTGGCTCAAAATACCCATACTGCTGAATACTTTTTCCCCATCCAAATTCGGAGGTTTTTATAATCCGTCTTCGTTCGCCATCGTTGTTGGATGCACTGAGTTCGAAAGCCTTACCTTTTCCTAGATAATTATAGAGCGAATAACGAAGCCCATATTGAAGCGAGATTTTTGAAGTCAATTTTTGCTCGTTTCCAATGTACAAAGCACTTTCAGAACCAAATTTATCAGCTAAACCAATTGTTCGTTCAATACCTCCCGAAATTGCCACTGCTTGTCCAGGATTGAATGAATAATAAGTTAATTGTCCGCCAAAAGTAATAGTATTATTGGTATTGGGGTAATAAGTAAAATCTGGCTTAATACTGTAGGTAATAATATTTGATTTCCAACGGAAAGCGTCTTGATCGTTTTTCTTTTTTAAATCAGATTGTAAAGCGTAGTCATAATTGCTATAAAAAACAGTGTTATTTAAGAAAAGCTTATTATTGAAAACGTGATTCCACCTAAAACTAGTAGTTGCATTTCCCCAATTAAAACCAAAATCAGCACCGAAAGTATCTCGACCAAAATAACCTGAAAGAAAAACAGTATTCTTTTCATTTACATGATAATTAGATTTGGCGGTAAAATCATAGAAATAAAAACGTGTTCCTTTCAAATCAGAATTTAAAAAAGGTTTGGCCAAAACATCAATATACGACCTGCGTAATGCAACAATAAATGAACCCTTATCTTTTAAAAATGGACGTTCATACGTGAATCGTGAAAAAATACTACCAATTCCACCCGAAAACTGTGGTTTTTTGGAGTTTCCTTCTTTCATTCTTACATCCAAAATAGAAGAAACCCGACCGCCGTATTGCGAAGGAATTCCGCCTTTTATCAATTTCACATCTTTCACAGCATCGGGATTAAAAACAGAGAAAAACCCAAAAAGGTGAGAAGAATTATAAACAGGAGCCTCATCTAGCAAAACTAAATTTTGATCAATACCGCCACCACGAACATTAAAGCCCGAAGCACCTTCACCTACTGAAGTAACACCTGGTAGAAATTGTATACTTTTAATAATATCAACTTCGCCAAGCAATGCAGGCATTTTTTGCATTGTTTTTATGTCAACTTTATTGACCGACATTTCAAGGCTTTTTACATTATCGTCATCCTTTTTTGTAGTAATCACTACTTCCTGCAAAAGTTTTGAATCATCCTTAAGTTCGACGTCTAATTTTAAATCTTTAGTCAAATCAACTTGTTTACTAATTTTTTCAAAGCCAACATACGTCAACACCAAGTTATACGTTCCTTTGGGAAGCGTCAGTGAGTAGAAGCCATAAGGGTTAGTTTGAGTACCTGTCTTTATTTCTTGCACGTAAATTGAAACGCCAATCAAACCTTCGCCATTGGCGGAATCTTTTATGTAGCCACTAACTGTAAACTTCTCTTGTGCGGAGACATTCCTCGTGAAAAACAGACAAACTAAAAACAATAATTTTTTTTTCATGAATTGGATTTTTTGTAGTAATAAATTTGAATGGTTATATTGCTTTTAAAAGTTTTCAAAACTATTAAAATTAAATTATAAGACAATTTTGAACACTTTTTACTTAAAAATAGTAAAAAAGGATAGACTATTGTTTTGAATGATAACTAAATAAAAACGAATAAACTTGATACAAAACCAAGATTTCACTCAAATGTAATAACGTGCTACAGATGCTGAAAGTTTTAAATTGCGAAGCGGAAGTTTTGAATGATAAAAGGGAAATAAGAGACTTTTATCAACAAAAGAGTGTAAATAGGATTAATAATAGAGAATATTTCAAGAAATTGCGATAATTTAACCAAAAACGGAAGTTTTGTATCAGAAAACAAAGAAAATTAGATGAAGAAAACAATCATTTTACTTTTTATAAGTTTGAATATTTTTCAGACAAACGCACAAACAATCGAAAAGCTTAAATGTGAATACCAGGAAACTCCGATGGGCTTGGAAATACTAAATCCAAGATTATCCTGGCAAATGAAAGCTACAAATCGTGGAGCAAAACAAACAGCATATCAAATTTTAGTAGCTGATAATGAAGCCGACTTAAAGAAAGATATTGGTAATGTTTGGAACTCAGGAATAGTGAAGTCGGAACAATCAATAAAAATTGATTACGCAGGCAAAACAATTGAATCTCGAAAAAGATATTTCTGGAAGGTAAAAGTTTGGAATGAAAAAAACAAATCCACCCAATACAGCGAGTCATCTTGGTGGGAAATGGCATTGCTAAAAAAGGAAGACTGGTCGGCTCATTGGATTGGAAAAAACGGAACAGATGGCAAATCAATTGAACTTCAAAAAGAATTTAGCTTAGGCAAACGTGCCACAAGAGCAAGAATCTATGTAACGGGAGTAGGAGCATATCACTTGATTTTCAATGGCAAAAAAGTTGGGCAAGATTTTCTTACCCCAGGTTTCATAAATGATTCTAAGGCAATTCCTTATCAAATTTATGAAATATCGAATGAAGATTTAAGTATCGGTATCAACTTCATCACCGCCACACTTGGAAATGCTTGGCAAAAAGAGAATATGCCAAACAAACTGTTATTTCAAATGGAAATGGAGTTTTATGATGGTTCACGGCAAACAGTAATTTCGGATGAAAGTTGGAAAACTCGACTTTCACCAATTGTCTCAAATTTAATTTATATGGGTGAAGTTTACAACGCCCAACTAGAATACGGCAAGGATTGGGAAAATGCCGCAATCGTGGACGATGCTAAAAGCCCGCAAGAATTAAAACCTTTGATACTGCCACAAATGAGAATAATAAAGGAAATAAAGGCCGTAAAAATAACCGAACCAAGAAAAGGTCGGTATGTATTTGATTTCGGACAAAATATTGTTGGTTACGCTTATTTACAAACGGAAGGAAAAGCAACCAAAGAAGTAGAACTAAAATACGCCGAAACTTTAACTGAAAAGGGTCTAGCCGAACAAAAAGGAATAAAACCAACCGATAAATATCTTTTAAAAGGTTATGGCGTAGAAAAATGGGAACCTAAATTTAGTTATCATGGATTTAGATATGTAGAGGTTGAAGGGCTTCCTAAAAAAGCCGAAGAAAATACTTTGATTGCAAAGGTAATTTATGAAAATACACCATTCGTAGAAAACTATGCTTATTCAAAAGACCTTTTGGAAAAAATCTATACAAAAAAAACAATAAAAGAACCAAATTTTAATGAATCTAAGGTTATAGTCGCTCCAACTTTGACCTCCGAAACAAAAACTTTTGAAACAAATTATGGACAAATTACGAGTCAGTCGAATGTACAAGGAAATAAGTTTAACCTAAAATTGAGCATTCCTGCTAATACAGCGGCACAAATACAACTGCCGCTTCAAGCAGGAAAAACAATAAATAACATAAAAGAAGGAGGGAAGTCCTTTGTTGTAAAGAAAAAGCCAGTGAAAATAGAAGGCATTACTTACGTAAAATCCGAAAAAGACAAAGCAATCTTTGAAGTTGCAAGTGGGACTTATGACTTCATTATTGAGTAGAATTAATAAATTTTATATAAAAAACCTGAGTATTACAAATTGGAAAATCAAGGGTCTTAATTTTTGCAAAAATATTTTTATTAGTATGCTTGCATAACAATAAGATATTTATTTATATTTGCAACAGTATGCATGCATACTATTAAACAATGACATTTTTCAATTCAAAATACAATGACAGTAAGCGAAAACAAAGCATCAATTAAAGGAGGTGAATTTTTAATCAAAGAAGTTGAAGCTCACCAGATTTTCATTCCAGAAGAGTTTACGGAAGAGCAGCAAATGATTGCGGAAACGTGCCGTGATTTCTTGAAAACTGAAGTTCACCCACGCCTTAATGAAATTGATACTGCCAAGTCCCCAGAATTAATGTCTTCTTTAATGACAAAAGCTGGTGAATTGGGTATACTCGGAACAGCCGTTCCGGAAGAATATGGTGGTTTTGGTATGAATTTCAATACTTCGATGTTGGTTGCTGAGGCTCTTGGAACTGGTCATTCGTTCTCGGTAGCTCAATCAGCTCATACAGGTATCGGAACTTTACCGATAGTGTATTATGGAAATGAAGAACAGAAATCTAAATATCTGCCTTTATTGGCTTCTGGAGAATGGAAAGCTGCTTATTGCTTAACTGAGCCAGATTCAGGTTCGGATGCTAATGCCGCAAAATCAAAAGCAGTTTTGTCAGCCGATGGAAAGCATTATGTCATCAACGGACAGAAAATGTGGATAACCAATGGCGGTTTTGCTGAGTTGTTTATCGTTTTTGCAAAAATTGATGATGGTTCTGGCACCCCCGACAAGAATTTGACAGCTTTTATTGTAGAAAAATCCTACGGTGGAATCACAATGAACGAACCTGAGCATAAACTCGGTATCAAAGGCTCAGATACCCGTCAGGTTTTCTTCAATGATTGTCACGTACCAGTTGAAAACATGCTTTCCGCTCGTGGAAATGGTTTTAAAATAGCAGTAAATATTCTAAATATTGGTCGTATCAAATTAGGTATTGCTGTGATTGGTGGCTCGAAAGGTTCAATAAATTCTGCCATCAATTATGCTAACGAACGTAAACAATTTGGCGTTTCGATTGCCACATTCGGAGCAATAAAATATAAATTAGCTGAAATGGCCACTCGTATTTTTGCCTCTGAAACGGCTAACTATCGTGCAGGCCAAAATATTGATGATGCCATTGAAGACCTAAAATCACAAGGTTTAGGAGATGCCGAGGCAAAGTTAAAGGCACTTGAACAATTCGCTATTGAGTGTGCCATCATGAAAGTTCATAGTTCAGAAGTTTTGGATTATGTAGTTGACGAAAGCCTACAAGTATATGGTGGTATGGGTTATTCGGCCGATGCACCAATGGAGCGAGCCTACCGTGATGCACGTATCAACCGTATTTTTGAAGGTACCAACGAGATTAACCGTATGTTGATTGTCGATATGTTATTGAAACGTGCCATGAAAGGCGAAATTGATTTAATGGGACCAGCAATGGCAGTTGGCAAAGAAATTATGTCGATACCAGATTTCGGTGCTACTGATGATGAAACACTTTTTGCAGCAGAAAAGAAAGTATTAAAAAACTTGAAAAAAGCAGCTTTGATGGTTTCGGGTGCGGCAGTTCAGAAATTTATGATGTCACTTTCAAACGAACAAGAAATTTTGATGAACATAGCGGATATGGCCATCGAAGTTTATGTAGCTGAATCTACATTATTAAGAGTCGAAAAACTTATCGGTATCAAAGGTGAAGCGGCCGTTGAGCTTCAAAAAGATATGGCTTTGGTTTATTTGAACGAAGCTGTAGTAAAAGTAAATAATGCAGGTCGTGAAGCCATCACATCATTTGCCGAAGGAGATGAATTGAGTGTAATGCTCATGGGCTTAAAACGATTCACGAAGATTGAACCAATGAACCTCAAAAACGCTCGCCGCCGTGTGGCTGAAGCGATGATAGAGGAAAACAAATATATTTTTTAACCCTAAGCGTCAGTCGCCTCCAAAGCCTAAAGGGGAGTAATATTATTTATTAGGGTAAATTTTTTAAAAATGCTTAGAATCAACAACTAAAAACCAACAAACCGTCTTTCTGATTTGATAGGCGGTTTTTTATTTTTTAATAAAGCACGTAGCTTTGAAGTCTTAAATTTTTCTATTTCGCAAACAATAACATAATGGCATACGGACTTCTTAAAGGTAAAGCAGGCATTATTTCTGGTGCATTAAACGAAAAATCAATCGCTTGGAAAGTTGCTCTGAGAGCACGCGAAGAAGGAGCAAAAATAGTTTTGACAAATGCCCCAATTGCAATGCGTATGGGCGAAATTAATAAATTGGCTGAGATTTGTGAAGCACCAATTATTACGGCCGATGCCACATCGGTTGAAGATATTGAAAACCTTTACACCAAATCAATGGAGCATTTTGGTGTAAAAGTTGACTTCGTTCTTCATTCAATAGGTATGTCGCCCAATATTCGCAAAGGAAAAGCCTACGGGGATTTGAACTATGATTGGTTTCTGAAAAGTGTCGCTATTTCGGCTCTTTCTTTCCATAAATTCTTACAAACGGCAGAAAAACTCGATGCCATCAATGAGTGGGGTTCTGTTGTGGCTTTAAGTTATATGGCGGCTCAACGTACATTTCCGTTTTATACCGATATGGCGGAAGTAAAAGCTATGCTCGAGTCTATCGCTCGTAGTTACGGTTATCGTTATGGTAAACTAAAAAAAGTACGTGTAAATACAATCTCTCAGTCTCCAACCGAAACTACGGCTGGGACTGGAATTGGCGGGTTCGATAAATTTTTTGATTTTGCCGACAAAATAGCACCGTTGGGAAATGCCTCGGCCGATTCATGTGCCGATTATTGCATTACGCTTTTCTCTGACTTGACTCGCATGGTTACGATGCAAAATCTTTTCCACGATGGTGGATTTATAAATACAGGTATTTCGGAAGATATGTTGGATTTTATGGAGAAATAAGCTGCTAAGGATTTTATAATAAAGTCCCATAATTTTTAAGGTTATGGGACTTTATGGTTTGTAAATATTGTACTTTTTAAAGTTTTGTTTAATTTAAATTTAATAGAAACCGCTATTTGAGCGGAGTCGATGGTTTCTTTTCAATAATCTCGTCAATTACAAAAAACGGACGCTTTTTCACTTCAATATAAATTCGGCTGATATATTCGCCAATAATTCCAAGCATAGTAAGCATTACCCCTCCTAAAAAAAACATTCCAACGGCCAACGATGCCAATCCTGGTGTTTCCTCGGGCGTATGTCCAAATAATTTAAAACCGAAAAGTCGATGAACTAAAAAGAAAACCCCGATAATAAGTGATGGAATGGCGATAGAAATACCCAAATAAGTAGAAAGTCTAAGCGGAAAACTTGAAAACCCAAAAAGTCCATCAAGTGCCAATTGCACTAATTTTTTAAAAGTATATTTAACTTCGCCAGCGGCACGTTCAGCACGTTCATATTTTACTCCTATTTGTTTGAAACCCGCATAAGCCCGCATTCCACGGATAAAGCGTATTTGTTCGGGCATATCATGCACCAATACATTCACGACTTTTCTATCCATTACACAAAAATCACCCGAATCAAGCGGAATCTCAATGTCCGAAATGGCTGCCATTAGTCTATAAAAACTCGAATAGGCCAATTTCTTAAAGAAGCCTTCCTTTCGCTTAGTGCGTACAGCGTAAACGACATCATAGCCTTCACGCCATTTGTCCAAAAAACGATATAACTCTTCGGGTGGGTCTTGTAAATCTCCATCCATGATAATGATTGCATCGCCTTTTGCTTCTTGAATTCCTGCCGAAATTGCTGGTTGATGACCAAAATTTCTCGAAAGCTTGATAATCCGCACGTGCGAATCTTTCTCAGCCATTACTCGCATCATCGTCAACGAACTATCATGTGAGCCATCGTCAATCAAAACGATTTCATAATCTTCGTTCCAAGAAGGGGCAGCATCAGTGAGACGAGTATAAAGATTTTGAAGATTTTCTTCTTCGTTATAAATTGGGATAACAATCGAAATCATTGGTATTTACGGTAGTTCGATGCTAAATAGTTGCCAAAAAGCAACTATATTTCATTTGATGATTAAAAAATCTAAGGTATTAAATAGTAATTAATTAGAAAGAATGAAAATTATGTAGGTGTTTGACATAAAGCATTCTACATTTTAAATTCTACATTTTACAATTATCAAGATGCAAAGATATAATTTTTGAAGCAGAAAAAGGAAGAAGAGTGCGAGAAAACTAAAAAGGCTTACCTAAATAAAAAATAAGACTTTTGGTTTTTTAAGACTATAATTCATAAACGACTATAGTAAACGATAAGTTTTAAGGTTGAATAATTATTCAATTATTTTTTAAGAATTTATTAAAACCCAATTTGACTAGAAAAAGAAGCTCTATAAGTTTTAACCGTGCACTATTTAAGGTCTCAAATAAAACTAAAATGGTTTGAAATAAAACCCTTTTTGGATAGTTACAAGGCCAATAAACAACGTTATTAAGTAGAAATTAGTCAAAATAAAATATCGCCTACTAATTCTTTTGAAAATTATAGGAGAATTTATGAAAAAGAGGGCTGACGGAAGTAATAGAACATCAGTATAATAATAATCATTAGTACCGTCGAACCGAATACTATGAAGCTTTGGAAGTTACTCAAAATTGAAACAAAACTCAGCATCAGTTAAGGGCGGACGAGTTAATAATTCCCCCTTCTTCATAAATATTTTTTCGTTATCGGCAAGGCAATGACGACAGTGCAACAATTAATAAACGCCTAAAATTTAAGCATTAAAACAAAGACAAACCATTTTGACAGCTGACCAACATACAGAACATATTTCAAGTGCACAACGAGTAAGCCGACACTCAAGCCGACCCGATGCTTTTTGTTTTTTCTCCGCACTTTTTTAGAAACAATTTTAGCCATTCGCACGATCAATCACATTTGGTTTTTGCCGACACACGAGCCAACGCTAAAAAACCAAAAGAGCTGGCCCTTACCCACCCATGACAATATTGTGGACTTTTACACTATCAGACAATGTAATTTTATTATATTTGACTAGTTGAAAATTCATTAGTCACAAATGAACAGAATTAAAGAAGTTTTGAAAGAAAAAGGTATCTCACAAACTTGGCTTGCTAAGCTTTGGACAAAAGTTATAACACGATTAACGAGTATTCTCGCAATGTGAGACAACCAAGCATTAGCGATTTGTACCGAATCGCAAAAATTCTGGACGTTAAGGCCAAAGATTTATTGAAAGTAGAATAATGAGTAAGGAAAACGAAATAGAAGAAGCATTAATTAAGCAACTAAGGGAGCTTAAATATACCTATCGACCTGACATAGTTGATAGAAAAACGCTTGAGCATAACTTCAAAACAAAATTTGAAACACTCAACCGTGTTCGCTTGTCTGACAACGAATTTTTAAGATTGAGAGAGGAAATTATTCAACCTGATGTATACAAAGCTTCAAAATTATTGCGTGAAAGAAACTACTTTCAACGTGAGGATGGAACGCCTTTGCATTACACTTTGGTAAACAACAAAGACTGGTGCAAAAATGATTTTGAAGTCATCAGTCAGTTACGCATCAACACTGAAAATAGCCATCAGCGGTACGACATCATTTTACTCATTAACGGTTTGCCTGTGGTGCAAATTGAATTGAAAAAAAATGACATTTCACCACGAAAAGCGATGCAGCAAATTGTAGATTATAAAAACGAAGCGGGAAATGGTTATGCAAATTCTTTGTTATGCTATATGCAGTTGTTTATAGTAAGCAACAAAACAAACACTTACTATTTTGCTAATAACAAAAATCAGCATTTTGCATTTAATGCAGACGAACAATTCTTGCCCATTTATCAATTAGCAGACGAGAGCAATAAAAAAATCACCCATCTTGAATTGTTCACAGAAAAATTTCTAACCAAGTGCACACTTGGAGAGATGTTAAGTAAATATATGGTGCTGGTAGAGAGTGAACAAAAATTGCTCATAATGCGACCATACCAGATTTATGCGGTGAAAGCTATCGTGGATTGTATAAAAGAAAACAGAGGGAACGGTTATATCTGGCATACCACTGGCAGCGGAAAAACATTAACTTCTTTTAAAGCTTCTACCCTTTTAAAAGATAATGCAGATATTGAAAAATGTTTGTTTGTAGTTGACCGTAAAGACCTTGACCGACAAACCCGTGAAGAGTTCAACAAATTTCAGGAAGGAAGTGTAGAAGAAAATACCAATACAGAAACATTGGTTAGGCGTTTATTATCTACTGACTATGCCGATAAAGTTATTGTCTGCACCATTCAAAAATTAGGATTGGCTTTGGATGGCACAAACAAAAAGAACTACAAAGAACGATTAGAGCCACTTCGCAACAAACGAATGGTTTTTATTTTTGATGAGTGCCACCGTTCGCAGTTTGGTGATAATCACAAAGCCATCAAAGAGTTTTTTCCAAGTGCTCAGCTATTTGGTTTTACAGGAACACCCATCTTTGATGAAAACGCCACGTATCAAATAAGAGAAGGTGAAGAAGCTTCATACAAAACTACCGAGGATATTTTTCAACAAAGATTACACGCCTACACCGTTACTCACGCTATTGAGGACAGGAATGTTTTAAAGTTTCACATTGATTATTTTAGAGGTAAAGGCACTCAAACGCCAAAACCAGGTGAAGCTATTGCACAACAGGCAGTAGTTGAAGCCATTTTAGACAAACACGATGCTGCAACCAATTCAAGACGTTTTAATGCTGTTTTGGCAACCGCTTCCATTAATAATGCGATTGAATATTACAACCTTTTCAAAGATATTCAGAAAAAGAAACAAACTGAAAATCCTGATTATGCTCCTTTAAATATTGCTTGTGTTTTTTCACCACCAGCCGAAGGCAACAGCGATATTCAGCAAATTCAAGAAGATTTAATCCAAGAGAAAGAAGATAATAAACAAAATCCAGAAGAAAAGAAAGCGGCACTCAAAACCATCATCGCCGATTACAACAAACAATTTGGTACAAGCCACGAAATCTATCTTTTCGACTTGTATTATCAAGATGTGCAAAGACGCATCAAAGACCAGAAGTATAGCAACAAAGACTACCCACACAAAAATAAAATTGACATTACAATTGTCGTGGATATGTTGCTCACAGGTTTTGACAGTAAATACCTTAACACGCTGTATGTAGATAAAAATCTGAAATACCACGGTTTAATACAAGCGTTTTCAAGAACCAACCGTGTGTTGAATGATACCAAACCTCATGGCAATATCCTAGATTTTCGTTCGCAACAGGATGCTGTTAATAATGCTATTGCCTTATTTTCTGGCATAGACGAAGGTAAATCTAGAGAAATTTGGTTGGTGGATCCAGCTCCTGTTGTGATTGAAAAATTTAAAGAAGCCGTTGAAAAATTAGGCATATTTATGCAAGATCAAAACTTGGTTTGCGAGCCACAAGAAGTGTATAATCTTAAAGGCGATGCTGCCCGTATTGCATTTATCCAAAATTTTAAAGAAGTACAAAGGCAACTGTTGGCTCTGGAACAATTCACGGATTTAGAACCCGAACAAAAGGAATTAATTAATCAAATTTTACCACACGACACCTTTTTAGAGTTTAGAAGTTCTTATTTAGAAACCGCCAAACAATTCAAAAAACGCCAAGAAACAGATGGCGACCAAGCACCACCCGAAATTCAACAATTGGATTTTGAATTTGTGCTTTTTGCTTCTGCAGTGATTGATTATGACTATATAATGAACTTGATAGCAGACAACACACAAAAGAAACCTGCTAAAGAAAAAATGACAAAGGCACAAGTAATAAGTTTATTAAGTGCCAATGCCAATATGATGGACGAACAGGAAGATTTAACGGAATATATAAATGGCTTGGACTGGAACAGTGGCCAAAATGTAGATACGCTAACTAAAGGCTATGATACTTTTAAAATAGAGAAAAACGAGAAAGAATTGGCAATAATTGCCCACCAACATGGATTGCAAACATCAGACTTAAAACCCTTTGTAGATGCCATAATGAGCAGAATGATTTTTGATGGAGAAAAACTAACCGACCTTTTAGAGCCTTTGGAACTAAGCTGGAAAGAACGCAGAGTAAAAGAATTGGCATTGATGTAAGACTTAGTACCCCAATTAAAAAAAATTGCTCAAGGACGTGAAATTTCAGGATTAGTAGCTTATGATGTCTGAACTGTGATGCTAAAGAGGAAGAGATGAGCAAATTTAAAAATAAATATCGTGTAGAATCCACAAGGAAATCAGATTGGGATTATGGTTTAAACGCGTTCTATTTTATCACCATTTGTACTAAAAATAGGGTTTGTTTTTTTGGCGATGTGAGGGAAGGAGGTATGCAATTGTCCGAAATTGGGAAATTGGCAGAAAAATATTGGTTGGAAATACCCCAGCATTTTCCATTTACGGTATTGCATAACCATATCATCATGCCCAATCACGTACACGGAATCATTGAAATTGCAAAACGTGATGACGTCGTCGTCGTAGAGACGCAAAATTTTGCGTCTCTACAATACCCCACCCCGCCATTGCCGTCCACCCCGCCATCAAAAAACCAATTTGGGCCACAATCCCAAAATTTGGCATCTATTGTACGTGGGTTTAAAATTGGTGTAACCAAAAATGCCCGCCCCATAAACCCTGAATTTGAATGGCAAGCCCGTTACCACGATCACATTATCCGTAACGATACCTCTTTTCAAAGAATAAGCCATTACATTATAAACAACCCCAGCCAATGGACTGAAGACAGATTTCATCCTAATAAACCTAAGGCAGACAAATGAATAAAGAAACATTAATACCCGAATTGCGGTTTCCTGAATTTAAGAATGAAGGGGAATGGGAGGAAAAGTCATTGAAAAAATTAGGCAATTTAATAAATGGATTAACTTATAGTCCAAATGATATAAGGGATAAAGGATTGTTAGTTTTACGATCTTCAAATGTTCAAAATGGTCAAATTGTTTTGAACGATTGTGTATATGTAAATCCTGAAATTAAAGGTGCAAATTTAACAAAGCAAGATGATATTTTGGTTTGTATTAGAAATGGTTCAAAAGCTTTGATTGGAAAAAATGCAATAATTCCTGAAAATATTCCATTAGCAACTCACGGAGCTTTTATGACTGTTTTCAGAGCAACTAATCCTAAATTTGTCTTTCAGTTATTTCAAACAGACGCATATAATAATCAAGTAAATGCTGACTTGGGTGCAACAATCAATTCTATAAATGGAGGGAATTTTTTAAAGTATAAATTTACAGTACCAAAACCTAAAGAGCAAGAAAAAATCGCTTCCTGTCTTTCTTCTTTAGACGAAGTAATTACAGCCCATACCCAAAAGTTAGATTTACTAAAAACACACAAAAAAGGCTTGATGCAAAACCTTTTTCCGCAAGAAGGAGAAAAAATGCCGAAGTATCGGTTTAAAGAGTTTGAGAATGATGGAGATTGGATGGTGAGGAAGCTTGGTAATGTTGCAACTTTTCTAAAAGGAAAAGGTATTTCCAAATCTGACATTGTTGAAAAAGGAAATTTACCTTGTATCAGGTATGGTGAATTATACACTCATTATAAAGAAACCATTGATGAAATTAAATCATTCACAAATCTAGGCTCAGAGGAGTTGGTATTAAGCGAAGCAAATGACGTTATCATTCCAGCATCAGGAGAAACTCAAATTGATATTGCAACGGCATCCTGCGTTTTGAGAAGTGGTATTGCATTAGGTGGTGATTTAAACATAATTCGTTCTGAATATGATGGTGTCTTTTTAGCCTACTATCTCAATGGTGCAAAAAAAACTGATATTGCTCAATTGGCTCAAGGGATTTCAGTCGTACACCTTTATCCTAGCCAATTACAAACATTGAGTGTTTCATTTCCTAAAAATCCAAAAGAACAAAACAAAATTGCTTCATGTCTTTCATCCTTAGATGCACTCATCACTGAACAAACGGAAAAGATAGAACAGTTGAAATTGCATAAAAAGGGCTTGATGCAGGGTTTGTTTCCGAAAATTAATAATTAGAGGATGTATTTTGAAAATATTAAACAAAAGATATCAGGACTAACGCCCCTATATTTGCTTCGTTGGGAATTTTGCTACGAAGATAGCGGGGCTACGCCACTGATTCAATATTGCAATTATAGGGGCGTTAGCCCCATAATCTTCGTAGAACCGAATATAAAATAAAGAAAAGGGCGTAGCCCTAAAATCTTCGTAGAACAAATTAAAAATGAACCCACAAGGGGCATAGCCCTGCAATCATAAATATGGCAAATACATACACCCAATTATACATTCAATTTGTATTTGCCGTCAAAGGCAGAGAAAATCTAATTCATGAATCATTCCGTGACGAATTAGAAAAGGTGATGTGTGGCATCATCACCAATCATAAATGTAAAACGTACGCGATATACGCCAACCCCGACCATACCCATATCTTTATTGGAATGCACCCCACTATGTCGCCTTCTAAATTAATGGAACAAGTAAAATCGGGCTCTTCAAAATGGATAAACGACAAAAAGCTAATCCTTGGAAAATTTAATTGGCAAGACGGATTCGGAGCATTTACCTATTCCAAATCACATATCGACAAGGTGGTGAAATATGTTTTGAGCCAACCAGAACATCATAAAAAGCAATCGTTTAAAGATGAATATTTGTTGATGCTTCAAAAATTTGAGGTGGATTATGACCCAAAATATATTTTTGAATGGTACGATTAAAAAATATGTCAGGGCTAACGCCCCTTTGGAATAATGTGGATAAATTATGCTACGAAGATAATAGGGCTACGCCCTTAAAAAATTTACAATTAAGATAATAGAATATGACAAATAAAGACCAATTACAACTGGGTAAAACCCTTTGGAATATTGCAGACGATTTAAGAGGTGCAATGAATGCAGATGATTTTCGTGATTATATGCTTTCGTTTCTTTTTCTACGGTATCTGTCTTATAACTACGAAGAAGCGGCAAAGAAAGAATTAGGCAAGGACTATCCAAACTTGCCTGAAACGGACAAGACAACGCCACTCTCAGTTTGGTATGCATCCAATAAAGATGAAGTAGTGGACTTTGAACAACAGATGCGTAGAAAAGTGCATTATGTTATCGAACCAGCCCACTTGTGGAGTAACATCAGCGAAATGGCTCGGACCCAAAATCCTGAGCTTTTGGTAACGCTCGAATCAGGTTTTAGATACATAGAAAACGAATCGTTTGAAAGTGCTTTTCAGGGATTGTTTTCCGAAATTAATTTGAATTCTGAAAAATTGGGAAAAACATCAGCCGAAAGAAACAAGAAACTTTGCACCATCATTCAGAAAATTGCAGAAGGCATTGCGGAATTCTCTGCCGACTCTGATACATTGGGGGATGCTTATGAGTATTTGATAGGCGAATTTGCAGCAGGGTCAGGCAAAAAAGCAGGTGAATTTTACACGCCACAGCAAATTTCCACCATCCTTTCTGAAATTGTAACCTTGGACAGTCAAGAACCAAAGACAGGTAAGAAAAAGAAGTTAGATAAGGTACTGGATATGGCTTGTGGTTCAGGATCTTTATTGTTGAATGTTAGAAAACGTATCAAAGATGCGAGCGGAAGTGTAGGTAAAATATATGGACAGGAAAAGAATATAACCACCTACAACCTTGCCCGGATGAATATGCTTTTGCATGGAATGAAAGACACCGAGTTTGAGATATTCCACGGAGATACTCTAGAAAATCAATGGGCATTGCTCAACGAAATGAATCCAAGTAAAAAGACTGAGTTTGATGCAATTGTTGCCAATCCACCTTTTAGTTTACGTTGGGAACCAACTGATACGTTGACAGAAGATTTTAGATTTAAGAGCTATGGTTTAGCACCTAAATCAGCAGCCGATTTTGCTTTCTTATTACACGGATTCCATTTCTTGGGCAAAGAAGGAACAATGGCAATTATTTTACCACACGGTGTTTTATTCCGTGGTGGAGCAGAAGAACGCATCAGAACCAAGCTATTAAAAGACAATCACATTGATACAGTTATTGGCTTACCATCAAACTTATTTTACTCAACAGGAATTCCCGTTTCTATTTTAGTTTTGAAGAAATGTAAAAAACACGATGATGTTTTGTTTATTAACGCAAGCGAACATTACGAGAAAGGTAAAAGACAGAACACACTCCGAGATAGTGACGATATAGACCAACCTAACGACATTCGAAAAATAGTTGAAACCTATCAATTCAGACCTGAATATGTTGAAAGATATGCCCGAAGAGTATCGATGGACGAGATTGAAAAGAACGGCTATAACCTTAACATTTCAAGATATGTCAGCACATCATTAGACGAAATACAAATTGACTTAAAGGACATAAACAATAAATTAACTTCAATAAATGAAAGTATAAAAACGAATACGGCTAAACACAATGAGTTTTTAACTGAGTTGGGATTGAAGCCGATTTAAAATGCCTACGCAATTTGCAAGCACAATTAAAAACCGCACAAGCAAACGCACAACCAAAGTTTTTAATAGAGCTTGCAAAGCCAACGCAAAAGAAAAATGGTATTTTCCAGTTCCATCAATGTCTCCTGGAGCCACGGAAGGGACATTAATAGCATTAGTCTATTTTTTGGGAGATAATAATACCGAAGAAAAACTCCATCATAAAATAATAATTGTAGTACCAGTAGGGTTACAAAAAAAGTGATATTAGCTTAAAAAAACAAAGAGCGTTCGTGTATTTACACGAACGCTTTTTGTTTTTTAATTTGTTTTCTACTCTACCAAAACCGCTTTTCCGTTAATTACATCATCTTCAACGTTTTTGTACTTGATGTCATTGCCTAAAACCATTATGTAAAAACCCCGATTTATGGAGTATTTTTTAAATACTTGATTATTAATATTTTATGAAAATAACAAAGTTCAACGCAACATTTAGGAAGACAAAATTTGAAATAGTTTTGTACACAAATTTTGGAAATACTAATTGGCGAAATCTTTGGTCTAATTGTGGTTTTGATCAAACAAAAAGACCGTTTGATAATTTGGATGTTTGAGTTTAAGAAACAGGATAATATTAATCGACAAATTTGCGAACAGCTAAAGAGAGTGCTTTAATCTTATTACCAAACTGTGAAACTTGGCTATTGACCCTTGGCTGTCCAAAATAAGTCCAAAATGGTAAGAAAAATGACCTTTTTGGATAGTTACAAGGACAATAAACAACGATATCAAGTAGTAATTAGCCAAAATTAGATAACGATTGCTAATTCTTTTGAAATTTATAGGAGATGATAGTTTTTAAAATAAGAGATGGAAAAAATGAGACTGTTCGCCACAGCGACGGTTCGCCTTAGTAATAAAAGCTTGAATATCAATAAAGTAATAAATATGGTTATGTCGATTATTTTCATCTCAGTACATAATTGAGATATAGACGCAACTACGATTAATACTTCGTCTATATACTCGTTATCGGCAACCGCAGAACGAACAAGAAAACAATTACTAAAAACAAATATCTTATGGACAAAGTAACATTGCACACATTAGGACCAACAAACACAAACTGTGAAGCAGCAGCTAAGTATTACTTGGACAAAAATAATTTAGATGGTGAAATTATCCTTTATGAAACCTTAGAAAGTGCAGTCGATATTGTAGCAAACGACAAAGACGCACTATTGCTAACATGTATTGTTTATCCAAAACTTAACAAGTTAGTTTTTGACAATTTAGAAAAACTTAAACTCGTGGACTGTTTCATATTCAATACTTTTGAAATGGTTTTATCAACAAAAAAAGAAGTTGAACTTAGTGCTATAAGTACAATAATTAGCCACCCAGCACCGACACCACTAATCAATAAATTTGGTAAAGAATTTCTTTGGCAAATAGTAACAGCGAAGCTGCAAAATGGTGTTTCGATGAAAAATTTGATGCTTGCATTACAACAATTCCCGCTTCTAAATTTTATAATTTAAAAATCATAAAAAACTTTGGCGAAGTTCCTATGGGATTTGCTATCCATAATAAACTTTAATTTTTAGGCAAGAAACTATCAATTTCATTGAAACTCATATAAATCCGTTGGTAATTGAGTTTAGGAGTAGCCAAACCAGTACAGGTGTCATATCTAATGATGTAGAAAAGAAAAAAATGATACTTTTTGAATTGCTTAATAATTGTGATGAATTGTCGAAATATTTACCAAATTCAAAAGGTATAATTCAAGCATTCAAAGAAGATGTAAATAACTGGATTAAACTTGGATTGGATAAAAAACCAAGTTTTGATTCAACAATTTTAAAATATCAACCCCCATTGAATGGTGATTTCTCTTTTTTTATTGGAGTAATAAAGAACCAAAATTCAGTCCCACCAAGAGGCTATTTTTTAGAATTTTTTTTTGTACAGCGTGAAGAACCAGTGTGTAATAATATACTTTACAAGTTATACCCACACCCAGCTAATATTTGTATAAGTTCTAAACTTATTACAGGCTCTACAGGATTTAAAGATGGAAATTGCGTTGTTTTCTTTCCCGAAAATATTATCAGTAATAACAAAATTGAAAAGCAAAATTATGCTTTATTTTTTTTTAATAAATTTAGATACATATATTCCGAAATTACTTTACCGAGAGTGTCAATTCTAATTCAAGATTTTAAACTTATAAAATCCAATAAGTTAAATGAAAGAGATTTTTACTTTGCGAGGTGCGTTTGGGGTTATTTGCATGACTATTTTCATCATCAAGGAGTTAAACCATTCAATGAGTTTCTTTACCTCAAAATGAATTGGTATGTGGGTTTACTCGAAGAAATAAAAGTAGATTGCCAAACTGCGATAGAATGTTTGTCAAATACAGAAATTCCATTTAGAAGAGAAGTTTTTGAGTTTATAATTTTTGATAGAATGTTTAGATATACTTGTCAAGACGATTTTGAATATAATTTTGATTCAGGTACAGGCTTTTTACTCTTTAATTTTCTTTTAGAAGGGAATGCACTACAATTTAAAAGTGACCAAATTGTAATTGACGAACCGTTGATAAAAATTGCTCTCAATAAACTGATTTTAGATATTTGTAATATCGAATCCGAAAACGATGAAGATTTGATAAAACAAATGTGCGAGCAATATGTTGGCAGATACTTAAATATTGAAAAGACACCGAGCGGAAGAAAAAGAATAAAGAATATCAACGCATTTCAGATGGTTCAACAAAAAATATTTGATTTGAAAAAGTATGCACTAAATTCTAAATTCTCTGAACAAGATTTATTTTATTAACTATAAAAATTATAATTATGTACAAAGACAGTTTAAATGGCAAATTTGTTACTCTTGAAAGAGTTAATCAAGAACATTGTATCCCATTGGGAAATTTAGCTAAGAGTGAAGATATTTGGGAATTTATGATGAGTAATTGCTCAACAGAAACCGAATTTATCAAATGGTTTGATACACTTTTAGTCAAAAACAAAAGTGACGAAATTTGTTCTTTCATTATAAGGAATAATACAAATCGGAATTTAATAGGAACAATTTCGTTAAAAAACTATTCTGAGGTGAATGCCAAAATAGAAGTCGGTACACTTTGGATAGGTAAAGAATATTGGGGTAAATTACCCGAATTAAAAAATGAAACAGCCTTTGAATTACTTAAATTTTGCTTTGAAGATTTAACGGTAAATAAGATTGAGTTTAGAGTAGATTATAAAAATATAAAATCTCAAAACTTAATTAAAAAAATGGATGGTAAATTTGACGGTAATCTTCGACAAGACGTAAAAGTTAAAGGAGTTTATAGTGACTCATTAGTTTTTAGTATTCTGAGAGAAGAATGGGATGGTATTAAAAAAAATTTATCTCAAACATTCTAAACCAACCTACAATGAGATTTTTTTTGAACGAGTTAGCAAAAGAAGTAAAGAAAATTTTTCCAGTTCCATCAATGTCTCCCGGAGGCACGGAGGGGACATTGATGGTATTAGTCTAATTTTTTGGGGAGGATATTTTCACTCCTTTTTTTACATAAATCCTTGCCCTTAGAGTCTACTACGTGCCTTCGGGAGACTTTGAAGGTACGGATTATAAAAAAACTCGACAAACTAATAAAACTCTGACTTTTTCGTAAATTTGCGACATAACATTTCGATTTTACGATGAACAAAAAATTAATTCGATTTGATTGGGCAGTAAAGAAACTACTACGAAACAAGGCTAATTTCGTGATTTTAGAAGGCTTTTTAAGCGAAATTCTGTTTGACGATATTCGTATTGAAAAAATATTAGAAAGCGAAGGCAATCAAGAAACGGAAGACGACAAGTTCAATCGAGTGGACATTTTAACTCAAAATTCTAAAAATGAGTTAATCGTTGTCGAAATTCAAAATACATTTGAGATTGACTTTTTTCACAGAATGGCCTTTGGTGCTTCAAAAGCATTGACCGAAAATCTATCATTAGGAAAGGCGTATTCTGAAATCAAAAAAGTAATTTCTATCAATATCGTCTATTTTGACCTTGGACAAGGTCAAGATTATGTTTATAAAGGTAATACAAACTTTTATGGGCTTCATCAAAATGACACCTTAACGCTTTCGGACAAGCAAAAAACAGCATTTTTAAAAGATAAAGTTTCAGATATTTTTCCTGAGTTTTATATTATCAAAGTTAACAAGTTTAATGACATAGCCAAAGATAATTTGGACGAATGGATTTACTTTTTAAAAAACAGCGAAGTAAAAGATGAGTTTACTGCAAAAGGATTAAAAGAGGCAGGTGAAGTTTTGGACTATATGCGACTTCCAGAGGACGACCAGTTTAGTTATAATCGTTATTTAGACTACTTACACTACAAAGCAAGTGAAATAATTTCTTTGCAATCAGAAGCAGAAGATAGAGTTAGACAAGACGAAAGACTAAAAGCTAAAATCGAACTTGTAGAAAACTTGATTTCAAAAAGTACAGACGATGAATTTATAGCTGAAGTAACAGTTCTGACATTAAAACAAATCAAGGATATTCGAGCTAACTTGGCAAAAAAATAACTGTACACAATAACTAAATATTCGTGGTGGCTTAAAGCCAAGCCATGAAACCGATGTTGAATGAAACCTTTGGTAGCGGTGAGTTCTTTGCAGTTCCATCAATGTCTCACTAAATAATAATTGTAGTACCAGTAGGGGTACAAAAAAAGTGATATTAGCTTAAAAAAACAAAGAGCGTTCGTGTATTTACACGAACGCTCTTTGTTTTTTAATTTGTTTTCTACTCTACCAAAACCGCTTTTCCTGCAATCACATCATCTTCAACGTTTTTGTATTTTATGTCACGTTTTATAGTTCCATCTTTATATTGCACGCTTACTCGTTGATTACGGTCAGCTATTTTTACATTGCGTAAAGGATTTAACCTTGCTGGAGCTTCTCGACCTTCTTCATCGCTAGATTTATTGGTTTGAAGTTTTGGGGTTTCCGTTTTTGTCGGACCCGTTTGTTGGAAACGAAGCTCTACAATGCCTGCTTTCATCAAGAAACTCACGGTATCGGCGTTTACTTTATTTAAGAAATTTTTGAATAACTCAACGGCCTCAAATTTATAAATCAACAATGGGTCTTTTTGTTCGTAAGAAGCATTCTGTACCGATTGTTTTAAATCGTCCATGTCACGCAGGTGTTCTTTCCATTCTTGATCAATTACGCTCAAAGAAATGTGTTTTTCAATTTCTTTAATCAATTCACGACCATCACTATCAACGCCAGCTTTCAAATTACAATACAAACCAATATTTTGGTTGCCATCACCCACAATTGCAATAAATGGTTCATCTATCAAAGCACGACGGTCTTTCAATACATTTTCCAAAACTGGCAACATATTTTTACGAATCTCGTCGTTTTTAGTTTTATAGGCTCTTTCGGCTTGTAAATATAGTCTATCTACAAGTTTTGGGTTTCCTTTCGTGAATTCTCCTCGAGCAATTTCTGGCTGAATTGCCAATTTTTGTAAACAACGCAACTCAAACTCATCATAATTGCCTTCGGCATTCATCACGATGTCGCTACAAGTATCGTACATAATGTTGGCAATATCCAATGAAAGACGGTCGCCGAAAAGAGCATTTTTACGACGTTTGTAGATTGTATCACGCTGAACGTTCATAACGTCATCATACTCAATCAAACGCTTACGAGTGCCGAAGTTATTTTCCTCTACTTTCTTCTGAGCTCTTTCAATCGAACTCGTAATCATTGAATGCTGAATAACTTCACCCTCTTCCATACCCATCTTGTCCATAACGGAAGCAATACGGTCAGAACCAAATAAACGCATCAATTGGTCTTCGAGCGACACAAAGAATTGTGAAGTTCCGGGGTCTCCTTGGCGACCAGCACGACCACGTAATTGGCGGTCAACTCGACGAGAGTCGTGACGTTCGGTACCGATAATGGCCAATCCACCAGCCGATTTACTTTCTGATGTTAGTTTAATATCTGTTCCACGACCAGCCATGTTGGTTGCAATCGTCACAGTACCTGGTTTACCAGCTTCAGCTACGATATCGGCCTCACGGGCGTGTTGTTTGGCGTTCAATACTTGGTGCGGAACTTTGCGAAGTGTGAGCATTCGGCTCAAAATCTCAGAGTTTTCGACCGAAGTTGTACCAACCAATATTGGGCGACCGATACTTACCAATTCCGTAATTTCATCAACTACGGCATTATATTTTTCACGAACGGTCTTATAAACTTTATCTTCTTGGTCTTTTCTTACAATATTTCTATTGGTCGGAATCGAAACTACATCTAATTTGTAAATTTTCCAGAACTCCCCTGCTTCGGTTTCGGCAGTTCCCGTCATACCGGCCAATTTGTGGTACATACGGAAATAGTTTTGAAGCGTAATCGTTGCGTAAGTTTGGGTTGAATCTTCAACTTTAACATTTTCTTTTGCTTCAACGGCTTGGTGTAAACCATCTGACCAACGACGGCCATCCATGATACGGCCAGTTTGTTCGTCAACAATCATTACTTTATTATCCATCACAACGTATTCAACGTCTTTTTCAAATAAAGTATAGGCTTTCAATAATTGGTTAACGGCGTGAATACGCTCGGCTTTGGTAGAATAATCACGAATAACTTCGTCTTTTTTCAAGATTTTTTCTTGCTCATTCAAATCTGATTTTGCGATAGCCGCCAAATCAACACCTAAATCGGGCATTATGAAGAAACTATGGTCTTCGCTTTCGCCTGTCAAGAAATCAATGCCTTTATCAGTCAACTCGATTGAGTTATTTTTTTCGTCGATTGTAAAATATAGTGGAGCATCAGCTTCTGGCATTAACTTTTGGTTTTCTGCCAAATAGATTGCTTCGGTTTCTTGCAAAATGGCCTTCATTCCAAACTCCGAAAGGTATTTAATCAACGGTTTGTTTTTCGGTAAACCCCGGAATGCACGGAATAATGCGACTCCACCATCTTTCTTATTTCCTGCGACAATTAACTTTTTGGCTTCATTCAAATAACCATTTGTCGATGCTTTTTGTGCTTCAACGATTCTTTGGATACGTGGTTTTAAAGAAATAAATAATTCTTCGTCACCCGTGCGAGCCATCGGGCCACTAATAATTAAGGGTGTACGAGCATCATCGACTAAAACCGAGTCAACCTCATCGACCATTGCGTAGTGGTGTTCACGCTGTACGAGTTCTTCGGGGTCGTTTACCATATTATCACGGAGGTAATCGAATCCAAATTCATTGTTTGTTCCGTAACAAATTCCTGCACGATATGCAGCACGGCGAGCGGCTGTGTTGGCAGGATATTTATCTATACATTCACAAGTAATGCCATTAAACTCAAAAATTGGCCCCATCCACTCAGAGTCACGACGAGCCAAATAATCATTGACAGTTACTATATGTACGCCTTTTCCTGCCAAAGCATTCAAAAACGCAGGGAAGGTTGCAACCAAAGTTTTACCTTCTCCCGTTGCCATTTCCGAAATTTTGCCTTTGTGAAGTGCCGCCCCACCGATAATCTGAACATCGTAATGCACCATGTTCCATGTCATCAAATTGCCTGCAGCCATCCATTGATTATGCCAAATAGCTTTATCGCCTTCAATTGTGATGTGAGATTTTCTCATGGCCAACTCACGGTCAAGGTGCGAAGCCGTAACTGCAATCGTTGGATTTTCGGTAAAACGACGAGCCGTTTCTTTAACAATCGCAAATGCTTTTGGGAGGACGTCTATCAAAATAACTTCAAGTTCTTTGTTTCGCTCCAATTTTAAATCGTCAATTTTCCTGAAACTGATTTCTTTTTCGTCAACCTGCATATCGGGATTATTGTCGATGCTATTTTTGAGCCGGTCGATTTCGTCATCAATATGCGAAAGTTTTTGAGCGATATAATCTTGAAGTTCTTTTGTCTTTGCTCTGAATTCATCGTGCGAAAGGTTCGCTAATTTCACAAATTCGTCGTTGGTGAGTTTTACGTAGGGTTGTAACTCTTTGTTATCTTTATCAGACTTTGTACCGAAAATCTGGCTGATACCTTTTGTTAAAAAATTAAGCATTTTATATTTCTTGTTCGTTAATTCTCTTTTTTGTCAAATTTTACTGTAAACAAATACCCAACCAAAGATTAAAATCTGACAATGAGTCAAGGTTTTTATGTCTGGTTATCAAAGTATTAGTATTTAAAGTTACAAATTTAACCTTTTATGGCAGTTTTATAACTATAAATATAAGAGAATATTGTGACGAAGATAATTATTGAAAAAAATATGCATAAGTATTAGATGTATTTATAACTTATGTATAAGTTTATGAATGAAATCATTAAAATTATGAATCAACATATAAAAGGAAGTTTAAATGCCATTGTTCTGAAACTTTTGGCGGATAATGGCAGAATGTACGGGTACGAAATTACCCAAAAAGTGAAAGAACTTACATCTGACGAAATACAAATAACAGAAGGAGCTTTATATCCTTTACTGCACAAATTGGAAGCAGAGGAAATATTAACTACAAAAGCTGAAAAAGTAGATGGTAGAGTACGAAAATATTATGAAATTACTCCAAAAGGTAATGAGGTAGCCCATTTTCGTATTTCTGAATTAGCGGCTTTTGCCGAGAACTTGAATAGAATCCTGAACCCTAAATCAGCAACTATATGAAACTGAATGCAAGTCAAATCGAAACCATAGAATATTATCTACTTTCTTGGGAGTTAAAATACAAAGACTTTTATGATGAAATCTTGGATCATTATTGTACAGATATTGAAAGCCAAATGAAAGCTGGACTTACTTTTGATGATGCTTTTGATAAAACAAATCAATTGTTTTCAAAATATTATTATGCCAAATTTATTCGGTTTAAAGAGCCATTAAATCATTATGGCCCAAAAGCTTTTGAGGCAGAATATGTAGATGGCTATAGAAAAACCTTCAAGGCTAAGTTGAAAAATCATTTTTTTGACATTTTTCGTACTTATCAAATAGGTTTTTTGGGAGCGTTGGTTATATATTTTTACTATTTTTTCTCGAACAATGTTTTTTTATCAACAACACTTTTAATGGCAATACTTTATTTGCCATCAATTATAATATTAATATTGATGACGAGAGAACACAGTAAAGAAGGTTTTGCTTGGAGTTGGAAATCGATATTCTTTACTCAAGAAAACGATATCAATCATAAGCGAAGCAAACTATTTAGAAACGTTAAAATTGGTGTGCTACAAGAGTTTTTTCTCCTACCAATTACACTAATGCCTTTTTATGTCCCATTATTAATGAATGTAAACAAATTTTTTAATGGCTACTTGTCAAGCGAACTTAAAACTTTAATCTTAAGCTTGTTTTACATTTATTTTGGCATCGTTCTAAAATTGCTTTTAGAAAGTGTAAACTCTTGGAATTTATTAAAATTTAAGTAGTTGCCTATGCATGGACAGCTACTTAAATCAAATTAAAACCCCACCGATTTCAATTTCAATCCAGTTGTTTCTTCTAGACCAAAAACAAGGTTTAAGTTTTGCACTGCTTGACCAGACGCACCTTTGGTTAGATTATCAATAATGCTTGTAATTAATAAGTTATCATCGTGTTTTTCTAAATGAAGAATACACTTATTTGTATTTACAACTTGCTTTAAGTCTATTTCGGCCGCTTCGCTCAAGTGCGTAAATGCGTGCGTAGCATAATAATTTTTATACAATTCTATGGCTTCTTCAATCGTTCCTGCAAATTTGGTATAAACATTCGCCATGATTCCTCGGCTGAAATTCCCACGATAAGGAATAAAGTTTATAGATTTGCCAAAAGCAGGTTGCAAAGTTTTAATACTTTGATTGATTTCATTTAAATGCTGATGTGTAAATGCTTTATAGATAGAAATATTATTATTTCTCCAGCTAAAATGCGTGGATGCTGAAAGCGATTGCCCCGCACCTGTGCTACCTGTTACGGCACTTACGTGTACGTCTTCATTCAATAATCCTGCATTGGCCAATGGCAATAAAGCCAACTCTATGCTTGTCGCAAAACATCCTGGATTTGCTATTTTGGTAGCCTTTTTTATCAAATCACGCTGTAATTCGGGCAATCCATAGACAAATCCATTACTTTGATCGCGGAAATCGGTGCTTAGGTCAATGATTTTGAGGCTTTCAGGAATGATATTTTCTGCCAAAAATTTTTTCGACTCGTTGTGGCCTGAGCAGAGAAAAATTGCTTGCACTTCATCGAAAGGCATAAGGTCGGTAAAAAGCAAATCGGTATCGCCAACTAAATCGCTGTGAGATGAATAAACTGGTTTTCCTGCTTGGCTCTTCGAGTTAACAAAAATTATATTTACCTGTGGATGATTGAGCAAAATACGGAGCAATTCGCCTCCTGTGTAGCCAGCCCCACCAATGATACCGATGTTTATTTTCATTTATTAATTGCTATATGCAATGAGCCGTAAGCTTTATGCTTTTAAAAAAGTTCTTTTTTGACTACAAAACTAAGGCTTAGTGCGTATTGCATAAAGCTTATTGCAAAAAAATTAAACAATCTATCACAAAATTACGCAAGCTATCAGATAAAACTCATATTTTTGAGGAAATTTCAAAATCAAACACTAATGACTCTTTTAGAAATTCCTTGGAACGTTAATCCGATTATAGCAAAACTTGGTAGTTTTGAATTACGCTGGTATGGACTTTTGTTTGCATCGGGCTTTTTGTTGGGCTACCAAATCATGCTCAATGTTTTCAGAAAAGAAGGCAAATCAGAAAAAGACCTTGATGCACTACTTTTCGTGATGATAGTGTCAACTGTACTTGGTGCAAGATTTGGGCACTATTTCTTCTATGAATTCGATGATTTTCTGAAAAACCCTGGGGCATTTCTGCTCGATATGGTTACACCTCCCTATCAAGGTTTGGCAAGCCACGGTGCTTTGGTCGGAATCGTAACGGCATTGATTTTTTATGCTCGTAGCCACAAAGATCAACCATTCTTGTGGGTTGCCGACAGAATAGTAATTACGGTAGCCTTAGCAGGTTTTTTCATTCGTATGGGAAATCTGATGAACCACGAAATTGTGGGAAAAGAGAGTAATCTACCTTGGGCTTTTAGATTTAATCTTTTTAGTATGTCGCCCGACGGAAATCTTATGATGACTCCCGAAGGTTTTGCTCGCCATCCTGCACAGCTATACGAGGCACTTTCCTGCTTAGTCTTATTTGGATTTTTGTATTTTCTTTGGAATAAATACAAGGCACAAACTCCTCGTGGATTATTACTTGGAATATTCTTGATTTGGTGCTTTGGTCTTCGATTTTTCTACGAATTCCTGAAAGAAAACCAAGAAGCATTTGAAGACAAAATGACTTGGAATATGGGTCAAATTTTAAGTATTCCTGCCGTTTTGCTCGGAATTGGTGTTTTGATTTACACTTTCACGAAAGGAAAGAATCAAGAGGTTGCTTAAGACTTATTTAGTAAAATATACAAAAGCGGCTCGAATTTTAAAATTCGAGCCGCTTTTGTTATAATGCTATTATTAATTATTCGTTGCTTTACTAAAGACAGCCTACTATTTACGGTCGACTATTATAATCAATCTTCGGCAAATTCCATTAATTGCCTTACGTTACTTACTACTTCGGTATTCTTTGGTAAATCAAGACCTTGTCCAATTACTTGATAACCAGTTAAAAGTATTTTTAAATCAGGGAATGTATTACCCAGTTTATTGATGTATTGTTGTATATCATCTTGCCCAGGTGTCGATGTAATTACTGTAAACAAACAATCTGGCTTGTGATGTTTACAAATAAACTCTAACTCTGAAAAAGGCATACTTTGACCCAAATAAATCACTTTGTTGTTTCTTGCACGTAAAATAAAATTTGCAAACAAAAGTGGCATCTCATGAAACTCGCCTTCGGGCGTATACAAAATGTATTTCTTAGACTCAGATGTTGGTTTTATGATTTGTCCATCAATCGCAACCACGATTTTTTGTCGAATCAAGTTGGTAATAAAATGTTCTTGTGCGGGACCAATTGACCCCGTTATCCAAAGCGTGCCGATTCTGCTTAAAAAAGGATAAATAATATTAATCATCATATTCTCAAAGCCAAACTGGAGAATATTGGTTGACATGATTTTCTCGAAGCGTTCTTCATCAATGTCAATCATCGCAATCGTGAGGGCGTGAATCTGGTCGGGATAATTGAGCTGTTTATCAGAAATTGTCAAGACTTCTTTTGATAACTGTTCTAAACTCAACTTGGCAATCTCCGAGATTTTGTAGTTGTGGTCTTTGAGTAATGAAATATTCAGAACCAGCTTTAAATCTTTATCATCATAAGTACGAATATTCGTATCAGTTCTTTTGGGATTGATAATGTTGTATCGTTGTTCCCAAATCCGTAAGGTGTGGGCTTTGATACCAGATAATTGTTCTAAATCTTTAATCGAATAATTACTCATTTCTTTACTTTATTGAAAAGTTAGTTAAGCTCCACATTCAAGTTTCTGCACGAAGTTCTACCAGATTTGAGAAACAAAATCCTCTTTCGACCTTTTAAGATATAAAATCAAAGTATAAAAATAACAGATTAGGTGTGTTTATGTTTCAGAAAAAGCAGTTTTTTTTCACAATTATCTCTGAAATCTCATATTCAGACAATTACAAACAAAAAACTTATTGTTTTTATAAAAAAAAGCCAGTTTTGAAGATTCAAAACTGGCATCAAAATATTATCTCAGAGTATAATTATTCTCTCAAGAAAGGATATTCGGCATCCATATAAACATCTTCAAAAGCGGCTTCTGGCTCTGGATATGGTGATTCTTCTGCAAATTTTACTGAAGCCTCTACTACTTCTTTTACTTTAGCGTCAATTAAATCAAGATCCGCTTCTGTTGCAATGCCGTTAGTCAAGATACGATCACGTACCATTTCGAGCGGGTCACGACCTTTCCATTGCTCAACTTCTTCTTTTGTGCGGTATTTTTGTGGGTCAGACATTGAGTGTCCACGGAATCGGTATGTTTTAAACTCCAAGAAAGTTGGACCATCGCCTGCTCTTGCACGGTCGGCGGCACGTTTTACTGCTTCGTGTACCATTTCAACATCCATTGCATCAACTGGCTCGGATGGCATATCATAAGCCTCACCGATTGTGTAAAGCTCACGTACATTTGAAGTACGCTCAACCGATGTACCCATTGCATAACCGTTGTTTTCTACCACAAAAATTACTGGCAATTTCCATGTCATGGCCATATTGAATGCTTCGTGTAATGCACCTTGACGCACCGCACCATCACCAAAATAGCACATACACAGGTTTTTAGTTCCTTTATATTTTTCAGCGAAAGCGATACCAGCACCCAAAGGAATTTGAGCACCAACGATTCCGTGTCCACCGATAAAATTAACTTCTTTGTCAAAAATGTGCATCGAACCGCCTTTTCCTTTAGTTGTTCCTGTCACTTTTCCGAAAAGTTCAGCCATGATTCTGTTTGGGTCAGTACCAAGTGCCAACGGATGCCCGTGGTCACGGTAAGCAGTAATCCATTTATCGTCTTTTGTTAATGCCGAAACCGCTCCTGAAGAACAAGCTTCTTGTCCAATATATAAGTGACAAAATCCACGAATTTTTTGCTGACCATATAATTGCCCTGCTTTTTCCTCAAATTTTCTTTGAAGGTACATAGATTCGTACCAATACATATAAGTTTCTTTACTGTATTTAACCTTTAGGGCTTTTTCTTTAGTAGATGCCATTTTGACTTCTTGAATCTTTTATGGTGAATGTAAATCTCTTAGAATTAATACAAATTTAGGAATAAAAACATTAGACTCAAAGAGTTCTGAGTTCTGAATTCTGAATGTTTTATTCATCATTCGTTAATTATAAACATCTTATACTTTATGAAAGCATTTTTATGAAAGGTTTTTATGAGCTAAAACCCCTATGGGATTAAATATTGATAACTTTGCAATTGATTATTCCTTCACAGAGTGCCGCTCAAAATTTAAATACAAAAATGCCTACTTGCTTTTCAGCAAATAGGCATTTTATGGTTCGTTTTATCAAAACTACACTTTGATTTCAACATCAACACCACTTGGAAGCTCCAATTTCATTAAGGCATCTACTGTTTTCGGACTTGCCGAATAGATGTCTATAAGACGCTTGTAAGTACACAATTGGAATTGTTCACGTGCTTTTTTGTTAACGTGAGGTGATTTCAAAACTGTGAAGATTTCTTTACGAGTTGGCAAAGGAATTGGGCCGCTTACAACTGCACCTGTAGATTTTACAGCTTTCACAATTCTTTCAGCCGATTTGTCCACTAAATTGTGGTCAAATGACTTCAATTTGATTCTGATTTTTTGTGACATTGGTTCAAATTTTTTAGAGTGTAAAAAAACCTCGCCGAAAGAACCATTCGCTTCGACAAAGCAACTTGATACTTTTTAGTATCGGGGTGCAAAATTAAATAAAATATTTATTATTTGCAATTTTGATTTTTAATGGCAATTTTTTTGCAAGTACTTACTCATAAAAAACATTTTAATAAGTCATTTTATGCACTTTAAAGCCCTTCGGGCTTAAACTTGAATAGCTCCGAAAGAATTTCGGAGATAAATTATGGAAAAAAATCCCAAGCCCGAAGTGGGTTGAACCACTGATGTTCAACCCGCTTCGGGCTTGGAGCTATCGTTCCTTTAAAACCACGAGTTGCACTCATTGCTATTCATGTTTAAGCCCTTCGGGCTTGGTAAGTTAATATTTTCATAATTCAGACCTTCTTTCTTCAATAATTGAGTTACTAAATGAACCTTTAGAGTTTTCTAAATTTTTTTGGCTTTTTGAAAATGAAAAATCAGACAATGAAAATCCTTTTTCCGTTGGTGTTTCTACTTCCTCCAGAAATGTAACAATAACTTTTACAGGTTTTTTCGTTGAATATTCTTTGTCTAATTTTACATAACCATTCAGATATGTACCAACAATTGCAACCATATTCTTATTAGTTAATTTTACATTAAAGTTACTCTAAATAGCAAAAAACAAAACATTTTACCGAAAAATGTTTATAATACCGAGTTTTCTGGCTTTCCGCCCAACTTGTACGGGTAATCGGTTGTGTAGTGAAGCCCACGACTCTCTTTGCGTTTCATAGCACATTTGATTACCAGCTCGGCACATTGAATCAAATTTCTCAATTCACAAAGTTTCATCGAAAGTTTAGTTTTCTTGTAGAATTCTTCGGTTTCTTGTTTTATCAAATTCAAACGTCGCATGGCACGCTCCAAACGAAAATCTGAGCGAACAATTCCGACATAATCGGCCATCATCCTTTGTAGTTCTCGGAGGTTGTGGGTTACCAAAATTTCTTCATTCGATTGTTCTGTTCCGAATTCATTCCAATCCGGTACATTCTCTTGAAAAGTCAACGTGTCAAAATCTTCGAGAGCTTCATGGGCAATACGATGACCAAAAACGGCTGCTTCGAGCAATGAATTGGAAGCCAATCGATTTGCTCCGTGCAAGCCTGTTGAGGAACATTCGCCACAAGCAAACAAACAATTAATTGTTGAATGCCCCATTTCATCAACCAAAATTCCGCCACACAAATAATGGGCAGCAGGAACAACTGGAATCTGGTCTTTAGTGATATCAAGTCCGATACTCAGACATTTCTCGTAAATATTAGGGAAATGTTGAAGTATTAATTCTTTTGGTTTGAATGAAATATCAAGATAAACGTGGTCTTCGCCAGTTTTTTTCATTTCGGCATCTATCGATTGAGCAACTATATCACGAGGAGCAAGTGAGCCTCTTGGGTCGTAGCCGTGCATAAATTCTTCGCCTTTTTTGTTTTTCAAAACTCCACCTTCGCCACGAACGGCTTCAGTAATCAAAAAACTTGGATATTCGCCAGGGTTGTAAAGAGAAGTTGGGTGAAACTGAATCATCTCCATATCTCGTACACGACCTTTGGCACGATAAACCATTGCGATGCCATCACCGGTTGCAATGACCGGATTTGTGGTTGCCGAATAAATATGTCCTGCTCCGCCCGTTGCCATCACGGTCATTTTGGATAAAATCGTTTCGACTTCGCCCGAATACAAGTTTAAGGCATAAACCCCGTAACAAGTTACGTCATTGGTTTCACGGTTTACTTCGATGCCCAAATGGTGCTGTGTGATTAGCTCAACCGCATAATAATGTGTTAGGATTTCGATATTTGGGTTTTTGCTAACTTCTTCGAGTAATGCACGTTCGATTTCTTTGCCTGTAATATCTTTATAGTGCAAAATTCGCTTTTCAGAATGCCCGCCTTCACGAGTGAGGTCATATTCGCCATCATGTTTATCGAAATTTGTGCCATATTCTATTAATTCTTGAATACGGTCGGGGCCTTCTTTCACCACAATCTCTACGATTTTTCGATCGCAAAGGCCATCGCCAGCGATTAACGTGTCGCTGATGTGTTTTTCAAAAGAATCGGTCTCTGGGTCGAAAACTGCCGCAATTCCACCTTGAGCATATTTGGTGTTGGTTTCATCGGCATTTACTTTCGTCAAAACCAAAACTTTTCCTTTTGCTGAGGCTTTAAGTGCGTAACTTAAACCTGCAATACCCGAACCTATAACTAAAAAATCTACTTTTGTCATTTTTAATGAATGAATGAGCCTACTCTTATTTTTGGTTCAAAATTAATGGGAAATTTATTTTTAATATCTCATTTTACACAATCGAATATAGCATTACCTAACTTCTCTATAAAATTGACAGAATCCTTTACATCAATATCAGAAATGTTATTCTTTGAACCATCTTGAATATTTAAGTCAGCTTCATGAACGATTTGATTTCTACGAGTTACTAAAGTCTCTAATTGTGTTTTGACATCTCTTTCGTTGATTTGCATCAATATTGATATTTTTTGCCATTTATGCTATTCTTTCCAAATAAGTCTTAGACCATCTCCAATATTTGTTGGTGTTTGATAAGATACAGACTTATGTTTTAAAACAATCTCTCGTTCAAACCAAAATTCAGGAAGTTCATCTGGTAGAGGTGGACGACCTGGATTTAAACTTCTCTCAGTAGTAGTTTCTCTTATTTTTTCAAGTGTTTTAGCGGAAAGTGTAAAACCTTCATATTTACTTGTTCTAACTCTCTGTCCATTAAAAACTTCAATCATACCTATTCTAACCAATTCATGAATAAGTTTATCCAAAGCACTTATTGAATAGACAATTTCGGCTCTAAATAAATCAGATAAGTCATTAGATAGTTTTTGGTTATTTTTGAGAAAATCGTACAAGCTATCCAATTCCCGAACATAAGCAATATTACGCAAAAACTGGCTCTTGGCTATTTGCATGGTTTCCAATAGTGATTATTTGTCGTGCGATTTTTTCAAAATCTTCTCTATACTTGTCTCGCATTTTTACATAATTATCAAATAAATTTCCAACAGTCAAGTTACGTTTATCATCAAAAGAATCTCTAATTTCACTATCTGTTAAAATAAAAACAGGTTTTCCAATGGCGTATGATTTGTGTATCATTCCTTGAAAGTCTGGAATTTCTGCAATACAAAAATTAACAGGAATCTCTGCTTCTGCATAATCACTGTCTTCAAAGAGCATGGAAGCTTTTCTTAGAGCTGGAACAAAAATATCTCTTACCGAGTCTTTTATTTCCTCTATCGAATATTTTGCACTTAATGTAGTCTTACCCTTTCTTACATTGAACTTTTGTACAATTTCACCTATAAACTTCGGACGACTATTAGATAATGGATATGCTGCACTTATAAACGTATCTCTCATATTATCTGCCCATTCAACCCAACGGGGTAAAATAGTCGAAAGAGAGTTAAGAGCCATTATTGAAAATGGGTCAGGATTTGTTGGTACTATAAAAGCATCACTTAGAATAAAGAAGTTTTGATTAATTGCACTTAGACCTGGATTTAAATCAATCAAAACGTAATCTATATTATACTTTTCAGAGGTTTGGTTTATAAGTTCATTAAAAGCTCCTGGAAGATTCATAAGGGCTGTGATCGCATTATTAGAGTTCTGAGCAAAACTTAACGAGGCATCATATTCGCTTAAGTTAGCGTGTCCTGCCAACAGAAAAAGATTTGGATTCTGACTTGGAGAGAAGCATGTTACTGCTTCAATTGGCTTGGGTTTACCCTCAAAAGCAACCTTAACCCCATCTTTTATATTCTGAAACTTTGTTGAATCTTCGGTGTAGTAATCATCAAAACTATCTCCTAAAATTAAGCTCGAAAGATTACATTGTGGGTCAGCATCAACTAACAGTACTTTTTTGTCAAGCATTGCTAACATCCAGCCCAAGTTATAAGTTGTGGTTGTTTTGCTAACTCCTCCTTTATGATTGAAAAAAACTATTTTAACAGCCATAATAAATAAGCGTTTAGATGATGTCAATTATAATTCAAATATACAGCTAAATATTTACAAGGTATTCAAAGAAAGTAACATCTTAAAAATAGGTAAATATTTACCTACCTGTTTAAATATAAATTCTACTTCTCCCAATCAAAAGACCGCTTGATTGCTTTCTTCCAACCCAAGTAAAGTTTTCTGCGTTCGGCGGCTTTCATTTTTGGTTTCCAAGTTTTGTCTTTGCCCCAATTTTGTAACAAATCATCTAAGTTTGCCCAAAAACCAACGGCCAAACCTGCGGCATAAGCAGCACCGAGTGCAGTAGTTTCAATCATTTTCGGGCGAATAACTGGCACTTTGAGCATATCTGATTGGAATTGCATCAATAATTCGTTGACAACCATTCCTCCATCAACTCTAAGCGAAGTAACCTCGATTCCCGAATCTTTTTGCATGGCTTCCAATACATCCCTTGTTTGGTAAGCCGTTGCTTCCAAAACTGCTCGTGCAATATGGCCTTTGTTTACATAACGAGTTAGCCCTGCAATTACGCCACGTGCAGATGATTTCCAATAAGGTGCATAAAGACCCGAAAAAGCTGGAACAAAATATGCTCCGCCGTTGTCTTCAACGGTTTTAGCCAAGGCCTCAACATCGGAACTTTTTTCTATCATTCCCATATTGTCACGGAGCCATTGCACCAATGCTCCAGAAATTGCTACCGAACCTTCGAGTGCGTAATGAACTGGTTGATTTTCAAACTGATAGGCAACCGTTGTAAGCAAACCTGCTTTCGACGGAACGATTTCTGTTCCTGTATTCATCAACATAAAACATCCCGTACCATAAGTATTCTTTGCTTCGCCAGGTTGATAACAAGTTTGTCCGACAAGTGCTGCTTGTTGGTCGCCTAAAATTCCTGCCAATGGCACGCCTTGCATTGTTTCTGACTGGATATGTCCATAAACTTTACTACTTGGCTCTATTTTGGGCAACATTTTTAGCGGAATATTCATTATTTGAGCCAATTCTACATCCCATTGAACGCTTTCGAGGTTCATTAACTGTGTGCGACTGGCGTTGGTAACATCAGTAATGTGCAAGCCACCTTTTGTGGCACCTGTTAAATGCCACATCAGAAACGTGTCCATATTTCCGAAAATTGCTTCGCCTTTTTCAGCATCCTCACGCACACCTGCTACGTTATCCAAAATCCATTTGATTTTCAAACCACTAAAATAAGTTGCCAATGGCAAGCCTGTTCGGTCTTGAAAAAATTGTGAACCATGACTTTTCGTGAGAGCGTTCACGGTTTCGCCAACACGAGTATCTTGCCAAACGATGGCGTTATAATAGGCTTTTCCTGTGATTTTATTCCAAACAACGGCTGTTTCTCGCTGATTTGTTATACCGCAAGCAGCAATATCTTCGAGTTTTATGTTTTTGTCGATACGAGCCAAAGCAATTACTTCGAGAGTGTTTTTCCAGATTTCTTCTGAGTTATGCTCAACCCAACCTGGTTTTGGGTAAATCTGCTCGTGTTCTTTTTGAGCAACCGAAACGATTTCCCCTTTTTTATCAAAAATTATGCAACGAGTGCTGGTTGTACCTTGATCGATAGATGCTACGTATTTCATAGATTGATTTTTTTGAATAGGTATTTTTATAAGGTTGAATTTGATGGTCAAATATAAGAATAAATTGATACACAAAAAGGGCGGATAGTAGGAAATACAGCCTAAGTATATTATTTATTGTATGCACTCATTCAAGTCCAACGGACTTAAACATGAATAGCCCTGAGTAAAACTCAGGGAGATAATAAGATTTGAACGGTCTAACCCTGAAAGGGTTGAACTTACATGGTATCTATGTTCAACCCTTTTAGGGCTGGCTTTATCTCGCACTCTTTTCCGCAGGTTGCACCAACGGCTATGCAGGTTAAAGCCCTTTGGGCTTTTTCTTTGTTTACTTTCGCTCAATCAACGCCATATAAAAACCATCGAAACCATCTTTGGCTGGCGAAGTGCGTTTTTCTTCAATCAATTGATATTCAGGATTTTGTGCTATGAATTTTTGTACTTGTTCTTCACTTTCTGAGGGCAAAATACTACATGTGGCATAAACCATTTTACCACCATGTTTGAGCATTTTTGAATAATTTGTAATGATTTCAGCTTGGGTTTGTTTGATTTTTTCCAAGAAATCTTTCTTCAACTTCCATTTTGCGTCGGGGTTTCGGCGTAAAACTCCTAAGCCTGAACACGGTACATCGAGCAAAAGGCGGTCGGCACTTTCTTTTAATCTTTTGATGGTTTTCGCTTCAATGAGTTTGGTTTCAACATTGCCGATTCCGTTGCGTTTAGCTCGGCGTTGAAGTTCTTGCAATTTATACTCTTCTACGTCCATCGCTATCACTCGGCCTTTGTTTTCCATCAAAGTTGCCAAATGAAGCGTTTTTCCTCCCGCTCCCGCACAGGCATCAATCACTCGCATTCCTGCTTTTACATCTAAAAAAGATGCAATCAACTGACTACCAGCATCTTGTACTTCAAACATTCCTTTTTTGAAAAGTTCGGTTGCGAAAACATTGGCACGTTTCGGCAAAACTAAAGCATCGGCAACATTGGGCAAAGTTTCTGTATCAATACCAATTTCGCGGAATGCTTTTTTCAAATCTAACGTATTAACTTTTAGCGTGTTGGTTCGCAAAACCACGCTTGCTTGATGATTCATAGCGTGCAATTCTGCCTCCCAATTTTCTCCCAATTCTTGCTCGCCGACGGCATCCATCCAATCGGGAATGGATTCACGCACTTTTCGGATTTTTTTGGCTTCTTCTTTTCTTGCCAGAATATCTTTGGGATTTAGTATCAAAAACTCATTCCATTCAGGTAATTTATCGCCTTGAAGTACTCGCCAAGAGCCAAAAAGCTGCCAAAACAAGGCTTCTTCCTCCACTTTCACACAATTGATATTTGAAACGAATTTCAGCAAACGCCACCAACGGACAATTTCGTAGGTATTTTCGGCAATAAATGCTCGGTCTCTGCTTCCCCACTTTTTATTAGATTTTAAAACTTGCTCAATAACTTTATCCGCTTGGCGATTTTCGTTAAAAATCTGTTGTAGAGCAAAAACTATGGCTTCGACTAAAACTCGGTGATATTTCATAAAAAACTCTTAAAATTATAGCAACATTTTGTTAAAACATTCCATTTTCTTCGGAAAACTTTTCAGTTTTGCTATCTTCATTAGTAAACATTTTATCAAAATTAACCTTCTTTTCGGTACGCAATGAAAAAAAGATTTTTTTCAAACCTTTTCAATTATTTAGTTTTTAGGATTTCTTCCCAAGAAGTGGTCGATTTTAGCCAATATTTTAAAGAAACCGACCTTGAGGTTAGTTTATATTTATACGATTTTAACAACAAAATTTACAAAACAGATAAAGCAGATTTCATGCGAACAACGTCTCCCACCTCTACTTTCAAGATTCAGGATTCATTGATTGTCTTAGAAATTGAAGCAATTAATGATGAAAACGACGTACTAAGTAGTCCAAAGTAAATAGTGTTTAGACCGCATAAGGTGATTAACCAACAGACAGTCTTTTGGCTGTTCTCAAATTTGTCAATTTATCTTATCTCTATTACCTAAAATGTGATGGACAAAAACGTTGACTATCAGTTTGAAACATAGGCCTTACGCTGACCAAAGAATACAAAAACTTAATGGTATGGTTTTATCAGGAATTGACACGACGAATTGGAGAAAAAAAGTATAATATATATTTGAAGGTCTATAAATACGGCAAACACAATATCGAGAAAGATTTAACTACTTTTTTGCTTTATGAAAGTTCGGCTTATCATACTTCGCATAAAAGTAAGCAAGCTTTTTTGGTAAAACTTCACAAAGAATCACCATCATTATTTACTAGCCTTACTAGTACATAAACCTTTAGAAAAAGAAATACCCGAATTTATTGCGAAACCTATCTAAAATACAATTAAAGTCTTACAATAAATGGGTATTTTATGACTAATTTATTCTTTTTCGGTTGACTAATGACTAATTTATTCTTTTTCTTGACAAATTCTATTCATCAATTTTTACATAGCCCCAGTTTTCTCCTGAACGGATTCGGTTTAATTGTGTATGCGTAATTCCGAACTGTTTGGCAATCATTTTTAGGCGAGTATTGTCGTGTTGCAGCATTTTTTTTATCATTATAACCTTTGTTTCGGTTAGTTTGTAATTTTTTGTGCGTTTCGGAATCGGCTTATTGATAACCGCAGGATTTAGTTTGTTATGAGCCACCATTTCATCTTTTGTAGCCCATTTGAGGTTTTTGTAATGATTACTCTGCTTATCAAAATCAAGATGTATCACAAATTTGTGGTCGATACTTGGCTTTTCGACGAAATTCTCGGCTATCAATTTATGAACATATCTATTGAATGATTTACCTTTTGGTAATCTGATATTGAGCGATTTATAACCCTGAATCACAGAACCTTTTATAATTTCTCCTTTTACGTTGTTTTGAAAACTTCTCAACCTACCAAAATTTGAAACCTCATAACGGGGCGGCTTTTCCACACCCTCAACATCAATTACAATCGGAGTCCATTTTTCTGTCCAAAGAATTGCTTTTTCACTATTCATACCATTGCTCATCACGGTTCATGATTTAATTGAAAAAAACGATATGTTTTTTACTCACAATTAAAGTAACTCCTTGTTCAGAAAAAATGTTTATTTGTTGATAAATATTTGTAAGTCAGACAATTATCTTATTTTAAACTCCGCTTAACTCTTCATAAGCCGCTTGCAAACTACGTACAATGCCATCTCCTCTCATTTCGGTGACACCCGGAACTGCCGTTGTTTTCAAAAACTCTTCCTTGGTTTTGCCTGATTTTATTTCTTTTTCGGTAAATACGAGAAGTTTGGCAAGATAATCTTGAAAAACCTTAATATCTTCTTTCGTTCCTGTGATTTTTTCTGGGTCGAAGGCATGACCAAATACAAAAAGTGTTTCGTTATCAAAAGTAGAAAGAGCTTTATCTAATACAGAAATCCAGCTTTTTACAGAAGCCCCAGCCGCTCTGTCAACAAACGGAAAACGACGATTGAAAACCAAGTCTCCCGTATGTACGATATTGGCATGCTCAAAATGAATAAAACTATCGCCGTTTGTATGTCCCGCTCCGAAATAATGAGCTTTGATACTTTCTTTTCCTACTTTTTGCGTCCATGTATCAGAAAACGTTACATCGGGATACAATTGTTTATCTTCTGATTTTTGCTTTTGAGCGGTTTCCTTCTGATTTTTCAATGAATTTTCGTGAGCAACAACGTGTTCGACCAAACCTTTGAAAGAAATATTTCCGCTAGAATGGTCGCCGTGATGGTGCGTATTGATTAATAATTGAATCGGTTTTTCAGAAAGTTTTTTTAATTCATCAATCAAATGCTTCGATTGGTCGGGAAATTGCGAATCGACAACTGCAAAGCCTTTTTTAGTATTTAAGTAAGCAATTGTGCCACCACGTTCAGTGAAAACCCCTACTCCACCACGCAATTCACGCATTTTGTAAGGGTTTTCAGCCAACATAGTTGCCAATAATTCTTTACCCGAAAGAGCAAGCGTGCCGAGTGTAAGCCCCGAAGTTTGAATAAAATTTCTACGATTCATCATTTTGCTTTTTTATTTGAGAGAATAAAAATAGTGAATATTTTAGAAGGAAAAAGAAACCAATGCACAAACTATTTTACTTTGTAAAGTTGAGTACAAAAATTTAATCCTGTAAATCTGAAAATCTCTTTAATCCTCTCTTAGGGCTGCTTCTATCATATATTCTACTGAAACATCATTTGAGAGTAAAAGTTTTAGCAAGCCGTTTTCACGAAACCTCATGGCTTTCATAATTTCTTTAGGAATCAAGCCTTTTTGATGAAAATATTGGGCTTTTCCAGCAAAATCCTCAAAATATTGAAGTTTTTGGGCAAGCATTTTCTTGCCATCTTTTAGCCGTGGATGATGCCCACAAAATATCACATCAAAATCATAAGTCAAAACTTTGCGAAAAGCCTCAACTTGGGGCCAAAACTTCTCTCCTTTGCGAAAAATTCTGATTTTTATGCCCACATACAAATCGCCCGAAAAAAGCCAACCATTTTCTTTTTCCAGAAAAACCGTGTGGTCTTCGGCGTGGCCTGGCGTAAAAATGGGTATAAGTTTGTGATTGGGTGTTTCGATAATTGCTTCAAAATCTGCTACTTTTCCTTGAAATGGTTTTATTTTTCCAAAAAGAAATTTTTCGTAGGGAAGAATCTCAAATCCTTCTCGGAGTTTTTCTTGTGTGAACGGATGTGCGTAAACTTGGGCCTTGTGGAATTTGGCAAGTTTGGCGGTATTTCCCGAGTGGTCTTCGTGCCAGTGCGTAAGTAAAATCTTTTCAATAATTTTGTTTTCAAAAGCCTTTAGTACTTTTTCTTGGCAATTGGTTTGAGCGGTATCAATCAGCACATTATCAATGAGATAGCAATAAACACTCAACTGTGGCTTGCCAATGGGCGAATATCCAAAACGAAACATTTCGACATCGGCAAATTTTTGATGTTTTAGATATTGCATGGGTTTGATTGATGATGTTTTTTTGCCTTCGATAGTATATTTAATCCAACACGCTAAAGTACCGAAAAATAAGGTTTTTATTGCTTTGATGTAAGCGTATTTTTAGGGCGAGACAATATTAACGGAAGCCAAAAGAAGATCGTTCTATAGATTAATATCGGAAGCATGGAGTGTATCTTCGGCACGTTCATGCGAAAGATGAGATTCGTAAAGGGTGTTCATATTTTGATACCATCTTTTCTGATTTATTGATAAATACCTAAATTAGATTGCTTTAATTTGAATTGGGGAATACTGATATAAGTGATTAATTGTCCATATTTTAGGCTAAAATCATTTCCTACATCTGAAACCTTCATTATTTCAGAAGTAGAGGTTGTAGATGGATTTTTCAAAACGACAGCAAAGTCAATGTCGGATTCTTCATGAAAATCATCACGGGCATGAGAGCCAAACAGAATCAAATCGGCTAATTCATCACCGTAGAGTTTTTCAAGTTCTCCCTTAAACTCTTTTGCAATTTGTTGAACAATTTGAAGAATAACATTTATTTTTTACAAAAATACAAAGAAAACTTTCAAAGAAAAAACTGTATTCGGGGTCTTAGGCTTCGCTCAGACACCGAAGTTGAAAACACCGAAACCCTCAACTAATTCGACTCCAATTAGTTTCATTACTTCTTAATGCATTTACATGCTGCTTAATCGGCTGATTTTCCGTGGCTTCGAGTTCCGGGTCATTGTCCAAAATTTCCATGACGGCCTCACGGGCATATTTCAGAATCTCGCCATCTTTAGCCAAATCCGCCACTTTTAGGTCGAGCATTCCGCTTTGTTGCGTACCAGCCATATCGCCAGGCCCACGCAAGGACAAATCAACTTCCGAAATCTCAAAACCATTATTGGTTCTGACCATCGTATCAATTCTGAGGCGAGTATCTTTGCTCAATTTATGGTCGGTCATCAAAATACAATACGACTGCTCCGCTCCACGCCCCACACGCCCACGCAACTGATGCAGCTGCGAAAGTCCAAAACGATTGGCACTTTCAATGACCATCACCGATGCGTTTGGTACATCAACTCCGACCTCAATTACAGTAGTCGCCACCAATATTTGCGTTTCTTTATTCTTGAAACGCTGCATTTCATAATCTTTTTCTTTCCAACCCATTTTTCCATGCACAATACTTAAAGGATATTCTGGAAAAGCCCTTGAAATACTCTCATAGCCATCCATTAGGTTTTTGAAAGATAAAGTTTCCGATTCTTCAATGAGCGGATAAACAATATAAACCTGGCGTTCTTTCTGAATTTCGCTTCTCAAAAACTCAAACACTCGCAATCGGTCAGCATCGTATTTGTGTAGCGTTTTGATGGGTTTCCGTCCTTTTGGAAGTTCGTCAATGATAGAAATATCCAAATCTCCGTAAAGCGTCATGGCCAAGGTGCGAGGAATCGGCGTGGCGGTCATTACCAAAATGTGCGGTCGGAAATTTTGGTTTTTATCCCACAACCTTGCTCTTTGAGCTACCCCAAAACGGTGTTGTTCGTCAATCACACAAAGGCCAAGATTTTTAAACTGAACGTGTTCTTCGAGTAAAGCGTGCGTGCCGACAATAATATTGATGCTGCCATCGAGCAAACCCGCATCAATGATTCGGCGTTGC